>Ga0268266_10000114_pt1 | contig 166519 bp, 151 predicted proteins | sample KBSS13metaG_FD_190356 | JGI IMG/M metagenome (GOLD analysis project Ga0268266, IMG submission 190356) | Switchgrass rhizosphere microbial communities from Kellogg Biological Station, Michigan, USA - KBS S1-3 metaG (SPAdes) (version 2) | ecosystem: Host-associated > Plants > Roots >...
GTGCGCGAGGCGGCGTCGAAGTAGACCTTGTAGCCCGGGTGCAGGCGGGAGATGACGAGGCGGCCGATGTCGTGGAGGAGCGCCGCCGCGGCGAGCTCGTCGCGTTCGACCCAGCCGACCGCGCGGCCGATCTGGTCGGCTGCTCGCTGCGTGGCGAGGGCGTGGACCCGGAAGCGCTCCGGTTTCAGCTCCCAGCCGCCGTTGGACTCGAAGAAGTCGAAGCTCGGCGCGGTGCCGGCGATCGCCAGGACGCCGGAGGGCTTCAGCACGTCGACCGCGTCGGGGACGCCGGCGACTCCTCCGGCTGCCATGCCGCCACGATTGGCGAAGCGCAGGACCGAGATCGCCAGCGCGACGTCGGCCTCGACCGCTTCGACCAGCTCACCGACGCGGGCCGTCTCGGCGGTCGCCGCGGCGATCACCCGCTCGCGCGACTCGATCAGGACCGGGAAGCGCTCGACGGCCTCGAAGGCCTCGGCGAGGCGACTGCCGGGCGCCGGGGCGCCACGGCCGTTGCCTTTGCCCGCGATGTCGGCAGCGGCGGAGCGGCCGCTGGACTGAGTGGTCGTGCTTGCCATCCCGCACACCATCGGCAGATGGCGCGTTCAGGTTTAGCGTGCAAGACCTATGTATTCGGTATGAGCTCGCCGTATTCGTGCGTAAATCGCGTTGACGGAACCGTCAATCGGCACGCCGGGCGGCATCGCGCACGCGCTCGAGCGTCTTCTCCCGCCCCAGCGTCGCCAGCGACTCGAAGATCCCCGGCGAGACCGAGGTGCCGGTGATCGCCACCCGCAGCGGCTGGTAGAGGCGCCCCGGCTTGACGTCGAAGCGCTCCAGCAGCGGTTCCAGCGCGTTCTCGATCGCCTCCGGCGTGAAGGGCTCGACCGCTGCTAACGCCTCGGCGGCGGCCTCGAGCATCTCCCCCGTCCCCTCTTTCATCACCTTGTTCCAGGCCTTCTCGTCGTCGACCGGCGGCTCGTAGAGGAAGCGGATCAGCGGCCAGACCTCCTCCAGCGTCTGGGCTTTGTCCTGGATGATCGCGCAGGCTTCGCGCAGGCGCTCGTCGTCGGGGCGGCCGAGGTGCCGGGCGACCGCGAGCGTGTATTCGTCGAGCGGCATCTCGCGCATGAAGCGGCCGTTCAGCCAGCGCAGCTTCTTCTCGTCGAAGATCGCCGCCGATTTGCCGACGTCGGCGACCTCGAAGCGGCGGATCAGCTCCTCCGTCGACATCAGCGTGGTGTCGTCGCCGGTCCCCCAGCCGAGCAGCGCCAGGTAGTTGCGAACCGCGGCGGGCAGGTAGCCGGCGTCGCGCAGCTCCTGCACCGAGGCGGCGCCGTGGCGCTTGGAGAGCTTCTTGCCGTCGGGGCCGTGCAGCAGCGGCAGGTGGGCGTAGCGCGGCGGCTCGTGACCGAGCGCCTTCAGCACCAGCAGCTGCTTGGGCGTGTTGGAGAGGTGGTCGTCGCCGCGGACGACCTCGGTGATCCCCATCTCGGCGTCGTCGACGGCGACGGCGAAGTTGTAGAGGACCGAGGCGTCGGCGCGGGCGATGACGAAATCGTCGTAGGAGGCGTTGGGGAAGGCGACCGGGCCGTGGATCAGGTCCTCGACGATCGTCTCGCCCTCGTCGGGGACGCGCAGGCGGATCGCCGCGCCGGGCTCCTCGGTCGGCGTGCCGCGGTAGCCGCGGCCGGCGCCGTACTCTTTCTTCCACGCCTCGACGTCCTTGGCGGTGGAGGCGTCGCGGTAGGCGTCGCCAGAGGCGAGAAGCTGCTCCAGGGCCGCGGCATGGCGGTCGGCGCGGCCGACCTGGGAGATCGGCCCCTCGTCGTAGGTGAGGCCGAGCCATTGCATCGCGTCGAGGATCTGGTCGACGTTCTCGGTGGTCGAGCGCTCGCGGTCGGTGTCCTCGATCCGCAGGACGAGCACGCCACCGGGTACATGGCGGGCGGCGAGCCAGTTATAGAGTGCGGTGCGCGCTCCGCCGATGTGCAGCGCACCGGTCGGCGAAGGCGCGAATCGAAAGCGAGGGTTTTCTCTCTTCATGTTCATCGGTGCTCATGTCTCCACTGCGGGCGGTCTCGACAAAGCGGTCGAGCGAGGCGCCGAACGCGGTTGCGAATCTATCCAGATCTTCAACCAGAGTCCGCGCATGTGGCGTCCGACCAACTATGGCGAGGACGACTTCGCCGCGTTCCAGGAGGCGATGGACGCCTCCAAGGTGGAACGGGTGATCATCCATGCCGTCTATCTGATCAACACCGCGAGCCCGGACAAAGAACTCGCCAAAAAGTCGCTCAACTCCCTCACGCACTCCTTGCGGATCGGCGACGGGATCGGCGCGAGCGGCGTCGTCCTCCACCCCGGCTCGACCCTGGGCGGACCGTTGAAACCGGCGCTGAAACGTGCCGCCAAAGTGATCAAAGCCGCGCTGAAAGAAACCGACTCCTGCAAGCTCCTGCTCGAGCAGACCGCGGGCCACAAAGGCCTGATCGGTCGCAACTTCGAGGAGACGGCGGAGCTGATCGAGCTGTCCGGCGGCGGCGAGCGCCTCGGCCTCTGCCTCGATTCCTGCCACATGTTCGTGCAGGGCTACGACATCACCGACGAAGAGCACCTCGGCGCGGTCCTAGACGAAGCCGACGAGATCGTCGGCATCGATCGCCTCGGCGCGGTCCACGTCAACGACGCCGCGGTCCCGCTCGGCGCCCATCTCGACCGGCACGCCAACATCGGCAAAGGCGAGATGGGGAAAAAAGGCCTCGCTGCCTTCCTCTCCGAGCCCCGCTTCGAGGGCCTGCCCGCGACCCTCGAGACTCCCGGGCCGGAAAAGAAAGGCTCAAGCAAATCCGAAGTGACCGCCGCGAAGCGCCTCCGCCGCGAAGGCCTGAAACGCCGCGAAAAGTAGCCCCATAACCACCGTCTGCATTTGGGGTCGCTATGCGCTCCCAAATGCAGACGGTTCGAGTGTCAGGGACCAAAAGCGTGAGCCTCGGACGCGGAGCGAGGCGGACCGAGGGTGCTGAGGTGCGCGGGCGGCGAGCGCCGGACCAAGCGGGACAAGGGCGCAGGCAGGTCGAATAGCAGAGCTATTCGGACTCCCGAGGACGCAGTATCGCGCCGGTCCGCCGCCGCCGGACGCGTGCATCAGTGCCCGAGGGCCGCCGAGTTCCGTGCAGGCGACAAGGGCCGGCTCCCCCCGGAACCGACCCTTGCTCTCCCGCCGTAAACTTCGATCTATTGGATGTGGACGCCGGAGATCGCGCGGCTGATGACCAGTCGCTGGATCTCGGAGGTGCCCTCGAAGATGGTGTAGATCTTGGCGTCGCGGTGCATCCGCTCGACCGGAAACTCGCGGGTGTAGCCGTTGCCGCCGAGGATCTGGATCGCGCGCTCGGTGGCCCAGACGGCGACCTCGCCGGCCTTCAGCTTTGACATCGAGCCCTCGGCGTTCTCGAATTTCTTGCCGGTGCGGCCCATCCAGGCGGCGCGCCAGACGAGTAGCTGGGCGGCGTCGATCTCCAGCTTCATGTCGGCGAGGGTGAAGGCGATCGACTGGTTCTCGATGATCGCGCGGCCGAACTGGCGGCGCTCTTTGGCGTACTCGAGCGAGTACTCGTAGGCCGCCCGGGCGATCCCAAGCGCCTGGGAGCCGACCACCGGCCGGCTCGCCTCGAAGGTCTGCATCGCCGCCTGCGATTTCGATTTTTTGCCTTCGCGCACGCGCGCCAGGCGTTCGTCGAGCTTCTCTTTGCCGCCCAGCAGGCAGGAGCCCGGGACGCGGCAGTCGTCGAGGTGCACGTCGGCGGTGTGGGACGCGCGCAAGCCGTGCTTCTTGACCTTGGCGCCCTGCTCGCAGCCCGGCGTCCCCGGCGGGATGACGAAGGCAGCGTGGCCGCGCGAGCCGAGCTCACGGTCGACCGAGGCGATCACGACGTGGACGTTGGCGATGCCGCCGTTGGTCGCCCAGGCCTTCTGGCCGTTGATCACCCACTCGTCCTTGGCCTCGTCGTACTTGGCGGTGGTGCGGATCGCCGAGACGTCGGAGCCGGCGTCCGGCTCGGAGGCGCAGAAGGCGGCCACCTTGACGTCGTCGGGCGTGCCGAAGCACTGCGGGATCCACTCCCCCATCTGCTCGGGCGTCCCCTGCCCGAAGATCGCGGCGACGGCAAGCGACGTGCCCATGATCGCCATGCCGATCCCGGCGTCACCCCAGAAGAGCTCTTCGTTGGCGATCGGCAGCGTCAGGCCGGTCGGGTCGGCCCAGAACTGGCCCAGGCCTTCGAAGCTGTAGAGACCGATCTTGGCGGCCTCCTGGATAACCGGCCACGGCGTTTCCTCACGCTCGTCCCATTCGTGGGCGGCGGGCCGAACGACTCCCTCGGCGAAGCCGTGCACCCAGTCCCGGATGTCCTCCTGGTCCTGGGTGAGCTCGATCGTGAAGCCACGGCCCTCCTCGGCGACCGGCGGCTCCCCGGCCATACCGCTCAGAATCTCTTCCGAGTCCGTCTCGGGAACAGTGGTGGCGTCACTCACGGCCGGTGATGTTACACCAATCCATGTCGATGTTTTCGGACTGCCGTCCGAACTCCCGGGAATGGGTGAATGCGGGTGGGCGGACGACGCGCATCGCGGCCCCTCAGGCAGTCCTAGAACGTCCTGGGCGTCTCATCGCGGTCCTGGCTGGCTGCGACCGCGATGAGACGCCCAGGACGTAAGGGTTTCGTGGGTATCTCCAAGGGTTCGTCACGCTTCCGCCCGGAACTCCACACCCTCGTGACGCTCCCACAACGCCCCGATGTTGATGGGCCGAAAACTAGCCATATAGGAGGGGTTTTCGGCCCGTCAACATTCGGGGTCGGACGGAAGGCGCACGAAGAATGGGGAACCTGCGTGGAAGCGTGGAGTTCGTGGCATCTCCCTCGCGTCTCTCCCCACGGCGTCGCACTTTCTCCGCCCTTTCATACCCCGGCCGTCTCGGGCACGGTCACAGCCAGCCAGGGCCGTGACCGAGACGGCCGCTCTCGCCGACATCCCTTGCGTCCCTTGCCCGGGGTTCAGGAAACGGCGTCGCGCAGGTCGAAGGCGCGTAGGCCCTCGGGGCCGCGATCGGTGCAGTCGAAGAAGCGGCGGTTGACGCAGTCGTAGGACCCGCCCTCGCCGTTGTAGGCCTGCTCGACCGTGAACTGGCAGTGCGGCAGCGGGTTGCCGGTCATCTTGACCCCGCCGAACCCGCCCTTCTCCAGGACCGCCTCGAGGTCGACCTGGGCGCCGAAGACTTCCTGCATGCAGCCGACGTACTGGCGACCATCAAGGCGGTCGACGTAGCTGTAGAGGAAGCGGCAGCCGAGTTCGATGCAGCCGCGAGGCTCGACCATCTTGTCGCAGAAGGAGCGACATTGGCGGCACTCGCCGACCTCGGTGCGGGTTACGGACATTCGGTAAGTCTAGGGAGGTGGGACCGCGGAACAAAGCGGTTCAGGGGGCTCAAGCGGGACCTCAGGCGACGAGGGCTTCGGATCCCAGCAACTGCTCGATCTCGTAACGAAGATTGGGCGATTGCTGGACCTTGTACTTCGCGCCGAAGCGGAGCTTCGTCTCGCCGCTGGAGGTCTGCACGACGAGGTGGACGTCGGACTCTCCTTTGTTGTCCTCGAAGAGCGCCTTCAGCTCCTCCAGGACGGCCGGATCGGTCGCCTTGGCAACCGGGATCGAGAACTGGAACGGGCCGCCGGAGAAGCTCCCGGAGGACCCGCCGGCAGACCCACCCGACGATCCGCGCCGGGGTCCGGGCGGCGGCGCGTTCTTGGCGGCGCGCTCGATCTCGGCGGCGTCCGGTTCGAAGCGCTGGGCGTCCTGGACCACGAGCTTCGTCTCGCCGCGGTCCTTGTGGTCGATGCGGCCGCGGACGATCACGATCGCGTCGGGCGCGATCACCTGCGCGCTCTCCGCCTCGTCGGCCTTGAAGACGAGCATCTCGACCTGGCCCTCGACGTCGTCGAGCGTCGCGAACATCATCTGGCTGCCGCTCTTGGTGCGGATCTTTTTGCACTCGACGACGATCCCGCCGACCGTCACCCAGGCGCCGTCCTGCTTGCGGTCGAGCTCGGAGATCGAGCAGTCGACCTTGGCGCGCAGCGCCGGACCAACCTCGGTCAGCGGATGCGAGGAAAGGTAGGTGCCGAGCGTCTCCTTCTCCATCGCCAGGAGCTCGGTCTTGTCGAACTCGGCGGCCGAGATCGGCGGGCGTGCCTGCACCGGCGCGGACGCACCGCCGCCGGCGTCGTCGCCGAAGTCGAAGATCGAGCCCTGCCCGAGCTGGGCGTCTTCCTGGGCCTTCTGCCCGGAGGCCTGCGCGGCGGGCAGCGCCTCGAGCATGCCCTGGCGGGTCGCGCCGGTTTCGTCGAAGGCGCCGCACTTGATCAGGCATTCGATCGCCCGTTTGTTGACGGCGCGCGAGTCGACCCGTTCGCAGAAGTCGTAGATCGAGGTGATCGGGGCGTCCTCGCGGGCCCGCAGGATCGCCTCGACGGCCGCGTGGCCGACGTTCTTCACCGCGTCGAGGCCGAAGCGGATCGCGTTGCCGGAGACGATGAAGCTGTGGTCGGACTGGTTGACGTCCGGCGGCTGGACGTCGATTCCCATCTCGGCGCAGCGGTTGACGAAGAACGGCACCTTGTCTTTGGTGCTCATCACCGAGGAGATCACCGCCGCCATGTACTCGGCCGGGTAGTTGGCCTTGAGGTAGGCGGTGCGGTAGGAGATCAGCCCGTAACAGGCGGCGTGCGACTTGTTGAAGGAGTAATCGGCGGCGGCTTCGTTCAGTTTCCAGAGGTCCGCGGCGACTTTGGGGGCGGTGTTGGATTTCGCCAGCCCTTCCATGAATTTGTCTTTCATGGTCGCCATCAGGTCGCGCTTCTTCTTGCCGATCGCCTTGCGCAGATCGTCCGCCTCGGTACCGGAGAAGCCCGCCATCGAGCGCGAGATGTCCATCAACTGCTCTTGGTAGATGACGCAGCCGTGCGTCTCCTCGGTGATCCGGCGCAGGCGCGGGTCCGGATAACGGACCGTCGAGGGGTCTTTCTTCCCCTTCGCGTAGGCGGGGATGTAGGCCATCGCGCCCGGGCGGTAGAGGGCGCCGAGCGCGACCAGGTCACGGAACTCGGTCGGGCCGACTTTCTTCAGCGCGTCGCGCATGCCGTCGGACTCGAATTGGAAGACGCCGGTCGAGTCGCCGCGCGCCAGCATTTCGTAGGTCTTGCGGTCGTCGAGCGGGATCGAGTCCATCGACACCTCCTCGCCGCGGGAGCGGCGGATGATGTCGATCGCGTCCTCGATCACGTCGAGGTTGCGCAGGCCGAGGAAGTCCATCTTCAGCAGGCCAAGCTCCTCGACCGGGCCCATCGAGTACTGGGTCACGATCTTGTACTGGCGCTCCGGTTTGCCGGTCTTTCCTTCGGCGTTGACGGGCGGCGGCGCGGTCTTGTCCTCGGCCAGCTGCAACGGCACCACCTCGTGCAGCGGCACGCCGGAGATCACCACCGCGGCGGCGTGGATCGAGTTGTTGCGAATGATCCCCTCGAGACCCTGGGCGACGTCGATGATCTTTTTCGCGTCGGGCTCGGCGTCGTAGGTCGATTTGAGGTCTTCGCCCGACTTCAGGCATTCGGCGAAGGACGGGCTGCGCCCCATGATCGGCTCGGGGATGAGCTTCGCCAGGCGGTCGCCGGTGCCGTAGTCGTAGCCGAGCACGCGGGCGGCGTCGCGGGTGGCGGCGCGCGGGGCCATCTTGCCGAAGGTGATGATCTGGGCGACCGACTCGCGGCCGTATTTGTCGGCGACGTAGCGGATCATTTTCTCGCGGCCGCGGACCGAGAAGTCGATGTCGATATCAGGCATCGACTTACGGCCGGGGTTGAGGAAGCGCTCGAAGATCAGGCCTTCGGCGAGCGGGTCGAGGTCGGTGATCCGCAGGACGTAGGAGACGATCGAGCCGGCGGCGGAGCCACGGCCCGGGCCGACGGCGATGCCGTTCTGCTTCGCCCAGTTGATGAAGTCCCAGACGATCAGGAAGTAGGAGGAGAAGCCCATCTCCTCGATCACCCCGAGCTCGAAGTCGAGTCGCTCGACCGCTTCGGCCGGCGGCGGGTCGCCGTAGCGGGCGCGCAGGCCCTCGTCGGCGATCCGGCGGAGCATGTCGCGCGGCTCCTCGCCGGTGTCGGTCGGGTAGGTCGGCAGCAGGATCTTGCCGAGCTCGATGTGCAGCGAGCAGCGCTCGGCGATCTCCACCGAGTTCGGCACGGCTTCCGGCCACTCGGCGAACGCCTCGTGCATTTCGGCGTTGTCTTTGATGTAGAACTCGTTCGTGTCGAAGCTCATCTTCGGCGCGGCCAGGGTCGACTTCGTCTGCACGCAGAGCAGCGCCGCGTGGTTGTCGAAGTCGTCGCGCGTCAGGTAGTGGACGTCGGCGGTGGCGACCAGCGGCCGGCCGATCTCCTTGGCGAAGCGGACGATCCCCTCGTTTGCCTTGTCCTGCTCGGGGATGCCGTTCTTCTGCACCTCCATGTAGACCTGATCGGGGCCGAAGGCCTGGACCAGGTCGTCGAGGTGGGCGCGGGCGTCGTCCTCGCGCTCTTCGACCAGGCGCCGGCAGAGGCGCGAGGCGAGGCAACCGCTGAGCACGATGACCCCCTCGGAGTGGCGCTCCAACAGCTCCATATCGACGTTCGCCTTGCCGCGCGAGAACCCCTCCAAGAACCCGGCCGAGGTGAGCTTGACGAGGTTGGAGAAGCCGGTGTCGTTTTCGGCCAGCAGAGTGATGTGGTTGCGCTCGTAGCGCGTCTGCTCCTTGATCGCGACGCGGTCGTCGACCAGGTATGCCTCGAGCCCGACGATCGGTTTGATCCCGTGCTTGTTGCAGGCCTTGTAGAGATCGACGGCGCCGTTCATCACGCCGTGGTCGGTGAGCCCGAGCGCCGGCTGGCCCAGCGCGGCGGCCCGCTCCGCCATCTTGTCGATCTTGCAGTGGCCGTCCAGCAGCGAGTACTCGCTGTGGGCGTGGAGGTGGACTGCGGCAGGAGAACTCACGACTCCTCCGACTATGCCAACTGCATGTGACGGAACCGGAGGTCTTCCCCGCTAAATCCGGCCCCTTTCCCTCAGAAGTGCAACAAGATCCCGGCCACCACGGCCGCGATGGTGCCGCCGACGGTGGTCGCGAAGAACCCGATGATCAGCGTGTGCATGTCGGCGATGCTCTTATGCACGTCGGCAAAGCTCCTGTTCACCTCGACGAAGTTCGCCTGCACCGCTTCGAAGCCTTTGGTCATGTCGGCCCGCAGGGTCTTGTTATCGGACCGCAATTCACGGAGGTCCGCATCGACGCGATCGAACCCGCGGTCCATGTCGGCGCGCAGGTCGTCGATCCGTTTGTCGGTCCGGACGAAGCCCTCTTGCATCTCCGAGCGGAGGTAGTCGACACGCTGATCGGTGCTGGTCTCGGTCATCGTTCCCACAGATAAACCGTAGGCCCGAAATACGCAACTGTGGTGCGCGAAAAGTTACTTTTTCCGCACCGGGCTGGGGAATTTGTGGAACGGCGGGCTAGAGGCTGCCGCAGACCCAGGCGCTGGAGCCGGAGTCGGCCCAGATTTCGGCGGCGATGCGATCCTGTTCGGCCTTCGGCGCGTTCTGGGGTTCGCCCTGGCCGCCGTAGAGTTCCCAGGTCGAGGGAAGGATCTGGTAGGCGCCACCGGCGCCGCTCGACGGGTTGATCGCGCTGTAGTTGCCGCCCGACTCGCACATCACGATGTAGGTCGGGATCGAGTACGGGCCGCCGAGCCAGCGCCCGACTTCTTCTTCGGCCGAGGCGTTCGCTTCTTCTTCCGATTCCTCGGTTTCGCGGCGCTCCCGCGCTTCCTCGGCGCGGATCTTCTTGATGTCGGAGACCCAGGATTCGATGTCGCCTTTGAGCTGCGACAGCGAGGCTTCACGGGCGCCGCTGACTTCGGCGAGGTGCGCCGCAGTGGCCGCCGCCGCTTCCCGCACCGAGGCGATTTCTTCGCGCGCCCCGGCGACCCGTTCGTCGTAGGCGACCGCCTTGCGCTGCGCCGCCGCCACCAGGGTCACCTCGTGGTGCACTTCATCGCGCGTTTCGCCGACCCGCCGGGCCAGCGCCGCGTCGGCCTGGTTGATCGCCCGCAGGTAGGTGTCGCGGGTCACAAGTTCTTCGTAGTCGCCTTCGCCGAAGATCAGGTCCGAGGTTTCCGGCACCCCGCTCTCGTAGATGTCGACCACCCGCTGCGCCAGCTGCGCGTGCGAGCGCCGCAGCCGCGCCTTCTCGACTTCGAGCTCGTGCCGCGTCTCCGCCACTTCTTCGGTCAGCTCCGCCTCGCGCGCTTCGCCTTCGGCGAGCAGCCCCGACAGCTTTTCCTCATGGCGTTCGGCCTGGGCCGCTTCGGCTTCGGCACTTGCCAGTTCGGCCTGGGACGCCTGCAGCTCGCCCGCCAACGCGCTCGCTTCTTCGCGTCCGGCACCCAACCTCGCTTCCAGCTTGCCGCGATCGGCCGCCAACGCCCCCGGCGCGAGCGTCAACACGACCGCCACGAGAGCGCCCAGCAGCACCCCGGCGCAGACCAGGGCAAACAGATCAGATCTGGTCCGAGCCGACGCCAATACGGCATCGAGGCTACTGAGCCGCCCCCGTTTTCCCTGCTAGTTGACGATAAAGCGCAAGGGATGTTGCGGGGGGGTCCGACAGGCGGCCTGGGTTGAAGCGACGGGAAAGGGACGCTGCCCTCTCGGCGGCGGCCCTGGCAGGCTGTGGCCGCCGCCGAGAGGGCGGGTCTGTGGGGAGTGGCGGATCCGTGAGGTATCGCGACGCGGGACGCACGAGAGTCCCACGAGAGGGTCACGGGACTCGCAAGTCGTGACGGAGAGCGTGGGAAGTCCACGCTTCCGTGCGTGTTGGGCAACAGTCAAATCCGCGCTGCGCGGATTGACCCCCCTATAGGGGGCCAAATACACGCAGCGCGTTCTCGGGCCCTGATCTCAGGGCCGAAAACAGACCGAAGGTTCCCGGAACCGTGACGTTCCCGGCATCTCCCTCACCGAACTCAGGCAGGTGTGGCTTCTCCCGCGCCGACCTCCGACGTGAGTCCGACATCCGCCCGGACCTGTGCCCGATGTTTCACAAACCCCTCACGTCCTGGGCGTCTCATCGCGGTCACAGCCAGCCAGGACCGCGATGAGACGCCCAGGACTCCGCTAGGACTGCCGCCCCGCGCGATACCGCCTAACTCTTGTCCCGCTCGCGCTGCTGGTGCGCCAGGCGGGACTGGAGGGACCAGATCTCGATGAAGCCGGGGGAGGCGGTCTGGGAGAAGAGCTCTTCGCCGGACTCGGAGAAGCTGGCGAGCTGGGCGTCGTAGACGGCGTTCGGGGAGGAGCGGGTCACGACGCGGACGCTGCCTTTGTAGAGGCGGAGGCCGATCTCGCCCGTGACGCGGGCGTTGACGGTGCTCATGTAGGCGTCGAGGTCTTCGCGCAGCGGCTCCCACCAGAGGCCGGAGTAGACGAGGTATCCCCACTGCTGGTCCAGAGCGGGCTTGAACTGGTTCTGGTGGATCGTGCCGACCAGGCGCTCGAGCTCCTCGTGCGCGGTCAGGACCAGGGCCGCCGCCGGCACCTCGTAGATGTCGCGAACCTTGAGGCCGACGATCCGGTCCTCGATGTGGTCGACGATCCCGCAGCCGTGCTTCATGCCGAGGTCCGCCGCCCGTTCGAGCAGGTCGACCAGGCCGAGCCGCTCGCCGTCGATCGAGACCGGCAGGCCCGCCTCGAAGCCGATCGTCACGACCTGGGCCTCGTCCGGCGCGTCCTCGGGCCGGGTCACGAGCTGGAAGACGTCGTCCTCCGGCGCGTGGTCGAGGTCCTCGATCCAGCGACCCTCGGAGGAGCGTCCCCAGAGGTTGTCGTCGATCGAGTACGGCGCCACCTCGGTGCCGCCCTTGACCGGGATGCCGTTGTCGCGGGCGTAGGCGATCTCCTCGTCACGTCCCATCGCCCAGGAGCGCACCGGCGCGATCGTCTTCAGCTCCGGCGCCAGCGTCGCCACCGTGGCCTCGATCCGCACCTGGTCGTTGCCTTTGCCGGTGCAACCGTGGGCGATCGTGTCGCAGTTCGATTTGCGCGCGTGCTCGACCGCGAGCTGCGCGATCAGCGGCCGGCCGAGCGCGGTGAAGAGCGGGTAGCCGTTGCCGTAGTTGGCGTTGGCCCGGATCGCCGGGGCGAGGAAGTCGGCGGCGAACTGCTCACGGGCGTCGACCACATGGCACTCGACCGCGCCGAGGCGCTTGGCCTTGTCTTCGATCACCCCGTAGTCCTCCCCTGGCTGCCCGAGGTTGACCGTCAGGGTCACCACTTCCGCGTCGTAGGAGTCCTGGATCCACTTCAGCATCACGCTGGTGTCGAGGCCACCCGAATAAAGGAGGAGGACCCGGTCCACCTGGGCCGGATCCGCCTCGTAACTTGCCGTGGGACGCTGCTGCGTCGGATCAGCGCCCGTCATTCAGTTCCAAATCCGCCTTCTGGTTCTTCAAGGATTTCCCCTTCTTCGGCCGCTTCGGCTTCTTCGATTTCCTGGAGTTCCAGTTCTTCCTGAGTAGGTCCTTCTTCTTCGACACCGCCGGTGCCGGCTTCGGCCGCTTCGGCTTCTTCGATTTCCCTCAGTTCTTGTTCTTCGGCGCTTTCTTCCGACCCTTCGGGTTCTTCCCCTTCACCTTCGCCTTCGCCTTCCGTGGCTTTTTCCGGCGTTTTCGCGGGGATTTCTTCGGTGATCGTCCGCGTCTGCGTGACGGTTTTGGTCCCACCACCGCCGCAGGAGGCGATCAGGCCGATCAGCAGGCCGAAGATGACCACGCCCATGATCAGGACGACCAGGCGCAGGTTGCCTTTCGGCGGTTGGGGCGGCCGACGGCGGCGCGGCGGCTCGTCGTCGTAGCTCATGAGTCGGGTCGGATCCTCGTTCATCTAATACCTGTACGCGGTCGGGACGTGAGTCCCTGCTTAGTTTTCGGGACCGAGGATCGCGTCGAGGATGGCGCGCGTGTCCTTGATCGCGAAGCCGTTGCGAAGTCGTTCCTCGATCTCCAGGCGACTGGAGCCGGAGACGGCCATCTGCGTCGCCAGCAGCCGGGCGCCCGCGGGAGTGGCGCTCTCGGTCGGCGCGCCGTTGAATCCTGGCTCCTCGTCAGCCGACCGGGAGGCGCGGCCGTTGCGCTCCGGCTCGGCGGTGGGCTTCTCCTCCGGCGCGGAGTCCTTCCCCGGACCCGAGCTGACCACGGTCAGGGACGGTCCCACGGGCCAGCGCGTCTCGGGGTCCGCTTCGGGTTCGTCGTCGCGATCGGACGCCCTCGGCCCCATCGGCGCCGCCGCGCCGGGTGACTCCGCTCCCCCCAGCTCGGCCTTGGCCTCCGCCAGCGCCCGCTGGAGCGCCTCGGACTGGCGTCGCAGCGCCTCCGCCTGGGCGGCGATCTCGTCGGTCAGCTCGGCCAGCCCGGCGAGCCGGTCGGCGACGATCCGGTCCGCCTCCTCGCGCGCGTCGATCAGCCGCGAGCGCGCTTCCTCCTCGGCTTCGTCGATCACCTGCTTGGCGGCCTTCTCGGCCGCGCCGACGATCTCGGCGAGGCGCGCCGCGGTCGAATCTTCGATCTCCCGCCTGCGGACGGTGCGGTCGGAGGGGCTCACTATGCCCCAGAGCCTAGAAGCGATTCGCCGATCAGTCCAACCGCGCGGTCGATCTGCTCCTTTTCGACCACCAGCGGAGGCAGCAGGCGGAGGGTCCCGGGCGCCGGGACGTTGACGACCAGGCCGCGCTCCAGCAGGTCCGCGCCGAGCGCGGCGGCGTCGATCCCGTCGTCGAGGGCGACGCCGACCATCAGGCCTCGTCCGCGGGTCCCGGCGACGCCCGGCAGCTCCTCCAGGCCGGTCCGCAGCCGCGCGCCCATCTCCCGCACCGAGCGCAGCAGGGCCGGATCGTCGACCGCGTCGAGGACCGCCAGCGCCGCGCTGGTGCCGATCGGCCCCGCGGCGAAGGTCGAGCCGTGATCACCCGGCTGCAGCGCCTCGGCGGCCTCGGGCCCGGTGATGCAGGCCCCGATCGGCATGCCGTTGCCGAGCGCCTTGGCGCTGGTGATGACGTCGGGACGCACGGGAGTCTGCTCGTAGGCCCAGAGCGAGCCGGTCCGCCCGATCCCGGTCTGGATCTCGTCGAAGATCAGCAGCGCACCGACCTCGTCGCAGGCCTGCCGCGCCGCGAGGAGCGCCTCGTCGGAGGTCGGCCAGACCCCGGACTCGCCCTGGATCGGCTCGATCAGCACCGCGGCGGTGTTCGGCCCGACCGCCGCGCGCAGGGCGTCGGCGTCGTTGTCGGGGACCGAGCGGAAGCCCGGCAGGTACGGACCGAGCGCCTCGTTGCGCGCCAGCTTCGGCGTCGCCGAGAGCGCCCCGTAGGTCCGCCCGTGGAACTCGCCTTCGAAGCTGACGATCTCCGGCGCGGCGATCCCGCGCCCGTGGGCGTGCTTGCGGGCGACCTTGATCGCCGCTTCGTTGGCCTCGGTCCCGGAGTTGCAGAAGAAGACGCGGCCGCCGAGACTCGAATCGGAGAGGCGCTGGGCCAGCTTGGCCATCGGCTCGGTGTAGAAGAGGTTCGAGACGTGCATCAGCTGCTGGGCCTGCTCGGTCACCGCGCCGACGACCGCCGGGTGGCAATGGCCGAGCGAGCAGACCGAGATCCCGGCGAGGAAGTCGAGGTACTGCTTGCCCTCGGCGTCGTAGAGGTAGACCCCCTCGCCGCGGACGAAGTCGACCGCCCCACGTTTGTAGGTGCGCATCAGGTAGCGCTCCTCGAGCGCCCGGGTCTCGTCGAGGCCCATCACGGGATCACCATCGTGCCGATTCCGGCGTCGGTGAAGAGCTCCAGGAGCAGGCTGTGGGGCACGCGGCCGTCGATGATGTGGGCCGACTGGGCGCCACCGTTGACCGCGTCGACGCAGGCGGCGAGCTTCGGCCGCATGCCGCCGGAGAGGCCTGGCAGCGCTTCTTCGACCTCGCTCACCGCGGCGCGGGAGATCAGCGACTCCTCGTCGTCGGCGTCGGCCCGCCAGCCCTCGACGTCGGTGAGGAAGATCGCCTTGGTAGCGCCCAGCGCCGCCGCCACCTTGCCCGCCGCCTCGTCGGCGTTGACGTTGTAGGACTGGCCGCTGCTGTCGGACGCGGCGGAGGCGATCACCGGGATGTAGTCGGCGGCGATGTGGTTGAGGACGTCGACGTCGACCCGCTGGATCTCGCCGACGAAGCCGACCTGCTCGGCGTTCGCGGCCGGCGCCACGTCGAACAGGGTGCCGTCCTCGCCCGAGAGCCCGACCGCGGGCGAGCCGTGCCGGTTCAGCCGCTGGACGATTTCCGAGTTCAGCTTGCCGACCAGGACCATCTTCGCGATCTCCACCGTGTCGCCGTCGGAGACGCGCAGGCCCTCGTGGAACTTCACCTCGAGCCCGAGTTTGTCCATGTAGCGGGTGATCTCGGGGCCGCCGCCGTGGACGACGATCGGGTTCAGGCCGACGTACTTGAGCAGCACGACGTCGTTGGCGAAGGCGTCGCGCAGCCCCTCGTCGAGCATCGCCGCGCCGCCGTACTTGATCACGACGGTGCGACCGTGGAACTCGCGGATGTAGGGCAGGGCCTCGAGCAGCGTCTGCACGCTCGTGGCCGCCGCTCGGGACTGCGGGGCGCGCTCGGTCACGTCGTGTATTCCGCGTTCAGGGTCACGTACTCGTGACCGAGGTCGGCGAAGTAGACGTGCGCGCGAGCGTCACCCCGACTGAGTCGAAGGGCGATGTTCGCCTCGGGGACATCGGCCCCGAGCTCGCGGGCGTCGATCGAATCGGCGCCGATCTCGTCCATGTCGGCACCGGCCAGCGCCGCGCCGGCCGCCTGGGCGATCCGGCCCCAGTTGGGATCGCGGCCGTAGAGGGCCGTCTTCACCAGCGGCGAGTTGGCGATCGCCCGCGCGACCCGCTCCGCCTCGCCGCGGTCGGCGGCGCCGGTGACCTCGACCCGTCCTGCCCGCGCGGTGCCCTCGCCGTCACGGACGATCTCGACCGCCAGCTGCAGGAGCACCGCCTCGAGCAGGCCCGCGGGGAGCGGCCGCCCGGAGGCCCCGGTCGCCTGCAGGAGCACGGTGTCGTTGGTGCTCATCTGGCCGTCGACGGTGATCCGGTTGAAGGAGGCGTCGACCGCGCGTTTGAGCACGCCGGCCGGGTCGTCGACCACCGCGTCGGTCTGCACGAAGCAGAGCATCGTCGCCATGTTCGGCTGGATCATGCCGGCGCCCTTGGCCTGGGCGGAGAGGGTCACGCCGTCCATCTCCAGCGTGATCAGCTTGCGCCAGCGGTCGGTGGTGGTGATCGCCTCGGCGAAGACGTCGGCCTGGTCGGCCGCAAGGTCCTTGGCCGCCTCCCCGATTCCGTGGAGCACCGAGCTCATCGGCATCGGCACCCCGATCACGCCGGTCTCGGCGACGGCGACCTGAGCGGTCTCCAGGCCGAGCGCGTCGGCGGCCCGTTCGGACATCGCCAAGGCGTCGGCGAAGCCCTTCTCACCGGTCTCGGCGTTGGCGTTGCCGGAGTTGACGACCGCGGCGCGGACGTGGGCCCGGTCGACGATGTCCCGGCAGACGCGGATCGGCGCCGCGGCGGAGGCGTTGCGGGTTAGGACCATCGCCGAGTCGACCCGCTCGGCATCGCAGACGAGGAGGCCGACGTCGGTCGCCCCGCCGCCCTTCAAGCCGACGTTGACGCCGCCGGCCCGGAAGCCTGGCGCAAGCTGCGCGGCCTCGAGTTCCTCGACGCCCCGCGGCGCCTGCACCCACCGCGACCTGAAGAAACCGTCGCTCACCTCAAGCCCTCGGTCTCGTCGAGGCCCAGCATCAGGTTCAGGTTCTGGACACCCTGGCCGGAGGCACCCTTCCAGATGTTGTCGATCGCGCCAAAGGCCATCGCCCGGCCGTGCTCGTCGATCGTCACGTAGACGTGACATTCGTTGGTGTCGCGCAGTGCCCGCAGGTTCGGCGGCCCGCTGAGGACCCTGACGAACGGCTCGTTGGCATAACGCTCCCGGTAGAGCGCCTGGGCGGCGTCCTTGGAGACCGGTTCTGTCAGTTCCGCGAAGCAGGTCGCGAGCTCGCCCTGGTCGAGCGGGATCAGCGCCGGGACGAAGCTCACCGTCGCCGGGCTTCCCAGCGCCGCCAGCTCCTGTTCGATCTCCGGCCGGTGCCGGTGCCCCTCGGTCTTGTACGGGAAGGCGTTCTCGGTCATCGAGGAGAAGTGGACGACGTCGTCGGTCGAGCGGCCATAGCCGGAGGTGCCCTGGAAGGCGGCGACGGAGACGTCGGCGACCAGCCCCTCTTCGGCCAGCGGCGCCAGCGCCAGGACGGTCGCGGTTGGGTAGCAGCCTGGGGTGGCGACGAGGTCGGCGCCGCGCAGCTCCTCCCGGTACATCTCGGTCAGCCCGTAGACGCCGGTGCCGAACAGGTCGGGCGCGCCGTGGGTGCCGTACCAGGCCTCGTAGGTGTCCATGTCCCGCAGCCGGAAGTCGGCGGAGAGGTCGACGACCTTGATCCCGGCGGCACGCAGGGCGGCATCGGTCGGGGCCGCGGCTCCGTGCGGGTAGGCGACGATCGCGGCGTCTACCCCGTGGAGGAAGTCGGTGTCCTCGAGATCCAGCTCGGTCAGCTCGACCGGCACCTGGTAGCGCGGATAAAGCTGGTCGATCCGCTTGCCCGCGTCGGAGCGCGAGGTCGCCGCGACCAGTTCCAGCCGTGGGTGGTCCCAGACGATCTTCGCCGCGAGCGCGCCGGTGAAGCCGTTGGCGCCGGCGACGAGGACCCGTGCGGCGGGCTCGCCCCTGAGCGGCTGCTTGGCGTCGAGGTCAAGCACGGAGGGCACCCCCGATCTTCGTCAGCTCGCCCTCGATCGAGGCGCGGGCGGCGTCCACCTCCTCGTCGGTGAGGGTGCGGTCGGCGGCCCGGAACTCGAGCGCCAATGCCAATGACTTCTTGCCCTCGCCGAGCTGGGTTCCCTCGTAGAGGTCGAAGACCTCGGCGGCGCGGAGCAGCTCTCCCCCGCCCGCCAGCACGGCCGCGCGGACCGTCTCGGCGGAGGTGTCGGAGTCGACGACGACGGCGAGGTCGCGCAGCGCCGCCGGGAAGGTGGTGACGTCCTCGAACAGCTCCTCGCCGAGGGTCGCGGCGGCGAGCAGCGGGGCGGCGTCGATTTCGAAGGCGACCGCGGCGTCGATGTCCCAGGTCCGGCAGACCAGCGGGTGGACCTCGCCGAGCCAGCCGAGCGGCGTGCCGCCCAGCGAGACCGCGGCGGAGCGGCCCGGGTGCAGGAACGGCTCGGCGGCGGGCGCGAAGGCCGGCGGCGGGCAGCCGAGCGAGGCGGCGAGCGCCTCGAGCACGGCCTTAAGCGCGAAGAAGTCCACGGGCTCCCCACCGCCCCGCCAAGACTTCGGCACCAGCGGCCCGACCGCGAGCGCGCCATAGCGGTGCGGCTCGGTGACCGGCGCCGGCGTGTCGCCGGGGAAGTTGCCCGCCAGCGGGCCGCCGGACTCGGGCGGGGTGCCGCGCAGGTAGACGGCGCCGGCCTCGAAGAGGGCGACGGACTCGGCACCGCGGGAGAGGTTCCGCGACGCCACGTCGAGCAGCGAGCCGAGCAGGGTCGTCCGCATCGCCGCGCCCTCGTCGGAGAGGGGGTTGGCGACCAGGATGGGTTCGGCGCGCGGGTCGGGCTCCTCGATCCGGAGGCGCCCGGCCTCGCCGGGGTTGTTGAAGCTCCAGCCGACGATCTGGTCGAAGCCGAGATCGCGCAGCTCGTCCTCGGCGCGCCGCCGCAGTCGTTGGGTCCGGTTCAGCCTCCCGACCTTGCCCACGCCGACCCGCGGCAGCGTCGTCGGCAGGTGGCGGTCGAAGCCGTGGAGGCGGCCGACCTCCTCGATCAGGTCGATCTCCCGGGTCACGTCGTAATAGCGGTCGGCGGGCACGACGACCTCGAGATCCTCGCCGTCGGCCCTGGCCCCGAAGCCGAGCCGCTCCAGGTAGGTGACCTGGTCGGCCTGCGGGATCTCCATCCCGAGGATGCCGCTGACCCGCGCGCCGCGCAGCCGCAGCATCCGCGGTTCCGGCGCCGGCGCGGCGACGTCGATCGTCCCCGGGACCATGGCCGCGCCGCAGAGCTCGACGAGGAGCTTCGAGGCGACGACCTGGGCCCGCATCGTGAGGTCGGGATGCAGCTGCTTCTCGAAGCGCGCCGAGGCCTCGGAGCGCAGCGACAGCCGCCGCGAGGTCTGCAGGATGTTCGGCCCGTTCCAGTTCGCCACCTCGAGCAGGACGTTCGTCGTCCCCTCGCCGACCTCGGAGACCTGCCCGCCCATGATCCCGGCGATGCCGGTCGGCTGCTCCCGGTCGCAGACGAGCACGACCTCGGGATCGAGCACCCGCTCGACATCGTCAAGCGTCGTGATCTTCTCGCCCTCGCGGGCGGTGCGGACGATCAGCTCGCCGCCGGGGACCTTGTCCAGGTCGAACGCGTGAAGCGGCTGGGCGGTCAGCAGCATCACGTAGTTGGTGATGTCGACGACGTTGGAGATCGGCCGTTGACCCGCGGCGGCGAGGCGCTCCTGCAGCCAGAGCGGCGAGGGGCCGATCTTCACGTCGCGGAAGACGCGGGCGGTGAAGCGCGGGCAGAGGTCGGGGACCTCGACCGTGACCTTGGCGAAATCGGAGGCGTTGCCCTCGCCCTCGGCGGGCGCGTCGTCGGCCCAGGGGTCGGGCCCGAGGTCGGCACCGGTCACCGCGTGGACCTCACGGGCGACGCCGTGGACGCCGAAGCAGTCGCTGCGGTTCGGCGTCACCTCGATCTCCAGCACCGGCTCGGCGAGCGGGATCACCTCGCCCAGCGGCGTGCCCGCCGCGAGGGAGTCGTCGAGCACCATGATGCCGTCGTGCTCGTCGCCGATCTCGATCTCGTCGGCGGCGAGGATCATCCCTTCGGAGGCGACCCCGCGGAGCTTGGCCTTGCGCAGCTTCTCCCCGCCCGGCATCCGGGCGCCGGGGAGCGCCACGGCGACGGTCTGGCCGGCGCCGACGTTGGGGGCGCCGCAGACGATCGTGCGCGGGCCGTCCTCGCCGACGTCGACGGTGCAGACGCGCAGCCGGTCGGCGTCGGGATGCTGGACCGCCTCGGTCACCTTGCCGATCACGAAGTTCTCGGGCGCGGGCGGGCCGACGACGTCGATCCGCTCGACCTCGGTCCCGGTCATCACCAGCCGGTCGGCCAGCTCCTCGATCGGGAGGCCGGGATCGCAGTACTCGCGCAGCCAGCTGTACGGGACTCTCATGCGAACTGCTCCAGCATCCGCACGTCGTTGTCGAAGAAGCGCCGCAGGTCGGGGACGGAGTGGCGCAGCATCGCCACCCGCTCGATCCCGAGGCCGAAGGCGAAGCCCTGGACCACCTCCGGGTCATAACCTGCTTCCTTGACGAAGCCGAGCACGTTCGGGTCGACCATCCCGGCGCCGAGGATCTCGATCCAGCCCTGGCCCTTGCAGAGGTTGCAGCGACTGCCGTCGGGCAGGACGCCGGTGCCCTCGCACTGGAAGCAGGAGACGTCGACCTCGACGCTCGGCTCGGTGAAGGGGAAGTAGTGCGGCCGCAGGCGCACCTCGCGGGTGTCGCCGAAGAGCGCCCGGGACATCGCCAGCAGCGTCCCCTGGAGGTCGGCGAGGGTCAGCCCCTCGGCGATCGCCAGCCCCTCCATCTGGTGGAACATCGGGCTGTGGGTGGCGTCGGAGTCGCGCCGGTAGACCTTGCCCGGGATGACGATGAAGATCGGCGGTGCCTGCGTCTCCATCGCCCGGATCTGCATCGGGGAGGTGTGGGTCCGCAGCAGCACGTCGGGGTGCGACTGGATGTAGAAGGTGTCCTGGAGTTGCCGCGCCGGGTGGCCGACCGGGTGGTTCAGGGCGGTGAAGTTGTAGTAGTCGTGCTCGATCTCCGGGCCTTCGGCGACTTCGTAGCCGAGGCCGACCATGATGTCCTCGATCAGCCGCGTGGTGCGGGTGATCAGGTGCTGGTGGCCGACCGGCCGCGGCGGCGCGCCGGGCATCGTCACGTCGATCCGGTCGGCGACGAGCTTCGCGTCGAGCTCGGCGGCGTCGAGGCGCTCGGCGCTTCCCTCGATCAGCGCCTCGAGCTCCTTGCGGGCCTTGTTCGCGGCGCCGCCGACGGGGCCGCGTTCTTCCGGCGGCAGCTGGGCGATCCCGCGCAGGATCTGGGTCAGCTCGGCTTTGCGGCCGAGGTATTTGACCCGCAGCTCCTCCAGCTCGGCGCTGGTAGAGGTGTCGACGATCGCCGCCGTGGCCTCGACCCTGATGTTCTCGATCTGCTCAAGCATGGGCGCGCACCTCACTCATCCGCGCGCACGCTACCGCCGCCGCCGCGGCGACGTTCAGTGACTCCGCGCCTCCGTGCAGGGGAATCGTCGCGCCGGCGGCACAGGCGGCGAGCGTCTCGGGCCGCAATCCGTCCCGCTCGGAGCCCAGGCAGAGGGTCGCGGCGCCGGCCAGCGCGTCGAGCCCGTCGCCGCCGTGGGCGACGAGGGCGACCCGCGGCTCCGGCGTTGCCCCGACGTCGGCGACGGTCGCCGGCGGCCGGGCGAAGATCGAGCCCATGCTCGCCCTGGTGGCCTTCGGGCCGTAGGGGTCGGCGCAGCCGGGACCGAGGGCGACGGTCGCGTCGAGGAGCGCGTGGGCGGTGCGGATGATCGCCCCGACGTTCGCGGGGTCCCCAACCGCGTCGAGGTAGACGCAGGGCGCGACCGGGGCGTGAGCCTCCGGCCGGGGCCACACGGCGATCGCCCGGGTGCCGGAGCCGAGCGAGGAGACGGAGTCGAGCAGGTCCGTGTGGACCACCTCGACCGGGTAGGTCGCGCCGGGCCCCGAGTCGGTGCCGTGCAGACCGGTGCCCCCGGCGACGAGGACGAAGCGCGGCGTCGCGCCGGCGGCCAGCCCGGCGGCGAGCAGGTCCTCGCCCTCGGTCGCGAACAGGCCCTGGCGCCTGCGGTGCTTGGGCACCTGCAGCTTGCGCACCAGTTTCAGCTTGTCGTTGTCCTTGCTTTCGATCATCTCGCTCGTCACTTCGGGTCCTCAAACGCAAAACGGGCCGCAAATCTGCGGCCCGCCCGGAAGAGTGAAAGTGTCAGCCTGCGCTCAGGCGGCCGCACCCTCCCGGGCTATCTCCACAAATCGGCGGAACCCCTCTGGGTCCGAGACGGCGATCTCGGCCAGCATCTTGCGGTTCACCTCGACCTCGGCCAGCTTCAGGCCGTGCATGAGTTCCGAGTAGCTCATCCCGTCGAGCCGCGCGGCGGCGTTGATCCGGGTGATCCAGAGCCGACGGAAGGTCCGCTTTTTGTTGCGACGGTCGCGGTAGGCGTACATGCCCGACCGCTGCACCTGCTCTTTGGCGAACCGATAAGAAGAATGCTTGCGCCCGAAGTAGCCCTTGGCTTCCTTCAGGACCTTGCGGCGCTTCTTGCGCGCGTGGACGCTGCGCTTGACGCGGCTCACTTGCCGCCTCCGAGGAGCTTGCGGACGTTCGGAACGTCAGCTTTCGCGATCTGCGCAGGCCGGGCCTTCGCCCGCTTCAGCCCTGGGGACTTCTTCTCCAGGATGTGGCTGAGGCCGGCGTGGCGCCCCCGGATTTTTCCGTTGGCGGACTTCTTGAAGCGCTTCTTGGCGCCCGAGTGAGTTTTCATCTTCGGCATACGGGTCCGACATTGAAGCAGAGCGGCGGCCCCGACGCTTCGCTCGTCTCGTGCCTGGGTAGTGTGGCGCTCCAATGAGAGTCCTCTACGTGGTCGGCACCCGACCCAACTTCGTCAAGACCGCCCCCGTGATCTCCGCGATGCGGAGCCGTTTACCGGACTCTGGGCACATCATCGTCCATACCGGCCAGCACTACGCCCGGGCGATGTCTGAGGTCTTCTTCGAGGAGCTCGGCGTGCCCGCTCCCGACCACATGCTCGAGGTCGGCTCCGGCACCCACGCCCAGCAGACCGCCCGCACGATGGAGCGGCTGGAGCCGGTGATCGAGAACGAGAAGCCCGACCTGCTGGTCGTCCCGGGCGACGTCAACTCGACCCTGGCGGCGGTGCTGACCGCGGTGAAGATGGGCGTTCCGGTCGCCCACGTCGAGTCGGGCCTGCGCAGCTTCGACATGTCGATGCCGGAGGAGGTCAACCGGATCGTCGCCGACCGCTTCTCCTCCCACCTCTTCCTCCACTCCGAGGACGCGATGGGCAACCTGCGCGCCGAAGGGATCGGGCCCGAACGGATGCACTTCGTCGGCAACACGATGATCGACACGCTGGTCGCGTTGAAGGATCGGATCGCGGAGGCGGGCGCGGCGGCGAAGCTCGGCCTCTCCCCCGGCTCCTACCTCCTCGTCACCCTGCACCGCCCGGCCCTGGTCGACGGCCCGCTGCTCGGCGACACGGTGACCCAGCTCTCCCATCTGGCCGAGAGCATGCCGGTCGTCTTCCCGGTTCACCCGCGGACCCGCAAGATGATGGAGGCACTTCCCGACTGGAGCCCCCCGGAGGCCCTACGGCTGATCGAGCCCCTCGGCTACCTCGACTTCCTCTCCCTGGAGACCGATGCCCGCGCCGTCCTCACCGACTCCGGCGGTATCCAGGAGGAGACGACCTATCTCGGCGTCCCCTGCTTCACCCTGCGCGCCAACACCGAGCGCCCGGTGACGGTCGAGCTCGGCACCAACACCCTGCTCGGCCTCGACCCCGCCGCGATCGCCGAAATCCCCGCCACACTGGCCACCCGCCCGACCGCCCCACCCGAGCCACCCCCCCTCTGGGACGGCCACGCCGCCGAGCGCATCGCCGACATCCTGTCTCCCCCCGACCCGGAGATGTTGACCGCGTAGGGTCGGCGGCCCGGGAAAGGGACGCGAGGCGCTGGTGGCGAGCGCGGCCGTCTCGGTCACGGCCCTGGCTGGCTGTGACCGTGCCCGAGACGGCCGGGTATGGAAAGCGTCGAGGAGTGCGACGCCGTCGTGGGAGACGTGCGGGAGACGCGACGAACTCCACGGTTCCGTGCGTGTCCCTCCTCGATCCGGGGCCACTCCGTCGTTGCCGGAGACAACCGTTCGCTGTTTGTATCCCTGTGGGTGACAAACAGCGAAGGGCTGGATCGCGGTGCGACGGGGGTGTGGAGTTCCGGGCAGAAGCGTGACGAACCCTCGCACTTCCCACGAAACCCTCCCGTCCTGGGCGTCTCATCGCGGTCACAGCCAGCCAGGACCGCGATGAGACGCCCAGGACGCAGCTAGGCTGCCGCCCCCGCCGGGAGAGCGGCCGACCCGTCCGAAGCCCCCTCAGCGCCTGGGCGCCGCCCGACTGAGGGTCAGCTTGGCGGTCGTCGCGGTGCCGCCCTTCGGTGCCAGGCGCAGGGTCACGGTTGCCTTGGCGTGGTTACGGAGGAGCTTCTTGCCCTTCGCGTTCAGGGTCACTTTCACGGTGCCCTTGGCGCCGGCCGCGAGCTTGTAGGAGGCGGTTCCGTAGACAGGTAGCTTCGGCTTCTTCGCGGCGATCGAGGCCGTCGCGGGCGAACCGAGCAGGGACAGCTTGCCTTCGCAGGTCGCGTCGCCACCGCAGACGAGGTTGACCAGGGCCTTGCCTCCGTCGACCGCCGCCTGGTTGCCGGCGAGACGCGGGGCGGCCGTGCCTCCGGCTCCTTTCGGCGTCGGTCCCGGAGCGGGGGTCGTCGCCGGTGGTGCGGCGGGTGCCGGGGCCGCCGGAGGCGCGGCACCCGGCGTGCAGGTGACGTCGCCGGCGGGGCAGAAGGTCCAACGGACCAGCAGTTCGATCCCTGGCACGCCTTCGAGGAGTTCGTGCCGACCGCCCTGCGAGTCGTTGGGGATCCGTCCCAGACGGGGATAGAACGCCCCGGCCATCGGGTTCCCGTCCGGGATCGAGAGCGCGTTGTGCGGACCGGCCTCGCGCAGCGGCAGGGAGCCGCCGTCGTTTTCGGCGCTCACCGACACCAGGTCGACACCGAGCACCCCTTCTTTGGTGTTGCGTTCGACCGGGATGTTCAGCGGCAGCGTGGTGACCGCGTTCGGCGTCAGCTGGAACGGGCCGGTATCGCTGACGAAGAAGCAGCAGGCGCTGCCCATCCCCGGTTGTGCGAGCTGCTTGAAGATCGTGATCGAGATCGGCGACGGGTTCGGGCCGGAGAGGACTTCGGCGGCGATGATCCGGCCGTCGCTCGGCACGCTGCGGGTGCGCGGGTCGCTCCCCGAGTTCAGTCCCCAGACCCCCGCCTGACTCCAGGTGCAACCGCCGGGTTCGTTGTTCACGAAGAGGCCGTAGTTGCCGGAGGCGTCGTAAAGGGACGGCTTGGCGTTGCAGCCGAAGCTCAACGTCGGTCCCGGCGCCAACGAGCTGCCGAACTGCGTCGCCGCCGCACTCGCGCCGACCGGCACGAGGAGGAGCGCGGCGAGCACGCAGGCGAGGATCAGAGGCGCCAGGGCGCGCGGGCGTCGGACGGACACGCCGCGATCATGACCCGGGATTCAGGCGAACGGAAGGGGCGGCGACGAAGACTGGGCGAATTTCACCCAGTCGCGACCGGCAGCGGCCCGACCCCCAGTCGCTCCAGGCTGAGCGCCGGGAACCGCGGCGGATGGGCGATCGACGGCGGGGTGACGCCGAAGACGATCTCGTAGTCGCAGCCGCCTTTGCAGGTGAAGACGCTGGTCGCGTCGTCGCCCGACCACGAGTAGGCGTAGGGCTCGGCGCGCTTGAAGACCTTGGAGTAGTCGATCGGCCAGGTGCGGGCGGGCGAGCAGTGCGCGGCGAAGGGGCCACGGCAGCAGTAACGGTCGGTGTCGAAGCGGGCGCAGGGCGAGATGCAGCCGACCGGGTCGGGGCTGCCGCGGGGGACGCGGAGGGCCCTCGGGCAGTGGACTTCCGTGGTGCATCTGCCGGAGCTCAGGCACCCGTTGGCATCCACCGAGCGGTCGGTTTCGCCGTGGATCACCCGGATGTACATCGGCAGGTTCGAGCCGTCGACCATCGAGACGTCGTAGAAGTCGAGCCCGGCGAAGGAATCGAGGTTGTACTCAGCGAGGGTCGCCGGGATGTCGCCCCAGCCCCTGCACTCGAAGCGGCCGTCGCAGTCGCCGGTGGCGCAGTGGCCTTCGCCTTCGCCGTTGAAGTGGCAGCCGGTCCGTCCCCAGATCCGCCCGTTCCAGCCCTGGGACACTTCGAAGGAGCCGCCGGCGCCCGCGGGCACCGTCCAGCCGGTCCGCCCCGAGGTCGACCCCGGCGAGGCCGCCATCCAGATCTTCACCGGCGTGCGGTTGATGAAGTAGATCGTGTGGGCGCCGGCCCGTGCGGCCGAAGCGGCGGGCGCGGCGGCGAGGAGCCCCACGGTGAGGACGGCGGCGATGAGCGCGAGCCGTCGCACCGCGCGGCCGGTGCTACCCCTGGGCGCTGGTGCTGTCGGCCTCGGCCGCGTCGGGGACGGTGTCCGCCCCCTCAGCCGCGCGGGCCTCTTTGCTCGGCGCGAGCAACATGCTCATGTTGCGGCCTTCCTGCAGCGGCGCCGACTCGATCGTCGCCATGCCGCCGAGGTCCTCGAAGAGTTTTCCCAAGAGATCGCGACCGCGCTCCGGATGGGCCTGCTCGCGCCCGCGGAACATGATCGTGATTTTGACCTTGTCGCCGTGTTTCAGGAAACGCTCGACGTGGCCTTTCTTGGTGTTGTAGTCGTTCGTCGCGATCTTCGGCCGGAGCTTGATTTCGCGGATGTTGACCTGCTGCTGGTGCTTGCGCGCCTGCTTCTGCTTCTGCTCCTGCTCGTATTTGTACTTCGAGTAGTCGAGCATCCGGGTGACCGGCGGCTTGTTGTTCGGCGCCACCTCGACCAGGTCGAGGTCGGCCGCCTGGGCGCGGCGCAGCGCCTCGGGCGTGTCGACGATGCCGAGCTGCTCTCCGTCGGCCCCGATCAGGCGTACCTGTGGGACGCGGATCCGCTCGTTGATCCTCGTCGTGTCGCGCTCTGGTGGGCGCCGATCGAACCTACGCGGAACCGGCACTAGTGAGAGAAGAGGTGTTGCTTCAAGAGGACGAGTCGGCTTGCGGGCACGGGGCGCTCAGCGGCCACGGCGGTGATTTGAGGTACCCACAGTCAAGTTCCGAGAAGTATAGACACTGTCGGCCCGAAGGCAAGGTCCGGTGCTCATGTGCCAGCCGTCTCCGCCTCGATCCGGCCGGCGAAGTCGGGCACGCCCATCTCCCCCAGGTCGCCGTCGGCGTGCGAGCGGACCGCCACCGCGCCGTTCTCCTGCTCGCGGTCGCCGACCACCAGCATGTAGGGATAGCGGCCGAGCGAGGCGTCGCGGATCTTCCGCCCGATCGACTCCGAGCGGTCGTCGATGGCGACGCGGATGCCGAGGTCCCGCAGCTCGTCGTGGGCGCGGCGGGCGTAGTCGTTGTGACGGTCGGAGATCGGCAGGACGATCGCCTGCACCGGCGCCAGCCAGGTCGGGAAGCGACCGGCGTAGTGCTCGATCAGGATCCCGGCGAAGCGCTCCATCGAGCCGAGCAGCGCGCGGTGGATCATCACCGGCCGGTGGGCGTCGTCGTCGGCCCCGGTGTAGGTGAGGTCGAAGTTCTCCGGCATCTGGAAGTCGAGCTGGCAGGTGCCGCACTGCCAGGAGCGGCCGAGCGCGTCGGTGATGTGGAAGTCGATCTTCGGGCCGTAGAAGGCGCCGTCGCCGGGGTTCAGCTCGTACTCGCGCCCCTGGCTGTCGAGCGCCTCGGCGAGTGCCGCCTCCGCCTTCGCCCACTGCTCCGCCGTCCCCATCGACTTGTCGGGACGGGTGGAGAGCTCGACTTTCACGTCGTCGAAGCCGAAGCGTGCGTAGAGCTCGTCGATCGCCTCACAGATCGAGGCGACCTCGGCGGTGATCTGGTCCTCGGTGCAGTAGACGTGGGCGTCGTCCTGGGTGAAGGCGCGGACGCGGAGCAGGCCGTGGAGGACACCCTCGCGCTCGTTGCGGCTGACCCGCCCGAACTCGGCGAGGCGCAGCGGCAGCTCGCGGTAGCTGTGGCGGTCGGAGCCGTAGACGAGGCAGGCGCCCGGGCAGTTCATCGGCCGCAGCGCGTAGTTGCGATCGTCGTCCTGCATGAAGTACATCTCGTCTTTGTAGTTGTCCCAGTGGCCGCTGCGGTGCCAGAGGCCCTCGTCGAGGACCTGCGGCGTCGCGATCTCCTTGTAGTCGCGCTTGCGCAGCTGCTCGCGGACCTGGCTTTCGATCAGGCGCAGGAGCGTGGTGCCGTTGGGCAGCCAGAACGGCATGCCGGGCGCCTCGGGACGGAGCATGAAGAGATCCAGCTCGGGGCCGAGCCGGCGGTGGTCGCGCGCTTCGGCCTCGGCGATCCGCTCGAGGTGGGCCTCGAGGTCCTTCTTCGAGAAGAAGGCGGTGCCGTAGATGCGGGTGAGCTGCTCGCGGTGCTCGTCGCCGCGCCAGTAGGCGCCCGCGACCGAGCTCAGCTTGATCGCCTTGATCCGCGCCGTCCCCGGCGAGTGCGGGCCGCGGCAGAGGTCCTCGAAGTCGCCGTTCTTGTAGAGCGAGACGGTCTCGACGCCTTCGTTCTTGACCAGGTCCTCGATCAGCTCGACCTTGAAGTTCTCCCCTTTGGAGCCGAAGATCTGGATCGCCTCGCCGACCGGCACGTCGCGGCGGCTGAAGTGCTCGTCGGCGGCGATGTGCTTCTGCATCGCCTTCTCGATCTTCGGCAGGTCGTCCTCGGTGATGCGGACGCCCTCGGGGAACTCGAAGTCGTAGTAGAAGCCGGACTCGATCGCCGGGCCGATCGTCACCTTGGTCCCGGGGTAGAGCTCGGTGACCGCCTCGGCCATCACGTGGGCGGCGTCGTGGCGGATCAGCTCGAGGCCCTCGGGGTCGCGGTCGGTGACGATCGCCACCTCCGCCCCGGCCTCCGGCAGCGGCGCGTCGAGGTCACGGAGCGCGCCGTCGACCTTGATCGCCAGCGCGGCCTTGGCGAGCCCCGGGCCGATCGCCGCGGCGGCGTCGGCACCCGTAGCGCCCGCGGGCAGCTCCAGCGGCGTCCCGTCAGGGAGCTTGACGACGATCTTGTCGGTTGCGGCCTCCACGAAACGCAGGATACGTGCATCCGTGCGTGGGGACGCGCGTCCCTAAAGGCAGTAACGCGTTCAGCGCGCCGGGCCCTGGCGGGCCTGGCGGACGGCGATCAGCGGGCAGACGCTTTCCGCCGCGACCTTGCCCTTCACTTCCCAGAGCATGTAGGGCTTCGCGACCTTCTTCACCCGCAGGCCCTTGAAAGGCGGCTTGTGGCGCGAGCCTTCGGTGACGACGAAGCGGACCCCGGTCGGCGGCTTGCCTTCCGCTTCCGCCCGGGTCTCGATGCAGACCCGTCCGCCGCGCAGCTCCCAGGCGATGTAGTTCGTGCCGTGGTCGTCTTCGAGCAGCTCGGGCGAGGCGAGGACGACGGTCGAATCGTTCTCCACCAGCGGCCGCAGCCCGGTGAGCGCGGGCGAGTACGTCCCCGGACCGACCGGCGCGTTGGCGAGCGCGAGCGCCGAGCAGAGCCCGGCCGCGGCGAAGAAGACGAGGCAAGCGGCCGTGGAGACTTTCCGCCTCATAGGACCGGTAAGGCTCCACACCGCCTCGTGGGTCAGGGGTAGGAGGATCGTCAGGGCGCACAAGGGGGCAGCGATCTCGATTGCCTTCGCGGAGGTGTAGGCGGTGCCGGCGGAGCGGGCGGCGAGGTAGGCGACCGCGGCGACGAAGAGACCGGAGAGGACGACGGTCTCGCGGCCGCGCGCGCAGCGCCAGACGCCATAGAGGAGCAGGACGGTCGCGAAGGCGGCGCCGAGGTAGTAGGCCGCGGCGGGGACGGCGCCGTCCCCGGGCGCGAGGCGGAAGTCCCCGGACGGCCAGATCCCGAGCGCCTCGAACGGCGAGACCTGCCCGAAAAGGTTCCCGAGGCCGGGGCCGTTGGGGTCGAAGGTTTCGAACTTGTGGAAGTCGATCATCCGCCCGATCTCGGGGGCGACGAGGACGACCAGGACGAGGACCGCGATCCCGACGGGCTTGGCGAGTCCGCCGACCGCCGCGCGGACGCGCTCGCGACCGCCGTCCCCGAGCCGACCGAGGCCGAGCTCGACGATCGCGAAGACCACGGCGGTGCCGACCAGCCAGAGGAGGCCGGGGAAGCTGTAGGTGTAGACGGCGCCGACCGCGATCAGCGCCGCGGGGGCGAAGCGGAACGGCGAGCCCGACGGTTCGCGGACGCTCTCGCGCAGGAAGAGCACGAAACCGAGGAGGAAGAACGCCAGCATCACCTCCTTGAAGGAGCCCTGGGCGAAGTAGCTCGCGAAGACGTAGGCGAGGCCGACCAGGAGCGCCGCCGCGGTGCGGGGCAGCGCGCGCAGGTCGCGGAAGGCGGCGAGTGCGCTGAGCGGCGCCAGCACGGCGACCGCGACGGTCAGCCCGCTGAAGCCCTTGACCAGGCCGATGTCGAGGCCCTTGTTGAGGGCGACGGCGATCGAGTGCGGGCCGAGCGGATAGCCCTGGTGTATCAGCTGCCCGGAGTGGCCTTGGGCGAGCTGGTCGGCGGCCAGCAGGTGCTGGGACATGTCCGGGTTGAAGCTCGTCCCGAGGATGCCGAAGTGGCCTTCGACGATGAACGGCAGCGAGGCGCCGAGCGCGGCGAGGACGAAGACCGGCCAGCCCTGGGTGAAGGGCTCGCGCCAGACTCCGCGCCCCTGGAGGTAGGCGAGCGCGAGGGCGACCATCGCCAGGACGACGATCGCCGAGATCGAGCCATGGCCCGGCAGGCGTACCGTGCCCCAGCAGACCGCGCAGAGGATCGCGAGGCCGACCGGCGCCGACGTCCACGACCACTCGCGCCGCCCACAGAGCGAGATGACCGCCTGGCCGATCGCCAGCGAGGCGACGCACACGGCGAGGGCGGCTGCGTAGGTCCCGATCACGACCGCGACCCTAGACTCTGAAGATGATGGCGTTCGCCCCGCCCGCCCGCCACCTGCTGCGCGCCAAGGACCTTGCCGACGCGCGGTACGCCGAGCCGATCGGGGTCGAGGAGATGGCCGCGGCGGCGGGGCTCTCGCGCGCCCACTTCAGCCGCGAGTTCCGGCGCGCCTTCGGCGAGTCCCCGCACTCTTACTTGCTGACCCGCCGGCTCGAGCGCGCCGCGGCACTGTTGCGCAACACCGACCGTTCGGTGGCGGAAGTCTGCCTCGACGTCGGCCTCACCAGCGTCGGCTCCTTCACCACGAGCTTCAAACGGAACTTCGGCAAGACGCCGACCGCCTACCGCGCCTCGTTCCCGCCCGCCTCGGCCTGGGCCGTCGTCCCCGGCTGCGTGGTCCGCGCCAATGCCCGCCCGCGAAAGCGCACGTTTCGAGAAGACAGCCCGCCCGCCGGCTCTTAGTGTCGTCCCACGGTCGATTCGAAACGAAAACAGGAGGACGAGATGAAGATCGGTAGCGCGCAGTTGTGGGTGCAGGACCAAGAGGAGGCGCTGAAGTTCTGGACCGAGAAGGTCGGCTTCGAGGTGCGGAGCGACGTGACGATGCCCGAGATGGGCGACTTCCGCTGGCTCACCGTGAGCCCACCCGGACAGGAGGACGTCTCGATCGTGCTGATGGCGGTGCCGGGAGAGCCGATGATCGACCCGGCCACCCAGAGCCAGATCCGCGACCTCGCCGCGAAGGGCTTCGCCGGGACGGTGTTCCTGGTCACCGACGACTGCCGCGCCGACTACGAGCGGCTGGCCGCCAACGGGGTCGAGTTCACCGAAACGCCAGAAGAGCGGCCCTACGGCATCGACGCCGGCTTCCGCGATCCGTCCGGGAACGCGATCCGCCTGACCCAGGTGGCGATGAGCTTCAACGCCTAACGGGAACCGACGAGGGGCGGCCGGAGCGGCCGTCCCTCTCACCCTCCGGCTTTTTCGAGGGCTTCTTTGGTGGCCTTTTCGGCCGCTTTGATCTGCGTCTGCGCGGCTTTGCTCGCGCTTCGCTCCAGTTTTTTCAGCTGCCGCTGGAGTTTTCGGCGCTGCGCTTTGGTGACGTTTTTCTTGCTCAGCTGTTTCTGGATCTTCTGCAGCTGGCGCTGGGCTTTCGCCGCGGCCGGGTTGGCACCGCCCGATTCCAATTGGATCGAGCCCGGGCCGCCGGAGCCGCCGCCGTTGTCGTCGTTGCCGCCCGAGACGAGCAGCGCGACGACCACGATCACCAGCACGATCGCGCCGAGGAAGATCCCGACCGCTTTGACCCCGCGGCCGCGGATCGATTCGCGCAGCTTCACCAGGTCGCGCGGCGGTTTGCCTTCGCGCGAGCCACCCCCGGTCCCGGCGCCGACGGCACCGCTCTCACCGGTCGCGGCGGCGGCGCTCTCGGCGGTGTGGACGTGTTCGGTCCAACGCTCGCCATCCCACCAGCGCAGGCCGTCGCCACTTGGATCGTCGTACCAGCCGGCCGGTATCCCCGACCCGCCCGGCGTCTCGGTCGAGTTCACGCCGCGATTATGCCTTCTTCGGCAGCGGAACTTGTAAACAACGCCGTTACAAGTCTTTTGCGAACCTGAAAGAGGGCGTCCGGGTGATGGGCGTTACTGGGCTCGAACCAGTGACCTCCAGCTTGTCGAGCTGGCGCTCTCCCAACTGAGCTAAACGCCCCGGGGCGGGAGAATCTAGCAGCGCGGCGAGGGCGGGCGTCGCGCTATCGGATCTACCAACTAGTGACGAACTTCCCTGGAGAGTGCAACTTTTCGCGGGAGCAGGGGTTTATGGGGTGTCGTCGAAAATACGGCGGCCGAAACTTCAGAGCTTGAGGACCGACGAGCCAGCTGGCGTCTTAGTCACTGGTGGTACGTCCTTCGGAAACAGGGGGCCCCGCAAGGGGCCCTTTTCCGTGGAGCGGCGGTTCGACTAACCGGACTTCGCGCTCAGCTGCCAGGACACGCCGAAGCGGTCGTTGAGCCAGGCGAAGCGGGGACTGAAGGGGTACTCATCGAGCGGCATCAGCACCCCGCCGCCCTCCGAGAGCTTCGCGAACGTGGCGTCCACTTCCTCGGGCGCCCCGAACTCGACGAAGAGCGAGACGGCGGGCGTGAAGCCGAAGTCGTGCTCGACCGGGCTGTCGAAGAGGCGGATCCGCTGCTCGCCGATGCGCAGGAAGGCGGCTTCGATCGTCCCGTCCTCGGAGCGCTGAAGGTCCACGACCTCAGCATCCTCGAAGGCAGTGACGTAGAGCTCGAGCGCCGCCTCCGCCGCTCCTTCGAACATGAGGAACGGCGTGACCTGCATCAGACGTGGTCGCTGGGCAGGTGCCAGCGGCGCGGGGCGATCAGCTGGTCGATCTCCCGCGGGCCCCAGCTGCCGCGCCAGTACGGGATCGCCGGCGGCGGGTTCTCGAGGACCGGCTCGGAGATTTCCCAGAGGCGCTCGATCGCGTCGGAGCTGGTGAAGAGGGTGCGGTCGCCGTTCATCGCGTCGTGGATGAGGCGCTCGTAGGGGTCGAGGGCGGCCTCGTTGTTGCCGAAGGCTTCGGCGTAGGTGAACTTCATGTGCGCTTCGCCCAGCTGCATCGTGGCGCCGGGGACCTTGGCCAGGAAGGAGGTCGAGATCGAGCCAGGCTCGCCGAGCTCGAAGGTGAGGTGATCGCGCCCGAAGCCCTCCGGGATCAGTTCCTGGTCGAGCGGGAACATGCGCCGCGGCGGCTGTTTGAAGGCGATCGTGAGGACGTGGTGGCTCTCCGCCATCCGCTTGCCGGAGCGCAGGTAGAACGGCACGCCCTCCCAGCGCCAGTTGTCGACGAAGGCCTTGACCGCGATGAAGGTCTCCGTGTCGGAGTTCGGGTCCACCCCGTCCTCTTCGCGGTAGCCGACGTACTGGCCGCGGACGACGTCCTCCGGTTTCAGCGGCAGCATCGAGTCGAAGACCTTCTCGCGCTCGAGGCCCAGCGGTTTCGGTTCCAGCGAGGTCGGCGGCTCCATCGCGACGAAACCGAGGACCTGGAACAGATGCGTTACGAGCATGTCGCGGAAGGCGCCCGTGTCCTCGTAGAAGCTTCCACGCATCTCGATCGAGAGCGTCTCGGGAATGTCGATCTGGACGTGGTCGATGTGGTTGCGGTTCCAGACCGGCTCGAACATGCCGTTGGCGAAGCGCAGCGCCAGCAGGTTCTGCACCGCCTCGCGCCCGAGGTAATGGTCGATCCGGTAGATCCGGTCCTCCTTGAAGACCGAGTGGAGGCGTTCGTTCAGCTCGTGGGCGGAGCGCAGGTCGGTCCCGAACGGCTTCTCGGTGATCACCCGCGCGTCGTCTCCCAGTCCGAGCTTGCCGATCTGCTCGACCGTCCCGGCCGCGGCTTTCGGCGGCAGGGAGAGGTAGAAGAGGAGGTCGACCTCGCCGCCCAGTTCCTTCTTCGCCGCTTCGACCGCCTCGCCGAGCGGCCCGAAACCGTCGCCGACGCCGACGAAGCTGAGCGACTCGGCGAACTCGTCGAAGGCGCCATCGCCGTCCGGCTTTCGTCCCGAACCTCCCACGGACTCGCGCGCGAGCTGGCGGAATTCGTCGGTGGAGATCGGGTTGCGGGCGGCGCCGATGATGCGGAAGCCCTTCGGCATCAGTCCCGTCTGCTGAAGGTGGAACATGCCGGGCAGGAGCTTGCGCTTGGCGAGGTCCCCGGTCGCGCCGAAGAGGACGATGACCTGATCGGTGCGGACGCGGTCCGCGGCCGGGTCCTGCTGCGCGCTGGTGGTGGTGACGCTCACGCTTCGCAGGCTACAGCGCGCCGGATGCGGCCTTATGGTGGGCGCGATGCCGGGTACGACCAACGGGGGGACGGAATTCGATCCGGCGAGGCTGGAGCGGACCGGGGCGCGCTTCTGGCGGGAGATCTGGGACTCGGTCCCGGCGGCGGTCGGCGTCGCCAAAGGCGTGCGGCGGGCGGAGTTCGGTCCGGTGCAGGCGACGGTCACGGCGGCCGCGTCGGAGCAGCGCTTCCTCAACCTGATCCTCGGCGCGGCGGGCGCCGACGCGGCGGCGGAGGGCTTCGTGGATGAGGCGGTCGGATGGGTGCGCGAGCAGGGCGTCCGCGGCTTCGCCCTGGTCGACCCGAACCTGCCGGGCGCCGGCGACGCCGCGCGGGCGCTCGACCGGGCGGGCTACCGGCGCGAACACGACTGGATGCGCTTCGTCCGCGACGCCCATCCGCCGCGGTTCAAGATCGCCTCCGAGGTCGAGGTCGTGGAGATCGACGGCTCCGACGAGGACGCGCCCTTCGGCTCGATCGCCGCGCTCGGCTTCGACCTCCCGCCCTGGGTCGCCTCGCTCTTCGCCCCCCTCCCCGCGCTGCCCGACTGGCGCTGCTACCTCGCGCGGGTCGACGGCGAGCCGCAGGCCTGCGCGGCGATGCTCCTCGATGGCGAGGTCGCCGAGCTGGGAATCGCGGCGACGCTCGAGGGCGGCCGCCGGCACGGCTGCCAGCTCGCGCTGCTCGGACGGCGGATCGAGGACGCCGCTGCCGCCGGCGCCCGCACCCTCTTCGTCGAGACCGGCGCCCGCGTCCCCGGCCGCCCCTCGACGAGCTACGCCAACATCCTCCGTGCCGGCTTCGAGGAGGCTTACCTCATGCCCGGCTGGGCCGATGCGCGACCTGCTGCGGGCTGACTTCCTGCGCGCCGAAGCGGGCGGCGGCCTGGCGCTGCTGCTCGGCTCGGTCGTCGCGCTCGTCTGGGTGAACCTCCTCGACGCGGGCGGCTACGCGACCTTCTGGGCGCACCACATCGACCTCGGGATCGGCGCGGCGTCGATCGACGAGAGCCTCGCCCACTGGGTCAACGACGGCCTGATGACGTTCTTCTTCTTCCTGATCTCGCTGGAGATCAAGCGGGAGCTGGTGACCGGGGAGCTCCGCCACCCGAAACGCGCGGCGCTGCCGATCATCGCCGCGCTCGGCGGCATCGTGGTGCCGATCGCGATCTTCCTCGCGGTGACGGGCGGCCACGACGCGGCCGGCTGGGGGATCCCGATGGCGACCGACGCGGCGTTCGCGATCGGCGTCCTGGCCCTGCTCGGGGACCGGGTCGGGATCGGCGTGAAGCTCTTCCTGGTGACGATCGCGGTGGTCGACGACGTCGCCGCGATCCTCGTCATCGCCGTCGCCTACACCGACCACCTGAGCCTCGGCTGGCTCGCCCTGGCGGTGGCGGGACTGCTGGCGACGGTGGGCCTCCGCCTGCTCGGCGCCCGCCGCATCCTCCTCTTCGTCCCGCTCGGCATCTTCGTCTGGGTGGCGACCTTCGAGTCCGGGATCCACGCGACCCTGGCGGGCGTCGCGCTCGCCCTGATCTGCCCGGCGACGCCGGTCGGCGGGCGCGACGTCCTCGGCGAGCTCGAACACCGCCTCCACCCCTGGGTCAACTACGCGATCCTGCCGCTCTTCGCGCTCGCCAACGCCGGGGTCAAGCTGGGCGGCGGTGAGCTTTCGGACTCTGACGGGCGCCGCATCGCCCTGGCGGTCGCCCTCGGCCTGGTGGTCGGCAAGTTCATCGGCATCGCCGGAGCGACCCTCGGCGCCCTGAAGCTCCGCCTCGGCGCCCTCCCCGCCGGCGTCGACCTGGGTGGCCTCCTCGGCGCCGCCGCGCTCGGCGGCATCGGCTTCACCGTCTCCCTCTTCATCACCCCGCTCGCCTACGACGACCCCCTGCTGATCGGCGCCGCCAAGCTCGGCATCCTCGGCGGCTCCCTCGTCTCCGCCGCGATCGGCATCGCGATCTTCGTCGCCACCGGCATCCACCCGACCCGCGAAGACGCCGCCGACAGGACTTAGGTCGGCTCCCGAGGGATCAATCCGCGAAGGGATCGAGGTAGTCGACCCCGGTTCGCTCGACATCGGCAACGTTGCGCGTGACCAAGGTCATCCCGGCGGTCTTCGCGGTCGCCGCCAGCAACCCGTCGATGACGGAGATGCGATCTGGCACGTTCATCCGACCCCACTCCTCGGCGGCGAGGCGGTCCACCGGAACCAGACGGTCGCGATGCGTCTCGACCACACGGGCCAGCCAGCTGTCGAGACTTGCCGCGGTGTCGGGATCGCGACGCCGGATCCCCTCGACACCCTGCCGGAGCTCACCGATGGTCAACACGCTGAGAAAGATGTCCTGGTCATCGACCGCGCCGAACCACGCTCTGACTGCGGCGTCGGCCCGCCTTCCCTTTCGGAGCTCCGAAATGACGTTGGTGTCAACGAGGTACTTCACAGGTCGACCGGCCTACCGCGGTCCGGCGAACGCTCGAAGTCAGCGTCCTCACCGACACCCGGGATTTCCATCAGCAGCTCCTTCAGCGTTCGAGGAGCCCCTTTCACGCCAAGTGCTTCGCGCAGGATCCGCCGATGCTCCTCCTCGGCGGAAGTGCCGTTCTGCGCGGCCCGCAGCTTCAGCTTGCGGACCACATCGCTTTCTATCCCTCGAACCAGAAGCTGTGCCATTTCGATAGCAATGATATCACCGGCCCTTACCGCCGCCCGTGAGGCTTAGGATCTCCGGCCCATGTCGAGCGATACCCAGCCGAAAGCACAGCCCCAGCGCGTGGAGAAGCCGTGGGGCTATGAGCTGTGGTGGGCGGAGACGCCGCACTACGCCGGGAAAATCCTCCACGTCGACGCCGGGCACAGCCTGTCGTTGCAGATGCACCGGCAGAAGGACGAGTCGTCCTACCTGCTGTCGGGGCGCCTACGACTGACCCGCGGCCCGAGCGCCGAGGAGCTGACGACCGAGGAGATCGGCCCGGGCTTCACCTGGCGGGTCGAGCCGGGCACGGTCCACACGATCGAGGCGCTCGAGGACTCCGACGTCCTCGAGGTCTCCACCCCGCACCTCGACGACGTGGTGCGCCTGCAGGACCGCTACGGGCGCGAGGGCTGAGCCCCGCTAGTACGCGCGGGCGACGATCGCTTGGAGGTCGGGCCCGTCCTCGGATGCGGGGACGGTGCCGTCGGGGCGCTGGATGCAGCGGACACTGATGCCGTCGTCGAGGAGCATGCGCTCGCCCTCGGTGCCGAGCTTCGCCCACTCGATGCGGCCGACGCCCTCCTTGCCGACCTCGAGGGCCTCCTCGATCGAGCCGACGTCAGAGGTCGCGGACTCGCGGAATTCGGTGGCCTCGCCGAGCATCGCCGCCTGGATCTCGTCCAGCAGCGGTTCGATGCGGCCGGGGACGTCGCCGAGCGGGATCGCGATCTTCTCGCCGGTGTCGCGGCGGACGACGGTCGCCTGGCCCTCGGCGAGGTCGCGCGGGCCGAGGTCGATGCGCAGCGGCACTCCTTTCAGCTCCCAGTCGGTGGCGCGACGGCCGAAGCCGGTGTGGGTGTCGGCGTCGACCTTGACCCGGGCGCCGGTGGCGTCGATCAGGGCGCCGAGCTGGTGCGCCGCGTCGACCGCTCCGTCCTCGTCGCGGACGACGACGATCGCGACCTGGGTCGGGGCGATCCGCGGCGGCAGGCGCAGCCCGCGCTCGTCCCCGTGTCCCATGATCAGGCCGCCGACGAGGCGGGTCGAGGCGCCCCATGAGGTGGTCCAGGCGGTCTGGACCGAGCCGTCCTCGGCCGTATAGGTGATGTCGAAGGCGCGGGCGAAGTTCTGGCCGAGCTCGTGGCTGGTCGCCAGCTGCAGGGCTTTGCGGTCGCGGGTGATGCCCTCGCAGGTCATCGTGTTGATCGCGCCGGCGAAGCGCTCCTCTGCGGTCTTGCGGCCGAGCAGCACCGGCAGCGCCAGCGTGTCGACGAGGAAGTCGCGGTAGACGTCATGGTGGATGCGGAGCGCGTAGGCGGCCGCGTCCTCGCCGCTCGCGTGGACGGTGTGGCCCTCCTGCCAGAGGAACTCGCTGGTGCGCAGGAAGAGGCGCGGGCGCAGCTCCCAGCGGACCACGTTCGCCCACTGATTCAGCAGCAGCGGCAGGTCGCGGTAGCTGTTGACCCATTTCGACATCTGCTCGCCGAAGACGGTCTCCGAGGTCGGCCGCACGACGATCGGCTCGGTCAGGTCTTTGCCGCCCGCGTGCGTCACCACCGCGAGCTCGGGGCTGAAGCCCTCGACGTGCTCGGCCTCGCGCTTCAGGTAGCTCTCCGGGATGAAGAGCGGGAAGTAGACGTTGTCGGCTCCGGCCGCCTTGATCCGCTTGTCGATATCGGCCTGAATGCGCTCCCAGATCGCGTAGCCGTAGGGCCGGATCACCATCGTCCCGCGCACCGGCCCGTTCTCGGCCAAGCCCGCTTTGGCGATCACGTCCTGGTACCAGCGGGGATAGTCCTCGTTCGGGTCTGCGATCGGCGATTTCGGCATGGCGCGCATCCTAGAACGCCAGGACTCCCTCGCCGTCCGCCCCCGGTCGCTGAAGCAGCCCGCCCTTCGCTTGGGGAGCGGTACTTACCTGCCTAATTCCCCCGGCGACCGCCGGCCTTGCGCGCCTTCGCCTTCCTGCAGCTGTTCGCGATGACCGGGTGGAGCTGCTCGGCCCTGCCGCTCTGAGAAATGAAGCGGGCTGATGCCTTCTGCTTTTTCCGGCAGACGTTTTCGGAATTTTCGAGAAGGCCGTACTTCGGCCCACCCTTCAGTTCCAGGACGAAGCGGCTGACCGGGGCGTCCGGGACCACCTCGAAGGTGTTTCGGATCCCCCTGTGGGCCGTGGTGTCGATTCTGCCTTTGAGGAGGATACGGATCTGGCCATTCAGATCGGCGACGAGCGCCGGCAGTTTGTAGCCGAAGCCAACTCCCAGGTAGACGGGCCCTTCGAGTGGCTTGTCGAGCAGCGGGCTCCAAGCTTTGGCGTGACCGTAAATGGAGCTGGTCGGGCAGGTGCCTGCCTTCAGATCGGCCTGGCCGCAGACCTTGTTCAGGTTGCTCTGGTCGAGGAACTCGGATCCCGGGAGACCGACCTGGGCGCGGGCGATGTTCGCGTAGCCTCCCCCTTCGGGATAGGTGACTACTGCTTTCAGCGCCGGATGGCCGGTGCGCTTGGTCTTGCCTTTCAGGGTGAGCTTCAATTTAGGGGCGAACTTGAGTCGATCGCAGCCGCCCGCCTGGAACCGATTGGATAGAGCGGCGGTCTGGCCCACGGTGGTGGTCACACTGCCGCCGATGTTCATGACTTCACAGCTCGTTGGGTTGAGCGTGAAATCGTGCCGATCGATCTTCACCGCGATCGAGCGCACGTCCAGCGGGATGCCCTTCAACTGGGTCGGGATCGGGTCGCTCTTCACCGTGATCTGTGCGGTGAACGGATCGACCTCGAGAGCCGAACGCACGACGACCGTACCCAGGTCGAACGGGCCCGCGACCGCCGGCGTGATGATCGCCAAGCCCAGTGGGGCACCGCGGTAAGGCCCGGTGAGGTAAACGCGGCCTTGGACGAAGTACGGCGAGGGACCAGCCCCGGCACCTACGCTTACGACCCCGACCTGGGAGGCGGCCGGGCAACTCGGGGCAGCGCCCTCCTGATGTCCGGTCATTCCGGCGGCCGTGGCCAGATCGGCGTCGGAGCAGTAGGGGATCCCGACAAGGCTGCCGACCAATCCCGGCGGGGGCGTAACGGTCAGCGAGGAGAACTGCTGGGAGCCATCGTCTCGCCGCAGCCGCAACACGAACGGGCTGAAGACCCCGGCGAACGGAGCTTCGCTACCCGCTTCGAAAGCCGGGTTGTCAGGTAGCTGATCAGTCGTGGTGGCACACCGACCCCCACCCGGGGCGGCGGAGATCGAGTAACCGTCGGCGGGCGTCGTCGGCGGACCGGATTCCGGTGCCGACCAAGGGGTCAGCGTCGACTTCGTTTCATAGTCGCCGCAGACCGCCGGGGTCTTCAGCGCCGCCCCCGGGCCACCGAAGAAGTCGAGCTTGAAATCTTCGAACGGCAGCTGAGGATTTTCGTCGAAGGTCGCCGTCAGCTGGCCTTCGGCGCCGATCTCGACGTGGCCGGCGAGCTTGACCACCACGCCGGACTTGGGATCGTTTATCGCGATGTAGATCGCGAGCAGGCTGTTGAACGGGTTTTCATAAGGAGACGCCAGATAGACGGCACCGGGCAGCGGACTGTCGAGCAACGGCGTGTCGATTTCCACCGTTCCGATCTTGGATCCGTCCGGGCATGCCGCAGGCCCTTCGGTGGTGGTGATCGGGCTTTTTCCCACCGGGCTGGTGGCGCCGAGCTGCGACAACGAGCATCCTTCCAACCCATTGGCGGAGGAGGGGTTGACGGTGAGGTTCGGTGGCAATTGCACGACGGCTTTCCTCAGGTCGGCCGTTGCGAGATCGTTCGGATCTTCGTTCTGCGGAACGCGTAGATCCACATGCAGTCCAGTGGGCGAGTCACCGACGTTGGTGGTCGGACGAGCTTCCAGTGCCGGGGCGAACTTGAGTCGATCGCAGCCGGTCATCGGTGCGATCGACGCCGGAGTGTCACTGCCGACAAACAGTCCGGGAGCCCCTTCGGAATCGGTCCGCAGCAGGACTGCCAGCGGATTCGCCGAGGTGCAGGAGGTCGGCATCCGCAGCAGCGGCACCGCCGGTCCCGTTTCTTCGCATTTCGCTTCGTTGGGAACTTCGCATCGCTTTTCGTTGTGGATCGGAGACGACGGCACTCCCCAGATGGAAAGCTCTGCCATCCGGACGGCGTCGAAGGAGGTCAGATCGCTGAGCCGAGCGTCGAGCGTGTACGTCCCGTCCGCGTGCACGTGAAAGAACATCGGTATGTGCGCCTGCCCGCCAACGGTGAAGCCGAACTCCGCAGGCTGCCCCAGCGGCGGCACGATGTTGTAGATCGCCGCGTTCTGTCCGGCGGTCAAGGCGCCGAAGAAGCTGAAGTAGGCGAACCCCACCTGGGTGTCCGACGGACAGCCGAAGTTGTTGACGCTCGATTGGAACTGTGCCTGCGTGCACCGCGGCCCGCTCGTGGCGTTCCCGACCAGGCCGGCGGGCAGTTCGATTTCGATATTCCGCGGAGCGGACACCAGCTGGGCACAGCCGGGTGACGTTTCGAACGTCTGCCCGGGTGGTTCACAGCTTTCCGAGGCCGAGACGCCGCGGACGTGGGTGGCGAAGATGGTGGAGATCGTCGTCGGCCGACCACCCGCCTGAACCTCTTCTCCGTTTTCACCGGTCGCCTCCACGTCGACCGTCGCGCCGTAAGGGACGGGCTCCGTAGGCGCAACCACCGGCGTGGGCGTGGTGACGCTTGCTTCGCCGCCCGTGCCACCCGAGATGACCGCTTCGTTTCGAAGCACGCCCGATGCTCCGATGGGAACTTCGACGTTGATCTTCGCGCCCACACGATCACCGATGGGCACCGGTTCTTCGGCGGTGCATTCGACGGTCTGGACGGTGGTCCCGGTCACCGTGCAGGACATCACATGGGCGATGCCGTGCTGCACTTCATCCGCGACCCCGGCGGCAGACGCCACCGAGGTCACCACTACGCCGGGAGGAAGGACGTCCTTGAGGACCACCTGTCCGGAACTCGGCGCCGCGCCGTCGTTGACCGCCACGACTTCATAGAAGTCGAGCGCATCGCCGGGGTGAAAGTAGGTCGGCGCGGGTTGGGTGAGGATCTGCCAATGGGCGGTCGGCGCCGCCAGAGCCGAGGCACTGGCCGCGGCAAGAGAGATGACCAACATCACCGCAGTGGTGATGAACGTCGTGCGAATGGTTCTATGCGACTTGGCGATCCTCATCGGTGACTCCCCTGCTTTTTGCCGTGGCCCTTCTTGGTTCGGTGGTGATGCTTCTTGGATCTCTTCTTCTTATGCTTCTTCACGCACTTGCGGTGGCGTTCGACCTTTCCGTGACCGCAGTGCTTCGGCTTCGCGTTGCCAGGGCCTTGGAAGTTCGGCGTCGCGGGAGATGGGTAGTCCGGGGGTGCGGGCAATGGCGACCTGCATCGCTGCGCGTCGGCGCATTCCGGCGCGGGTTCCGTTTGCGTGAACCCACCGTCGATCCGGGCGTCGTAGATGTCGGACAGTTCGTCCTTGTCCGAAGGCAGCAGTTGCTCCGGGGTCGCGAAGAAGACGTCCGAGCCATCGGCGCTGGCATCAAGGAACACCGATTCACTCGGCGGATTGCTGCCGGACAGCAGGCTGACACAACCGCCGGCGGCTGAACAACCACCTTCGGTGGGCGCTTCCCATTGGTAGATCTTGGCGTTCGTGTTGGCGGGATCCACCCCGCCGACGAGCGCATCCTGGGAGCTGAAGAAGACGCGGCTGCCATCGTTGCTCACCGCCCGCACCGGATGGAAGGCGGAGCTCTGTGAGACGTCGCTGTTGCCGGGCCGATGCACCCCACCCAAGAGGCCGGGACCGATGGGCGCCGCTCCTGACGGATCGCAGGACGCACAAAACAGGTTCCCGTCCACGGAATACTCGTAGACCTCTCGTTCTGGAGTGCTCGTGACTTCGTTGACGTTTTCGTATCCCGACGGGAAATTGACGGTCGGCAGCGGGTTGACGGACGTGAAGGCAGCGTGTCGACCGTCAGGCGCCACGTAGGATTCCCGCATCGCTCCGCTCTGAGTCCAATCTTGGGCGTCCGCTTCGCTCAGAGTGGCGACGAAGACAGGCGGTTCGCCTTCGTGACTCACGTATAGATTCGGTTCACCGGACACGCCTTCGGAGCCGTCCAGCTGAGCGCGGGCGACGAAATAGATGTAAGAGCCATCTTCGGAGGCGTCGAAGACACCGAGCACCTGCGCACCGGCCTCGACGCCGGCGTCCGCGGTGAGATCGTGAAGCTCATCGCCGCTGCGGGAGAAGTCGTATTCGTACAGGTCGGACCCTTCATGCGCGGGACCGGTGTTCGAGGCCGTCGTCAGCTCGGCCGAACTGGTGAAGAAGACCCGGTCACCGCTGACCGAAGCCGCCCAGAAAGTCGCTGCGCCCGCCCCGGGATGGGTCGGCGTGGATCCAGGAGCCGGCGCCGAGAGCTCGATCGTCTCGGTGCCGTGCAACCGGTCATACACCTGGGGCAGGCCAAGCTGACCCACTTCGTCCGGCTCCCCTTCGTTCGAGTTCGCCTGGAAGATGACGCGATCGCCATCCGGAGAGATCGCGTTGGCGACCCGGTTGTAGAGGTCTGGCGCCGCGGTCGAGGCGAAGATGCTCGACCCCGAACCGGCCGTCGAACCTTCGGGAGCCCCTTCCCCGTCTGGAAGTACACCCACGGGGCTCATGTGCCAGGTGCCTGATTCGAAATCGCTCCGGAAGAGTTCTTCGTGCCCTTCGAAGTCGGCCAGGTTTTTCCTTACCTGGACGAGGATATGTTTGAAGTCAGGCGTGGCACCGGCATAAGTCACGATGTCGACGAACTGCCAGCAGGCGACTTCGAGACTCGGGACTGGACATTCCTCCGGGAGTTTGACCGCCGGCGGATCGGTGTTGATCAACGAATATCTGCCCGCCGAGTCTCGTAGGAACAGGTTCAGCACAGTCGGGTCCGCGCCCGGAGCAAGCGGAGCCAGCGGGAGTTTGAGAATGCTCTCCGAAAGGTCGGGGGAGAATTCATAAGAAGCGACAGCTCCACCCGGCGGGGTCGGAACCGGAGTGCTCGGTGGCGATACGTTCACCACACTCCAACCGTCCGTGGGGCTTCGTCGAGCGACGTAAAGGTTCGGGAAGGCGCCGCTGGGTGAGTTCGCGTACCGACCCTTGCTCGCATAGCCCAGCGCGTTTCCGTCAGCGGTCGAGCGGCTGGGAACTCCGGTCTCGAGGGTGGCTTGGCCGTTCTTCTGGGCCGGGGTTACCTGCTCATATGCGCGACAGTTCGGCAGGCCCGCACTGGGGCCAACGCGATGGATTTCGTTAGGACAACCCGCTGCCGTCGCCGGAGCGGCAGATATCACCAGCGCCACAGTCGCGCCGGCGATCAGGCTGAAAATCATCCCGAGCAGCCGGGCTCCCGCCGGCGCCGCGGACTTGGTGGCATCAATCATGAACGTTCCCGTCTCCCAACGTGTCCGAATTCCGGAAAGACCTCGACGAAGGTTGCGCGGCCTCGGCGACCCTGCTCGCGCCAAGGCTGGCGACGCCGAGGCGTCGCTTCTCCCTGGGGCTAGTGGGTCCACAACCACTCGTTCTCCCTCAAAGAATCCCCGCTGACGGCGGAGCTCCCGAGCTCCGATCAATCCCTGCCTGCAACTTCATAAACGGCAATGGACGCCGTCCAATATTTCTGTGGAGGATAAACAGTCCCAGCTCTCTGTCAAGCGCTGGTTTCCTAAAGAGACGCCATTGGTACGACCGATACGAGATTTCCTACCTACGAAGAACGGCGCGGGCACCGCACGGTGCCCGCGCCGCATCGCATCAGCGCGTACGCCGAGTCGACTAGAGAGAGTCGTAACCGATCGTGACGCCAGATTCCGGTTTGACTTCGTTGTTGCCTTTGTAGGTGCCGTTGCTACCGCTGGCACCACAGAGACCGCCGCTGGAGGTGTAGGTGATGCCGCTGACATTGCTTTCCTCGACGAGGGCAGTGGTCAGCACGTTCGCCGGGCTGAAGCTGACGGTGCCGACCGTCTGTCCCGCGGGGACCGTCTGACTGCAGCCCGCGAGGGGAACTTCGATTTTGATCGCTTTGTTGATCGTGACGGTATTTTTGTTTTCGGCTTTGGCGTTGAAGATGTATTCGGCTTCGGAGATGTTCACCGAGGCGAAGCCGAACGCCGTGCAGCCGCTGTATTTGACGAACACTTTCTGCGTCGTCGAACCCGAGGCCGCAGTGGTGCCTTTGGTGGCGGCCGAGGTGCAGGTCACCGTACCGGCGTTGGTGGTGAACACTTGGCTGCCTTTGGCGGTCCCGGTGAGGGCCGCACCCGCTTTGCTGGTTGTAAACGACGGAGCAGCCGAGGCGTTCGCGACGCCGATCGCACTGAAAGCGAACACAACGACAGCGAGAACACTGAGCTTCTTGAGCTTACGCATTTCGCGCCTTTCCCTTGTCTCTGATTTGAGCATCCCCACTCCTACGAATCGACTCCCTGCCGATCGGACTGGGATTGGTCGAGCCGATCGGCTCGACGGGAAAAGAGTTACTGCTCACTTGGTAATGAGCAAATTTATTTTTAGTTCGTTTTATATCTTGGATGCAGTTGGCCCATTTGGGATGAAGAGCATCAGGTGGTGCTATGCCGTCCTGCCGCAATTGATCGAGCCCGAAGAACGAATCGCTTCCCCCGCCGACTCGGCACCGACGATCGGGGCGAGGACCACATAGCTCAGCAGCGGCGCGATCCGCGGCAGTTGGCGCGCGCGCCCGGCGGCGATGTCAGCGTGCGCGATACGCCACGCAGCGGCGACCGAGGCTTCGGCGGCAACCTGAGAGGGTCGCTGCCCAGGCGGCGCTGCCTGCAGAAGCGCGGTGGTCGCGCGGCCGATCAGACGCTCCCGGCGAAGCAGCCCGGGGCGACCGGGACGGAAGATCTCGAGGAACGTGACTCGAGCGAGACTTTGGTCGCGAGCCGCCTGAGCACAGAGCGCAAGGATTGCGCGACAGATGCGGATCCTCCAGTCTTCGACGCCGGCCGCCCATGCGCTTGCCCGCACGACCGACTCCTCGGCAATTGTCTCCACCGCGGCGAGAAAGCATTGATCCAAGTCGTCGAAGGTGGCGTCGAAACCGCGGCGCGAAACGCCTGCCTCGGCCCGGACATTCCGCGTGGTGAGACCGGCGAAGCCGTCGGCCGTCGCGACTTTCGCGGCGGCCCTGAGCAGCCTCTCGCGCTCGTCGACGACCGCGCCGTCGACGATCCTCTGCGTGGTGTCGGGGAACGGCTTCGGCTCGCGACCATCCGCGGCGGATGCGCCGGCGCCCTGCAGCAGAGAGCCGATCTCCGCATGGGGCAGACAGAGCATCCACTCAACCAGATCGTCGGCGAGGCCGGGCAGCTCCGCACCGCGCCCCGCCGCGGTTGTCTGCCGCGCCACCCGGATCGTCCCCGCGGCCATCCCAGCGACGAGGCGGCGCGGTGCCGGCGGTGGCCTGGGCTCGGTTCGCAGGCTCGACGCAACCACCTCTTCCAGCTCGGCGACCGCATGGCCGATCCGGCGTCGCGCCCCGGGGCCCGCCGAAAAGACGTCGAGCAACGTCACCCGCGCCGAGCGCGGCTCCTCGGCGAACTCCGTCAACAATGCCCGCACCGCGGAGCGCAGGGCGGTGCGCCACTCCCGCCTACCTCGCCCGGCAGAAGCCGAACGTCTCAGCGCCCCGCCCATCGCCGCGTCGAAAGCCGACGCGAAACATTGGTCGGCATTGGCAAAGTGCTTGTAGAAGGTCGTCGTCGAGACTCCCGCGACGCGCGCCACCGACCGTACCCGCACGTCCTCCCAGCTCTTGGCGTCGACCAACGCGATGATCGCGCCGTGGAGCCGACGCCTTTGGTCGGCAGCTACCTCCTCGGCCGACATTCCTGGCCCCGGCTTCAGTTTGCTGAACAACAGCCCTACCTCGGCCTCGGGCTCCGTTCCGTCGATCGCTCTCCGACTGTCCCCGCTGTCAGTCACGCAAAACCCCCATTGCGTCGATAGACTGCCGATCAATTACTGCTGAGCAGACATTAGCGTACCGGTATGTTCAGTGCCGCCACTGCACGAACGGATCGCCGGATATCCCTTGGAGGGACCTAGCCGGCACCGCTGATCTCGAGGGGTGGTCTCGTCGTGCGAAACCGGGAAGGCGCCCACCGGAATCGAACCGGTGTAAACGGCTTTGCAGGCCGCTGCGTAACCACTCCGCCAGGGCGCCGCGGACTGAGCATTATGCCCGCGCGGGGGGGATTGGGGCGTTTCGCCTTGGGGGGCGATTAGTTTTGGGCGTCGGGGCGGTTTCTCCTGCGACCGGATGGATCAATGGAAGGGGTTGTGATGGCCAGGGACCGGATCGAGATGGCGAAGGAGAACTACCGCGCGTTCGCGGCGGGGGATCGGGAGGCGATGGAGGGGTTGCTCGGGGAGCCGTTCGAATTTCACTCGCCCGCGGATGAGCAGGGGCTGGATCGGGACGGGTGGTTCGAGCGGTGCTGGCCGGGGGCCGGGTCGCTGACGGAGTTCGAGTTCGTGCGGCTCGTGGAGGACGGGGACGAGGTCGTCGTGACCTATGAGGCGACGCGGAAAGACGGCAGCCGGTTTCGGAACACCGAGGTGCTCACGTTCGACGGGGACAAGCAGGTTCGCGCCGAGGTCTATTTCGGCTGGAACCTCTGAGGGCTACTCGGGGGCGTCGCCCTCGGTGTCGTCGTAGGGCGTGACTTTGCCGTAGTCCTCGACGGTGCCGCCGTCGCGCATGCTGGCGTCGTCGGGATTGTCGCCGGCCTCGCGCAGGGAGCGGCGCTGGCGGAGGTAGTCCCAGGTCTTGTCTAGCTGGACTTTGATCTCCTCGAGGCGGGCGTGCTCGTCGTCGTCGAGCCCCTCGCCCTCGTGGCGGTGGAGGAGGTCCTCCTCTTCTTTGACGAGGCTGTCGATTCGCTCAAGTACTTGCTGGTCGTCCATGGCGCCTAGGTTACCCGGCGGACGCGGCCGCCATTTCGCGGAGGTGATCGTGGAAGCCGCGGCCGAAGGCGGTCGGGGTGCCGTCGTAGGTCTTGATCAGGGACGGGCCCGCCCGGCAGGTCCATCCCCCGTGGGTGTCCCAGGCCCAGGCGAGGTAGGAGATGCCGTGGCGATCGGCCCAGCGCATGTAGGGATCGATGTAGGTGGTGCGGCAGTCGCCCTCCCCCATCTCGCCGGTGACGACCGGGTGGATCCGCGCGATCCCCGCCAGGGCGGTGCGGCAGCGGCCGAAGCAGGCGCTGAAGTTGTAGGTGTGGTTGGAGGCGACCTCGGCGTCGGCCGGGTCGGGCGGCAGGTGGGCGAGCCAACCGGCGTCGTTGCGCGCCCACTCGGTGCCGCCGAGCATCACCGGCTGGGTCGCGCCGGTCGAGCGCAGGGCCTCGAGGAGTTCGGTCATCCCCGCCGCGCGGTAGTCGCCGACGCGGTCGTCGTGGATCTCGCAGCCGTTCTCCCAGCACCCCCACCCCACTTCGTGCGGCTCGTTGTAGAGGTCGAAGAGGACCGCGTGGTCATCGCGGTATTCGCTCGCGACCGAGCGCCAGAAGTCCGGCGCGTGGTCGGCGTCGGGCATCGGGATGATCCCGGTCGCCTGCTGCGCGCCGGGCGCCGCCCAGTGGAGGTCGAGGATGACGTAGAGGCCGGCGTCCTCGAGGCGGCTGACCCAGGCGCGGATCGTCCGCCGGTAGGCCTCTCCCCCGTACTTCGCCGGGATGCCGTTGATGCCGAGCCAGCAGGTCTCGTTCAGCGGCACCCGCACCGAGTTGATCTGCCACGACTTCATCGCGCGGATCGACGCCGCGTCGCTGGGACCGTCGAAGAACCCGTACCCCTGCTGGCAGGAGTACTCGGTGCCGGAGCGGTTCACGCCGAGGAGGCGGACCGTGTGGCCGGACTTGTCGACGAGGTGGCTGCCCTGGACGTCGATCCAGGGCCTGGCGGCCGCCGGCGCCGCCCCGACCAGGAGGACGACGAAGGCGAGGAGAAGCGCTCGCCTCAGGCGGCGACCCGCTCCGGCACGCGGACCTTCCGCTTGAACGTCATCGCGCCGTCGTCCAGGCTCCCGTAGCGGAGGCTGCGCAGGTCGATCGCGTAGTTCTGGCGCAGTTTCCACGGCTCCTTGGAGCCCTGCTTCGGCAGCTCGGCGACCGAGCGCAGGACGTAGCCCGAGGTGAAGTCCATGATCGGCTCCGGGGTGATGCTCGGGTCGTTCAGGTGCGGCACGCAGATGTCGTAGCCGTTCGCGTCCATGTGGTTGAGGAGGCGGCAGGCGTATTCGGCGACGAGGTCGGCCTTCAGCGTCCACGAGGCGTTCGTGTACCCGATCGTGAAGGCGAGGTTCGGGATGTCGGCGAGCATCATGCCGCGGTAGATGAGGAGGTCGCCCAGGTCGGGTTCCTCGCCGTCGACCTCCAGCTTGAGTCCGCCGAGGAAGAGAAGGTTGAGCCCGGTCGCGGTGACGACGACATCGGCCTCCAGCTCCTTCCCGGATTTGAGCTTGATCCCGTCCGGGGTGAAGCGGTCGATGTGGTCGGTCACGATCTCCGCACTGCCGTCGTGCAGCGATTTGAAGAGGTCGCCGTCGGGTACGACGCAGAGGCGCTGGTCCCAGGGGTTGTAGTTCGGCTTGAAGTGCGTATCGATGTCGTAACCCGCGGGGAGGGCCTTCTCGACCCCCTTGCGAAGGAACTTCTTCATCAGGCCCGGCCGCTTGCGCGATAGCCGGTAGTTGAAGCTCTGCAGCGCGACGTTCTTCCAGCGGACGATCGGATAGACGGCGCGGTGCGGGAGGAACTTGCGCAGGAACTCCGCCACCGGGTCTTCGCCCGGCAGCGAGACCACGTAGGTCGGCGAGCGTTGCAGCATCGTCACGTGCGCGGCGTCCTTGGCCATCGCCGGCACCAGCGTCACGGCGGTCGCGCCGGAGCCGATCACGACCACCTTCTTGCCCGCGTAGTCGGCCTCCTCGGGCCAGTGCTGGGGATGGATGACCTGACCCTTGAAGTCCTCGATGCCGGCGAACTCGGGCGTGTAGCCCTCGTCATAGCGGTAATAGCCGCTGCAGTTGAAGAGGAAGGCGCACGAGATCGTCACGGTCGAGCCGTCGTTGCGCTCCGCCGTCACCGTCCAGCGCGCCTCCTCGCTCGACCAGGACGCCTTCACGACCCGGTGGCCGAAGCGCACCTTCTTATCGATCCCGCCCTCGCGCGCGGTCTCGCGCACGTAGTCGAGGATCGACGCGCCGTCGGCGATCGACTTCGCCGCCGTCCAGGGACGGAAGCGATACCCGAGCGTGTGCATGTCGGAGTCGGAGCGGATGCCCGGGTAACGGAAGAGGTCCCAGGTGCCACCGATCGCCTCGCGCGCCTCGAGGATCGCGTACGTCTTCCCCGGCGAGCGTTCCCCCAGGTGGTGGGCGGCGCCGATGCCGGAGATGCCGGCACCGATGATCAGGACGTCGACGTGCTCCGGGTTCATCTGTCCTCCATGACCCGGAACGCTATCCCGGCGTTCTGCACCCTTGTGAGAAGCATGTCACCCATCGATGCAACGGTAGTTAGTTGGCCGGACCGCTCCGGGTTGTCGTCGAACGCCAGGCAGAGGCCCGACTCGGCGAGCATCTTCGACGTCTCGGTGTACCCCGGGTCCCCGCCGGAGACCTCGGTGACGACGCGCTTCCCGCCGCCCTCACCGACGAAGCGGATCTTGAACCAGCTGCTCGCGCGGCGCGCCTCGCTCGGCCCCTCGCCGGGCGTTTTCGCCTTCAGCATCAGCTTGCGGGCGGGCGGGATCGGGGCAAGGACGGCGACGGTGCCGACGCCCGCGGCCATCCCACCGATCGTCACCAGGTGCTTGGCGACGACGTTGTGGCCGTAGGCGAAGGCAGGGCCGTAGCGCTCGACCGCGGCGGCCGAGCGGCGGATGATCGTCCCGTCGACAGTCGGCAGCGGCGCGCTCCAGCCACCCAGCTCGGGGACGTGACGAATCCGTGCGGGAGCGGAGCGGATCTTTCGATCGGTCGGGCGCGGCTCGGCGGCACGGCGCTCTTTCGCGGCGGCGAGCGTCTGCCGTCCCCGGGCGAAGCCGTTGACCGCGGAGTGGTAGGTGCCGCCGGAGAACTGGGCGTTGGTGCGGACGTAGCCGTTGACCGTGAGCGGTACGCCCTCGGGGAGGTGCTGGACCGTGAAGTACGCGCCGAGGTCGTGCGGAATCGAGTCGAAACCGCAGCAGTGGACGATCCGGGCGCCGGTGCGCTCGGCCGTCGCGTGATGGTTCAGCCACATGCGGTCGACGAACTCGGGCTCACCGGTGAGGTCGACGTAATCGGTGCCGGCGGCGGCGCAGGCGGCGACGAGCGGCTCGCCGTAGAGGGCGTAGGGGCCGACGGTGGTGATGGCGACGCGGGTCGATTCGGCGACCTTGGTCAGCGCGGCGGCGTCGGCCGAGTCGGCGACGAGCAGGTCCGGCGTGGGCGCGTCGGGACTGGCCGTGGCCAGGCGCGCGGTGACGGCCTCGAGCTTCGCGCGGTTGCGGCCGACGAGCGCCCAGCGCAGCCCGACCGGCGCGTTGGCGGCGAGGTATTCCGCGGTCAGTCCGCCGGTGAACCCGGTGGCGCCGAACAACGCGAGGTCATGGTCCCTCTCCCCGGCCATCCGCGCATCATGCCGGCTGGACAGCCAGTTTGGCTACTCGGCCACCCAGACCTTCGCCGCGCCCAGCTCGCCCGGCTCGAAGATCCGGACCTCCCCCGGCGCCATGAAGCCGAAGGCTTTCATCGCTTTGCGGATCCAATCCACATCGGTGACGATCGCGGTGCGTTTCCACGCTTTCATGTGCCCGAGGCCGAGTTTGAGGCCCGATTTCGCATCCTCCATCACCGCCCCGGCGTCCATGCCGAAGCCCGCGTCGATCTCGAACAGGAGGCGGATCTCGCCGCGCTCGGCCGCCTCGCCGAGCACCGGCTCGATCCGCTCCCGGTAGTCGTCCCCGGTCAGCTTCTCGACGACCCGGAACCCGATCGTCCCCGCCGGCATCTCCTCGATTCGCTCGACCATGCTCGCGCCCCTACTTGGCGAGGAACGGCAGCAGCGCCGCGTTGACCTCGTCGGGGTGGGTCCAAGCGATGTTGTGGGGGCCGCCCTTGACCGCGACGAACTCGAGGTCGGCGATCAGGTTCTCGTCACGCAGCCGTTGGGCCGTCGACTCGAAGGGCAGGATGCGGTCCTCGGTGCCGTGGACGACCAGCGTCGGCACGTCGAATTTCGGGAGATCGTCACGGAAGTCGGTCAGCCAGCTGTCGACACACGCGTAGCTCGCGAACGGCGACATTTCGACCGCCACGTTGAAGTGGGCTTTCAGCGCCGCGTCGCCGATCTTGTCCGGGGCGAGTTTGTCGGTGTTGAAGAAGTTGTCGAAGAATTGTTCGAACCAGAGGTAGCGGTCTTTGGCGACCGTGTCTTTGATGCCCTCGAAGACTTCTCCTGGCACGCCTTTCTCGTTGTCGTCGGTCTGCAGCAGGAAGGGCGGGATGACGCCGAGCATCGCCACGCGGCTGATCCCATCCGAGCCGTAGTTGCCGAGGTACCGGGTGACCTCGCCGGTCCCCATCGAGAAGCCGACCAGCTGCACGTCCTCGCCGAGCGCCAGGTGGTCGAGCAGCGCCTTGAGGTCGGCGGCGAAGGTGTCGTAGTCGTAACCCGTCGTCGGCTGGCTCGACTGGCCGAACCCGCGGCGGTCGTAGCTGATCACCCTCCGCCCCGCCTTCAGCAGCTCGGCCTCCTGTTTCTCCCAGGAGTTGCCGTTCAGCGGGTAGCCGTGGATGAGGACCACCGGCTTGCCGGAGCCGTGGTCGTTGTAATGGATGTTGATGTCGGCGCTGTTCTCTTTTCCGACGGTCACGTAAGGCATGCGGTTCTCCTCGGTTCTGCGATGGCGGGCGCCCGGGTGGTTCGGTCGAGCCTACCCGGGCCACGAGGCCGTCAAGCTTCCAGGTCGTGAACGTCGAACTCCAGACCGAGCGCCTGCTCATGCGACCGCCCGAGGACGCCGACCTCGAGGACCTCGTCGCCTTCCACGACGACCCACTCGTGCGGAAGGTGTTCGGCCCGGCGACCCGTGACGAAGTGGCCGAATGGATCGCGATCGCCCGGCGCGGCTGGAAGCAACGCGGGCACGGGCGCGTCGTGCTCCTCGACCGGGAGGACGGCGCGTTCATCGGCCGCAGTGGCCTCCGCCACTGGCCCGAGTTCGACGAGGTCGAGGTCGGCTGGAGCCTGACCTCGGCGGGGCGTGGCCGCGGCCTCGCCACCGAGGCGGGCCGCTTCTGGCTCGACTGGGGCCTCCACGAGCTCGACATCCCCTATCTCACCGCGAACATCGCGCCCGACAACACCTCCTCGACCGCGGTCGCCGAGCGCCTCGGCATGGCGCCTCTGCGCGAGGATGTCCTGCAGGGCGGACCGGTCGTCGTCTACGCGCTCAGTCGTTGACGGAGAGGTTGTTGCCCTCGGGGTCCTCGAACCAGGCGACCCGGGTGCCGCTGGGGGCGGTCCAGACGCCGGCGGCGTCCTGGTCGAAGCCGTCGTAGCGGAGGAACTCGATGCCGCGCTCGGCGAGGGCGGCGATCGTGGCGTCGAGGTCCGCGACCTCCCAGCCGAAGATCGTGAACGGCTGGGGGTTGAGGCTGTCGCCGACCTTCACCACCGAGAGCTTCGTCCCGGCGACGTCGAGGATGAGGCGCGCCGGGTTCGCCTCGACGAGGCGCAGGCCGAGGGTGCCCTCGTAGAAGGCGCGGGAGCGGTCGAGGTCCGTGGACGGGATGAAGGCGGCAGGCGCGGCGTCGGTGAGCACGCGGGGATCTTTGCGCACTCGGGCGGACGCGTGGGATCAGGCGGCCAGGGCGCCGTACTCCTCGCCCGCCTCGCCGCGCGCCGCCGGGTGGAGGCGGACCGCGTCGGGCCAGAAGCGGGAGCCGAGGCGGAGCTGGAGCAGGTAGGAGCGCAGGAGGGCCTCGCGGGCCGGGTCCCAGGAGAAGCCGAGCAGCTTGCGGACCTCTGACGGGAGCATGCCGACCGAGATCAGCTTGATCGTCTCGTGGATCGGCATCACGGCGACGCGCATGAAGCCGGTGTAGGGCGGTTCGAGGAGGATCTTCTTGACCCGTTCGCGGCGGTCCTCGTTGATCCAGAGCTCGCCCGCGGCGATGCGGCCGTCGATGTAGTCGCGGAGGTCGGCGACGGTGGCGGGCATCGAGTCGGGCGGCAGGCCGAGCAGCTCGCCGACGCGGCGGTATTCGGCCCAGTAGCGCTCGCGGTCTTCGGGATCGAGGGCGCCGATGACGCGCTCGTAATAGAGGAGCGCCGAGTCGGCGAGCGTGGCCAGGACCCAGAGGCCGAGGCGCGGGTCGGAGGCGTCGTACTCGGTCCCGGCGGGGATCGGGCCATAGTCCTCCTCGGTCACCCCGCGCACCCGGCGGTGCATCGCGCGCACGATCCGCCCGGTCCGCTCCGCCTGCTCGGCGGTGCCGAAGTAGATCCGGGACATCCGCTCGTCGGTGCGCAGGAGGCGCGTCCGCGGGTCGTCGAAGATGATCGAGTGCTGCTCGAAGCCGACCACGCCGAGCGGTTCGCACGCCTGCATGAAGAGCGCGCGCAGGCCGGAGAAGGCGACGACGCGCTCGCGATGGAGGCGGCGCACCATCGAGTCGGCCGGGAAGAAGCCGTCGACCTCGTCGGCGCGCAGGAGGGTGAGATGGTCAGCGCTCATATCTACAGATGGTATTGAGGTACCCCTGTCGGCCCGGTCCAACGATCTGCGCCAAGATCCGGCGATGGCCGAGCGACGAACCTTCCCCCCGCTCCTCGCGAGCGATCTGTCCCCGGACCCGTTCGAGCAGTTCGCCCGTTGGTATGAGCTGGCGAGCGAGGAGGTCCCGCTGGCCGACGCGATGACGCTGGCGACGCTCGGGGGCGACGGCGCCCCGGACGCGCGGATGGTGCTGCTGAAGGGCCACGGGCCCGACGGCTTCCGCTTCTTCACCAACTACGAGAGCGCCAAGGCGGGCCAGATCGGCGCCGATCCGCGCGGAGCGCTGGTCGTCTACTGGCGCGAGCACGACCGCCAGGTGCGGGCGCGCGGGCCGATCGAGCGGCTGCCCGCGGCCGATTCCGACGCCTACTTCGCGAGCCGGGGACGGGAGAGCCGCCTCGGCGCCTGGGCCTCGCCGCAGAGCCGGCCGCTGGCCGACCGGGCGGAGCTGGACGCGCGGCTGGCGGAGGTGCGGGAGCGCTTCGACGGCATCGAGGACGTCCCCCGCCCCGCCTCCTGGGGCGGCTTCGTCCTGCGGCCGGAGACGATCGAGTTCTGGCAGGGCCAGCAGGCCCGCCTCCACGACCGCTTCACCTATACGCGCACCGACGACGCCTGGAGCATCCAACGCCTCGCCCCTTAGGTTGACGGGCCGAAAAGTCCACCATGTCTGGACTTTTTGGCCCGTCAACGCCTCAGAGAACGCGGCGCGCGAGCCCGATCGCGAGCAGGATGAGAATGATCACGATGATGATCCAGACGATGGTCAATTGGTCTCCCTTGTTGGATTGACGTATCGCTCCAACGGGGCGGCGGCGGGTTTGTCAGGCACAAGTCCTTCACCTCCCGCCGCGGACGTTCGTCCACGATCCGCACAAAGACCCTGACGCGCGGCAGGGGCAGCCGTTCCGGAGACAGAACGCCAATCGACCGGCCCGAGCCCGGGCCGTCCACAAGGAGAGACGATGAACGTCAAGACGAAAGCCGCCGCCCTCCTCGCCTCGTCGGCGATGCTGATCGCGCCCGCCGCCGCCCTCGCGGAAGGGCCGACCTACGCGCCCGCCCCGACGCACCCGACGCACCCCACCCATCCGGTGCACCCGATGCCGGGCCCGAACGCCTCGCTGCCGGCGCTGGCAAAGGCCTACGGCGTCAAGTGCAAGAGCTTCTCGAAGAAGCACGAACAGGGCGTCAAGGGCACCCCGTTCAGCGCCTGCGTGAAGGCGATGGCGATCGCGGCGAGCACCAAGAAGACCGCGAAGGCCGCCTGCAAGGCGCTCTCGAAGGAACACGTCGCGGGCCAGAAGGGGACCGAATTCTCCCGCTGCGTGGTCGCCGCGGCGAAGGTCAAGAAGGAAGCGGCGACGGCCTAGTCGTCGCCCCACCCCGGGGTCGAATCGGCGGCCTCGGGGTATGAAGGGGGTGTGTGGAATGACCGACGTCTCGCCCGGCGGGCGGCGCGGGGAGATCAGGACGCCTTCGCGGCGATCTTCCGGCGCTACGAGCAGGATCTCTATCGCTACTGCGTGGCGATCGTCGGCGACCGCCAGGACGCCCAGGACGCGCTGCAGAACACGATGGTCAAGGCCCTGCGGGCACTGCCGGGCGAGCGTCGTGAGATCGAGCTGAAGCCATGGCTCTACCGGGTCGCCCACAACGAGTCGATCGAACTGCGCCGGCGGGCGCGGCCGAGCGAGCCGCTGGCCGAGGAGCTGGGCCCGCCGGTCGCGAGCCTCGAGGAAACCGCCGCGGACCGTGTGCGGCTGCGCGACCTGCTGGCCGACATCGGGGAGCTCTCCGAGCGCCATCGCGGCGCGCTGGTGATGCGCGAGCTCGGCGGCCTCGACTACGACGAGATCGGCGCCGCCCTCGACACCTCGCCCGCCGCGGCGCGCCAGGTCCTCTACGAGGCGCGCCGGAGCCTGCAGCAGATGAGCGACGGGCGTGAGATGAGGTGCGACGACATCACGGCGCTCCTCTCCGACCGCGACGGCCGGATCACCCGTCGCCGTGACGTCCGCGCGCACCTGCGCGATTGCCCAGAGTGCCGGCGCTTCGCGGAGGGGATCCGCGGGCGCAGCGAGACCCTGGCGGGGATCGCGCCGCTCCCGGCGCTCGCCGCCGCGGCGATCGCGAAGGGAGCGCTGGCGGGATCGGCGGGCGGTGGCGCCGTGAGCGCAGCCGGAGGCGGCGCGGCGGCCGGAGGCGGAAGCGCGGCCGGGTCCGGCGCGGCGGCAGGCGGCGCGGCCGGCCTCGCCGGTGGCGCCGCGAAAGTTGCCTCGACGGCCGCGATTCTCAAGTCGACGGCGGCGATCGTCGCCGTCGTCGGGGTGGGCGCGCTCGCGGCGGACCAGGGGCACCTATTCCACGGCGGCGGATCGTCCCCGGGCAAGACGAGCCCGGCGGCCGCCGAATCCGACCCGCCGACCACGAACTCGTCGGGCACCCGCCGCACGGCGCTCCCTGCCTCGCGCTACTTCCGGCCGACGGGCGTCGAGGAGGTCGGGCTGAAGGCACCGCGCACTCGCGGCGAGAAGTCCTCCGTCGCGCGTTCGAAGGTCGGCACGGCGGAGTCGACCGCGGTCACCACGGCGGTCGAGGAGCGGGACGCCAGCACCGTCGGGACGACTGAAAGCAACGCCAGGGAAGGCGGATCGTCGACCGAGCACCCCGCCCACCCGGCGCATTCAGAGCACCCCGCGCATCCGGCATCCGCCGCCCACCCGGTACGCGCGGCGCATCCGAGCCATCCGGCCCATCCCAGCCACCCCGCCCATCCGACCGCGGAAACGCGGGACGAATCGAAGGCGGAACCCGAAGGGGCGTCGCCGCCGGAAACGGGCAGTACGCCGGAAGCGACGGCCCGTCCCGAATCCAAGGACGCCGTGACGGCGGACGAAGCCCCGGTCGCCGACGAAGCGGCGGCCCCCGAAGCGGCCGAACCAACCCCGCAGTCGACGCCTCCCGCCGAACCGCCCGGCCAGGCCAAGAAGTAGCGCCGACGCGGGCGCCCTAAGCAGGCGGGCGGAGGCCGTCCAGCGCCGCCTCGAGGATCGGCTGAAGGTAGGCGGGCTCGCCGGGGATCTTGGCGACGGCGATCACCAGCTCGAGGATCTGTTCGAGGGTGAGGTCGCCCCGAATCTCGCCGGCCTTCTGGGCGGCCTTCAGAAGGGGGACGCCGGCCGCGAAGACGCGCGAGCGGTTCGCGTCGAAGAAGGGTCGGGTCTTCCCGTCGGGGTTCTTCAGCAGCTCTTCAGCGAGGTCGTGCTTGCTGTTGAAGAAGGAGAAAAAGCGGCGGGTCCATTCCTCGAAGCGAACGCCCGGCGATCCGTCCTCGAGGCTCTCGGCGTAGGCGCAGAGCGCATCGACCTCGTCGACGTAGAGGGCTTCCAGCAGCTCCCGCCGGCCGGGGAAGTTGCGGTAAAGCGTCGCCATCCCGACCCCCGCGCGGCGGGCTACCTCGGCCATCGAGATCTCGGACGCGGGATCGCGAAACGCGGCGCGGGCGGCGGTGAGGATCTTCTCGCGGTTGCGCTCCGCATCGGCACGGCGGGTCGGCTGGGCGGCGGGTTTGGACGTGGTGTCGGGCATCTTGATCTAAGTGGATAGGCTATCCGCTACAGTGAAACGGAGAAGCTATCCGCTCACTCACCACCTTACAAGGAGCCTCGATGGAATACCGCCCCCTGGGACGCACCGGCGTCTCGGTCAGCCAACTGTGCCTCGGCACGATGATGTTCGGCGCCTTCGGCAATCCCGATCACGACGAGTCGATCCGGATCATCCACCGCGCCCTCGACGCTGGGATCAACTTCGTCGACACCGCCGACTTCTACTCGCTCGGCGAGTCGGAGGAGATCGTCGGCAAGGCACTTGCCGGGGGTCGCCGTGACGACGTCGTGCTCGCGACCAAGGTCGGCCTGCCCTTCGGCGAGGACCCCAACCGGTGCGGCACCTCCCGCCGCTGGATCACCGCCGCGGTCGAGGGATCGCTGCGGCGTCTCGGAACCGACTGGATCGACCTCTACCAGGTGCATCGCCTCGACCCCGCGACCGACCTGGACGAGACGCTCGGCGTCCTCTCGGATCTCGTCCACGCCGGCAAGATCCGCACCTTCGGAGCCTCGACCGTGCCCGCCTCCAAGATCGTCGAGGGACAGTGGACCGCTGAGCGCCGCGGCCGCGAGCGGTTCCGCACGGAGCAGCCGCCCTACTCGATCCTCGCCCGCGCGATCGAGTACGACGTGCTGCCGACGACCCTGCGACACGGCATGGGCGTCCTCACCTACAGCCCGCTCTCCGGCGGCTGGCTCTCGGGCAAGTACCGCAAGGGCCAGGACATCGACGGCCCCGGCTCCCCCGCCCGACGGAACAAATTCGCCGCCGCCTATGACGCGACCTCGGCCGACAACGCCGCCAAACTCGACGCCGCCGACGGCCTCGGCACCCTCGCCGACGAAGCCGGGATGACCTTGGTCCAGATGGCGATCGCCTTCGTCGTCCGCCACCCCGCCGTCACCTCGGCAATCGTCGGCCCGCGGACGATGGACCACCTCGAGTCCTACCTCGCCGCCGATGGCATCGAGCTATCCGACGATGTCCTCGACCGCATCGACGGGATCGTGCCGCCTGGACATACCGTGAACGTCGAGGACAACATGTGGAAAACGCCGGAGCTGGAGGCGGCGTTCAGGCGGCGGTGAGGGGTGCTTGCGGCGGGACGGACGTACTTCCGGCCGCCCCGGCCGTCCGAGGTGCGTCCTGGGCGTCTCATCGCGGTCCTGGCTGGCTGTGACCGCGATGAGACGCCCAGGACGTGAGGGGTTCGTCAGGAAGGTGGCACAGGTTCGGGCGGAGGTCGGACTTACGTCGAGGGTCCGCGCGAGAGATGCGACACCTGCTTGAGTCCCGTGACGAAGATGCCGGCAACTCCACACTTCCCGCGGCCTTCAGGCACCTTCGTGCGCTTTTCGGGCCTGAGAAGAAGGCCCGAAAACGCGCTGCACGGGTTTTCCACCCTATAGGGGGGTCAATGCATGCAGCGCGGAATTGACTGTTGCCCAACACGCACGGAAGCGTGGACTTCCCACGTTCTCCGTGACGAGATGCGAGTCCCGTCACGGAGGCGTGTCTCTCCCGTGACGAACCCTCTGCACCTCGGCGAGAGATCCCACACCTCCCGCACCCCGGCCGTCTCGGCCACGGCCACAGCCAGCCAGGGCCGTGGCCGAGACGGCCGTTCTAGCCGACCCCGCCTCGCGTCCCTTCCCCGGGCGCCAGCTTGAAACGGCCTGGACCCTTTCCACGGGCACCAACGCCGGCGGCCCCGTCCCTCAACCGGGCGCCAGCTTCAGACGGCCCGAACCCGCTCGAGCAACGCAACCGGCCAGCCCGGTAGCCGGACCTGGTCGAAAGCGACCTCGGACCCGAGCGTGAGAGTCCGGCCGCCCTCGGACCCCGAACCGGCCAGCACGTCGCGCCACTCTCCGGCGGCTCCCTCGGGGAGACGGAAGGTGGCGCCGTTGGCGCCGTCGCGGATGGCGGCGACGGCGAGGATCTCGTCGTCGCCGCGGGTGAAGGCGCAGAGGGAGTCGGTGGCGTGGAGGGGGTTATAGGCGCCGGCGAAGGGCTCGGGGCGGCGGGCGCGGAGGGACAGGGCGCGGCGGATCAGGTGCATCTTGATGTTGGCGCGGTCGACGGGGGCGCCGGAGTCGAGGGCGGCGAGGGTGTCGCGGCGTTCGTCCCAGTCGACCGGGCGGCGGTTGTCGGGGTCGACCATCGAGAGGGCCCAGAGCTCGTCGCCCTGGTAGACGTCGGGGACGCCGGGCGCCGTGAGCTTGAGGAGGAGCTGACCGACCGCGGCGCGCTCGCCGCGGGGCATGTGGCGCTCGCTGAAGGAGGCGATCCCGTCGTGGAGCTCACTTGGGCCGTAGAGGCGGCGGACGAACTCCAGCGCCGCCCCCTCCCACTCCTCGTCCGGCTCGACCCAGTTGGTGTTGCGCTTCGCCTCACGCAGGGCCTTGCGAACGTACTCTTCGACCCGCTCGGAGGAGGCGGGCCAGACCCCGACGAGGGTCTGGTAGATCAGGTACTCCTCGGTCGGGTCGGGGGCGGTCCGGCCATCGACCTCGGTGCGGAGCGGCGCCGCCAGCTCGAACCAGCGCTCCACTTCCGTACGCCACTCGTCGGCGATCCCGGCGAGGGCGCCGATCCGGGCGCGCGAGTCGCCGCTGCGCTTGGTGTCGTGGGTCTGGGTGATGAGCAGGTTCTGGGGGAAGCGGCGGGCGCGCTCGGCGCAGCGGGCGTGGAAGTCGGCGACCGAGAGGGAGAAGCGACCCGGGTCGCCACCGACCTCGTTCAGCGCGAGCAGGCGCACGTCGCGGTAGAAGGCGGTGTCCTCGACGCCCTTGGCGGTGATCGCGGGGGTGGTCTGCTGGAAGCGGGTGACGAACTCGGTCGGCGCGTCGCGTTCCAGCGTGAGCCGCTCGGCAGTCTCCTCGGGCATGCCGCGCTTGCGAGCGGCGTCGAGCGCGGCGCGATCGGCCGGGGCAACGACGCCGAGCGAATCGGAAGCGGCCGGATCGGGGTCCTCCGCAGCCTCGGCCGGACGGACATACGTGCGGTAGATCGGCAGGGACGCCAGGGAACGCTCCAGGTCGGGCGCGTCGACGATCCGGCGGAGGCGGTCGACCTCGGGCTGGAAGGTGGTGCTCGCCTGCTGGAGCTTCGCCTCGTCGGCGACCTCGTGGAACTCGCGCCGCTCGCCGGTCAGGGACCGGTATAGGTCGGTCAGGGCCGACTCGCCGGCCGGGTCGACGAAGAGGGCCGCGGCGTCGTTCAGGAACTCGTAGCCGACCGTCCCCGAGACCGGCCAGTCGCGCAGCTCCTCCTCGGCCTCGAGGATCTTCTCCACCCAGACCCGCTCCACCCCGCGCTCGCGCAGGCGGGCCAGGTAGCCGGCCGGGTCGGCGAGGCCGTCGGGATGGTCGACCCGCAGGCCGTCGACGACGCCTTCGGCGACCAGGCGCAGCGGCAGCTTGTGGGTCTCCTCGAAGACCTCGGTGTCCTCCTGGCGCACGCCGGCGAGTTCATCGATGTCGAAGAAGCGGCGCCAGCGGCCGCTCACCGGGTCGAGGTCGAAGTACTGCTTCCGCAGCTCGGGATCGGCCCAATAACGGTTCGCGTCCACCCCGGCCATGTGGTTGGGGACGATGTCGAGGATCACGCCGATGCCCGCCTCGCGCACGGCCCGCAGGCCCTCCTCCCCGCCCAGCGCCTCGGAGATGCTCGTTGGGTCGATCACGTCGTAGCCGTGGGTCGAGCCCTCCTGGGCCTGGAAGGACGGCGAGAGGTAGACGTGGCTGACACCAAGCTCCTTCAAGTACGGGACCAGCTCCCGGACGTGCTCGAAGGTCATCTCCGGCCCGAGCTGCAGCCGGTAGGTCGCGATCAACGCGCCACCCGGCGCAGGATCACCACGGACCACCCGGGCACCGGCACGAACCCGCGCGGCGCGACCCGTTCGCCCTCCGGCAGGCGCTCCGGTTCCGCCGTGGTCAGCTCGATCGTCCACATCGCACCGAAGCGCCGCGTCGGCAGGCGGAAGTTCATGTCCTCGCCGCCCGCGTTGAAGAGGACGAGGAAGGAGTCGTCGGTGATCCGGTTGCCGTCGTGGTCGACGCCGGGGATCTCCATGCCGTTGAGGAAGACGCCGAGGCAGCGGGCGCCGTCGTCCTGCCAGTTGCGCCGCGTCATCCGCAGGCCGTCGGGACGGAACCACCAGGCGTCCGGCAGCCCCGAGCCGAGCGGTTCCTCCCCGCTCAGGAATTCGGCCCGCCGCAGCACCGGGTGCTCGCGGCGCAGGCGGATCAGCCGGCGGGTGAAGTCGAGGAGGTCATCGTTACGCTCGGCCAGGTCCCAGTCGAACCAGGTGAGGTCGCCGTCGATGCACCAGGTGTTGTTGTTGCCGTCCTGGCTTCGGGACATCTCGTCGCCGCCGAGCAGCATCGGCACGCCCTGGGACAGCAGCAGCGTCGCGAGCATCGAACGCTGGCGGCGGTCCCGCAGGTCGTTGATCGCCGGGTCGTCGGTCGGCCCCTCCGCCCCTGAGTTCCAGGAGCGGTTGTCGTCGGTCCCGCCGTCGTTGCCTTCGTAGTTCTGGTCGTTGTGTTTCTCGTTGTAGGAGACGAGGTCGCGCAGGGTGAAGCCGTCGTGGGCGGTGACGAAGTTGATCGAGGAGTGCGGCGGGCGGCCTTCGGGCTGGTAGAGGTCCGAGGACCCGGTGAAGCGCCCGGCGAAGTCCCCGAGCGAGCCCTGCCCGCGCCAGAAGTCCCGGATCGAGTCCCGGTAGATCCCGTTCCACTCCGCCCATAGCACCGGGAAGTTGCCCACCTGGTAGCCGCCCGGCCCGACGTCCCAGGGCTCGGCGATCAGCTTCACCTGGGACAGGATCGGGTCCTGGTGGATCACGTCGAAGAAGGCCGAGAGCTTGTCGACGTCGTGCAGCTCGCGCGCCAGCGCCGAGGCGAGGTCGAAGCGGAACCCGTCCACGTGGCAGTCGATCACCCAGTAACGGAGGCTGTCCATGATCAGCCGCAGGACGCTCGGCTGCACCGGGTTCAGCGAGTTGCCGGTACCGGTGAAGTCCATGTAGAAGCGCTGGTCGTCCGGGACCAGTCGGTAGTAGGACTGGTTGTCGACGCCGCGGAAGGAGAGCATCGGCCCGAGGTGGTTGCCCTCGGCGGTGTGGTTGTAGACGACGTCGAGGATCACCTCGATGCCGGCCCGGTGGAGCGCCTTGACCATCCCCTTGAACTCGCGCACCTGCTCGCCCGCCGTGCCGGTCGCCGCGTATTCGGAGTGCGGGGCGAAGTAGCCGAGCGTCGAGTAGCCCCAGTAGTTCGTGTAGCCGGCGTCGTGGAGGAAGCTCTCGCTGACGATGTGGTGGACCGGCATCAGCTCGACCGCGGTGACGCCGAGCGAGAGCAGGTGCTCGATCGCCGCCTCCGAGGCCAGCCCGGCGTAGGTCCCGCGCAGGTCCTCGCGCACCCCCGGGTGCTTCATCGTGAAGCCTTTGACGTGGGTCTCGTAGATGACCGTCTCCGCCCAGCGCGTGCGCGGCGGCTCGACCCCCTCCCAGTCGAAGGCCGGGTCGGCGACCACCGAGCGCGGCATCGCCGCCGCGTCGTCTTCGTCGTCGGCTTCGAGGTCGGCCTCCTCGGACCCGTCGGGCACGTAGGGCAGGACGTTGGCGCGGTCCCAGTCCGGCTGCCCGTCGACCGCCTTCGCGTAGGGATCGACGAGGAGCTTGTGGGGGTTGAAGCGGTGGCCGGCGTTCGGGTCGTAGGGGCCGAAGACGCGGTAGGCGTAGCACTGGCCCGGCCCGACGCCCGGCAGGTAGCAGTGCCAGTTGTGGGCTTCGCCGCGGTTCTGCTCGATCCGCTCCTCGTTCCCGTCGCCGTCGAAGAGGCAGAGGACGACGCGCTCGGCGTGCCCGGAGAAGAGCGAGAAGTTGGTCCCGGCGCCGTCCCAGATCGCGCCCAGCGGGAACGGTTCGCCGGGCAGCACCGTGCGCTCGGACTCGCGCGTCTCCTCGAGCTCGCTCATCGGAGCACCGCGCCGCCGAGGGCGGGCAGCAGCACCGTCTCGCCGTCAGCCTTGACCGTGTCGTCGCCGTGGCTGCCGAGGACGACCTCGCGGGCCGTGCAGGGCACGTACTGCTCGTGGTCGGCGAAGTTGGCGACGATCTCGTGGGACCCGCGGCGGAGCCAGAGCCAGCGCTCCTCCTCGTCGAACTGGATCTCGGCGACCGGGGAGCCGTTCGGGGCGGCGGCGAGCTCTCGCCGCAGCGCGAAGAGGCGGCGGTAGAGCGCCGCGATCTCCGGGTTCTCCTCGCGGGTCAGCTTCGAGTTCTCGAAGGTGGCCGGGTCCTGCGGGTCGGGCACTTCGCCGGCGAACTCGACGAAGTCTTCGAACTCCTTGCGGCGCCCTTTGCGGGTCGCTTCGGCGATCTTCTTCTCGATGTGGTCGGTGAAGAATTGGAAGGGCGCTTCCTCGCCGTACTCCTCGCCCATGAAGAGCATCGGCGTGAAGGGCGAGAGCAGCGTGCAGAGCGCCGCCAGCGGGCGGGCGGGCGGCGGCATCCGGTCGCCGAGCGCGCGGTTGCCGACCTGGTCGTGGTTCTGCGAGCAGACGACGAACTGGGCCGGCGCGCGGTCCGGCGCGGGCGCGCCGACGCGCTTCTCGCGCACCTTCGAGTAGGTCCCGTCGTAGACGAACGGACGGTCGAAGGCCTTCGCCAGGTCGGCGACGGTGCCGAAGTCGGCGTAGTAGCCCTGGCGCTCCTCGCTCAACAGCGTGCGGAGCGAGTGGTGGAAGTCGTCGGCCCACTGCGCGTCGACGCCCCAGCCGCCGTCGGTGGCGGGCCGGATCGTCGCCGGGTCGTTGGCGTTGCTCTCGGCGATCACCGTCGCATCCTGTCGGATGGCGTGGACACGCGCGGTCAGCTCGGCCACCAGATGGGTGGGGCTCTCGTCGAGGATCGCGTGCACGGCGTCCAGCCGCAGGCCGTCGATCCGGTAGTCCCGGACCCACATCTCGGCGTTCTGGATCGCCCATTCGCGCACCGGGTCCGACTGCGCGGCGTCGTAGTTCAGGCCCTTGCCCCAGCCGGTCTGGTGGCCGTCGGTGAAGTAGGGGCCGAAGTCGGTCATCGCCTTGGTGCCGGAGGTACCCAGGTGGTTGTAGACGCAGTCGAGGATCACCGCGAGGCCCGCGGCGTGGGCGGCGTCGACGAAGCGGGCGAGACCGGCCGGGCCACCGTAGGGCGCGAACGGCGCGTAGATGTAGATGCCGTCGTAGCCCCAGCCGCGCTGGCCGGGGAAGGCGGCTACCGGCATCACCTCGACCGCGGTGACGCCGAGCTCGGCCAGGCCGGGCAGATGCTCGATCGCCGCGTCGAAGGTCCCCTCCTGGGTGAAGCAGCCGACGTGCATCTCGTAGACGACGAGGTCCTCCGGCGCGATGCTCGGCGGCTCCGCCGTCCACTCGAAGGCGCCGGTATCGACGATCTGGGACGCGCCCCTGATTCCTTTCGGCTGGAAGCGCGAGCAGGGGTCGGGACGACGTTTTCCGTCGAGGACGACGTAGTAGTTCTCACCGGGAGCGGCTTCGAGGATGTCGGAGTAGATCCCATAGCCCTCCGGCTCGAGGATCTGCTCCCCTTGCCCGGCCAAGCGGATCGCCACCGACTCCTTCGCTTTCGGAGCCCACACCCGGAACTCGGTCCGACCATCTGCGAGTGGGACAGCACCGAACGGGCGCTGCCATGGATAGGAGGTCAAGACTCGTCGGGGCGCAGCCAGACGACGCCGAGCGGGGGCAGGGTCAACTCGGCCGAGTAGGGCTGGTCGTGCCAGCCGATCGGCTCCGCCTCCACTCCGCCGCCGTTGCCGACGTCGCCGCCGCCGTAGTGGCGCGAGTCGGTGTTCAGGATCTCGGCCCAGGTCCCCGCCTGCGGCAGCCCGACCCGGTAGCCCTCCTGCGGCACCGGCGAGAGGTTGGCGACGCAGACGACGGTGCGTTCGCGGTCCTTCGAGAGCCGCGCGAAGGCGACCACGTTGCGCGCCGCGTCGTTTGCCTCCAGCCAGTAGAAGCCGTCGCCCTCGAAATCGCGGTCGTACAGCGCCGGCTCTTCGCGCAAGAGGCCGTTGAGGTCCCGGACGAGGTTCTGGATCCCGGCGTGCTCGGGCCGCTCCAGCAGGTGCCAGTCGAGCGATTGCTCGTAGTTCCACTCCCCCTCCTGCGCGATCTCGTTGCCCATGAAGAGGAGCTTCTTGCCCGGGTGCGCCCACATGTAGGCGTAGAGCGCCCGCAGGTTCGCCAGCTTCTGCCAGCGGTCCCCGGCCATCTTCTCCAGCATCGAGCCCTTGCCGTGCACGACCTCGTCGTGGGACAGCGGCAGGATGAAGTTCTCCGAGAAGGCGTAGACGAGGCTGAAGGTCAGCTCGTGGTGGTGGTAGGCGCGGTAGATCGGGTCGTAGCCGAAGTAGCCGAGGGTGTCGTGCATCCACCCCATGTTCCACTTGAAGCCGAAGCCGAGGCCGCCGAGGTAGGTCGGCCGCGAGACGCCCGGCCAGGCCGTCGACTCCTCCGCCGCCGAGACGATGCCGGGCTCGCGCCGGTAGAGCGTCTCGTTCATGCCCTTGAGGAACTCGACCGCCTCGAGGTCCTCGTTGCCGCCGAACTCGTTCGGCACCCAGGCGCCCTCGGGACGCGAGTAGTCGAGGTAGAGCATCGAGGCGACGGCGTCGACGCGGATGCCGTCGGCGTGGTACTCGCGGGGCCAGAAGAGGGCCGACGCGGTGAGGAAGTTCCGCACCTCGTGGCGGCCGTAGTTGTAGATCAGCGTGCCCCACTCGGGGTGGGCGCCGCGGCGCGGGTCGGCGTGCTCGTAGAGGGCGGTGCCGTCGAAGCGGGCGAGCGCCCAGTCGTCGCGCGGGAAGTGGGCCGGGACCCAGTCGAGGATCACGCCGATCCCCGCCCCGTGCAGCTTGTCGACGAAGGCGCGGAAGTCGTCGGGCGAGCCGTAGCGGGAGGTCGGCGCGAACTGGCTGGTCACCTGGTAGCCCCAGGAGCCGCCGAAGGGGTGCTCCATCACCGGCATCAGCTCGACGTGGGTGAAGCCCATGTCGACCACGTAGTCGACCAGCTCGTCGGCCAACTCCGAGTACGTGAGCGACCGCTCCTCCCCGTCCTCTTCCACGATTTTGCGCCAGGAGCCGAGGTGGACCTCGTAGATCGAGACGGGACCGGTGCTCGGCTCGGTCGCGCGGCGCTTCTCCATCCATTCCTCGTCGGACCACTCGTGGGTCGAGCGGTGGACGACCGAGTCGGTCTGGGGCGGCACCGTGGTGGCGAAGGCGACCGGATCGGCCTTCAGCCGCTGCTCGCCGGAGGCGGTGATGATTTCGAACTTGTACGGAGTGCCCTCGAAGACGCCGGGGATGAAGATCTCCCAGACCCCGGAGCCCCCGAGCGAGCGCATCTGATCGAGGTCCCCGCGCCAGTCGTTGAAGGAGCCGACGACGCTGACCGAGCGGGCGCCGGGCGCCCAGACCGCGAACGCCGTGCCGAGGACGCCGTCGATCTCCTCGACGTGGGCACCGAGCTTGCCGTAGAGGTCCTCGTGGCGTCCCTCGCCGATCAGGTGCAGGTCGACTTCGCCGAGCGTCGGCGGGAAGGCGTAGGGGTCACGCACCGTGTAGGGCCCGCCGTCGGCATAGGTGATCTCGAGCTCGTAACGATCGCTCCCGATCTTGCCTTCGAAGAGACCCGCGGGATGGACCTTTTCCAACTCGACGCTCGCGCCCTTCTCCGGCCGCGCGATGACCTTTTCGGCGGCGGGTCGATAGGCGCGAAGAACCATCCCGTCCCCGTTGGGATGGACTCCCAGGACGCTGTGGGGATCGTGGTGTTCGCGATTTATCAGTCGGTCTATGTCGGTCATACGGTCTCCAACAAGCGGGTGATACCCGCAACGGGGATCCCCACCCAATCAGGTCGGTGGTTGAGCTCGTAGTTCAGCTCGTAGACGGCTTTCTCCAGCTCGTGGATGGCGAGGAGCCCGTCGATCTCGCGGCGGGTCTCCGGCAGGAGCGCCGGGTCGATCGCGTCGAGGTAGCCGTCGAGGAACCGGGCGCGGGCGCTCTCCTCCCACTCGGCCGGCGGGTCAGCGTCGCGCTGCAGGCGGGCCGCGAGCGGCGCGTAGGCGAGCGAGCGCAGCATCCCCGCGACGTCGCGGAGCGGCGAGAACTTGGTGCGCCGTTCGGCGAGCGAGCGGGCCGGCTCCCCCTCGAAGTCGAGGATCGTCCAGCCGCGATCGGAGCGCAGCACTTGGCCCAGGTGGAGGTCGCCGTGGATGCGGATCGCCATCCCGGCGCCGCCGATCCCGGCGAGCTCGCGCAGCTGATCGCGGAGCTCCTCGCCGCGGCGGGCGATCGGCTCGAGGCGCTCGTCCTCGGGCAGGTCGAGGAAGGCGCGCTCGATCGATTCGTCGAGGCTCGCGGCGTAGAGGGCGAGCGACTCGTTGCCCCGCTCCTCGGGGGCGAAGTCCGGGGCGCCAGGGTCGCCGGCCAGGGCGGTGTGCATCTCGCCGACCGTCCGACCGAGCGTCCGCAGCGGCTCCAGCAGCGAGTCCGGGTCCCCGGCCAGCCCGTCGAGCACCATCTCCCAGCCGTCGCGGCCGTCGGCGATGAACTCCTGGACGACGCCGAGCGTCGCGTCGGCGGGGCGCCCTTCGTACTCGTACCAGCCGAGCAGCTCGGGGATGTGGCGGAAGCCGCGGTCGGTGAGGAAGCGGAGCATCTCCAGTTCCGGGTTCAAGCCGGGTTCAACCCGGCGATAGGCCTTGAGGATCGCGTTCTCGCCGAAGATGACGGAGCTGTTGGACTGCTCCGAGGAGATCGGTCGCGCCCCGGCGCCGGGCGGCGGCGGCGCGGCGCCCTCGCGCCAGGCGAAGACGACGCGGCCATCGTCGGAGGCCACCTCGCCCCCGGCCGCGATCAGCTCCAGCAGGCGCGGCGGGTCGCGCCGCTCGGCGAGCAGGTCGTAGGCGGCGGCGCCGTCGTCGGTCGCCGCGATCCGGGCGTCCTCGGGAAGGTCACCGTCGCCGATCGCGATCGGCACCTGGTAGATCTCCGGGGCGCCACCCTCGAAGTGGACCTCGACCAAGGCGATCCGCAGCCGCGCGGACCCGGAGTCGTCCAGCGGCACGTGGGTCACCTCGATCCGGCTCAGCTCGCGCGCCTTCGAGGCGAACCAGCGGCGCCGGATCAGCCAGTCGGTCAGCTCCTCGATGTCGATCCCCGCCCCGCCGCTCACGGGCGCTCGATCCTCATCACGTGCGCCATCCGCTGGCCCGGCGCGAGCCGCAGGTAGTTGCGGCCGATCGACCAGTGGTAGAGCTGGTCGTCGAGCAGATCACGGACCTGGAAGGCCGGTGCGGTGCCGAGCCAGGCCGGGACGTTGACGATCCCCTCCTGGGTGTTGTGCGGGTCGAGGTTGACGGCGGTGATCACGGTGTTGTCGCCGGTGCGCTTGGCGTAGGCGATCAGCAGGTCGTTCTCGGTCTCCAGCCAGGCGATGTTGGAGAGGTACTGGAGCGCCGGGTTCTCGCGGCGGGCCCGGTTCAGCTTCGCCACCAGCGGCAGCAGCGGGCCGTCGAGGGAGCGCTCGCGCAGCTGGTACTTCTCGGAGTCCATGTACTCCTCGCTGCCGGGTTTGACCGGGGTGTTTTCGAAGCTCTCGAAGCCCGAGTAGATCCCGTAGGTCGGCGAGAGCGTGGCGGCGAGGACGAGGCGCGCCTCGAATGCCGGCGGTCCGCCCTCGACCAGGTACTCGGTGAGGATGTCAGGGGTGTTGGCGAAGAAGTTCGGCCGGGCGTAATCGGCGGTCTCGTAGGCGAGCTCCTCGACGTACTCGGTCAGCTCCCACTTCCAGTTCTTCCAGGTGAAGTAGGTGTAGGACTGGCTGAAGCCGAGTTTCGCGAGGCCCATCATCTTCGCCCGGCGGGTGAAGGCCTCGGCGAGGAAGATCACGTCGGGGTGGGTGGCGCGGACGTCGGCGATCAGCCATTCCCAGAACGGCAGCGGCTTGGTGTGCGGATTATCGACGCGGAAGACGCGGACGCCGCGCTCGACCCAGAGGACGACGATGTCGCGCAGCGCCTCCCAGAGGCCCTTCCAGTCCTCGGAGTCGAAGTTCAGGTTGTAGATGTCCTGGTATTTCTTCGGCGGGTTCTCGGCGTACTTCAGGGTGCCGTCGGGGCGGTGGTTGAACCACTCCGGGTGTTCCTTGAGCCAGGGGTGGTCGGCGCTGCACTGGATCGCGAAGTCCATCGCGATCTCCATGCCCTGCTCGCGGGCGGCGGCGACGAGCGCTTCGAAGGAGGCGACATCGCCGAGGCCGGGGTCGATCGCCTCGTGACCGCCGAGCTCGGAGCCGATCGCCCAGGGGCTGCCCGGGTCGTCGGGGCCGGCGGTGAGGGAATTGTTCGCGCCCTTGCGGTTCTTCACCCCGATCGGGTGGATCGGCGGCAGGTAGATGACGTCGAAGCCGAGCTCGGCGAGACGCGGGAGCTGCGCGCGGACGCCGTCGAAGCCGCCCCAGGAGCGCGGGAAGAGCTCATACCAGGCGCCGAAGCGGGCCCGCTCGCGCTCGACCTCGAGGCTCAGCGGGTTACCGGTGACGAAGTCGCGGCGCTCGGGATTGCGCTCGACCGCCTCGAACAGGCGCGGGTGGAGGACGGCGTCGAGCTTCGTCTCCAGGTCGGCGGAGTCGTCCTCGACCACCTTCAGCGCGGCGTCGATCCGCTGGCCATCGATCAGCGCGGCGGTCGGGCGGGCGGCGCGCAGCAGCTCCGCCCCTTCGATCACCTCGCTGGTGAGCTCCTCCCCGCCCGCGGCGCGCTTGCGACTGACCTCGTCGTGCCAGGTGGCGAAGTGGTCGGTGAAGGCGCCGACCTCATAGGCCCAGATGCCTTCGCGGTCGGGGACGAAGGAGCCGGCCCAGCGATCGCCATCGACCTCGCGGTCGGTCCAGCGCATCGGCGCCTCGTGGAACTCGACGTCGCCGGGGCCGCGGAAGCGCAGCATCGCGCGGATCGCGTCGTGGCCGTCGCGGAAGGCTTCGGCGGAGACCTCGAGGCGCTCGCCGACGGTCCGCTTGATCGCGAAGCGCCCACCGTCGATCTGCGGGCGCACGTCGAGGATGCGGATGCGCGCGGGCGGCGTCGCCTTCGGCTCGGGGGTGCCGCCGTTCGACCCCTCCGGGGCCTGGCCTTGCTTGGAACGCTTGAAATTGGATACTGGCATCGAACTTCCTATCTCCCCGTTTACCAACTCACTTAACTTCTTCGCCTTGCTTCCTCATCACACATGACCCGATTGTCCGGGTCCGCCCGCCATGCGCGTGTGAACGGGGTGCAACTGCATCCGACTTCCCTGCCGGGCGGACGGCTGGGCGAGGAGGCGTTCGCGTTCGTCGATTGGCTCGCCGAAGCGGGCCAGAGCTGGTGGCAGACCCTTCCGCTGGGGCCGACCGGCGAGGGCGGGTCCCCGTATAAGTCGCCGTCGGCGTTCGCCGGGGCGGCGGAGCTGCTGGCCGAGCCGGACGCGCCGGTGAGCGCCGCGGAGATCGCGGCGCTGCGCGAGCGCGAGGCGTACTGGCTCGGGGACTGGGAGGACTTCGCCGGGCCGGGCGCGGTCGAGGATCAGGTCCGCTTCGACCGCGAGTGGACGGCGCTGCGCTCTTACGCCGCCGACCGCGGGGTCGGGATCATCGGCGACCTCCCTATCTACGTGGCGGCCGACGGGGCCGACCACCGCGCCCACCCGGAGCTCTTCCAGACCGGTGCCCAGGCGGGCGCGCCGCCGGACAAGTTCACCGACCTCGGGCAGCTCTGGGGCAACCCGCTCTACGACTGGCCGGCGCTGCGGCGGCGGCGTTACCGCTGGTGGGTGGAGCGGCTGCGGCGCACGTCTCAGCTCGTGGATCTTTCGCGGATCGACCACTTCCGCGGCTTCGTCGCCTACTGGTCGGTGCCGGAGGGCGACGCGGACGCGAGCGGCGGCCACTGGGCCCGCGGCCCCGGCCGCGCCCTCTTCGAGGCGATCCGCGCCGAGCTCGGCGACCTGCCGCTCGTGGCCGAGAACCTCGGCGAGATCACCCCCGCGGTCGAACGCCTCCGCCACGAGCTGAGCCTCCCCGGCATGGCGGTGATGCAGTTCGCCTTCGATCCCGACGAACCCAAGAGCCCCTACAAACTCCCCCGCCACGAAGAGGGGGACGTCGTCTACACCGGCACCCACGACCACGACACCGCGCGCGGGTGGTACGAAGCGCTGCAGCCGATCGAACGCGAGGAGTTCGACCGCGAGGTCGCCGCGGCGGGAATCGACGACGACCCCTGGTGGTCCCTGGTCCGCCTCACGATGACCTCCCGCTGCCACCTCTGCATGCTCCAGATGCAAGACGTCCTCGGCCTCGGCAGCGAGGCCCGGATGAACATGCCCGGCACGGTAGGCCCCCAGAACTGGTCCTGGCGCATGGAGAAGGACGCCCTGACCCCGGACCTGGCGAAGCGCCTCCGCGCCGCCACCGCGGCCGCGAACCGCCTCCCCACCCCCTAGCCCGGGACGCGGTCGACCTGGCGTACGCATCCCGCGAGCGCGGTCGACCTAACGTCCGCTCTCCGCAGCGCGGTCGATCTGGCGTCCGGGTACCGGACTTAAGGACGACCGCCCGGGCGGGGCCGGACTGTAGGTCGACCGCGGTCAGCGGGCGGAGAGGTGCAGGCGGGTCGCTCGGGCGGAGACTTTGGCGTGACGGTAGGCGTAGGTGAGATCGCCGCGGAGGCGGCCGGGGCGGGTTTCTTCGTAGGCGATGAGGTCTCGCGGGCGGACCAGGACCTTGAGGCCGGTCGCTTCGAGCGTGTCCAGGGTGCGTTCGGCGATCGCGATCTGGCCGAAGGCGGTCGGGTGGACGTGGTCGGGCATCAGGACGCGGCGGCCGCGGAAGCCACGCAGGTCGACCAGCGTCGCCCTGGCGCGCGCCGCCTCGCGCTCGATCGTGGCGTTGGCGAAGTCGATGCGGGCGCGGTCGGGGCGCGGGCGTCCCAGATCCACGGGGACGGTCAGCAGGACGAGGCGGTCGCAGCGGCCGGCGAGGTGGTCGACGACGGTCGTGAGGTGCGCCGCATAGGCCTCCGCGTCCCAGTCGAGCGCCCGCACGTCGTTCGCCCCTATATGTAGTGCGCCGAGGTCGTAGGGGGCGTCGGGATGGGCGCTCCACTCGCGCGCAGCCGGCAGCTGGCGCTCGACGACGTCCCCGACCCGCGCCCCGTCCACCGCGAACGAGGTGAACGCCAGCCCCAGACCCCGCGCCGTCCACAGCGCCCACGACTGCAGCGCCACGCCCCACTGCAGCTCACCACCACCGTTGGTGATCGAGTCGCCGAAGGCGAGCACGCCGAGCCTGGTGTCGTCGTCCGCCGGCATCGGCGCATCTTGCCGCAGTCGGGTCGCGGCCGCCGCCGGATGTCACAGGACAGAGGGCTGTCTTGTCTCAAGGGGTAGAGACCCACTTAGACAAGGAGCTGACGATGAAGGTATTCGTGGCCGGAGCGACGGGAGCGATCGGACGGGAGCTGGTGCCGCGGCTGGCGGAAGCGGGGCACGAGGTCCACGGGATGACGCGCACGGAGTCGAAACGGGCGATCCTGGAGGAGCTGGGCGCGGTGCCGGTCGTCGCCGACGCCCTCGACGCGGCGCAGGTGGCGGCGGCGGTCGCGGCGGCCGAGCCGGACGTGATCGTCCACGAGCTGACCGCGATCGGCGACGTCGACATGAAGCACATGGAGAAGAGCTTCGCGATGACGAACCGGCTGCGGACCGAGGGGACCGACCACCTGCTCTCGGCCGGCCAGGCGGTCGGCGTCAAGCGGTTCGTCGCCCAGAGCAACATCATGGTCTACGACCGGTCGGGCGGGCCGGTGAAGACCGAGGACGACCCGCACGATCGCGCGCCGACCGCCGGGATCCGGCCGGGTCTGGAAGCGATCGAGCACCTGGAGGAGGCCGTGCTCGGCGCGTCCTGGACGGAGGGGATCGTGCTCCGTTACGGCTGGTTCTACGGGCCGGGAACCTCGATGGCGCGCGGCTCCGAGCAGGCCGAGATGATCCGCCGGCGCAAGTTCCCGGTGGTCGGCGACGGTGGCGCCGTCTTCTCCTGGATCCACGTGGCGGACGCGGCGACGGCGACGGTCGCGGCGGTCGAGCACGGCACCCGCGGCACCTACAACGTGACCGACGACGACCCGGTGACGGTGGCCGAGTGGCTGCCCGCGCTGGCGGGTGAGCTCGGTGCGAAGCCACCACGCCGGGTCCCCCGCTTCGTCGCCCGCCTCTTCGCCGGGGAGACCGGCGTGCTGATGATGACCGAACTGCGCGGCGCCTCCAACGCGAAGGCCAAGCGGGAGCTCGACTGGCGTCCCACCCACCCCAGCTGGCGCGAAGGGCTGGCGGCATGACCGCGCGCGAGGAGCTGCTGGCGGAGCTGCGACCGGGGGCGTTCGGGATCGCCTACCGGATGCTCGGCAGCGTCGCCGAGGCCGAAGACGTGGTGCAGGAGGCGCTGCTGCGGCTGCACGGGGCGCTCGAGCGCGGCGAGCGGATCGACTCGCCGCCCGCCTACCTCGCCACGGTGACGACGCGGCTGGCGATCAACGAGCTGCGCTCGGCGCGGGCGCGGCGGGAGAGTTACGTCGGCGAGTGGCTGCCGGAGCCGATCATCACCGACGGCCGCGAGGACCCGGCGCTGCACGCGGAGCTCGCCGACTCGCTCTCGCTGGCGCTGCTGGTGGTGCTGGAGAGCCTGACGCCGGAGCAGCGGGCGGTGCTCCTGCTGCGTGACGTCTTCGACTACTCCTACGCCGAGATCGCGCGGATCGTTGACAAAAGCGAGGACAACGTGCGGCAGATGGCGACCCGGGCGCGGCGCCAGGTCGAGGAGGGCCGCCCGCGCTTCCAGACCACCGACGAGCACCGCGAGGTGCTGGCGCGCCGCTTCATCGAGGCGGCCGAATGGGGCGACCTCGCCGGGCTCGAGGCGGTCCTCGCCGCCGACGTGCGGCTGAGCGGCGACGGCGGCGGCAAGGTTCCCTCGCTGGCGCGGGCGCTGTCGGGACGCGCGCGGGTGGCGCGGACGCTCCACGCCTGGGTCAAGCAGATGATGCGGGTGCCGGACCTGGCGATGCGCGGCGCCGAGGTGAACGGGGCGCCCGGGATCCTGATCCTCGATGGGCGGGGGCGGCTGTTCAGCGTCTGGGCCCTCGACATCGCGGGCGGCGAGATCGTCGGCATCGACGCGATCGTCAACCCGGACAAGCTCCGCCACCTCGGCCCGGTCGCCGATTACGAGGAGTTGCGCCGCTCGCGGGAGTGATCGTCACATCCGCGTGCCCTCGGTTGTCAGTCATGTGAAACGCCAATCACGGAAAGGATCCACATGTCAGACATCGCGACGCAGCCCTTCACCGGGGCCTACCAGGCCTCGCCGGTGCCCTCCACCTTCGCCTTCAAGATCCGCCACTCCGGCACCTTCTGGTTCCGCGGCGTGATGCCGGAGGCGAGAGCGACGCTCCGCGCCGACGGCGACGGGCTCGTGCTCGAGGGCGCGGCGAAGGTGGAGTCGATCTCGGTGTTCGAGCCGGCCGAGATGCGGGCGCACCTCCTCGCTCCCGACTTCTTCGACGCCGCGGAGCACCCGGAGGTCGTCTTCCGCTCCACCGACCTGCGCCTGCGCGAGGACGGCTGCCTCGACCTCGACGGTGAGCTCACGATCAAGGGCATCACCCGCCCGATCGCGGCGCGCGGCCACTGGTCGGGCCCCCGTCAGGCGGCCTTCGGCGAGGTCGTCGGCCTCTCCCTCGAGGCCACCTTCGACCGCCGCGAGTTCGGCTTCGACTGGCAGGCGCCGATGCCCGACGGCGGCGACGGGGTCGGCTGGGAGGTCGAGCTGGAAGTCGACCTGCTGCTGATGCCGGAGGCCCCCGATGCCGACGCGTGAGGAGCGCAACAAGGCGACGGTCCGGCGCTTCCAGGCGGCGCTCGAGGGCGAGGATCCGGCGCTGACCGAGCGGACGATCGACGAGGTCGTCTCTCCCGAGGCCCTGCTCCACACCCCATTGCCGATCGACGCGAGCGGTCCGGCGGCGCTGAAGGAGATCTTCGGGCGCCTCCACACCGCCTTCCCGGACCTTCACGTCGAGATCAAAGACCTGATCGCCGAGCGCGACAAGGTCGTCAGTCGCAACACCGTCAGCGGCACCCACCGGGGCGAGTTCATGGGCGTCGCGCCGACCGGCCGGAGCGTCACCTACGACGAGATCTTCATCGTCCGCTTCACCGAGGACGGGCAGATGATGGAGACCTGGGGCGTCGTCGACATGGCCTCGCTGATGCGCCAGCTCGGATTGACCCCCGGCTGACCCCACAAGGACATCGGGGGACGCGCCCGGCAGACTGGTCCCCCGATGTCCTCTGATAACTCGAAGCCGGCTGAGGGGTCGCAGCCCGCCACCGGCCTCGGCGCCTACCGCGAGGTGATGCGGACGCCGGGGGCTTGGCCGATCGCGATCGCCTCGCTGGTCGCGCGGATGCCGAACGCGATGGCCGGCGTCGCGCTCGTCCTCTTCCTCCACGAAGAGACCGGGTCGTTCGCCTGGGCCGGGCTGGTGACCGGGGCGATGGTGCTCGGCATGGGCGGCACCGGGCCGCTGCTGGCGCGGCTGATCGACCGTCGCGGCGCGCGCGTCGTCTTGCTCTCCGGCGGCCTCCTCGCCGCGGCGGCACTGGTGGCGATCTTCGCCCTCGGACGGGCGGGGGCCGGGCCGGGAGTGCTCGCCGCGCTCGCGGTGGTCGCGGGCGGCGCGATGCCACCGATCGGCAGCGTCGCCCGGCGGCGCTGGGGCGGTCTCGTCCCGGCGGAGCGGCTGCCGACCGCCTACGCGGTCGAGGCGATCCTGCTGGAGATCATCTTCATCGCCGGCCCGGCGCTGGCGGGCCTCCTGGCGGGCGTCTTCGACGCCGGGGACGCGCTCCTCGTCGCCGCCGCGATCGGCGCGGTCGGCTCGGTCTGGATCTCGACCCTGGTCGGTGGGATCGGCGGCCCCGGCGACGCCGACGCCGACGGGCCCGAGCGCCACTGGGCCGGCGCCCTGCGCTTCCCGCTGGTCCGCCTGCTCCTCGCCACCGGACTGCTGATGGGCGCCAGCATCGGCGCGATGGAGATCGCCATGCCGGCCTTCGGCGCCGACCACGGCAACGCCGCTCTCGGCGGTCCCTACGGAGCAGCGATGGGCATCGGCTCGCTCCTCTGCGGCGCGATCTATGGAGCGCGCTCCGCCTTCTTCGGCTCACCGGGCCGCGCCCTGATCACCCTCACCATCCTCCAGGGCCTCACGGTCCTGCCGATGCTGGCGATCGACGGCACCGCCGCGATGTTCCCCGCCGCCCTCCTCGCGGGCTCCTTCTGGGCGCCGATGAACACCGTCCGCAGCCGCTTGATCCAGGCCCGCGTCGACCGCGCCAACGCGATCGAGGCCTTCACCTGGGACGGCCTCGCCGAGACCGCGGGCGCCAGCATCTCGATCGCCGCCGTCGGACCCCTGGTCGCCTCCCAAGGCTGGCGCGCCGCCGTCGTCGTCGCCTGCGCGATCCCCTTCCTCGGCGCCCTCGTCGCCTTCCTCGGCCGCGCGAGCACCGCCGCCCCGCCTGCGTAGCCGCGCTTCCCTGTCGGCGCCCTCGGCTCGCGAGCTACAGCCGCGGATCCACCGGTTCGCTCTCCAGGGCGAGGACGCCGAAGACGCACTCGTGGACCCGGTAGAGCGGCTCGGCGCGGGCGAGGCGCTCCAGCGCCTCGACGCCGAGGCCGAACTCGCGCACCGCGAGCGAGCGCTTGCGGCTCAGGTTGCGCTCGCGCAGGCGGTCGAGCTGCGTGGGATCGCGGTACTCGGCGCCGTAGATGATCCGCAGGTACTCGGGGCCGCGCACCTTGATCCCCGGCTGGGCGATGCCGCGGCGCCCCTTGGCGACGAATCCGGCGGGCTTGACGACCATCCCCTCGCCCCCCTCGCCGGTCATCTCCTCCCACCAGGCGACAGCCTCGGCGCGGCTCGCGGGATCGTCGAGGTCGACCGCACGGCGGCCGGTGCGGCGGAACCAGTCGGGAGCGGCGTCGACGAGGCGGTCGCAGCGCTCCAGATGCCAGGCGTGCTCGCGCCCGGTGAAGACCTCCCCTTCGGCGGCAAGCAGGTGGAACGGCGCCAGCCGCAGGTCCTCGACCCCGGCGACCGGCCAGACATAGCGACGGTAGGCGTCGACGTAGCGCTCGACCTGGGCGAGGCGGCCGCGCTCGTCGTCGATCCAGCCGGCGACGTCGATGCCACGCTCGGCGGCGCGCGCCAGGGTCTCGATCGAGGCCCCGAGCCCGGCCCGGGCGGCGGCGCCGACCGAGGCATACTGCTCGCGGATCAGCCCGATCGCCTTCGCCGACCAGGGCAGGAGCTCGCAGTCGAGCACCAGCCAGTCGCTGCCGAGCTCCTCCCAGAGCCCCGCCGCGCCGATCGCCTCGCGGACCCGCGCGAGCGCCGCCTCGCGGTCCTCGGCGGCGTCGAAGAAGGGGCGCCCGGTGCGCGTGTAGATGGCGCCCGTCTCCCCCGTGTCGGCACCGAAGCGCCGCTGCGCCGCCGCCTCGTCGCGGCAGGCGACGACGATCGCCCGCGAGCCCATGTGCTTCTCCTCGCAGACCACGGAAGCGACGCCCTCGGCGGCGTACTCGTCGAAGGCCTGGTCGGGATGCTCGAGCAGCCCGGCGGCGCGCGAGGTCGCGCAGGGCGCCATCGTCGGCGGCAGGTAGACGAGCCAGCGCGGGTCGATCGCGAAGCGGCTCATCACCTCGAGCGCGGCCGCCGCGTTCTCCTCGCGGATGCTGACCGTCCGCGCCAGCCGCGTCTCGACCACGCGCTTGCCCGCGACGTCCTCGACGTCGAGCAGGAAGGGCGCCCGCTCCCCCTCCTCCCGCGGCTCGGGAGCGGCGGGAGGTTTCCCCTCGTAGTAGGTCCGCGCCGCCGGGACCGAGACCAGCTCGCGCTCCGGCCAGCGCAGGGCGGTCAGCCGCCCGCCGAAGACGCAGCCGGTGTCGATGTCGATCGTGTCGTTCACCCACTTCGGCTCGGCCACCGTGGTGTGGCCGTAGACGACCGTCGCGCTCCCGCGGTAGTCGGCCGCCCAGTCGACCCGGACCTGCAGGCCGTACTCGTCAGTCTCACCGGTGGTTTCGCCGTAAAGGGCGAAATCGCGGACCCGCGCCGAGGAGCGCCCCTGGTAGGGCTCCTTCATCCCGGCGTGGGCGACGACCAGCCCGCCCTCGTCGAGGACCACGTGGCTGACGAGCTTCCCCAGCCACTCGGCGACCTCCTCGCGGAAACTCGACCGCTCGCCCTCCAGCTGCGCGAGCGAGGCGTCGAGCCCGTGGGTGACTTTCACGTCCCGGCCCTTCAGCGCCCGTGAGAGCTTCACGTCGTGGTTGCCCGGCAGGCAGATCGCGTCGCCCGCCGCCTCCATCGACATCGCCAGACGCAGCACCGAGGGCGTGTCCGGGCCCCGGTCGCAGTAGTCGCCGACGAAGACGGCACGGCGCCCCTCCGGCGGCTTCGCCGTGAGGCCATCGTCGCCGACCGCGTAGCCGAGCTCGCCGAACAGCGCCACCAGCTCCGCGTGGCAGCCGTGGACATCGCCGATGACGTCGAAGGGGCCGGCCTCGGCGCGACGGTCGGTCCACAGCGGCGCCCTCCCCACCTCCAGCGCCTCGACCTCCTCCGGCGTGCTCAACACCCAGACCCGGTGGAAGCCCTCGCGGCGCAGCTTCTTCGCTGCCCCCTTCAGCTGCGAGCGCTGCTGGCGCACCACGTGCGGGCCAAAGGTCCGGTCGGGCCGCGCCCGGTTGCGCTCCTGGCAGACCGACTCGGGCAGGTCGAGGACGATCGCCACCGCGAAGAGGTCGTGCTCGCGGGCCAGCTGCAGGAGCGGTTTGCGCGCTGAGCGCTGCACGTTGGTCGCGTCGACCACGGTGATCCGCGGCTGCGCCAGCCGCTTGGCGGCGATGAAGTTGAGGACCGCGAAGGCATCGGCGCTCGCCGCCTGGTCGTTTTCATCGTCGGCGACGAGGCCGCGACAGAAGTCCGAGGAGATCACCTCGGTCGGCGCGAAGTGGCGCGCGGCGAAGGAGCTCTTGCCGGAGCCCGAGGCACCGACCAGCAGCACCAGGCTCGGGTCCGGGATCTCGATCCGCGTCGGGGCCTCGCGGCTCATCGCGTGAACACCGCCATCTGGGTCGGCGGGCCAACCTCGGGGTCATCGCTCCCGACCGGCAGCCGCCGCACCGTATAGCCGTTACGCGCGGCGACGGCCTCGCTCCAGGCGGCGAACTCCTCGCGCGTCCACTCGAAGCGGTGGTCGGGGTGGCGCATGCCGCCGTCGAGCCCCGGCCAGCGCACGTTGTACTCGGCGTTCGGCGTGGTGACGACGACGGTGGCTGGGCGCGCGTCGGCGAAGACGTTGCGCTCGAGCGCGCCGAGCCGCGGCGGATCGAGGTGCTCGATCACCTCCACCAGCGCCGCCGCGTCGAAGCCCCCGAGTCGCCGGTCGCGATAGGTCAGCGGGCTCTGCAGCAGCTCGACCCGGGCGCGTTCGGCGTCGTGCATCGTGTCGAGGTCGAGCCGCCGCGCTGCCCCTTCGAGCGCCCGCACCGAGACGTCGACGCCGACCACCTTCTCGTAGGGACCGGCGAGGAGCCGGCGTAGCAGGGCGCCGGAGCCGCAGCCGAGGTCGAGGACCCGACGCGCGCCCGATTCCTCGAGCGCGGCGACGACGGCGTCGAGCCGCTGGTCGCGGAGGGCCGGGGCGTCGTCGGGGGCGGGCGCGGGACCTTCGGCGTCCTCACCTACGGACTCGACCACCTCGGCCAGCTTTTCCAGCGCCGGATGGAAGAGGCTCGCCTGGTTCTTCAGGTACCGGCGGGCGATCAGCTCGCGCTCCGGGTGGGACGGCAGCCAGCCCTCGCCGCGCCGCACGAGCTTGTCGATCTCGGCGTCGTCGACCCAATAGTGCTTTTCGTCGTCGAGCACCGGCAGCAGCACGTAGAGGTGGGTGAGCAGGTCGGCGAGGCGGACCTCGGCGGTAAGGCGCAGCTCGAGGTGGCGGTCGGCGCCCCACTCGGGGAACTCGGGATCGAGCTCGATCTCGCGCGCCTCGACCGCGTAGCCGAGCGGCTCGAACAGGCGGCGCGCCAGCTCCGCGCCGCCGCGCGCGGGGACGACCGGCAGCCAGGCCTCCAGCGGGATCGCCGTCGCGGCGAGCTCCTCGTGCCCCTTGCAGGTGCCCGCCATCGCGCTTTTGAAGACGTTCACCATCGCCACCGACATGAAGGAGGAGGCAACGTAGGGACGGTCGTTGACGTACTCGGCGAGGGCGAAGCCTCCCGAGCGGCGCCCACGGCGGACCAGCCCGACCGGGTCGACCGCCAAGAGCAGCGCCGCCGTGCACCGCTCCTCACCCGCCTCCGGGTAGAAGACGCGGGCCTCGCCGAAGGGCTGGGTGAAGCTCTGCGCCCGCTCCGGGTGCTTGTGCAGGAGGTAGCCGAGGTCGGTCGCCGGGCGTCGAGTGGTCGAGATGGTCAGAAGCACTCGGCGAGGCTATCTGGGGCGCGCCGCGGTCGGCCGGGTGGCGCCGTCGCCCCGGCGGATGGCGACGAAGAGGGCGACCGCCGCCGCGACGACCAGGGCCGGGAGGACGAGGAAGCCGGCGCGGAGGCTCGTGACCTGGGCGATCGCGGCGATCGCGAGGGGGCCGAAGGTCTGGCCGAAGGCGGCGACGACGAGGATCTGGCCGAGGGCGGCGTCGGCGGTGCGGGGGCTGCGGCCGACGTGGAGCGAGGAGGTGAGCGGGAAGAGGGCGCCGATGCCATGCCGGTGATGACGAAGCCGAGGGTCGCGGGGCCAGTGGCGTGGGACGCGATCAGGATCGGCAGGCCGACCATCGCGGTGAGGAGGGCGAAGGCCAGGAGGCGGTCGGCCGCGATCTGGCGGGCGAGTCGACTGGCTAGCAGGCGCCCCGCCAGGTTGGCGCCGTAGAGGGCCGCGACGAGGGCGACGGCGAGGCCGCGCTCGAGGCCGACGCTGACGTTGAGGTAGCTGGCGAGCCAGAAGCTGAGGCCGAACTCGAGCGCGACGATCGAGAAGATGACGGCGAGCAATGGTGACCATCGTTCGCTTCGATCATCGGGGGACTGAATGGCAGGTTGAGTGGAGAATCGCTCCTGCTCCGGGACCCGCACCGCGCCGATCCACAGCACCGCGACGCCGACCAAGGCCGCGCCGATCACCATCGCGAAGCGCCAGGTCAGAGCGGTCGAGGCCAGCACCGCGACCAGCAGCGGCACCACGATCCCACCGAGGCTGACGGCGACCTCGCCCTCGGTCATCGCCACCGCCCGGTGCCCGCGGTGCGCGTCCGAGAGTGCCGCCCAGAGCGCGATCAGCGCCGCGGTGTTGAGGAAGCCCATCGCCAGCGTCGCGGGGAGCGTGATCGCGGCCGTGTCGCCGAAGCCGAGGCCGAGACCCGCCAGCGCCGCCCCGGCGAGTCCGAAGCGGATGGTCGCCGAGCGTCCCAGCAGGTCCCGGTGCGCGAGCAGCCCCGCCGCGGCGCCGCCCATCGCGTAGGCGAGCTGATGCAGCGCCCCGACCAGGTAGGAGATGCCCTCGACCGCCCGCAGGAAGGGCAGGATCGGCCCGAGCACCGCGTTCAGGAAGCCGAAGGCGAGCAGCGCCCCGTAGGCCGCCCAGGTGAAGCGGTTGCGATGGAAGGGTGCGGCGCTCAAGGTCCGTCGTCAGGCGCCGACAAGATCCAGAGAACAGCGCGTCTGGTGATCAGGAAGGGGAGCAAAGTTGAACGGTGAATTCCAGCGGTTCCGGGTGCTTTGGCCGCTCGTACCCGCAATGGCGATGGTGATGATCGACTTTACGATCGTCTCGATCTCGGCCTCGACGATCGCCGGGGACCTCCACCTCTCGGAGACCGCCGTCCAGTGGCTGGTCACCGCCTACGCCCTCTCCACCGCCGCCTTCGTCGCTCTCGGCGGCAAGCTCGGGGACATCCTCGGCCACCGCAGCACCTGCATCGCCGGGATCGTCATCTTCGCCGGCGCCTCGCTGTTCTGCGGGCTGGTGCCGGACGGCAGCATCGCGACCGCCTGGCTGGTCGTGTTCCGCCTGATCCAGGGGCTCGGCGCGGGCCTCCTGATCCCCTCCGCCACCGTCCTCGTGCTGGACGCCTTCCCCAAAGAGGAACGCGGCAAGGGCCTCGCGATCTTCTTCATCATCGCCGGCCTGTTCACCGCGATCGGCCCGATCGCCGGCTCCTACCTCACCCAGTACTGGACCTGGCGGGCGATCTTCTGGATCAACGTCGCGGTCGCCGCCTTCGCCCTGATCGAGTTCAAATTCGCGAAGCTGCCGAACGTCAAGCGGCCCGCGAAGATCGATGTGCAGGGCGCCGTGCTCCTCGTCGTCGGCATGGGACTGACCGTGCTCGGGATCCAGGAGTCGACCGAATGGGGTTGGGACAGCCCGGCGACGATCGGCTCGATCGTCATCGGCCTGCTCGTGCTCGCGGGCTTCGTCGCCTACGAGCGCCGCCCCGACAACACGAACCCGCTGATCGACGTCAACGCGCTGATCGCCAACCGCCCGTTCGCGGTCGACAACATCCTCACTATGCTCGCCTTCGGACCGTGGCTGGCCGTCTTCTTCTTCGGCTCGCTCTACTTCCAGGTGGCGGTCGGCCAGGAACCGACCCAGGCGGGCTTCTCGATCCTGACGATGTTCTACACCTTCTTCATCGCCTCCCGGGTGGGCGGCGGCTGGATGGACAAGTTCGGGCCGAAGAAACCGGTCGTCTTCGGCTTCCTCCTCGGGGCGATCGGCATGGTCGTCTGGGGCGGCGAGCTCTCCGAACTCAGCCACGGCGCGACCCTCGCCGGCATGCTCCTCACCGGCGCCGGCTTCGGCCTCATCTTCTCCCCCCTCAACACCGATGCCCTCAACCGCCTGCCGGACTCGATGCGCGGCCAAGGCTCCGGCGTCACCCAGACCTTCCGCAACTTCGGCTCCGCGGTCGGCATGGCGATCATGGGCACGATCGTCGCCGGCGCCACCGACCTCACCGGCCCCTCAGGCCCCGGCAACTTCGCCGCCGCGATGGAGAAGGCCTGGTACGTCGGCGCCGGCATGCTCGCCCTCGGCTGGATCATCGCGAACAAATTCATGCCCGAGGGCAAACAGGAGCGAATCGAGGACTGAGGGACCGGGCCTTTTAAGCTGGCGCCCGAGGTAAGGGACGCGAGGCGTCTAGGCGAGAGGGCCGTCTCGGCCACGGCCCTGGCTGGCTGTGGCCGTGGCCGAGACGGCCGCGGATGTGAGGCGTACGGGGATCGCCCACACGAGCGCAGCGGGTTCGTCACGGGAGGGACACGGATCCGTGGCGGAAGGCTGGTGGCGACACCGAGAACGAGGGAAGTCCACACTTCCGTGCGTCTGAGGGAAAGCCGACCGGGCGCGGTCGACCTAGGGTCCGCCCCCGCCAGCGTGGTCGACCTAGGGTCCGGAAGACGGACGTCAGCTCGACCGCACCTCGTCTACCGGACCTAGGGTCGACCACGCCGCTTCGGGCGGGACCTGTGCCGACCTCCGACGTATGCGACGAACCCCTCACGTCCTGGGCGTCTCATCGCGGTCACAGCCAGCCAGGACCGCGATGAGACGCCCAGGACCAATCTAGGACTGCCGACGCGGGCCAGGACAACGCCCGTCCCCCGCCCCACCCCCTCAGCAGCTGAACACCGTTTCCGAGCTACCTTCTTTCGTGATTTTCCCGAACCCGTCGATTTTGCTGCCTACCCGAGCGGCCGCCGGACAACTGGCGCTGGTGCCGCCAAGGTACGTTTTCGTCCCCGCCAGGACCGCCGTGCCGCTGCTCGCGGCCTGGTAGGTGCCGAAGGCCGTCTGCTTGAAGTTGCCGCCGGAGGTGCCTTCGAAGGCGCCGACATTCTGGGTGTATTTGCCGTTGACGCTCTGCACGCCGGCGCCACCGATCTGCTGTTCGTAGCCATTGGCGATGCTCTGCGAGTACGCGCCGCCGACCGTCTGACTGTAGGCGGCGCCCACGGACTGGCTATAGGCGGCGCCGACGTTCTGTTCGAAGCTCACCCCGGTGGTGAACGAGGTGTTCAAGGCGGTACTAATGCTGAGGTTGGTTCCGTTGGTGATCGTCATCCCGGCTTCCGTGAACAACGCGAGGTTGCCGCTCGACCGCAGTTCTTCGCCGTTGAATTTGAGCGTCCCTTTCGGGCCGGTGAAGGCGATGCCGGCGTTGGTGGCGCTGACGGTGAATTTCCCGTCAGGACTTTCGAGGATCGTCGCCGGCCCGGCGGGGCCGCGTTCGCCCGTCGTTCCCCGTTCCCCTTGGACCCCGCGGTCGCCGGTCGCCCCGCGATCGCCCTGCGCTCCGGCGGCCCCGGCCGGTCCCGCCGCGCCCGTGGCACCAGTCGGCCCGGAGGGTCCCGGAACGCCGCGGCCGTCGACGCTCAACGCCTGCTCGCCCGCCTTGCAGCCGCCGCCCGAGGCGAGGCGCAGATCGCCGGTCTTCTTCGCGGCGCAGAGCTTCAGCGTCCCCGCGGACGCCGAGCCACCCGACGCCGCGGCGTAGGCGGTGCCGCCGCCGACCGCGAGGATCAGAGCAAGGGTCGAGATCACGTTGGCGTAGGACAGCTTGCCGCGCAAGGCGTTCATTTCCGGTTCCTTCCGGTGGGTTGGACGAGACGGGCTCGTCCCACCCTCCCAGCAATCGGACCCGGCGCCTATTGAGAAAAGGACGAATTCCAGACGGTGCTGCCGGCGACGAACGTCTCGCGGATCAGAGGGACGCCGGGGCGGTAGACGAAGTCGACCGGCGAGGTGGCGTCGAGGACGATCGCGTCGGCGCGGGCGCCGGGGGTGAGCCGGCCGATGTCGTCGCGCTGGAGGGCTTCGGCGCCGCCTAGGGTGGCGGCGCGGATCGCCTCCTCGACCGTCATCCTCATGTCGCGGACGGCGAGGGCGATGCAGAAGGCCATCGAGGTGGTGTTGCTGGAGCCCGGGTTGGTGTTGGTGGCGAGGGCGACGGTGGCGCCGGCGTCGATGACGCGGCGGGCGTCCGGGTAGGGCTGGCGGGTCGAGAAGTCGGTCGCCGGAAGGAAGGTGGCGACGGTGCGAGAGCCGGCCAACGCCTCGACGTCGGCGTCGGTGAGGTAGGTGCAGTGGTCGACCGAGGCGGCCTCCAGCTCGACCGCCAGTCGCACCCCCTCCCCCGGCCCCAGCTGGTTGCCGTGCAGGCGCAGCCCGAGGCCGGCAGCGCGACCCGCCTCGAGCACCGCGCGGCACTGCTCGGCGGTGAAGGCGCCGGTCTCACAGAAGGCGTCGATCCAGCGGCAGAACGGCGCGCAGGCGGCGAGCATCTCGCCGCGGACGAGGTCGACGTAGGCGTCGGGATCGGCCTCGAACCCGGCCGGGACGATGTGGGCGCCGAGGAAGGTGACGTCGTCGGTGAGCTTCGCCGCGACCTCGCAGGACTTCGATTCGGCGGCGACGTCGAGGCCGTAGCCCGACTTGATCTCGACGTGGGTGATTCCGGCGCGCAGCCCCTCCGCGCGCCGCTCGCGGGCGAGCCGCTCGAGCTCCGCCGCGCCCGCCGCCCGGGTCGCGTCCGAGGTCACCCGGATGCCGCCCGCCTCATAGTCCGCCCCCGCCATCCGCGCGCCGAACTCCTCGGCCCGGTCGCCGGCGAACACCAGGTGCGTGTGGCTGTCGACGAAGCCCGGCATGACGCAACGCCTCCCGGCGTCGACCCGTTCGTCGGCGTCCACGCCCGCGGCCTCGACCGCGACGACCACGCCGTCCTCGAAGACGAGCGCGGCGTCTCGTAGCTCTCCCAGCGGCCCCTCGCCCAGGGCCGGATCATTGGTGACGAGCAGGCCGATGTTGTCGATCGCGAGCGAGGTCATCGGTCGCCGTCGTCGAGGTTCGCGATCGATCGGCGCAACTCGTCGGCCACGTCCATGCCGACGTGCTTGCCGTCGCGGACGACGAACTCGCCGCCGACGATGACGTTGCTGACGTCTGCCGCGGTGGCGGCGAAGACGAGCGAGGCGGCGGCGGTCTCCGGGGCGATGCCGGCGAGGCGGACGCTTTCGCCGCTGACGTTCACGAGGTCGGCGAGCCGGCCACGTTCGATCGCTCCCCCCTCCGGCCAGCCGATCGCCCGGTGGCCCTCGGCCGTCGCCGCGTCGAGCAGCGCCGCGGCGTCCTGGTTGCCGCGCTCCAGGCGCGCCAGTCGCTCATCGAGCTCGATCGCCCGGGCCTCCTCGAAGGGGTCTATCACCGCCTGCGAATCGCTGCCGACCGCGAGTCGCGCCCCGGCCGCACGGAGCGCCGCCGCCGGCCCGATGCCATCGGCGAGGTTGCGCTCGGTCGTCGGGCAGAGGCAGACGGTCGCGCCGGCCTCGCCGAGCAGCTCCCGGTCGCGGTCGCTCGGGTGGGTGACGTGGATCGCGGTGAATCGCTCCGAGAGCGCGCCGGCGTCGGCGAGCAGCTCGGTCGGCGTCTTCCCGTATGCGGTCTGGCAGGCGACGTTCTCGGCCGGCTGCTCGGAGACGTGGGCGTGCAGCGGCGCGCCGCGCTCGTTCGCCCAGGCCGCGACGACCGCCGCCTCCGGCGGCGCCACCGCGCGCACGCTGTGGATCGCGGCCCCGATCCGCACCGTCGATGGCGAGCCGCCCGGGGTCGACCCGCTGGGGCCGGCGGACCCCGACGCGCCGTCGGCGAGCGCGTCGACCCGCGCGGCCCACCCCTCCACGGTCCCATCGGAGAAGCGACGTTGGCCCTCGCTCACCTCCTCGCCGATCCCGCCGTGCAGGTAACAGGTGTCGAGCAGCGTGATCCGGATGCCCGCCTCGCGCGCCGCCGCGATCACCGCCGTCCCCATCGCGTTCGGGTCCTCATAGGGGGTGCCGTCGGGGGCGTGATGGACATAGTGGAACTCGCCGACGCTGGTCACGCCCGCCAGCGCCATCTCACCGAAGGTCGCCCGCGCCAACGCGAAGTAGGAGTCCGGATCGAGGCGCGCCGCCGCCTCGAACATGCGCTCCCGCCAGGTCCAGAAGGTCCCCCGGCCGACCTCGGTCTTGCCGCGGAACGCGCGCTGGAAGGCGTGCGAGTGGGCGTTGGCGAGGCCGGGCAGCGTGTAGCCGGGGAGGACGACCGCGCCCTCCGGCGCCTCCGCGCAGCCCACGCGCACGGTGACGATCCGCTCCCCCTCGACCCCGATCACGACGCCGGCGTATGCCCCCTCGCCGCCGAGCCAGGCGTGCTCGCACCAGAAGTCCGTCACGCGCGTGCTCCCACCGAACGGCTCACGAGCCGACCCGCTCGACGAGCTCTTCGATCCGCGCGACGAACTCCTCCTTGCCGTGGCGCTCGAACTCCTCCCAGGTCGAGAGGCTCCGCATGTCCGCCATCCGGTCGACGAAGAGGATGCCGTCGAGGTGGTCGACCTCGTGCTGGAAGGTGCCGGCGGTGAGGCCGCGCCGCGTCTCCTCGTGCACCTCGCCGTCGCGGTCGAGATAGCGCACGCCGACGTTCTCGAAGCGCTCCAGGTCCCCGCGCACGTTCGGCATCGAGAGGCAGCCCTCGTTGGTGGCGAAGGTGGCGTCGTCGAGGAAGGTCAGCTCAGGGTTGACGATCACCGTCAGCGGGATCGGCGGCTTGTAGGGATAGCGCGGGTTGCTCTCGCGCACCTCGATCACTGCGATCCGCAGCGGCACCCCGACCTGCGGCGCCGCCAGCCCCGCCCCGTTCGCCGCCCGCATCGTCTCGATCATGTCGTCGATCAGCCCCTGGACCTCCGCCCCCGCGAGCTCCTCCGGCGTCACCTCGCGCGCCACTTCGCGCAGCACCGGGTCGCCCATCTCGCGGATCGGGAGCACCGTCACCGGACCGTGCCCGCTGAAGCATTTTGGTCCCCTGACGACCACAATGCTTCAGGCGGCGTAATAGGGGTCATTGGTCGGACTCGCGCATCGGGACGCGGACGCCGCGCTCGGCGGCGACGTCGATGGCGCGGTCGTAGCCGGCGTCGGCGTGGCGGATGACTCCCATCCCTGGGTCTGCCTGCAGCACCCGTTCGAGCTTTTCCCCGGCCAGGTCGGTCCCGTCGGCGACGCAGACCATCCCCGCGTGCAGCGAGCGACCGATCCCGACCCCGCCGCCGTCGTGGATCGAGACCCAGGAGGCGCCCGCGCTGGTGTTGACGAGCGCGTTCAGGAGCGGCCAGTCGGCGATCGCGTCGGAGCCGTCGGCCATCGCCTCGGTCTCTCTATATGGGGAGGCGACCGAGCCCGAGTCGAGGTGGTCGCGGCCGATCACGATCGGGCCCTTCAGCTCGCCGCTGCGCACCATCTCGTTGAAGCGCAGCCCGAGCCGGTGGCGCTCGCCGTACCCCGCCCAGCAGATCCGCGCGGGCAGGCCCTGGAACTCGACCCGCTCGCCGGCGAGGCGGATCCAGCGTTCGAGCGCCTCGTCGCCGGCCAGCTCATCGAGCACCGCGGCGTCGGTGGCGGCGATGTCGGCCGGGTCCCCGGACAGCGCGACCCAGCGGAACGGCCCCTTGCCCTCGCAGAAGAGCGGCCGCACGTAGGCGGGGACGAACCCCGGGTAGTCGAAGGCGCGCTCGAAGCCGCCGAGCCGCGCCTCGGCGCGCAGGCTGTTGCCGTAGTCGAACACCTCGGCGCCGCGGTCGAGAAATTCGACCATCGCCGCGCAGTGCGCCGCGATCGCCGCCCGCGAGCGCTTCACGTACTCGTCGGGGTCATCGGCGCGGAGCCGCTCGGCCTCCTCGAGGCTGATCAGGTTCGGGACGTAGCCGTTCAGCGGATCGTGGGCGCTGGTCTGGTCGGTGACGATGTCGGCCTCGAAGCCGCGCGCCAGCAGCGCGGGCAGGACGTCGACCGCGTTCGCGCAGAGCCCGACGCTGAGCGCCCGGCCCTCGCGCTTCGCCTCTTCGCAGCGCCGGACCGCGTCCTCGAGGTCATCGGCCTCCTCGTCGAGATAGCGCGTCTCCAGCCGCCGCGTGATCCGCTCCTGCTCCACCTCGACGCAGAGCGCCACGCCCCCGTTCATCGTGATCGCCAGCGGCTGCGCCCCGCCCATGCCGCCGAGCCCGGCGGTCAGCGTGATCGTCCCGGCCAGCGAGCCGCCGTGACGGCGCCGCGCGATCTCCGCGAAGCACTCGTAGGTCCCCTGCAGGATCCCCTGGCTGCCGATGTAGATCCAGGAGCCCGCGGTCATCTGCCCATACATCGTCAGCCCCTCGGCTTCGAGCTTGCGGAACTCGTCCCAGTTGTCCCAGTCCCCGACCAGGTTCGAGTTCGCGATCAGCACCCGCGGCGACCACTCATGCGTGCGCATCACGCCGACCGGCTTGCCCGACTGGACCAGCAGCGTCTCGTCGTCCTCCAGCGTCTTCAGCGTGCGGATGATCGCGTCGTAGGCCTCCCAGGAGCGCGCCGCGCGGCCGGTGCCGCCGTAGACGACGAGGTCCTCGGGCCGCTCCGCCACGGCGGGGTCGAGGTTGTTCATCAGCATCCGCATCGCGGCCTCCTGCGGCCAGCCCTTGCAGGACAGCTCCGACCCGTGCGGCGCGTGGATCTCCCGACTCATTCCAACTCTCCGATCTTGTCCTCGACGGCGGCGACCAGCGCCCCTGACCCCACAAGCTTCTCGGCGGCGCCGAGCTCCGGCGAGAGATAACGGTCCTCGCCGAAGCCGGGTACCGATTCGCGCAGGCGGTCGCGCGCGGCGGCGGTCCCGGCGGCGGGCTCGTCGGGGCGCAGCTCCAGCCCTCGCACCGCGCAGGTGATCTCCACCGCGAGGATCCGCCGCAGGTTCGCCAGTGAGACGCGCAGCTTGCGCGCCGCTCCCCAGGCCATCGACACGTGGTCCTCCTGCGAGGCGCTGGTAGACAGCGTGTCGGTGCTCGCGGGCACGGCGAGCCGGCGGTTCTCGGCGACCATCGCGGCCTGCGTGTAGTGGCCGATCATCAGCCCCGAGTTCACCCCCGCGTCGTCGGCGAGGAAGGGCGGCAGGTTCATCGAGCGGACCGGATCGAGCAGGCGGTCGGTGCGGCGCTCGGCGATCGCGCCGACGTCGGCCGAGGCGATCGCGAGCAGATCGCAGACCTGCCCGAGCGGCGCGCCGTGGAAGTTGCCGCAGGACTCGACCCGCCCGTCGGGGAGCACCATCGGGTTGTCGATCGCCGAGACCAGCTCGTACTCCGCGGTCCGCGCGGCGTGACCGAGCGAGTCGCGGGCGGCGCCGTTCACCTGCGGCGCGCAACGCAGCGAGTAAGGGTCCTGCACGCGCGGGTCGCCGTGACGGTGACTGGCGACGACGGCCGAGCCCTCCAGCAGCCGCCGCATGTTCGCGGCGCTGGCCTGCTGTCCCGGCTGGGGACGAAGGGCGACCAGATCGGCGGCGAAGGCGCGGTCGGTGCCGAGGAGCGCCTCGACGCTGAGCGCGGCGGAGAGGTCGGCGGCCTTCAACAGCATTTCGAAGTCCCGCAGCGCCAGGGCGAGCATGCCGAGGATCCCGTCGGTGCCGTTGATCAGCGCGAGCCCCTCCTTGGCACCGAGCTCGATCGGCTCGATCCCCGCCGCGGCGAGCGCCTCGCCCGCGTCCCGAAGCTCCCCGTCCCGGTCCCGCACCGACCCCTCGCCGAGCAGCGGCAGCGCCGCGTGCGCCAGCGGCGCCAGGTCCCCGCTCGCCCCGAGCGAGCCGTACTCGGGGACGACCGGCGTCAGCCCCGCGTTCAGCAGCGCCACGATCCCCTCGGCGACCAGCGGCCGCACCCCGCTGAACCCCATCGAGAGCGAGCGCGCCCGCAAGACCATCATCGCCCGCACTACCTCGGTCTCCACCTCGGGCCCCATCCCGGCCGCGTGCGAGCGCACCAGCGACCTCTGCAGCAGCGCCCGCTTCTCCGCCGGGATCGGCGTCGTCGCCAGCGCCCCGAACCCGGTCGACACCCCGTACACGGGTTCGTCAGACGCGACCAACTCGGCCACCACGGCGGCCCCGCGCTCCATAGCCGCCACCGCCTCCGCGCCGACCCGAACCTCCGCCCCGCCGCGAGCGACCGCGACGACCTCCTCGCGCCCGAGCCCCCTGTCGGTCAGCTCGACCATCCGTGCTCCCTCCGTCGAACCCATCCGACCGTTATACAAGCCGGGCCGGCCCGGTCGCCAGGCGTCGCCCTGTCCGATTACCGATCCGCACGGAGTTATACTTACCGGTATGACCCACAAGGTAGGCGCCAAAGGGCAGGTGGTCATCCCGAAGGCGATCCGCGACCGGATCGGGATCCGACCGGGTGACCAGGTCATCTTCGACGCCGAGGGGGAGGGCGTGCGGATCCGACGTGCCGATCAAGTCGAGGCGGTCAAGGCGGAGCAGATCAAGGCCCTCCGGGGCTCTTGGGCGGGCGACACCTCGGGGACCGAGGAGCTTCTTGCCGAGCGGCGGGACGAACGCCGGCGCGAGGAGCGCAAGGCCGAGGGACACGGCGTTGGTCGTCTTTGACAGCTGGGCCCTCCTTGCCTACCTCGGAGATGAGCGGTCGGCGGGACGGATCGAATCCGCCTGGATCGACGAGGGCGCGGCGATCTCCTCGATCAACCTCGGCGAGGTCCTGTATATCCGCATCCGGAGCCATGGCGAGGAGTCGGCGAGTGTCGACATCGCAAGGGTCCGTCAACTCCTTGAGGTGATCGACCCCGACCCGCCGCTCGTCTCCGCGGCGGCGGCGATCAAGGCCCGCGGCGGCCTCTCCTACGCCGACGCCTTTTGCATCGCCACCGCGCTGCGAGCAGGTATGCCCCTCTGGACCGGCGATCCCGAGATCGTCGACCGGGCGGCACACCTTTCGTGCGAGGTGGTCGACCTGCGCTAGCCCCGAGCTCGCCCTTGGCCTCTGCGGGCTGAGCCGGCCAGGGCCTCCTCGACGCTGTCGAAGACGAGCCCCTCGGTCTCCAGGCGGCTGACCCGCAGGACGCGGCGCACCTGGGCGGTCGGGGCGGCCATCACAAGGTGCCCGCCGTCCTCCTCCACGCGACCGTGGGCGCGAACCAGGGCCGCGAGCGCCATCGAGTCGATGAACTCACAGTGTTCGAGGCCGATGACGACACCCGCCTCGGCTCCCGCCCTCCCCTCCAGGGTCGCTTCGAGATCGTCGACGTCGGGCAGACCGCACTCACCATGGATCTGGATCACGCGGTAAGACGAGCCCCCGGCCTCCCGCCAGTTTTCGTCGAAAGTAATCATGCGGTGCCTCTACCCGGGCGCGAGGGGCGCACTCGGGAACTCCGTCGAATTTCAGCCGGTCGCCAGCCTGCCGGCCAGCTCCGTCGCGGCGGCGAAGAAGGCGGTGAATTCATCGGCGTCGCGCTCGCGGGGGCCGCCGTCGAGCGTCGTCAGGATCAGGGAGCGGCCGTCGGTGCCGGCCTGCATCACGCCGCGCTCGGAGGTGTCGCCGCGACGCACGCTCCCGACCAGGGCCATGGCCGCGAAGGGCGAGGAGGCCTGGACGACCAGGTTGGTCCAGCCCATGTCGTCGTAGTCCTCGGAGTCGGTGAGGACGAGGAAGGCCTCCTCCCCGCTCGGCACCTGGCCGCGGGCCGCCCGGGCGAGGACGCCCGGGAGGAAGGTGTCGATGTTGACCGAGCGGTAGGCGGCGGTGCCGATCGGCTCGAAGCCGACCTGGGCGGCCTGCTCGCGGAAGAACGCCTCGGCGCCCAGCGTCCAGGCCCGGTCCCCGAGCCGCAGTCCATGGCGGAATGCCTTCGCAGCCTCCTTCACGCTCTTCGGCGGGGTCTCGAACCGCTGCTCGGCGAGCTCGCGCTCGACCTGGCCCCGGCCGGAGTCCTCACCGGGGACGGCGGCGCGACCGTGTCCGTCGATCGCGGCGACGCGGGCGAAGACGCGCCCCGCGGCCGCGCAGAGCGCGTCGAGCTCGCCTTCGTCGGTGACGTAGCCGGGCACGAAGCAGGCGAGCGCGCCGTCCTGCAGCTCGAAGGAGAAGCGCTCCGGCGCTTCCGCGGTCAGCCACTGGATGATCCCCGGCGAGAACAGCTGCCACACCGAGAGCTGATCCTGGTCCCCGTCGGTCGACACCGCATAACGCTCGAGGAGGCGGTCGCTCTCCAGCTTGACCTGCTTGTCGTCGAGCTTCACCACCTCGCGGTCGGCATCCGGGTTCGAGCGGTCCCGCTCGTCCAGCCGGCGGTCGTGGCAGAGGACCCGGATCGCGTAGTCGCTGCTCGCGGTCGCCTCGAGGAGGACGAGCGTGAAGCGGCTGCGCTCGATGTCGCTCCGCCCCTCGTAGGCGTAGTTGACCAGCGCGAGCCAGCCCGGCCCGGCGCCGCCCAGCAGCTGCCCCGTCGCGAGGCTCGGCACTTCCTGCATGAAACCGTGGCGCATCAGCTGGGTCGCCTTCGGCAGGCCGAAGGACGCGGCGCGGTGCATCAAGCCGTGACGCGCCGCGTAGGCGGCCAGCGTCGGGGTGGCCGCGTCCGGCTCGGTCGGCATCGTCGATCCGGACCGACGCGACTACTTGTCGCGGCCGGCGTCGGCTTCGCGGGCGATGCGGTCCGGGTCGAGGCCCGCGCCTTCCAGCGCCGCCTTCGCCAGCGGGTTGTCGGCGAACATCTCGGCGATCGATCCCTCCCGGTGCTCGCCCTTCCAGTCGATCGCCAGGCGCTCCTTGTCATTGGGATCGACCAGGACCTCGACCACGGTGCCGGCGCGCAGCCACGCGGCTTTCATCACCGGCACCGCGACCTTGGTCTTGACGACGTAAGGCTCCCCGGCCTCGGGCTCGACCCGCAGCCGCACCTTGCAGCGCAGCGGCGACACCTCCCCGGAGAGGATCGACTCCGCCTTCGCCTCCGAGAGGTTGAAGTGCGAAGACCCACGGCCCAGCATGTCGGCGTGCTCGACCGTCGCCCGGCAGCGCACCCCCTCGGTCGCCAGGTCGTCGGTCGGCTTCGTCCGCTTGAAGAAGAGGCCCATCAGCCGACCCGGGCCGAGGTCGGGCTGGGATCGAGCAACGCCATCACCGCGAGCGACCAGGGATCGTCGGCGGTCGAGGGCCCGGCCAGGTGGACCACCGCGCCGCCATCGAGCGGCTCGATCCGCAGCGTCGTCTTCGGGTCCGGCTTGGCGACCTCGACCCGCACCGCCACGCGATCCCAGGCCGCGACCTCGACCGGGCGACCGGTCTCGCGCTTATGGCGACGGACGGAGTACCGGTAGCTCGCATCGAAGGCGATGAGGCGCTTCTCGGTCACCGCCAGCAGCAGCAGCTTCGGCAGGTTCGCGCCAGGCTTCCGGCCCACCAGCGCCGCTCCCTTCCGCGCCAGGCCGGCGAGCCCGTAGGGCGCGAGCCCATCGGCGAAACCGGAGACCTGCTCCCCCTTCGCCCCGACCCGGCCGAAGTTCGCCGCCGCGATCGCCTCTTCGCCGCCGCAGAGGCCGTCCACTTCCGCCAGCGCCTGGAGCCGGTACTGCTCGAATTCCTCCGGCGTGGCTTCGTAGAACTCGAGCGGCATCAGCGTCTCGAGCGCCTTCTGCACCAAGTCTTCTCCATGTCTCCCCATCAGCGCACCCTATTCGGCGCGGCGGGCCACCAAATCCGTCGCGCGACCGATAGGCACGCCCGTCACCCCGATCTAGCTTGACGTTGCCGCGTATCCGCCCACCGCCATCGATCCCCCGGGGAGGAACATTGATCCGCAAGCGACTTACCTATGGCAACGTGATGGCGACGATCGCCGTCGTCCTCGCGATGGGAGGCACGACCGCGATGGCCGCCGGGAAGCTCGGCAAGGAAAGCGTCGGGACGCACCAGCTGCGCCGCGATGCGGTCACCGGCGCGAAGGTGAAGGACGGCAGCCTCGGCGGCGCCGACATCGACGCGAGCACGCTCGGGACGGTCCCCGGCGCACAGCACGCGCAGAGCGCTGACACCGCGACGAAGGCCGGGTCCGCGAGCCGTGCCGACATCGCGAGCTCCGCCGACGTCGCCACCAGCGCCAAGCGCGCCGACGCCGCGCCTCCGGTGGGTCCGGCGGGCGGCGACCTCGCCGGCGCCTACCCCGCCCCGACGGTCGCCCCGCAGGCGATCGGCTCCAGCAAGCTCGCCAACCGGGCCGTGACCGCGGTCAAGCTCGCGCCCGATGCCGTGACCGGCGAAGCCATCGCCGCGGGCGCGGTCGAGGGGCCCGACCTCGCCGGGATCGAAGAAGTCACGGAAAGGTTCGAAGGCACCAGCTTCATCCACGGCCCCAACTCGATCAACGAGCTCTCGGTCCAGTGCCCCGCGGGGTCGACGGTCATCTCGGGAGGCTTCCGGGACAGCGTGATCGGCACCGCCAACATCACCGGCTCCTACCGCTCCGGCAACGGCTGGACGATCAACGGCCTCGTCACGTCGAGCACCCCGGTTCCGGTCAGGGTCATCGCCTATTGCCTGACCTGAGGCGAGGGGTCTTCCTTCATCCTCGGCGCGCCTCCCGCACCACCCGCTCGACCTGCGCGATCACCAGTCGCGGCTGGGTGAGCATGATGTAGTGCGAGCTGCGCTTGGCGACGACGTGGACGGCGTCGGGCGTGAGTTCCGCGAGCAGGTCCTGGGCATGGGTCCAGGCGTCCTCGATCACTTTGCTGCTGAGGCCGCCGGGCAGGCTTTCCGGGAGCGAGAACGGCAGTCCGTGGGAGATCACGCTCACCGGGATATCGCCGAGTGGATGGGCGCGCGTCGCGCGTCGCACCTGCTCGAAGCTCTTGCGGAAGCGGTAGCGCTCGAGGTCGTATTCGATGCCTTCGATCGGACCGTTGTTGAGCGCTTCGTAGGCATCCAGCTGGGTGCGGTCGAGTCGAGTTTGAAGTCCCTCGGCGAGCGCGTCGACCAGCACCAGCCCGGCGACCTGGCGGGGGTGCTCGGCGGCGAAGAGGCGGTCGATCAGGCCGCCGGTCGAGTGGGAGACCAGAACATAGGGCCCGGGGACCCGGGCGGCCCGCAGCATCGCGTCGAGATCGGCGGCGGCACCGGCGGCGGTCCGCGGCATCGGGACCGGCGAGCTGCGGCTGGATTCGAGCGGTTCGAAGCTGGCGATCACCCCGGGCCGGTCATAGGCGCAGACCCGGGTGAAGTGGGCCAAGGCTGGAAGAACGGTCGGGCCAGGGGGCGTGTCCGGTTCCCGCTGGGCCCAGATCCCCGCGCCGTTGCGCAGGCCGGAGTCGAGGACGACGGTCGGCGAGCCCTGCCCGTAGCACTCGAGGTACATCGTCCGCCCGCCTCCGAGCCCGACCGAGCCGGCGAAGTCACCTTGGCCGAGCGGCAGCGACGTGGCGGCGCTCGCGACGCCGCCCGTGCCAAGCACGGTCAGCGCGATGACGACGACACCAAAGAACTTCCCCACTTTCCCCATGCGCGCAACCCTACGGGCAGACGCGGCCGGCGCAAGCGTCAGCTCACGGCGACGGTGCCATCCGCCAGCGGCACGCCGGCGACCTCGTAGGCCTCGGGCTGGTCGAGCGTCTCCCGCTCCAGCAGCGCACCGGCGAGCGCCTCGAGGCGCTCTCGCTCCCTGCTCAGGAGGTCGATGACTTCCTCCTCGGCCTCGTCGACGATGCGGCGGACCTCTCTGTCGACCAGCTCCTGGGTCGGCCCGGACGCCGGCGCGGCGCCGGGGAGCAGCATCCCGTCCTGGCGGCCGTCGGTGACCGCGATCGGCCCGATCGCGTCGCTCATCCCCCAGCGGCCGACCATCCCGCGGGCGACCTGGGTGAGGTTCTGGATGTCGGACTCGGCCCCGGTCGAGATCTCGTCGAAGATGACCTTCTCCGCCGCGCGGCCGCCGAGCGCGACCTTGATTTTCGCCACCAGGTCCTCGCGGCGGTAGTTGTAGCGGTCGCTGTCGGGGGTCGAGAGCGTCACGCCGAGGGCTTGGCCGCGGGGGATGATCGAGATCTTCCGGACCGGATCGGCGCCCTCGGTGAGCATCCCGACCAGCGCGTGGCCGGACTCGTGGTAGGCGGTGCGCCTGCGGTCGTCGTCGGTCATCACGACCTGCCGCTCGGCGCCGAGCAGGATTTTCTCGATCGCGTCGGTGAAGTCGCGCTGCTCGACCTTGGGGTGTTCGCGGCGGGCGGCGAAGAGCGCGGCCTCGTTGACCAGCAGCGCGATGTCGGCGCCGGTCGAGCCAGGGATCGAGGCGGCGATCCGCTCCAGGTCGACGTCATCGTCCAGGGTCACGCCGCGGGTATGGATCTCGAGGATCCGCACCCGGCCGACGCGGTCCGGCGGGTTCACCGCGATGCGCCGGTCGAAGCGCCCCGGCCGCAGCAGCGCCGGGTCGAGGACCTCGGGGCGGTTGGTCGCGCCGAGCACGATCACGTCGGTGCCGGGCTCGAAGCCGTCCATCTCGGTGAGGATCTGGTTCAGCGTCTGCTCGCGCTCGTCGTTCCCTCCCGAGACCCCGGCGACGTTGCCGGAGCGCGACCGCCCGATCGCGTCGAGCTCGTCGATGAAGATGATCGCCGGCGAGGCCTCTTTGGCCTGTTTGAAGAGGTCGCGGACGCGCGAGGCGCCGACCCCGACGATCGCCTCGACGAACTCCGACGCCGAGATGTGGAAGTAGGCGGCGTGGGCCTGCCCGGCGACGGCGCGGGCGAGCAGGGTCTTACCGGTCCCCGGCGGGCCGTACAGCAGGACGCCGTGCGGGATGCGCGCCCCGAGCCTCGTATAGCGCTGCGGGTTTTTGAGGAAGTCGACGATCTCCTCCAGCTCCTCCTCGGCCTCATCGATCCCGGCGACGTCCTTGAAGGTGACCCGGCCCTCGGCGTCGGCCTGGACCCGGCGCGCGGTCGAGCGGCCGAAGCCGCCGAGGACGCCGCCCCGTCCCCCGCCCGTCTGTTTGCGGATCAGCCAGATGAAGAAACCGATGATCAGCAGGGTCGGGAGGAAGGCGAGGATGACCGTTCCTAGCACCGAACGACCGGAGTCGGGCGCCGACGCGTTGATCACGACATGGTGTTCGGTCAGCAGTTCGGTGACCGCCTGGCTGTCGATGAACGAGGGGACCTCGGTCTTGAAGTCGCTGCCCACCTTCACCGGGTCGCCGCCGCCGTCGGGCGGCGTGTAGGTCGCTTCCTTCTTCAGCGTCCCCTCGATCGAGTCTTCGGTCGAGCTGATTTCGCGGACGTTGTCGGCGCGCACCTGGGCGACGAAGAACGGCTGGTAGGGCACCTGCGGCCTGCTCTCGGGACCGCTGGTGAGGATCGCGATCACCACGTTCACCGCCAGCAGCCCGGCCAGCGCCAGGATGAAGAACCGATTGCGGGGGAAGAACGGAGGCTTCTGCGCGGGCGGCGCGCCGCGGCCGTCGGGGGCCGGATCCACGCGCCAGCCGGAAGGGTGCGGCGTCGACGGCGGTGCCTGCCGGGGCGGGATCTTCTCGGTGCTCTGCTCGGCGGGCGGGTCGGGAGCCAAGATCCCAATGTACTCGTCGCGCGGCGCCGGTCGCGGCCGGTCGAGAGATCCCGCGGAACCGAGGATCCCGCTCTGGGTCTGGCCCCCGCGACGAGGACCCCCATCCGCCGCCCGTGACCATATCCTCCCCCACCCTTTGTACGACGCTTCTCAGCAACTGGTCGGCGGCGGGGGCCGGGTCCGATCGCTCCCCCCGTGGCCCGACGCCCGACCCCTGCGCGCCTGGCAGGAAGAGGCGACCGAAGCCGTGCGGGCGCATTCGACCGGGAGCTTCCTCGCCTCGGCGACGCCGGCTGCCGGGAAGACGACGTTCGGCCTCCATATCGCCCACCGGATGCTGGTCGCGGGATTCGTCCAGCGGGTCGTCGTCGCCGGACCGACCACCCACATCTGCCGCCAGTGGGCGGCCGACGCGGCGCGTTACGGGATCGACCTGGAGCCGAACCGGCCGAACTCCGACGGGCCGGAGTCGAACGACTTCCACGGTGTCGCCGTCACCTACCAGACGATCGCCGCCGGGCCCGACACCCACCGGGACGCCGCGAGCCGTCGCACCACGCTGCTGATCGCCGACGAGCCCCACCACATGGGCGACATGGCGGCCTGGGGGCTGCGCGCCCGCCGCGCCTTCGACGGTGCCCGCTTCCGCCTGCTGCTCTCGGGGACCCCGTTCCGCTCCGACAACTCGGCGATCCCCTGGGTCGCCTACGACGACGACGGCATCAGCCGCGCCGACTACGTCTACGGCTATCCGCAGGCCCTGCGCGACCGCGTCTGCCGCCCGATCACCTTCCTCCCCTACGACGGAGAGATGGAGTGGGTCTCCGACGGGCGCCTGCGAACCGCCGATTTCGACCTCGTCCTCCCCGCGGCGGAGTCGGCCCGACGTCTGCGCACGGCGCTGTCCCCGGAGGGCGAGTGGATGGGCGAGGTGCTGCGCGACGCCGACGCCCGCCTCAGCGAGGTCCGCGCCGAAGGGCACCCCGACGCGGGCGGACTGGTGATCGCCTCCGACCAGGAGCACGCCCGGGCGATCGCGGCAAGGCTCGGGCCGATCGCGGGCCAGCAGCCGGAGATCGTGATGAGCGACGAGCCCGGCGCCAGTCGCCGGATCGCCGACTTCTCCGCCTCCGACCGCCGCTGGTTGGTCTCGGTCCTGATGGTCTCCGAGGGCGTCGACATCCCCCGCCTGCGGGTCGGCGTCTACGCCACCGCGGCCCGCACGGAGCTCTTCTTCCGTCAGGTCGTCGGCCGCTTCATCCGCACCACCCCCGGCGGCCCGCGGCGCCAGATGAGCTACCTGCTGATGCCGGCCGACTCGCGCCTCAAGGCCCTCGCGCACGACATCGAGATGGAGCGCCGCCACGCCCTCGACCTCTCGCCGCTCGGCGAGGAGGAGGCCGACGAGGAGTTCGACGAGCCCCCCAAGGAGCCCGGCGAGGGCGCCAGCTTCGCCGTCCTCAGCTCCGGCGGCGCCGAGCTCGACGACGCGATCATGAGCGAGACGGCCCTCCAGCTCTTCCCCACCGACGACCCGAAGCCGGCGGCGAAACCGATCGTCGCCGCCCCCGCGGCCCCCTCCCAGCCCGACGAGCCCAAACGCGAGTCCGCCTATGAAACCCGCGAGCGCCTCCGCGCCGACCGCAGCCGCATGGTCGGCGACCTCGCCCGCCGCACCGGCAAATCCCACCGCGAAATCCAGGCCCGCATCAACCGCGAAACCAAGGTCAAAGCCGTCGCCAAGGCAACGATCCAGCAACTGGAACGCGGCAACGAGCTCCTCCGCCGCGACCTCTGGCGCTGAGCACGGACCGTCTGCATTTGAGCCCGCTATGCGGGGGTAAATGCAGACGCCGACGCCAGACGTAAGCAGCCGCGGGTCAGCCCCCGAAGGCGAACCTGACCGCGGCCAGGCCCAGGGGGCCGCCGTGCGAGCGGTAGCCGAGCGTGATCGTCGGGCGGCCTTTCGCGCCGAGCCAGAGGCCGCCGCTTCCCACCAGCCGGGGACGTGCTTGACGACGACGCCCTAGGGGCCGACGCGCGGGTCGCGGCCGCCGCCACCAGCGCGATCCCGAGCCACGCGCCGCCCTGCCGAATGTCATCTCCTGTCGTCACGGATGTTGGATGGAGACCCGTCAACCGGCCGGTGATGCGGTCATCTGTAGGTGCGGATCACGCCGTATTCGCCCTTGTAGAAGAGCCCTTCCGGTTCGAGGGCCGAGACGGAGGTGCCAAGGTTCACGACGTCCAGGTTGCCGTTCTCCCGCACGGAGGCCGCCCCTTTGGCCGACGCGGCGAAGGTCACCGTCCCCTCCTCCGTCCCGTCCGGCGGGATCTCCCGGCCGCGGCTGAGGAAGGATCGGGGTTCGTACTTTTCCTCGACTTCGACGGACTCATGGTGGAGTTCACCGAGGAAGAGCATGAACTGGCCCTCGGCGACCTCCTCGGGCGCATCGGTCCGGTTCGTGACCGCCACTTCGAAGGTGACGAACTTTCCCTTCGACGTCTTCGACCCCGCGGGGCCCTCGATCGTCTTGCGCTCCTGGAACCCGAGGAGCCTTGCTTCAAGCGTCTCCATCTTCAGCACGCTGTGTCGATCGACGACGACAAGCCTCGTGTTCCCTTCCGTGCAGGTGCCCTCCTTGTGCGCCCCCCGGCTGATTTCCTTGGCACCGCAGTCGCTGGTGCGAAAGGTCCCGGTGGCGAAGTGATCCGCGACCACCGCGAGTGCGACGACCACCACGACGAACCCGATGAGACGGGTCCAGGTGATCCCCGGCTTCAGCCGGGGTTTCGGTTCACGTTTGAAGCCGGGAATCCTCAACGCGGCAAAGGACGCGGGCCGGCCGTGGTCCTAGTTGTGGACGATGTAGGCGCGTCGGCCGTCAGGCCCGATCGCGATCGCGAGCGGGAACGGTCCGACTTCGATCGGCTTGCCGATCATCTTGTCGCTCTTGGTGTCGATCACCGAAAGGCTGCCCCGTTCCATGCCGGTCATATACGCGCGTTCGCCGATAGGGCTGATCGCGATCGACTTCGGCCTGTTGGCGACCCGGATCGGAGCGGCTGCCGCCCGACCGGTCGAGGTGGAGATCACCGAGACCGTGGCTTCTCGCGCGTTGGCGACGTACAGGCGTTGTCCGTCTGGGGCGATCGCGATCGAGACGGGGCTCCTGCCGGTCCTGATCTTCCTCGGGGCGACACTGTTCGTCGCGGTCCTGATGACGGAGACGGTGTCGTCACGAGTGTCGGCGACGTAGACGCGACCGCCGTCGGGGGCGATGGCGAGCGCCAGAGGATCCCGTCCGACCTTGATCGGGCGTGCGTCAACCTGGTCGGTTGCGGTGTCGATGACCGAGACGGTTCCGGCGCGAGTGTTGGTGACGTAGGCATGGGAGCCGTCGGGGGTGACCGCGACGGCGGTCGGAGCGCGCCCGACCTTGATCGTCGCCACCACCGCGCCGGTCGCGGTATCGATCGCGGAGACAGAGTCACTGCCGGAGTTGACGGCGTATACCCGGCTGCCGTCCGGAGTGATCGCGATCCCTTCCGGGTCGGCCCCGATCCTTATCGGGCTGCCGACCACCCGGTCGGTCGCGAGATCGATCACCGCGACGCTCTTGTTTCCGGAGGTGACCACGTAGGCCCTCTGGCCGTCCGGGGCGATCGCGATCGAGCTCGCGTAAGGCCCGACCTCGATCGGTTTGGCGGCGGCTCGATCGGTTGCCGTGTCGATCACGGACACGGTTCGGCGAGGCGCGACGAGGCCGTCCTGAACTCGCGCCTCGGCGACGAACGCGGACACCAGCGACCCCGCGAGCAGCAGCACGAGGACCGTCCATCCTTGGAAGCCCCTCCGAATCACGCGCCGAACCTAGCGGGTCGGGACCAAAGCAGACCGGCGCCCGAAGGCGCCGGTTTACAGGGAAGCGGCTGAAGGGATTCGAACCCTCGACCTTCTGCATGGCAAGCAGACGCTCTAGCCAGCTGAGCTACAGCCGCGTGGAGGCGACACGATACCGCGCCGCGCGCTTCGAGCGTCGCTTGGCTCGCACTCGCGATTTCACCAAGATCTCGGAGGTCGCGCCTAGCACCAGCATGAACAAGGCGCAGTAGGACCAAGGCAGCCCGGTCCACGGGTCTGGGCGTGGACCGGCGTAGGCCCAGGAACGGCGCGAGGGCTTCGGGGCTATGAGCCGGAAGCATCCGATTCGGCTCCACGGGAGGCGCAGCCCTTGTGGTTGCAGATCCGGGCGCTGAAACGCGGGCCGGCGAGGCGGACCGGATTGAGGCCCGGGAAGGTAACGGCGAGGTCCCCGGTCCAGGTGAAGGTGGATTCGGGGGTGCGGACCAGTTCGGCGCTGCCGGTGAAGGGTGCCGGCGGCTTCACCGCGACCTCTTCGGGGAGATTCGGAGTGCCGGGGAAGAGCAGGGAGCGTTCGGGGGCGGCGACCAGGAGCTTGCGGTGGACGGTGACCCGGCCTGCGTTTTCCTGCAGTTCGGCCAGGTAGTCGACCCGGCGGTCGGCCGGTTTGACGTGACGGAAGTACTGGGTCGCGCGGAAGGTGAGGCTCCGTTCCGGTGGGTCGAAGAGGCCGGCGTCCTTCGCGTAGGTCGCGGCGACCGCTTCGAAGGTGGTCCGCTTCTCCTTCGGATGGCCCGCTTCGGGCAGTTCGCCACTGAATTCGCAGGTCGCTCGCGACCAGGATTCCCGCGCCGCCGGGACCCGGTGGACGCGGACCTGGGCGAATCCTCGTTCGGTGCGGAAACGCGCCCGGCCGACGAGGTAGCCCGATTCGTACTTCTCATTCCCTTCGCAACCGCTCCCGACCGGCTCGCGTTCACTTTCGGTGGCGACGAAACGCAGGTCGAACCGCCCCCGCCTACCGAAGTTGGCACGCACTCGGGCCCCGGGGGTGCGCCCGGTCTTCGTTGCGAAATCGGTGGTCGAGCCGTACCCTTTCACCCGGACGAAGAAGTAGCCCCCTTCGGTCTCGGAGAAGTTGACCCGGTACCCGTGGGTGGCCTGAAGTCGCGCGAAGGTCACGGCACCGGGGCCGAAGCTGAACGTTTCCCCGGCCAGGGCGCTCGTCGGCGCGAGGAGCGCGACCGCGAGGACAGCCGCAAGCGCGGCCGCGGCGAAGTGCGAGCCCGCGCGCCGCGCCCTCATCGCGCCTCCGCCCCGCCCGTCGATTCTTCCGCGCCCTGCCAGTCCGGCGGCTGGTATTCGCAGCCTTCCGGCTTCACCAGCGTGCTGACCACGCAGAGCGTGCTGGAGAAGCTCGGGCCCGCGAGCGGCACGGTCAGCCCCGGGAAGCGCACCGTGAGCGTGCCGGTCCAGCGATGGGCCGCGGGTGAGGTCGCGAGGTATTCGGCCTCGCCGCTGAACGGCGCGCCGGGCTTCAGCGTCGCGGTTGCCGGACGTTCGCCGGGCATGCTGGTGACCAGCGACCCCGCCGGGGCATTGAGGATCTGGACGGTCCTCCCCACTGGCATCCGTCCCTGGTATTCGAACGCGCCCGCTTCGACTTCCGCCCCCGGCCCACGACCCGAGGCGTGCGCCGCCCGCAGCGCGACCACCCGGCCGCCTTCGGTGCTCACCGCCTCGAGGCTCGAGACCGTGCCGAGGATGGCCGAGATCAGGCTCCCGCCGGTTTCTGGTTCGACCTGCTCGCGCAGCGACTCGTGCGCGGGCAACGGCACCGGGTGCTTGACCGGGCAGCTCAGCCGGAAGACCCGATCGACTTCACCCGCCGCCGAGCCGGTCGACACGGCGAAATAGCCCCCTTCGCCGCGCAACGAGACCTTGCCCACCCAACGGCCGGTTTCGAACAGCGGCAGCTTCCCGTCGCATTCCTTCAGCAGTTCCGCCTTTTCCGCCGGCCCCTGACGGTGGAAGCGCACGTCGATCGAGCCGATCGCGCCGAAGTCCGCCCTCACGCGACCGCCGGCCAACGAGCCGCGGAAGTGCGCCCCGTACTTCGTCTCCTCTTCTCCGAGCCGAGCGGCGTCGGAGCGCGAGACGGTGAGGATCGCCACGTCAGGCTCGCGGAAGGCGACGGTGACGCGATAGCCACGGTGCTTGCCCAGCTTGATTGCGCCCTGCACGGAAGGCGGGATGACCTCGACGTGGCGGGGATGCGCCTTTGGCGCCGCTGACGCTCCCGCTGGGATCGCGAGCACTACAAGGACCGCCCCTGCGGCGGCGAGGAGACGACCCCATGCATTCACTGCCGTCCAGTATTTCAATCATGCCCGGCCATTTGACGTGCCCCTCTCGAACCGGGCGCGGATGCGCGACGACCCCGAAGCGGCAGTTTCGGGGTCGTCGTCCAGCGGCACCGGCGCCTTGCCACACCGATGCGGGGTCGCCGGACGGCGGTTGGAGGCACGCCGAGCCGACTCGGGAAGAGCATCGCGGGCGTCCGCGGCGAGGGAGTTAACGGGCTGAGAAAGTTGGCGATCGGACTTCCCGATCGGCTCGCCAGGGCGCCCGGTGGGGCGCTAGCCTGAGCGCATGCTCTTTCGCCAGATCATCCACGAGGACCTCGGCTGCGCCTCCTACCTGGTCGCCGACCGCGAAAGCGGCGTCGCGGTCGTCGTCGACCCGCAGTGGGAGGTCGAGCCCTACCGGCGCCTGGCGCGCCTGCACGGGGTGCGGATCGGCCACGTCCTCGAGACCCACAACCACGCCGACCACGTGAGCGGCCACGGGCGCCTGGTGCGCCAGACGGGCGCGGCGATCCACGTCCACGAGCTGGCCGAGGCGGAGTACGAGCACGAACCGTTCGCCGACGGCTGGAAGCTGACCCTCGGCGACCTGACCGTCGAGGCGATCCACACCCCCGGCCACCGCCCCGAGCACACCTGCTTCCTGCTCTCGGACGCGAGCCGCGGCGGCACGCCCTGGGCGCTTCTCTCCGGGGACTCGCTCTTCATCGGCGACGTCGCCCGCCCCGACCTGGCGATCGAGCCGCGCGAGGGGGCGTCCCAGATGTTCCACTCGCTGCACAATCGGCTGCTGGCGCTCGACGACGAAGTCGAGGTCTGGCCCGGCCACCTCGGCGGCTCGCTCTGCGGCGGCGCCGCGATCGACCTGAAGAGCTCCTCGACGATCGGCTTCGAGCGCGCCCACAACCCGGCGCTGAGGATCGCCGCCGAGGCCGACTTCGTCGCGTCGGCGACCTCCTCCCTTCCGGACCGCCCGCCCAACGTCGAGCAGATCGTCTCGCTGAACCGCGGGCCGCTGGTCCAGGGCTTCGGGGCGCCGCTGCCGATGACCCCGCACGAGGTCGAGGCGGCGGTCGCGGTCGGCGCCGTGGTGATCGACGGCCGCACCAACGAGCAGTTCGACGAGGCCCACATCGCCGGCGCGCTCAGCACCTCCTCCTACGACACCGGCTTCGCCACCAAGGTCTCGCGGGTGGCACCGGCGGGCGCCGAGATCATCGTCGTCGCCGGCTCCGACGTCGACGAGTGCGAGGCGGCCGAACTGCTCTCCGCGGTCGGCCTCCCCGTGCGTGGCTTCCTCGAAGGCGGGATGACCGCCTGGCGGCTCGACGGCCGGCCGATCGAGCGGATCGAGCTGATCGACCCCGAGGAGCTGGCGCGGCGCGTCGACGGCCCAGAGGCGCCGGTCGTCCTCGACGTGCGCAACGACTCCGAGTACGCCGCCGAGCACATCCCCGACAGCCTCCACATCCCCTACGGCGACATCGCCGCCCGGGTCGACGAGCTGCCCCGCGACCGCCAGATCGCCGCGATCTGCCGCGGCGGCAAACGGTCCGGCCTCGCCGCCTCGATCCTCCAGCGCGAAGGCTTCGCCGACGTCATCCACGTCGGCAAGGGAGTGGGCGCCTGGCGTGCGGCGGGCAACCCGGTCGAGAGCGGCGCCCCGGCCCCGGTCTCGCACTGAAGTCCGCCCGCCGCCCTGCCGATAGCTCCCCAGTGGTGAGACGAACGAGAACGCTGCTCACGACCTGCGCGGTCGCTCTCCTGGCGCTCGCCGCCTTCGCCGCGAGTGCGTCGGCGACCTACGAAGCGACGATGGCGCCGCGCCAGGCGAGCGCCCGGGCGGCTGGGCCGACCTTCGTCCTCGAAGCGGGCGGCGGACGGCGGACGCGGATCCGTGACTTCTCGCTGGAAGCCGGGTCCTGCGGCTCGATCTTCGCGCCGCTCCTGAACATCACCAAGGCGAGCGCCGGCTTCGCCAACGGCAACGGCAAGGCGACCTTCGGCAACACGGCCCAGGACCTCCACCTGCGACTCGAACTGCGGGTGAAGCCGCGCGGCGAAGGCCTCCGCGGCACCGGCCTCCTGAAGGCGACGATCGGCAGCTGCCACGAGCGCGTCCCCCTCGACCTCGTCAGCACCAGCATCCGCGGCGGCGGCCGCCACGCCCAAGGCTAGAGCGCGGCGACGGCCTCGGGGATCGGGGTGGTGCCGCTGATCAGGTCGAAGCTCTTGCCGATCGTGCGGGGCTCGTCCAGGCAGGCGACGAAGACGGCGGCGACATCGGCGCGCGGGATCGGACCGATGTCGAGTTTCGCGGCAGCGGCGACCAAGGCCGTGCCGGGGTCGTCGGTGAGGCTGCCGGGACGGACGATCGTGTAGTCGAGGCCGGAGGCACGGAGCGCCTCGTCGGCTTCGAACTTCGCCTGTAGATAGGCGCCGAAGCCCTCGGAGCCGTCCTCGGGCGCTTTGTCGGCGTTGATCGAGCTGACGATCAGGTAGCGGGAGATGCCCTCCGCCTTCGCTGCCTCGATCAGCTTCACCGCGCCGCCCTTGTCCACGGTCTGCTTCCGCGCGTCGCCGGAGCCCGGCCCGGCTCCCGCGGCGAAGACGACCGCGTCGGCCCCGCGGATCGCGGCGGCGACGTCACCGTCGCCCTCGAGGTCGCAGAGCACCGGCTCGATCCCGGCCGCGCGCAGGTCCTCTTCGTGGTCGGGATTGCGGATCAGGCCGCGGGCGGTGTCGCCGCGCTCGGCCAGCAGCCGTCCCAGCATCATCGCGATCTTGCCGTGACCGCCGGCGATGGCGACGGTACTCACGCCTTCACCGCCTCGGCGAGCAGCGCTTCGACGTCCAGCGGGCGCGTGTACATGTGCACCTTCTCTCCCTCCTGTGGCTGCGGCCAATCCTCACGCGGACGGTCCCAGTAGAGCTCGATCCCGTTGCTGTCCGGGTCGGCGAGGTAGAGCGCCTCGCTGACACCGTGGTCGGATGCTCCTTCCAGCGGCACCCGCGCATCGACCAATCGACGGAGCGCGTCGGCGAGCGTCGCCCGGGTCGGATAGCGGATCGCGACGTGGAAGAGGCCGGTCGTCCCCGGCGCGGGCGGCGAGCCGCCGCGCGACTGCCAGGTGTTGAGGCCGATGTGGTGGTGGTAACCGCCAGCCGAGACGAACGCGGCTTCGTCGCCGAAGCGCTGCATCAGCTCGAAGCCGAGCACGCCGCAGTAGAAGTCGAGCGAGCGCTCCAGGTCGCTCACCTTCAGGTGGACGTGGCCGATGTCGACGCCGGGGTCGATCGGCCGCGCGTCGTCAGGCATCGTCGAGCGCCTGGTTCACGAGCGCGTCGGCGTCGGAGTTCTGCTCGCGCTTCACGTGGCGGACCGACCAGTTGTCGAATTTCGCGAGCATCTTCTTGGCCTCCGCGTGGAAGGGTTTGAGGTCGGCTTTTTTGACTTTGTAGCGACCTTCGATCTGACGGATGATCAGCTCGGAGTCGCCGATCATCTCGACCTCGTCGGCGCCGTGTGCCAGGGCCAGTTCGATGCCCCGCAGCATCGCCTTGTACTCGGCGACGTTGTTGGTCGCGCGGCCGATCGTCTCCCCCACGGCCTCGACCACCGCCCCGTCGTCGTTGCGGACGACCACTCCGATCGCGGCGGGGCCCGGGTTGCCTCGCGCGCCACCGTCCACGTTTACCGTGAGCTTGCCCATCGCTAGCGGTGCACCGGGCGGCCGCTCTCCGCCTCGCGGCGGCGCGGGGCGACCATCACGATCCGCCCGTCGTGCGCCGAGGCGTTCCACTGGCGCGCTGCGGTGTCGATCTCCGACACCTCGAAGCCCTTCTCCAGCTCGAACACCGGCCGCAACTCGTCGCCGAGGTCGACGCCCCACTGGTACCAGGTCAGCTCCCAGGCGACGGTGACGCGGACTACGTCCTCCGCCCCGGCGTGGTCGCCGACCGAGACCGACGGCGCGCCGAGCGTCCGGGTCAGCCCGGCGACGGTCCGCCCGGCGTCGGAGCCGTTGAAGCGGGCGATCGCGCGCTCGAAGCGGGTAGCCGGGGAAACGTCGGGCTGCAGCCGCCGCGGGCGCATGCCGCGACCGGCGGGGTCGGGCAGCGGTGCCGGGGTGGCATCGACGGGCGGCGCGGGAGGCTGACGCCACTCCGCCTCGACGTCGTAGCGCTCGGTCTTCAGCTCGTGGATCTCGGGGGGACGTGGCGCGGGCGCGGGGACCGGTGCAGGCGGCTCCTCGTCGACCTCGTCCTCGATCTCGGCCTCGACATCGTCATCGACCTCATCACGGGTGGGTCGCGAGAACAGCTTCGAGAGGAACCCCGGCTTGCGCTCGGCGTCGGCGCGCATCCGCTCCTCCGCCCCGTCCTCGTCCGCGGGCAGCCAGCCGGCCGCCGCGACGCGGTCGACGCAGAGGTCGCAGACCTCGTGACGGCCCTCGACCGAGACGTAGGGATGGACCTTCTCGCCGACGAGAAAAGTGCGTCCGCAGACCTCGCAGGCATCTTGGGGGCTCACCCGGCCCAAGTTAGCAGCGGGCACGCGCTTTCAGCAAAACACGCGACGCAAAGCGCGGTTCTGAATGCAGGCTTGCTTTCAGCCCTGCTGCAGATGCGACTTCAGCCGCATCACGGCCTTGGTGTGAAGCTGTGACACGCGCGACTCCGTCACGCCCAGAACCTCGCCGATCTCGCGCAGGGTGAGGTTCTCGTAGTAGTAGAGGGCGACGACGAGCTGCTCGCGCTCCGGCAGCGAGCCGATCGCCTCCGTCAGCCGGTCCTTGACCTCGTTGGAGGCGAGCGCCTCCTGCGGGTCGGCGGCGCCGTCGTCGGCGATCGTGTCGAGCAGGCTGACCTGGTCGCCGGAGGAGTCCGACACCGTCCACAGCTCGTCGAGGGCGTAGACGGAGGAGTTGGCGATCTCGAGCAGCGAGTTCTGCAGCTCGGCCTCGGTCATCCCCAGTTTCGCGGCGAGCTCGGCCTCGTTCGGGGCCCGCTGTAGCTCGTGCTCCAGTTTCGCCTGGGCCTGTTCGATTTCGCGGGCCCGCGAGCGGACCGAGCGCGGCACCCAGTCGAGCGAGCGCAGTTCGTCGATGATCGATCCGCGGATGCGGGTCATCGCGAAAGTCTCGAATTTGATCCCGCGCTCCGGCTCGAAGCGCTCGATCGCGCCGATCAGCCCGACCAGGCCGTAGGAGATGAGGTCGGCGTCCTCGACGTGGGACGGCAGGCCGGCGCCGAGGCGTCCGGCGACGAACTTGACCATCGGCGAGTAGGCGACCACGAGGCGCTCGCGAGCGGTCGCGTCGCCCTGCTCTTTGTAGCGACGCCAGAGCTCGCGCAGCTCGACCTCCTTGACCCCCGTCTCCATCGCCACGGTCAGATCCTACTTTCGGCAGCGGTTTCGGTCATGCGCGCGGGTGCGTGTCGGCGTAGGTATCTCGTAGGCGCGCGGCATCGACCCGGGTGTAGACCTGCGTCGTGGAGATCGAGGAGTGGCCCAACAATTCCTGAATCGTACGCAGATCTGCGCCACCCTCAAGCAAGTGCGTCGCAAAAGAATGTCTAAGTGAATGTGGCGAGATGCCGCCGAGGGAGGAGATGTTCGCCACCCAGATCCTCAGGCGGCGCGTCACATCCGAGTTGGAGAGCCGTCGGCCGCTCTTGGAGAGGAACAGCGCGCGCTCCCGCGGGTCGCCCCCCAGCGGCCGCCTGCCGCGCTGCAAATAGCGTTCGAGCGCGCGCCGGGCGGGCTCGCCGACCGGCAGCAGCCGCTCCTTCGAGCCCTTGCCGAGCACCCGCAGCTCGTCTTCTTCGAAGTCGAAGGAGTCGATGTCGAGGTTGACGATCTCCTCGCAGCGCAGCCCGCAGGAGTAGGCGAGCTCGAACATCGCCCGGTCGCGCAGCTCCAGCGGCGTCCGCGCCGGGATCCCCTCCAGCAGCAGGCGCATCTGCTCGCCGCTCATCACGTTCGGCAGCTTCTGCGGGCGCTTCGGGCTGGAGACGAGCTCGGCCGGGTTGCTGCCGACCCGCTCGGTGCGGACCAGGAAGTCGAAGAGGCCGCGGACCGCGGCGAGGTTGCGGGCGACGGTCGTCGACGCCTTGCCTTCCTGCGAGAGCGAGGCGGCGTAGCGGCGCACGTCGCGGTGGCGCAGGTCGCCGGGCCCGAGGTGCATCGCGTTCGCCCAGTTGACAAAGGCGGCGAGGTCGACGCCGTAGGCGCGCCGGGTCCGCTCGGCGGCCCCCCGGGTCATCAGGTCCCGGTCATATCCGGCGAGCGCCGCATCCCAGTTCACGGATGCCTCATTCGTCGTCTCCCCGTCACGTCCTGCGAGCATCACAGACACACAGTTACCCGATGCCGGGACGAATAGCTCGCCCGGTCGGACGCGTTACCCAATAAATATCGGAGTCCCTACTTCAACTTCGTCATAAAGCTCTTCGACGTCCGGTATGGACATTCGCACGCACCCGTGCGACGCGGCGCTGCCGAGCGAGGCCGTCTCTTCGGTCCCGTGGATCCCGGCGCCTTCGTAGATCGCCATCCAGCGGGCCTTGATCGGGTTCGAGGGGCCCGGTGGGATCACCTGGCCGGCGAGGTCCCCGGCCCAGTCGGATTCCGGCACATACCAGGTCGGTTCTTCTTCCATCGCCTGGATCTCATAGGTGCCTTCCGGGGTTTCGAGCCCTTCCTGGCCGACCGCGACGGTGTAGGTCTTGGCCAGTTCGAGGTCGCGGTAGAGGCGCAGGGTGAAGTTGGCGCGGTCGAGGGTCAGGTAGGACGGGTAGCGCGAGGCGACCTCCTCGGTGGTCACCTCCGGCTTCGTCTTGTGGACGTGGACGACGACCTTGCGCGAGCCGCCGCCGGTCACCGCCCCGCGCAGTTCTTCGGTGAGGCGGACATCGCGCAGCTTGCGCCCCGGATGGGAAGCGACGACTTCCAGCGTTTCGGCGCTCGGGTCGACCGAGGCGTCCTGCGGCTTGCGGTTCAGCTCGTCGGCGATGTGACGGACGAACTTGTTGATCGCGCTCTGCGAGTAGTCGACGTGGGCGGAGATCCCGACTTCCAGCTCGTCGCCACCGAGGTAACGGCCGATCCGGGTCGGCAGGTCGCCCTCGCGGCTGACCTCGACCGCCTGATCCACCGCGCCCTCGATGTCGGCGCGCACCTTCAGCTTCTCCCCCGGGAGCTTCCACTTCTGGTCGCGATAGGTCGCCTTCAGCGGCTTGTCCAGCGGGGCCAGCAACTCGCGGCGCACCTTCGCTTCGGCTTCGTCGGCGTCCATGCCGCCGACGTCGATCCCTTCGATCGTCACGCCCTCCGCGATCTTGCCCTCCTGGGAGCGGTCGTAGGCGTACGCGCCGGCCACGGCGATGGCGGCGACGAGCAGTACGGCACTGACGATGATGACGACGGTTTTGCGGCCCATAGCTGTCCCCACAGCACAGGTCGTTGGACGGGAAGTACGAAAGTGTAGGCAGACGACGGGACGGGGCCACGCTTGACGGGTTCCGTGAGGGATATGTTTCGACCCATGCGCTCGAAGGACGAGGTCCGGGCAGAGGTCTGGAAGGCGATGGATGACCAGGGGGTCTCCCGCTTTCCCGGCGCCGAGGGCCGTATCCCAAACTTCGCCGGGGCCAAACTCGCGGCCGAGAAGCTGGCCGCACATCGGCTCTGGAAGCGGGCGAAGGTCGTCAAGGCGAATCCCGACTCGCCGCAGACGCACGCCCGCCGCCTCGCCCTCGAAGAAGGCAAGACGGTGATCATGGCGGTGCCGCGCCTCCGCGACCCGCATCCCTTCCGCGTCCTCGACCCGAAGAAGCTCTCCAAAAAAGCGGTCCAGGAGGCGGCGACCATCAAGGGCGCCCTCAAGCACGGCCGCGTCGTCGCCCTCGACGACCTGCCGGAGATCGACCTCGTCCTCTGCGGCTCCGTCGCCGTCAACCTCTCCGGCGCCCGGGTCGGCAAAGGCGGCGGCTACCACGACCTCGAGTACGGGATCCTCGTCGAGGCGGGCAAGATCGACTCCCACGTCCTCGTCGCCACCACGGTCCACCCGATCCAGATCCTCCGCCAGCACCTCATGGTCACCGCCCACGACCTCCCCTGCGACGTCATCTCCACCCCCCGCGCCGTGATCGAGATCGACCGCCAATACGACCGCCCCCGCGGCATCCTCTGGGACCACCTCCAACCCCCCCAGATCCGCGAGATCCCCGTGCTCGAACGCATGGGGTATGCCTGAGCCCCGGCGTTCTTCCGGCCTTCTCCCGGCTTTCTCCCGGCCGCCCCGGCAGTCCTAGGGGCGTCCTGGGCGTCTCATCGCGGTCCTGGCTGGCTGTGACCGCGATGAGACGCCCAGGACGGGAGGGAGTGCGTCTTTCTTCAAGGGTTCGGGCGGGAGTCGGACTTACGTCGAGGGTGCGTGCGAGAGAAGCCACACCCGCCACGAAGCCGTGAGGGAGATGCCGGGAACTCCACACTTCCCGCCGCCTTCCGTCACCTTCGTGCGCTTTCCAGGCCTGAAAACAGGCCCCGAAAACGCGCTGCGTGTATTACCAGGGCTATAGCACGGGTAATCCACGCAGCGCTGAAGTGACCGTTGTCCAACACGCACGGAAGCGTGGACTTCCCACGCTCTCCGTCACGACTTGCGAGTCTCGTGACGCTCTCGTGGGACTCCGGTGGGCAATCCGGGCGCCTCCCGTGACGCGCCCGTGGCGCACGCCCGGAGGCTCCCCGCCACTCCCCCCAAATCCCCGGCCGTCTCGGGCACGGTCACAGCCAGCCAGGGCCGTGACCGAGACGGCCCTCTCACCGAGACGCCCTGCGTCCCTTGTGCTCCGGGGCGCCAGCTTCAAACCGCCCCGTCCCTCCCCCCGCCGACTACCCTTCCCCGCATGGCAGAGGCGACCTCGATCGATCCCCGGATCGTCGCGGGAAACGACTACGGCTTATCGGACCGCGAGTGGACGCGGATCGATTGGCGGGAGCATCTGCGGCGGGTGGAGCTGCCGGGGGCAAGCGTCAACTATGTGGAGATCGGCGAGGGGTCGCCGTTGCTGTTCATCCACGGGGTGTCGGGGTGTTGGCAGAACTGGCTCGAGAACCTGCCTTACTTCGCGGCGGCGGGGCGGCGTTGTGTGGCGTTGGATCTGCCTGGGTTCGGGGCGAGCCCGATGCCGGAGTGGCCGATCGGGATGGCGGCCTACGGGCAGTTGGTGCGGGACTTCTGCGAGGAGGTCGGGCTCGAGGGCGCGACCCTCGTCGGCAACTCGATGGGCGGCCTGCTCGCGGTCGAGGTGGCGCTGGCGGCGCCGGAGGCCTTCGAGCGGCTGGTGCTCGTTTCGGCCGCCGGGATCATCAATACCTGGCGGCCGGAAGAGCGAGCGGTCGCGACGGCCTGGGGATGGCGGTACTTCTCGCCGCACTTCGCCGGGCGGGGACGGCAGATCGTCGCCCGGCCGCGGCTACGGCGCGCCGTGTTCCAATCGTTCGTGCGCTTCCCCAATCGTCTCGACGACGACATCTTGGTCGAGCAGATCGTCAACGGGCTGCGCGAGGCAGACGGCTTCGAGCCGGCGCTCGCCGACCTGATCCGCACCGACCTCCGCGACCGACTGGCGACGATCCAGATGCCGACGCTGATCGTCTGGGGCCTCTCGGACCGCGTGGTCCCGGTCGCCGCGGCGATCTCCTACCACCGCCGCATCCCCCACTCCCGCCTCGAGATCTTCGAGCGCACCGGCCACGTGCCCCAGTTGGAGCGGCCGCTGCGCTTCAACGCACTGCTGGAGGAGTTCCTCAGCTCGTAACAGCGCCGTGGGCTGCTGAGCTCACCGTCGCGGCGTACTTCGCCATCACCCCGCGGCGCAGCTCCGGCGGGTGCGGGGGGACCTCGTAGGCGGCGACGCGCTCGGCGATCGTCTCGGCCGGGAGGTCGAGGGTCAGCTCGCGCGCGTCGATGTCGACGGTGATCCGGTCGCCCTCGCGGATCGCGGCGATCGGGCCGCCCTTCGCCGCCTCGGGGGCGACGTGGCCGATCATCAGCCCGCGAGTGGCGCCGGAGAAGCGGCCGTCGGTGACCATCGCCACCGACTCGCCGAGCCCCTCGCCGACGATCGCCGCCGTCACCTGCAGCATCTCGCGCATGCCGGGGCCGCCGACCGGGCCCTCGTTGCGGATCACGACGATGTCGCCGGGATTGATCTGCTGGGCCTTGACCGCGCGGAAGCAATCCTCTTCGGACTCGAAGACGCGGGCCGGGCCGGACTGCTTGCGGCGCTCGGTGCCCGCGACCTTCACCACCGAGCCTTCCGGAGCGAGGTTCCCGCGCAGGATCGCGAGGCCGCCTTCCGGCTTCAGCGGCGCGTCGACCGGTAGCACGACTTCCTGGCCGGGCGCCTCGATCGCCGATTCCGCGACCTCGCCGATCGTCTGGCCGGTCACGGTGAGCTGCTCGCGGTGCAGAAGGCCCGCTTCGTCGAGCCGGTTGAGGATCACCGGCACGCCGCCCGCCGCGTAGAGATCGGTGGCGACGAAGCGGCCCCCCGGTTTGAGGCTGGCGTAGAGCGGCGTCGCCCGGGAGATGCGCTCGAAGTCGTCCATCGTCAGCTCGATCCCGAGCTCGTGAGCGAGCGCGATCAGGTGCAGCACGCCGTTGGTCGAGCCGCCCGAGGCGCAGACGCAGGCGATCGCGTTTTCGAGCGACTCCTTGGTGATGACCTTGCTCGGCGTGATGTCGTCGGCGAGGACGCGGATCACCAGCTCGCCGACTTTCTCGGCGACGGTCGGCTTGTCGTCACCTTCGGCCGGGACCATCGCCGAGCCGCCCGCGCTGATCCCCAACGCCTCGAACGCGCAGGCCATCGTGTTGGCGGTGAACTGGCCGCCGCAGGCGCCGGCGCCGGGGCTGGCGACGCCCTCCAGCTCGTGCAGTTCCTCGTCGGTCATCTCGCCCGCGTTGTGGGCACCGATCGCCTCGAAGATGTCGAGGATCGTCACGTCGCGGCCATGCCAGTGGCCGGGGGCGATCGAGCCGCCGTAGAGGAGCACCGAGGGCACGTCGAGCCGGGCCAGCGCCATCGCGCAGCCGGGGATCGTCTTGTCGCAGGCGCAGAGGGCGACGATCGCGTCGAACTGGTAGCCGCGGGCCATCAGCTCGATCGAGTCGGCGATCACCTCGCGGCTGATCAGCGACGCCTTCATCCCCTGGGTGCCCATCGTCACCCCGTCGGAGACGGCGACGGTGTTGAACTCCATCGGCGTCCCGCCGGCGGCGCGGACCCCGTCTTTGATGTGCTCGGCGAGCGCGCGCAGGTGGAAGTTGCAGGGCATCGCCTCGGTCCAGGTGTTGGCGATCCCGATCGTCGGCCGCGAGAGCGCGTCGTCGTCGAAGCCGATCCCCTTCATGTAGGCGCGCGCGTGGGCGCGGTCGGGCCCGTCGAAGACGGTGGCCGAACGGGGTCGCGGGAGACGGGTCGCGGTCTTGCCGGCATCGGTGCTCATCAACGAAACCTACTTCCCGGACTCGCCGGCGAAGGCGGCGTCGGCGCGGGCACGGGCGGCGAGGTCGAAGACGTCGACGGGACCGTGGCCCTTCCCCAGCCCGTCGAGCCCGGCGCCGACCGCCAGCGAGGCGAGCTGGCGCGCCGCCGCGGCGGCCTGCAGCGGCTCGGCCCCGCGGGCGAGGAAGGCGGCGATCGAGGAGGAGTGGGTGCAGCCGGAGCCGTGCGCGGCCTCGCTCGAGTGGCGCTCGCCGGGGATCTCCACCGGCTCCTCGCCGTCGAAGAAGAGGTCGACCAAGGCGTCGGAGTGGCCGCCGGTGACGACCACCGCGGCGGGTCCCAGCAACTGTACGGCGCGAGCGAGGTCTTCCTGGGACGCGTCGTCCCCGAGCCCCGCGAGGACCCGCGCCTCGGGGATGTTCGGAGTCGCGATCGTCACCAGCGGCAGCAGGTCGTTGATCAGCGCGTCGCAGGCGTCGTCGTCGAGCAGCCGGGCGCCGGACTCGGCGACCATCACCGGGTCGAGCACCACCGGGGTGCCCTCGGCGACGTACGTCTTGAGTGCCTCGACCACCGCCGCGACCGTCGCCGCGTTCCCCAGCATCCCGATCTTCACCGCGTCGACGCCGATGTCTTCGGCGACCGCGCGCACCTGCGCGATGATCATCTCCGGCGGCACCTGCTCCACCGCCTCGACCCCGACCGTGCTCTGCGCGGTGAGCGCCGTGATCGCCGTCATCCCGTGCACGCCGCAGCGCGCGAAGGCCTTCAGGTCGGCCTGGATCCCGGCGCCGCCGCCGGAGTCCGAGCCGGCGATCGACAGCACCGCGGGTACCGGTTTCTCAGCCATGAGTGGAGCCTACGGAATCAACCATCCGAGACGACCGTCGTCGGCGCGGACAGCAGGGTGCGGGTGAAGGTGCCGACCGGCGTGGTGGCGAGGTAACCGAGCAGCTCGAGGCGGGCGAGGGCGACGGAGGCGCGGCGCGCGGGGAGATCGCTCGCGGGCGCCGCGTCCGACGGGTCGGCGGTGCGGCCGGAAGATCCGATCGCCGCGACGACAGCGTCGGCGTTGGTCGCGCCCGCCTCGACCGCCGCGAGGACGATCGCGAGCTCCTCCTCCAGTGGCGGGCCGGTGCGCTCCAGCGACCTCGCCCCGGCGCCGAGCATCGCGTCGAGCACGTCCTGGGCATCGCGGACGACGCAGGCGCCCCCGGCGAGCAGGTCGTTGGGACCGGCCGAGGGAGCAGAGTTGACCGGCCCGGGGACGGCGCCGAGATCGCGGCCCAACTCGGCGGCGAGGTCGGCGGTGATCAGCGACCCCGACCTGGTCGCCGCCTCGACCACCACGGTCATCCCGGCGAGCGCCGCCATCACCCGGTTGCGGGCGGGGAAGCTCCAGCGCCAGGGGGTCGAGCCGGGTGGCAGCTCGGAGATCACGACGCCGGTCTCGGCGATCGACCGCCAGAGCCCGCGGTGGGCGGCCGGGTAGGGGCTGTCGGGACCGCAGCCGAGCACCGCGATCGTCTTCCCGCCCGCATCGAGCGCGCCGCGGTGGGCGCAGGCGTCGATTCCGAAGGCGAGCCCGCTGGTCACCACCATGCCCGCGGCGGCGAGCTGCCGTGCCAGGTCGCGCGCCACCTCGCGGCCGTAGGAGGTCGCCCGGCGCGAGCCGACGATCGTCACCGCCGCCTGCGGCTCCATCCCTTCGAGCAGCCCGAGGGAGCCGCGACCCAAAAGCGCCCAGGGAGCATCGGCCGCGTCGCGCAACCCCGGCGGATAGCGGTCGTCGTGGCGGCAGATCGCCCAGCACTCGGCCTCCTCGAGCCGCTCGGCGAACCAGCCCTCGCCGAGGGTCGCGAGCTCGGCGAGCATCCCCGGACCCGCTTTCGGCGCGACCACCTCGACCAGGTCCTCGTTGCCCAACCGCAGCAGTTCCGGCGAGCGTCGCCCGACCTTGCCGGTTGCGATTTTCTCCAGGAAGGGGCCGAGCAGCGCGAGCAGCCACGACCGGCGCAGGCACGCCACACATGCCCGCCGCTCAGACACGGTCCCTCCTTCGCAACTGCAGCGCCTGGGCCATCTCTTCCTCGCCGACGCGCGCGACCCCGGCGAGGTCGGCGACCGTCCGCGCCAGCCGCAGCGCGCGATCGTGCGCCCGGCCGCTGAGACGGCGCCGCGAGTAGAGGTCGGCGAGCAGCGCCGCCGCCCCCGGATCGAGGTCGCACTCCCTCACCTCGGCGGTCGTCATCTCGGCGTTGCAGCGACCGAGGCCGAGCCGCGCTTCCTGGCGCTCACGCGCCGCCCGGACCCGTTCGCGCACCGCCGCCGAGGCCTCGCCCGGCGCGCCGCCGATCTCCTCGGCGCTGGGCTGGGACACCGCGACGAGCAGGTCGATGCGATCGGCCAGCGCCCCGCTCAGTTTCCCCTGGTAGCGCTGGATCTGGGAGGCGAGGCAAGTGCAGGCCGGGTCGTCCTCCCCGCGACCGCACGGACACGGGTTGGAAGCGGCGACCAGCATGAATCGGCACGGCAGCCGCCGCCGTCCCGACACCCTGGCGATCGACACCTCGCCGGTCTCCAGCGGCGCCCGCAGCGCCTCCAGCACCTCGCGGCGGAACTCGCAGAGCTCGTCCAGGAACAGGATCCCCCGGTGCGCCCGGGTCACCTCGCCCGGCCCGGGCGGGCTACCGCCACCGATCAACCCGGCGGCGCTGATCGTGTGGTGGGGCGCGCGGAACGGGCGCCCGGCGGGCAGCACGGCACCGAGCCCGCCGGTGACGCTGGCGATCCGCGCCACCTCGAGCGCCTCCTCCTGCCCGAGCGGCGGCAGGATCGAGGGCAGGCGGCTCGCGGCGAGCGACTTCCCCGCCCCGGGCGGTCCCACCATGAGGAGCGAGTGACCTCCTGCCGCGGCGACCTCGAGCGCGTGGCGCAGGTGGGGTTGCCCGCGCAGGTCGGCCAGGTCCGGCGCTCCCGGCGCCGGTCCGCTCCACAGCCGCAACGGCGAGGGTTCCGGCGCCCGCTCCCCCGCCGCGACCGCCGGCAACTCGGCGAGGCTGCCCAGCGGCACCACCTCCACCCCGCCCGCCAGCGCCGCCTCGGGTCCGTTCTCGGCGGGGACGACGATCGCCTCGGCGCCGTCTTCGCGCGCCGCCTCCGCGATCGCCAGCACCCCATATATGTGACGCACCTGGCCGTCGAGCGCCAGCTCCCCGGCCAGTGCCACCCGGTCCATCCCCTCCCACTCCAGTTGCCCGGAAGCCCGGAGCAGCGCCGCCGCGATCGCCAGGTCCATCCCCGGCCCCGCCTTCCGCAGGCTCGCCGGTGCCAGGTTGACGACGATCCGCGAGAGCGGGAACTCGAAGCCGCAGTTGACCAGCGCCGCACGGACCCGCTCGCGCGCCTCCCGCACCGCCGCGTCGGGCAGGCCGACGATCGCGAAGCCGGGCAGGCCGCGGTGGACGTCGACCTCGACCCGTACGGGCCGCGCCGAGATGCCGTCGAGCGTGAAGGTGCGGGCGGTAGCGAGCATGGAGGCCACGCTAGGAACCAAATGCGCGCGTGTGGCACGTGGAAAGCAAATCTTCTGTGCCGTCTCTGGAAAATTTCAGTGCCATCCGCCCAAAAGCGGCCCGAGATGTAGTTCGGTGCGCCCATGACCCGCCACCGACTCCGCACCGGCCGCCTCGCCGAGGCCCGCGCCGCCGAACACCTCCTCTCGCTCGGCTATCGGATGCTCGAGCGCAACGCCCGCACGAAGTTCGGCGAGCTCGACATCGTCGTCTTCGACCCGCCCGGTCAGGCGCTGGTCTTCGTCGAGGTGAAGGCGGTCCGCGCCGGGAGCAAGGTCGGCCCCGAGCGCCCCGTCCTCTGGGTCACCCCGCGCAAGCAGTCACAAGTGCGGCGGCTGGCAACCGCCTGGATCGCCGAGCGACGTTCAGGCGGCGCGGTCCCGCGCTACGCCAAGCTCCGCTTCGACGCTGTCGGCATCGTCCTCGGCCGTGAGGACGAAGTCGTCGATCTCGAGCACCTGATCGGAGCCTTCTAGCCCATGACCTTCGACGAAACCGAGCTGGGTGTAGGCGACGCTGGCGAAGGAGCGGCGGTGGAGTGGCGAGATGCCCTGCTTGTCGATCGCGGCACGGTGCTCGGGAGTCGAGTAGCCGACGTGTTCCTCGAAGCCCCAGCCGGGGTGGCGCTCGGCGGCCTCGCGCATGTAACGGTCGCGGGTGACCTTGGCGAGGACCGAGGCAGCGGCGATGGCGGCACTTGTACGGTCGCCGCCGACCACGCGGCGGTGCGGGACCTCGCAGCGGGGCAGGCGGAAGCCGTCGACCAGGCAGATCGCGTCGGGGCCGGGTTCGACCCGCGCCAGGGCGTCGCCGAGGGCTTCGCAGTTGGTGACGTGGAGGCCGCGGCGGTCGATGCCCGGCGCCGAGCGGATCACGATGCTGACCCGCGCCGCCGCCCGCATCACGCAGGGGAACATCTCGACCCGGGCCTCCTCGGTCATCTGCTTGGAGTCGTGGAGGCCACCGAGGATGCGGCGGTCCCCAACTGTCAGCGTCTCGTAGTCGAAGAGGACGGCGGCGGCGACCAGCGGGCCGGCCAGGCAGCCGCGCCCGGCCTCGTCGGCGCCCGCGACGAAGCGGTGATCGAGGCCGCGGTCGAAATCGAAGAGGCGCTGGCTACGGCGCAGCCGGCGTTTGTGGAGCTTGCCGCTCACCGGGCGCCCGCGCTCCGAGCAGGGTCGGGCAGGCCCTCGCTAGAGGGTGCCGATGCGATCCGGCGGCCAGTAGGTCGCGAAGGCCTCGCCGATGATCCACGACTTGGGGACGGGACCCCAGTAACGGCTGTCGTCGCTTTCGCCACGGTTGTCCCCCATCATGAAGAAGTAGCCGGGCGGGATCTTGATCGTCTTCGGCAAATTGCACTCATAACCGCCCCCGCAGGGCCTGATGTAGGGCTCGTCGGTCTTCTCCACGCCGTTCACGACCGGGTGGCCGTCTTTGACCGAGAGGGTGTCGCCGCCGACCGCGACGATCCGCTTGATGAAGGTCTGGCTCGACTGTTGCGCCGTGGGCTTCGGGCATGCCTCGCCAGATTCGATCGGCTGCATTTTTTTCACGAGCGCGCCGCATTCCCTGCTCGACTCGGCCCCGGCGGGCGGGTGGAAGACGACGATGTCCCCGGGCTTCGGTTCGTGCAGGTGGTAGATGAAGCGGTTGACGAGGACGCGCTGGCCGACGTCGAGCGTCGGTTCCATCGAGCCCGAGGGGATCTGGTACGGCTTCACGATCCAGGCCTGGATCCCAAGCGCCAGCCCGAGGGCCAAGGCGACGATCACCACCAGCTCGATCAGGCCGCCGGCTTTGCTCTTCGGTTTCGGGATCCGGAAGTTCACTGCGGCGTGATTCTTGAGCAAAAGTCCGAAGACTGTCTAAAGGGTGCCGATTCGGTCCGGCGGGCAGTAGGTGGCGAAGGCCTCGCCGATGATCCATTCCTTGGGGACGGGACCCCAGTAACGGCTGTCGTCGCTTTCGCCCCGGTTGTCGCCCATCATGAAGAAGTAGCCCTTGGGGATCGTGATCGTCTTGGGCAGATTGCAGACCGAGAGGCTCCCGCAGGGCCGGATGAACGATTCATCGGGGTTCTCTTTCCCGTTCACGACGGGGTGACCTTCTTTGATCGAAAGCTTGTCGCCGCCGACGGCGACGATCCGCTTGATGAAGTTCTGGCTCGACTCGTTCGGCGTCGGCGTCGGGCAGGCCTCGTCCTGAGGGACGTCGACGCCGCACTGCACGCTCGCTTCCGCGCCCGCGGGCGGGTGGAAGACGACGATGTCACCCGCCTTCGGTTCGTGCAGGTGGTAGATGAAGCGGTTGACGAGGACGCGCTGGCCGACGTCGAGCGTGGGTTCCATCGAGCCCGAGGGGATCTGGTAGGGCTTGACCAGCCAAGCCTGGATCCCCAGCGCCAGCCCGAGGGCGAGCGCGACGATGACCACCAACTCGATCAGGCCGCCCGCTTTGCTCTTCGGCTTGGGCAGCGAGAGTTTCAGCCCGCGGAGTCCTCGTCGGAGTCACCGGATTTATCCGGTTTCTCGCCCTCGGGCTCCTCCGACGCTGGACTGTCCTCGGTCTCACTGGTGGCGGCCGGCTCGCTGTCCGTGTCCGCCGCCGCATCAGTCTCTGCCCCCGCATCCGCCTCCGGCGCCGCATCGGCCTCAGAAGTGGCCTCCGCCTCGGGCGTGACCTCGGCCTCCGGAGCGGCCTCCGTCTCCGGCGTCGCCTCCGCCGCGGCCTGCTCGGCCTCGGTCGGGACGACCTCCTCCTGGCTCACGCCCTCGGCGTCGACCGCCGTGGGCTCGTCCGCCGCTGCCGTGGTGGGCTTCGACACCATGTCCTCGTCGATGCCCCAACGGCGCTCGGCGACGCGAGCCGCCTTGCCGATCCGGCCGCGGAGGTAGTAGAGCTTGGCCCGTCGCACGTCACCGCGCGCCGCGACCTCGAGTTTCTCGATCTTCGGCGAGTGGAGCGGGAACGTCCGCTCGACGCCGACGCCGAAGGACTGCTTGCGGACGGTGAACGTCTCGCGCGCCCCGCTGCCCTGCCGGCGCAGCACCACGCCCTCAAAGACCTGGGTCCGTTTGCGCGTACCCTCGATGACCTGGAAGTGGACTTTCACGCGATCACCAGGATCAAAAGAAGGGAGGCCCTTCTTGAGCTGGTCGCGCTCGATGCTGTCGATGACTGAGCTCATTGCGAAGTTTCTGCTTTCGGCGGCGAAGATTCGGCTGCGTGCGAAGAAAAACCGCCCAGACCCCCGGTCGGGACCCACGCGGTCGCGGAATGTTAGCTATTCCGAGGCTTCCGCAGCTTTGCGCTCATCTTCCGCATACGCCTTGGCACGTTCTCGTGACCGATCCATGCGCCATTCGCGGATCTTTTCGTGGTCTCCGGAGAGCAGGACCTCGGGCACCTTCCAGCCCCGGTGGACCGGCGGGCGGGTGTAGTGCGGGTACTCCGGCATGCCCTCCAGGACCTGGCTGTAGGAGTCCTCGGCGGCCGAGCTGGCGTTGCCGAGCGCCCCGGGCAGCTTCCGCATCAGCACGTCGGCGACGACCATCGCCGGTAGCTCTCCCCCGGCGAGGACATAGCGGCCGATCGAGACCTCGTCGTCGGCGAAGTGCTCGTGGATGCGCTCGTCGAAGCCCTCGTAGCGACCGCAGAGCAGCGCCACGTGGCGTTCGCCGACCAGTTCGTCGGCAAGTTCGTCGTCCAGCAGTCGCCCGGTCGGCGTCAGCAGGACGATCCGCGGCCGCACCCCTTCGCCATAGGCCGCCTGCAGCGCCGCGTCGATCACGTCGACCCGCAGCACCATCCCGGCGCCGCCGCCATAGGGCGCGTCGTCGACCTGGCGCCCGGTCAGCGGGGTCGAGTCGCGGTAGTTGAAGAGCCGCAGCTCGTTGCCTTCCCGCAGCGCGTTCTGCACCGGGCGCTGCGTCTGCAGCCAGTCGAACGCCTCCGGGAAGAGGGAGAAGATGTCCAGCCGCACGGGCGGCGCTCAGTCGAGGATGTCGACGATGACGCGGCGGTCGATCCGCACCGCGGCAGCCTTGGCGATCGTCCGGATCGCGTTGGCGACGCGGCCGCCTTTGCCGATCACCCGGCCGAGATCGCCGTCGGCGACGCTGATCTCGTAGACGAGGTCGCCATCCTCTTCGAGCTCCTCGACCTCCACGGCCTCAGGATCCTCGACGAGGGACTTGACGAGGAATTCGAGCAGCTCGGTCATCGCCGGAGGTACGGCTAGCTGCCGTGGGCGGCGATGCCCTTGGTGCGCAGCAGGTGGGCCACGGTCTCGGACGGCTGGGCGCCGTGCTCGATCCAGTGGCGAGCGCGCTCCTCGTCGAGCACGATCGTCGAGGGCTCGGTCTGCGGGTTGTACTGGCCGATCGTCTCGATCGTCCGCCCGTCACGCGGGGAACGTTTATCGGCGACGACGATCCGCCACACGGGGTTCTTCTTGGAACCCACTCGTCTAAGTCGAATTCTCACTGCCATGCGGCGCAGAACTGTAGCGGAACAGCGATTCTTGCGCTTGGCTGGCGGTGCGGGGTTGCATCGGGAGTGGTTGGGCGGCTTTGGGCCTCGGTTCGGAGAAGGGGACGGGAAAGGGACGCAAGGGCTTTCGGCGAGAGCGGCCGTCTCGGCCACGGCCCTGGCTGGCTGTGGCCGTGGCCGAGACGGCCGGGGATGTGAGGAGAGCCATAGAGACTCCGGGGCGTGCGCCAGGGGCGCGTCACGGGAGGAGCACGGATCCCTCACCGGTGTCCCACGGGAGAGTCACGGGACTCGCATCTCGTGAGGGAGAGCGTGGGAAGTCCACGCTTCCGTGCGTGTTGGGCAACAGTCACGACCACGCTGCAAGGATTACCGGTGCTATAGCCCCTGTAATGCTTGCAGCGCGTTCTCGGGCCCTGATCCCGGGCCCGGAAAGCCCCCGAATGTGCCCGAAGGCCGCGGGAAGTGTGGAGTTCCTGGCATCTTCGTCAACAAATACAGCCAGGTGTGCCATTTCTCGCACGCACCTCCGACGTAAGTCCGACCTCCGCCCGCACTCGTGCCTGGACCCACACGGACCTCCCGTCCTGGGCGTCTCATCGCGGTCACAGCCAGCCAGGACCGCGATGAGACGCCCAGGACGCCCCTAGGACTGCCGGAGCGGCCTGAACAACGCCGTCCCGCGCGAACCTACCGCCGCCGCACCTTCGGTTTCGGCACTTGCCCGCTCATCCGCATGAGTTTCTGGGGGTCCGGCATTTTGCCGTTGGCCATCGAGCGCATCATCACGCGCATCTGGTCGAACTGTTTGACCAGGGCGCGGACCTCTTGGACTTTCGTGCCGGAGCCGTCGGCGATGCGTTTGCGGCGGCGGCCCTTGATCAGGGTCGGGTCGTGGCGCTCGGCCGGGGTCATCGAGAGGATGATCGCCTCGGTGCGGTCGAGCTGGCGCTCGTCGATGTTGGCGTTCTTCAGCTCTTTCATCGCGCCCATGCCGGGCAGCATCCCGATGATGCCGCTGAGCGGGCCCATTTTTCGGACCTGCTTCATCTGCGTGAGGAAGTCCTCCAGCGTGAACTGGTCCTTTTTGAGTTTTTCCTCGAGCTCTTCGGCGGACTTCTCGTCGACCTGGCTTTCGGCTTTCTCGATCAGGGTCAGGACGTCGCCCATGCCGAGGATCCGCTGCGCCATCCGGTCCGGATGGAAGCGGTCGAAGTCCTCGATTTTCTCGCCGGTCGAGGCGAACATGATCGGCTTGCCGGTGACCGCTTTGACCGAGAGCGCGGCGCCGCCGCGGGCGTCGCCGTCGAGCTTGGTCATCACCACGCCGTCGAACTCGGCCGCCTCGGCGAAGGATTCGGCGACTCCGACCGCGTCCTGACCGGTCATCGCGTCGACCACCAGCAGCACGTCGTCGGGCTTGGTCTTGTCGCGGATCCGCGACAGCTCCTTCATCAGGTCCTGATCGATGTGGAGGCGGCCGGCGGTGTCGATGACGAGGACGTCGCGGCGCTCCTCGCGCGCCCGCTCGAGCGCCCAGGTCGCGATGTCGACCGGATCGGCGTCCGTGCCTTTCTCGTAGACGTGGGCGCCGGCGCGCTGCCCCATCGTCACCAGCTGCTCGACCGCGGCCGGGCGGTAGACGTCGCAGGCGGCGAGCGCCACGTCTTTGCGCTGCTTCTTGAAGTAGGAGGCGAGCTTCGCGCAGGCGGTCGTCTTACCGCTGCCCTGCAGGCCCGCCATCAGGATCACGGTCGGGCCGGAGCTCGCCATCGTCAACTCGACGCCTTCGCCGCCCATCAGGTCGGCCAGCTCCTCGTTGACGATTTTCACGACCTGCTGACCGGGGTCGAGGCTGTCCATCACCTCGGCGCCCAGGCACCGTTCTTTCAGCGTTTTCGTAAACGCTTTGACGACTTTGAAGTTGACGTCCGCCTCGAGCAGCGCGAGCCGGATGTCGCGCATCGCCGAATCGATGTCCCCCTCGCTCAGCTTGCCGCGCGAGCGGACGTCCGAGAGGGTCGACTGGAGGCGGTCGGAGAGCTGATCGAACATCAGGTCAGGCTACTCCCCGCTACTCGGACAGGAGCGCGGCGGCGTACTCGCCGGGGTCGAACGGCCGCAGATCCTCGAGCTTCTCCCCCACCCCGATCAGCTTCACCGGGATGCCGAGTTCGGAGGAGATCGCCAGCGCGATGCCACCCTTCGCCGTCCCGTCGAGCTTGGTGATGACGACGCCGTCGACCTGGACCGCCTCGGAGAACACTTTCGCTTGGCGCAGCCCGTTCTGGCCGGTGGTGGCGTCGATCGAGATCAGCGTCTCGTGCGGCGCGTCGGGGATCAGTTTGCCGATCACCCGGCGGACCTTCGCGAGCTCCTCCATCAGATTGTCCTGGGTGTGGAGGCGCCCGGCGGTGTCGACGATCACCACGTCGGCGTTGCGGGCGACGCCGGCGGAGACCGCGTCGTAGGCGACCGACCCCGGGTCGGCGCCGGCCTGGCCGCGGACCAGCTCGGCGCCCGCGCGTTTCGCCCACTCGGCGAGCTGCTCGGCGGCGGCGGCGCGGTAGGTATCCCCGGCGCCCATCACCACCGAGAGGCCGAATTCTTTGGAGAGGTGCCAGGCGATCTTGCCGATCGTCGTCGTCTTGCCGGTGCCGTTGACGCCGACCATCATCAGCACCGCGGGCTGAGCCGAGAGGTCGATCTTGGCGCGGGCGGTCGAGGCGACTTCGGCGAGGATCTCGATCAGGCGGGCGCGGATCGGCTCGCCCTCGGCCGGGATGGCGCCGGAGTCGACCTCGTGCTCGAGTTTCTCCACCACGGCGGCGGTGGTCGGCGCGCCGACGTCGGCGAGGATCAGCGCCTCCTCCAGCAGTTCCCACGTTTCGTCGTCGATTTTCTCGAAGACGGAGGCGGTGATCTCCTCGGCCAGGGCCTGGCGCGATTTCGACAGCGACTCGCGCAGGCGGCGAAAGACGCCGCGTTTGCGCTCCGGCTCAGCCTCCTCCTCGAGCGGCGCGACGTTCATGGGCTCGCGCGAACCGAGGTCGATCATCTCCTGCCAGGTGGTCGCCATCGACCGGGGAGGCTAGCGGCGCCGCCGCCCGATCGGCTGCCTCGCCCAGCTCGGCGACCGCCGTGGAGAGGTGCGCGGCCAGCCGCTCGGCTCCCGGAGCCGAATCCGGGTCGGCGAGGAGCCCGAAGCTGACCCGGCCGTTGTAGGAGAGGATCGCGATCGCGAGGCCGTGCCGGCGGGCGAGGAAACCGACCGGGTGGATCGCGGTCAGCTCGCGGCCGAGGGCGTAGAAGGGGATCTGCGGGCCGGGGAAGTTGGTGACCAGCAGGTTGAAGAGGCGGGTCGAGAAGTTGATCGCCGCGGTCGGGCCGAGCAGGACCGGCGGGGCGAAATCGCGGAACCAGTCGTTGAGGCCCCAGATCGCTTCGGCGCCGAGTGGCTGCTTGGAGGCCTTCAGGCCGTCCATCGCGGTGCTGATCACGGCGAGGCGCTCGGCCGGGTCGGCGATCCCGACCGGCAATGGCCCCCGCATCGCGGTCAGTTTGTTGCCGAGCTCACCGTGCTCGTCGACGGTGCGGATCGAGACCGGCACCAGCGCCTTCAGCTCGAGCCCGTCGGTCTTCTCGCCGCTTTCGGCGAACCAAGCGCGCAGCGCCCCGGTGGCGACGGCGAGCGAGACGTCGTTGACGGTGCCGCCGAGCGCGTTCTTGATCCGTTTGAACTCGGGCAGGTCGAAGGTCGCCCAGGCGAAGTCGCGGCGCGGCCCGACGCCGCGCGGGTTGATCGGCACGCGCGGCGCCGCGCGCAGCAGGTTGAAGGTGACCTCCCAGAGGCCGGCGAGCCCCTCTCCGGCGCGCCGTGAGGCGTCGCCGGGATCCTTGGCTGCGCGGGTCAGCCAGCGGGCGAGACGGCGGAGCGTGGCGAGCATCCCGGTCGCGGCGCGGACGCCGAGCCCGGTGTGGGACGGCGTGCGCTCCGGGCGCCAGGGCTCCTCCGGCCCGGGCTCCGGCGCGTCGGGCGCGACATCGAAGAGCAGCATCCCGATGTCGACAGCGGAGATCCCGTCGGCCATCGCGTGGTGGGTCTTGTAGACGATCGCGAAGCGATCCTCGGCGAACCCGTCGACGAGGGTCAGCTCCCAGAGCGGTTTGCGCCGATCCAACGGCGGCGCCAAGAGCTCCCCCGCGAGCGCCCGCATCTCGGCATCGGTGCCCGGCGAAGGCAGCGTCACCCGATCCACGTGCCGCCGCACGTCGAAGGTCTCGTCGTCGACCCAGAACGGCGTCCCCAGCCCGAGCGGTGGCCTCAACAACCGCTGCCGCAGTCGGGGCAACTGATGGAGCCGCGAGCGGATCTGCGCCAGGAACTCCGCCTGCGTCGGCGGCTCCCCGTCGAATACCAACACGGCCCCGATGGCCATGTGAGCGTTGTCCTTCTCGTTGGCGAGGAACGACGTATCGAAACTCGACAGTCGGTCCATATGGCGTTGCGCCATCTCCCTCCCTCCTTGGAGAGAGACTAGCCCGAGGCCAGGGCGAGCGGTTACGAAGGCCTCGTTAAGCGGAGGGCTGCGAGGCGGGAGTCCTGACCCTCTCCTCGCTCAAACTCGGGCAGCCTCGTGCCCAGCCCGTCCGAGGTTGTCGTTGGGCCCTCGTTACAAGCCGCTCCGAAGAGGGTCAGAACCCCCACGCCCCGCCCGCTCAGGCGACGGCGGTGAGAGGCTCCGGGCCGGACTCGTCGCTTTCGTCGGCGAGGTCTTCGCCGGCTTCGCGGGGCAGTTTGCGGCTCACGACTTTCGTGACGCCGTCGCCGCCCATGGTCACGCCGTAGAGGACGTCGGCGGCGTCCATGGTGCGTTTCTGGTGGGTGACGATGACGAACTGGGCGCGGTCGGAGAAGCGGCGGATCAGCTGGAGGAAGCGGTCGATGTTGGCGTCGTCGAGGGCGGCCTCGACCTCGTCCAGGATGTAGAAGGGGCACGGCCGGGCGAGGAAGACGGCGAAGACGAAGGCGAGCGCCACCAGGGACTTCTCACCGCCCGACATCAGGGAGAGCTTCCGCGTCGACTTGCCCGCCGGGTTCACCTCGATCTCGACCCCGAACTCGTCGCGTTCCTCGCGCTCCTCCTCGTCGGGATCGGGCTCGGCCGCCTCGGCACCGTCGTCGCCCTCGGCCGCCGGCTGCTGCTCCTCCTCGCGGACCGCCCGCAGGCTGACCCGCCGCAAGCGACCGCGGCCGCCGGGGAACAGGTGTTCCACCATCTCCTCGAAGTTCGTCGCGGTGGCCTCGAAGGTCTCCTCGAAGGCGCGCTCGATCTCCTCGTCGATTTCGCGGATCAGCGACTCCAGCTCGCGCATCGCGCGCTCGGTGTCCTCGCGCTGCGCCTGCAGCTGCTCGACGTGCTCGTTCGCCTCTTCATATTCGCGCTCGGCCAGCGGGTTGACCGGGCCGATCTGGGCGCGGCGCCGATCGAGGCGCTCGAGCCGACGGTCGATCTCGGCGCGCTCCTCGTCGGTCATCGCGATCTCCGCCGGCGGCACCTCCTCGCCCAGCTTCTCGACGATCGCCGCCATCTCGCGTTCGGCCTCGGCGCGGCGGTCGCCCAGGTGGGCGGCCTCGACCTCGGCCTGCGTCAACTCTTCGGAGACCGACCGCATCTGGCCTTGCAGCTCGAACTCGAGTTTCGAGCAGGCGCGCAGCTCGTCGGCGATCTCGTCGCTGTCGCCGTCTTTGCCGACCACCGCCGACTCGGTCCGGTCGACGCGGTCGCGGATCGCGGTGCCCGCCGCCTCGACCGCGGCCAGCGCCGCGCGCACGTCGTCGAGCAACTCCTCGGCGCCGACCAGGCGCGCCCGCACTTTCTCCCGGTGGCGCTCGCCGAGCAGGCCCTCGGCGCGGCGCGCGTGCCGGATCGCCCGCTCGCTCCCCGCCCGGACGTCGCCGAGCGCGTGCTCGCGCGCGGTCTCCGAAGCGTCGTCGGAGCGTGCCGTCGCCAGGCCTTCCAGCGCCGTCGCGAGGCCCGCGTCGACCTCGCCCAGCTCCTCCTCCAGCTTCCGTGCCCGCTGCGTCGGCGCGTCGGTACCGCTGACCTCCAGCGTGAGCGGCCCGAGCTCGGCGCGCAGCCGCTCCAGCCGCGCCTCGACCTCGCTCTCGCTCCGCGAGAGGCCCGCCACACGCACCGCGACCCGCTCGGACTCGCCGCGCAGCTTGGTCAGCACGCCCCAGGCCTGGGTCCGCGCCCGGTCGCGCTCGGCGAAGCGCTCCTCGGCGGCGGAGCGCCGTTTGCTCACCTCGGACAGCTGCCCCTCGAGCTTCGTGCGCGTCTCCCGCGCCGTCGCCGCCGCCTTCGCAGCCGCGGCGGCCCGGTCGGCACCGAAGCGCAGTTCCTCGGAGACGATCTGGCCCTTCAACTCGGCTTCCTCGCGATCGATCCGCGCGCCGATCTCTGCCGCCTGCGCCTGCCGTTTCAGCGGTCGCAGCCGCGCCCGCGCCTCGCGCTCGACGTCCAGCGCCCGGTCGAGGTTGTCGCGCGTGCCCTTCAGCTTCAGTTCCGCCCGGCGCCGGCGTTTGCGGTGCTTGCCGAGCCCGGCGGCCTCCTCGATCAGCAGCCGCCGCTCGCGCGGCTTGGAGTGGATGATCGTCTCCACCCGTCCCTGACTGATCACCGAGTGCATCTCACGCCCGAGGTTGGTGTCGGAGAGGACTTCGATCACGTCGGCGAGCCGCGCCCGCGCCCCGTTCAGCCGGTAGCCGCCGTCGCCGTTGCGGTCGAGCCGCCGCTCCACGGCGATCTCGGAGAACTCGGTCTTGGCCCGCCCGTCGGAGTTGTCGATCACGACCTCGACCTGCGCCTCGCGCCGGGCGCCGGTGTTTTTGCCGCCGGCGGAGATCACGTCCTGCATCGAGGCGCCGCGGATCGCGCCCGGGCTCTGCTCGCCGAGCGCCCACAGCACCGCGTCGGTGATGTTGCTCTTGCCGGAGCCGTTCGGCCCGACGATGACGCTGACGCCGGGCGAGAACTCGAGGCTCACCCGCTCGGGGAACGACTTGAACCCCTTCATCGTGATCGATCTCAGGTACATAAGTTCAGCATCCAGGGTCGCGCGCGGCTCGGACGCCACCCCGGCGGTGGAAAGCCCTTATTTGCGACGAATTAAGGGGCGGTGCAACTAGCCGCCCAGCGCCCGCAGCGCCTCCTCGGCGGCGACCTGCTCGGCCGCCTTCTTGCTGCGCCCCTCGCCCGCCCCGACCCGCTCGGATTCGACGATCGCGGCCACCTCGAAGGTCCGCCGGTGCGGCGGCCCGGTGGCGTTCGTCACCTCGTAGTTCACCCGCGCCCCGCGCCGCGCCAGCAGCTCCTGCAGGGCGCTCTTGAAGTCGATCCGCGTCTCCGAGGCCAGCTCGATCCGCGGCGCGAACGCCGCCGCCACCGCCGCCGAGGTGCGCTCGAAGCCGAAGGCGATGTGACAGGCGCCGATCAGCGCCTCGGTCGCCTCCGGCAGCGGCCGCTCGCCGTCCAGCAGCACCTCCGCCGGGATCGCCGCGGTGATGCCCGCGGGCTCGTTCGCCCGCAGCATCTCCGGCACGCCGAGCAACCGTCCCACCGCCGCGCATGACACTCCCGACACGGCCTGGTTGTGGATCTTCGTCAGGCCGCCCGCGGCGACGTCCGGGAAGCGCTCGTACAGCGACCCGGCGACCGAGAGCCCGAGCACGCTGTCGCCGAGGAAGGCGAGGCGCTCGAACGAGTCGACCCGGCGCTCGGTCCAGGAGGAGTGCGTCAACGCCTGCCGGCGGAGCTCCTCCGGCAGGTCCTCGATCAGTGCCGCGAGCGGGGAGACGGCGGCACGCCCGGCGAGGTCGTCGGTGTCGCGCCCGGAGGCGAGGTCCGCCGCCGACCCGTCCGACATCTCAGGCAGGCGCCCTCTCGAGGACGAAGGCGACGGCGTCGCCAACGGTCAGGATCCGGGTCGCCTCCTCCTCGGTGACCTTGATCCCGTAACGGTCTTCGAGCTCCATCACCAGCTCGTAGAGGTCGAGCGAGTCGGCCTCGAGGTCCTCGCGGAAGCGGGTGCCCTCCTCGATCCGGCCGGGGTCCACTTCGAGCTCCTCGGACAGGTGCTCGCGGACCAGCGTGATGACTTCGTCGCGCTCCATCGGCTGAATTATCACGCAGCCGCGCCGTCGGTCGGCTTCGCGACCCCGTCGCCTGCCGCCACACCCGCGTCGGGCGCCGCCTCGTCGGCCAGCGCCGCACGTCCGGCGCCGCCCTCGCGCAGCAGCGCGGCGGTCCGCCCCACCGCGTCCACCCGCACCGACCGCGCCGCCATCCGCACCGCGTTGGCGACGCCGTCGGGGCCCGAGGCGCCGTGCCCGACGATCGTCACCGCGCGCAGCCCGAGCAGGATCGCGCCGCCGGTCGTGTCGGGGTCGAATTTCTTGCGCAGCCCGCCCAACGAAGGTTTCAGCAGCATCCCGCCGACCGCGGCCATCGGGTTCTGGCGGGCGACGTCGGAGATCGCCCCGGCGAGTTCCTTCGCCGCGCCCTCCATCACCTTCAGTGCGACGTTGCCGGTGAAGCCGTCGGTGACGACGACGTCGACCTTGGCCGCGGGCAGGTCGCCACCCTCGATGTTGCCGACGAAGTTGAGCCCCGGGGCCTCCTTCAGGATCCGGTGCGCCTCGACGATCTCCGGCCGCCCCTTGCCGGCCTCCTCGCCGACCGTCAGCAGGCCGACTGTCGGTTCGCGGACCTCCATCACCGCCGCGCTGAAGGCGGCGCCTAGGAACGCGAACTGCACCAGGTGCTGGGGACGAACCTCGACGTTGGCGCCAACGTCGAGGAAGAGCACCGGTTTGCGCGGCGAGGGGATCGGCACGGCGAGCGCGGGCCGCTGCACGCCTTTGAGGCGGCGCAGGCCGAAGGTCGCGGCGGCCATCGTCGCCCCGGTCGAGCCGAGGCTGACCAGCGCCTGGGCGTTGCCCTCGGCGACGTCGGCGGCGGCGCGCACCACCGAGGCCTCCTTGCGGTCACGCACCGACTGGACGGCGTCGTCCTCGTTGCCGATCCACTCGGTGGTCGGGATCACCTCGATCCCCTCCACGCCGGACAGCCCAAGCGAGCGCTCCGGCCCGAACACGCGCACGCCGATGCCGTCGGCCGCGGCGCGGCGGGCGCCCTCGGCAAGCACGTCGAAACCCTGCTCCGCCCCGTAACCGTCGAGGGCGATCGTCACCGGGCGGCTTTGCGCCACGGTGGCTAGGAGTCGGCGGTGGTCACCGTCGGGTCGGTGACTTTGTGGGAGACGACCTCGCGTCCGGCGTAAGTGCCGCAGTTTTTGCAGACACGGTGCGGGAGGGCGGGCTCGTGGCAGCGCGGGCAACGACGCAGAGCTGGCTGCGCGGCCTTGTGCTGGGCGCGGCGCTTGTCGCGACGGGCGCTGGAAGTTCTCTTCTTAGGGACGGCCATGAGTCGCGGAATCCTACAGGGTCAGTAGACGGCGCGCACCACGGCCAGGTCGTCGGCCTGCCAGGTGACCTCTCCACCGCTCCACGCGGCGAGGTCGGCGGCGGTCTCGGGGAAGTCCCAGTCCGGCGTCAGCGGGGTGACCTGGACGTCGGACTTGACCACGTCGCCGATCACCAGCGCCCGCGACTGCTCGCGCACCCGGCGGAACAGTTCCTCCTTCTGCGGCGCCCGCAGGTGGTGGATCGACAAGACCCCGATCACCAGGTCCCAGGGCCCGTCCGGCAGCGGGTCCTCGATCCGCGCCAGCTGCACGTCGTCGTACATCTCGCGGGCGCGGAAGACCATGTCCGGGGACGAATCGAGGCCGATCACCCAGCTGTCCGGGTAGGCCTCGATCAGCCGCCGGGTCGTCTCCCCGGTGCCCATGCCGAGCTCCAGAACGCGCTGCGGGGCGAACGGGATCGCCGCGATCGCCTGCTCCTGCAGTTCGGCGTAGCGCGGGATGTCCGTCCGGATCATCTCCAGGTAGCCGTCGGGTTTCCAGGTGAAATCGCTCATTCCCTAACCTCGGAGTATGCCGACCGCACCAGAGACCGTCCTCGACATATCGCGCTTCAACCTCTCGCCCGGCGAGGGCAGGCGCCTGGAGCTGCCGGTCGAGCTGGCTCCCTTCGAGCTCGGCGGCCAGACCTATCTGGCCGACCCGGCCGCGCCGACCGTGCGCCTCGAGGCCTCCCGGCACTCCAGCGGCTTCGCCTTCAAGCTCAACTTCCCGGTCCACATCGTGGGACCGTGCATGCGCTGCCTCGAGCCCGCCGCCCTCGACCTCGACGTCGAGGCCCGCGAGGTGGACGCCTCCGGCACCGGCGACCCCGAGCTTCGCAGCCCCTACCTCGACGAGGACGAGCTCGACATCAGTCGCTGGGCCCACGACGCCGTCCTCCTCGCCCTCCCCACCCGCATCCTCTGCCGCCCCGACTGCCTCGGCCTCTGCCCCGACTGCGGCGAGCCCCTGAACGACGCCGACCCGGCCGATCACGAACACGAGAAACCGATCGACCCGCGCTGGTCGGCGCTGAAGAACCTGAAACTGGAGTAGGGACGGGGTTGGCGTGGCGGGGGTCCTGACCCTCTCCTCGCTCAAACTCGGGCTGGATCGCGCTCCCGGCGAGCATTGGCCGGGTCGGGCCCTCGTTACAAGCCGCTCGGAGAGGGTCAGGACCCCCGCTCCGGCCCGCCGCTGCGATTCGGGCAGGCCCGTGCCGCTTCCGCCGTTCCTTATGGCGGTCAGGGCGCCATAAGGAACAGCTGGCGAGAGCCGGCCATTTCCGCTGTTCTTTATGCCGACCCCTCCGGCAAAAGGAACAGCTGGCGCGGACGGGACGCAGCTGGCTGTTCCTTATGGTCGCCAGGAGACCAAAAGGAACAGCCAGCGTGGAGCGAGGCGGTTCCGCTGTTCCTTTTGAGCCTCTTAGGCGCATAAGGAACAGCTGGCGGGAGCTGGTGCGGCGGACCGAGGTTCCGCAGGTTGCTCTCTTAGCTCCGCAGGGAGAGCGGGCTCCCGGACCTGTGCCACGCGGGAGGCGATTTCGGTCTCCCTCCGAACGGCTTGTAACGAGGGCCCGAGGTGGATTTCGGACGGGCGGGGCACGATGCTGCCCGAGTTTGAGAGAGGAGGGAGACCGAAAGCGCCTCCCCTCGGGTCCCGAAACCTAAGGAGCCTGGTCGAGCTCGGGCGCGGGTTCTTCCTCGCGCCCCGCCAGACGATCGCGGCCGCGCTGGACGGCCGCGAGGAACTTCTGCAGGTTCACTTCCAAGGTGTTGAGGATCTCGTCGGCGTAGTCCTCGGCGCCGAGGCGGATTTCGCGCTCGCGGTTGCGGGCGTCCTCGACGATCTCGTCGGCGGCGCGCTCGGCCTGTTTGGTGACCTCCTCGTCGGAGATCAGGCGGGCCTGCTGCTCGCGCGCCTCGCGGACGATGCGCTCGGCCTCGCGTTTGGCCTCGGCCAGCATCTCCTGGCGCTCCTTGACGATCCAGCGCGCCTGCTTGATCTCCTCGGGGATCGTGGCACGCATCTGGTCGAGGAGGTCATAGATCTCCTCGCGGTCCACCCGCACCTGATCCGTCAGCGGGACCGGGCGCGCGTTGTGAACTACATCATCAAGTTTGTCGATTAAGACCAGGACGTCCATAAGCGGTTCGTAAGCCTACGTGTATGCGGGGGTTTTGGCCAAGAAAGAGTATGCCTGGGCGAATTTGCAAGGAGATGCCCAGGACTGGACGAGCGACACAACCCTACCTTGCGGCGCGGTCGAGGTTCTGGGTCACCTGTCGCTGAAGCGTTCGGCGAGTGCGCCGGCGACCGCCGGCGGGACCAGATCGCCGACGTCGCCGCCGAACGTCGCCATTTCCTTGACGCCGGTCGAGGAGAGGAAGCTGTAGTGCGGCGAGGCGATCACGTAGATGCTCTCGATGCCCGGATCGAGCTTTCGGTTCAGCTGCGCCATCTCGAACTCGTACTCGAAGTCGGAGATCGCCCGCATACCCTTGACGATCGCGTGGGCGTCGTTCTGACGCGCGAACTCGACCAGCAGCGTCGAGAAGATCTGCACCTCGACGTTCTCGAGATCGGCCGTGGCGGCCTCGATGAACTCCTTGCGCTCCTCCGCCGTGAACAGCGTCTTGTTCTTGCGCAGCGGGTTGTTGACGACGCCGACGACGACCTTGTCGAAGACGCTCGACGTGCGGGTGATGATGTCGACGTGTCCGAGGGTGACCGGGTCGTAGGTCCCCGGGCAGACGACGGTCCCATTGCGTTCGCTCACTCGTCCTCCAGCGCGTAGATCGATACGTCGGCGGCCCCGTAGCGACGCTGCCGCAGCCGCTCCAGCGAGCCGATCGGGAGCGGGCGACGAGCGCCGCTCTCGACCACGGCGCGACCGCCGGGGGCCAGCACGCCGGGGAGGTGCGTGTCCAATTGCCGGGCCACGAGGTCGGCGAGTTTATAGGGAGCATCGACGAAGACGAGGTCGTAGCGACCCCCGTCCGGGCGGGCGGCGGCGGCGAGCCAGGCCTCGGCGTCGCCGCGCACGAGCTCGGCGCGGTCGCGCAATCCCAGCCGCTCGACGTTGCCGAGGGCCGGGCGCGTGTCCCGGTCGACCAGGGTCGCGCGGGCGGCGCCGCGGGATAGCGCCTCGATCGCCAGCGCCCCGGTGCCGCAGTAGAGGTCGAGGACGACGGCCCCCTCGACCCGCGCCCCGAGGCTGGAGAAGACCGCCTCGCGGACGCGCTCTGACGTCGGCCGCACCTTCCAGCCGCGCGGGGCGACCAGCTGCTGGCCCTTCAGCTCTCCGGCGATCACCCTCATGTCGTGACCAACATGACAAGCATCAAAGCGGGATCGGGTCGGCGGCGCCCGCGCCGAAGCGCCGGCGGGCGGCCTCGAGCAGCGGCCCGAGCTCCGGTGCCTCCAGCGACCCGTGCTCCGCGAGCAGCGCCAGCACCTCGTCTTTGGCCTCGATCAGCATCGCCTCGTCGTCGGGCAGGCGGGCGACGGTGAAGCGGGCGGTGCCGCTCTGGCGGGTGCCGAGGATCTCCCCCTCGCCGCGCAGCAGCAGGTCCACCTCGGCGAGGCGGAACCCGTCGCTCGTCTCTTCCACGGCCGCAAGCCGCCGCTTCGCCATCCCGCCCGCGTCCCCGGCGAAGAGCAGGCACTGCGAGGGATGCTCGCCGCGCCCGACCCGCCCGCGCAGCTGGTGGAGCTGGGAGACGCCGAAGCGCTCGGCCCCCTCGATCATCATCACGGTCGCGTTCGGCACGTCGATCCCGACCTCGATCACCGTCGTCGCCACCAGCACGTCGGTCTCCCCCGCGGCGAACGCGCGCATCGCCTCCCCCTTCTCGGTCGGGTGCATCTGCCCGTGGAGCAGCCCGACGTTGAAATCCCGCAGCGGCCCGCGCCGCAGCCGCTCGGCCTCCTCCCCGGCCGCCTTGCCGGGCAGTTTCTCGGAGACCTCGACCAGCGGGCAGACGACGAAGGCCTGTCGCCCCTCCCGCAGCCGCGCGCGGAGGAACTCGTAGACGTTCTCGCGATCCTCCTCCCCGGCGACCCGCGTCGTCACCGGCTTGCGGCCCGCCGGCAGGTTGTGGAGCGCGGTCGTGTCCAGATCGCCATAGGCGGTCAGGGACAGGGTCCGCGGGATCGGCGTCGCGGTCATGTGGAGGACGTGCGGGGCCATCCCCTCGACCCCCTTGGAGTCCAGCGCGCGCCGCTGCTCGACCCCGAAGCGGTGCTGCTCGTCCACCACGCAGAGGCCGAGCCGGGCGAAACGGACGGTCGGCTCGATCAGCGCGTGCGTCCCCAAGATGAGTCCCAGCTCGCCGCTGGCGAGCTGGTTCAGGGCTTGGCGGCGGACGGGAGCAGGCGTTGCGCCGGTCAGCAGCGCGAAAGGGACCGCCTCGGCGGCGAGCAGCTTGCCGAGCGTGATCGCGTGCTGCTCGGCGAGCGTTTCGGTCGGCGCCATCAGCGCCGCCTGGTGCCCGGCTTCGAGCGCGCGGAGCATCGCGTAGACCGCGACCACGGTCTTGCCCGAGCCCACCTCCCCCATCAGCAGGCGCTGCATCGGCTCGCCGGAGTCGAGGTCCCGGTCGATGTCAGAGAACGCGGCACGTTGGTCGGGCGTGGGCTTGAACGGCAGCGAGGCGATCCAGCGCTCCACCGTCGCTCCCGGCTTGCCGAAGCGCGGCGCCGGGCGGGCGCGGCGGTGGCTGGTTTTGCGGGTCGCCAGCAGCGCCTGGTGGAGGAAGAGCTCTTCGAAGCCGAGTCGCCGCCGCGCTTCCTCCAGCTGCTCCGGCGAGTCGGGGAAGTGCGCCGCGCGGATCGCGCTACCGACGGAGCCGAGCCGGTACTTCACCTGCAGCTCCGACGGCAACCCCTCGATCGCGTTGCGCGCCAGCGGCACCGCCTGTTCGGCCCATTCGCGGATCTTCTTCGGCGCCAGGTCCTCGGTCGCCGGATGGACCGGGACGAAAGACCCGGAGCGCTCCTCCCCCGCGTCGGCGACCTCATTGGCGGGCGCGACCATCTCCCACTCCTGCACCGCCAGGCCTTTCGGGCTGCGCTTCCCGGTGATCAGGATCCGGGACCCTTTTTCGAGTTTGCCGCTCACCCACGGCTGGTTGAACCAGGTCGCCCGCACCGAGTCGGTCTCGTCCCCCACCCGCACCCCGACCATCGTCAATTTCCCGCGCCGGAACGGCCGCGGCGGATTGCCCATCACCTCGACCAGCACGGTGCCGGTTTCGCCCGCCTCGAGCGTCTCCAGCAGCCGGATCTGCCGGTCGCGATGGGAATGCGGGAAGCGGTACAGGAGGTCGCCGACCGTCCCGATCCCGGCCGTCCGCGCGGCGTCGGCCAGCTTCGGCCCGACGCCGTCGAGCGCCTCGAGGCCGACCTCCAGCGCGCTCGGCCGCGGCCAGTGCACCGGCGCCGCGCGCAGCTCGGCCCGCGTCGGCTCACCCACTCCGGCGAAGCCGCGCACCGCTACTGCGCCGCGAGCAGCCACCACCAGCTGGGCTGGCCTCCCTCGTGCTTCTCGAGCTCGACCCCGTCGGGGACGTGGGCGTCCACCTGGTCGAGCGGGATCGGCGCCTCGGCGCCGCCGATAACCGTGACGATCTCGGCCTCGCCGTCGGCGGCGAGCAGTTCGATCGTCGCCTCCAGCGTCGAGCCGGCGCCGCCCCAGGCGACGATGTCGCCCTCGACGAAGCCGACCGCGTCGCCGCGCTTGAAGCGTCCCTGGGCGTCGTCGCGCGCCGCCGGGGCGATGCCGCCGGTCGCCACGTCCTCCAGCGCCGCCTCGAGCCGCTCGGCGTTGGCGTCGAGCGCCGCCGCCGGGTCCAGCTCCACCAGCGCCAGCAGGCTCGCCTGCTGGGACTTGGCGGCGACCACGCGGGCCGGCTTCTCGGAGAGCTCGCAGGCCCGCTCCGCCGCCATGATCACGTTGGAGGAGCTCGGCAGCACCAGCACTTCCTCGGCCTGCGCCCCGTGGATCCCGGCGAGCAGCTCCGAGGTCGAGGGGTTCAGCGTCTCGCCCCCCGGCACCACGTCGGCGCCGAGCTCGGCGAAGAGCCGTTCCAGCCCGTTGCCCGCCGCCACCGCGACGACGCCGGTCCGTCCCGACCCCAGCCGCGCGTCGCGTTCAGCGACCTGCTGGCGCATGTCGGCGATATCGACGTTGCCGACCTCGCCCGCGCCCTCGAAGAGCGCCATCGCCGTCTCCGGCGTGTCGGTATGGACGTGGACCTTCAGCGTCGCTTCGTCGCCGACCACCAGGACCGAGTCCCCGAGCGCCTCCAGCCGCGGCAGGATCGCCCGGTCGTCCAGGCCCTCGCCGGAGACGATGAAGTTCGTGCAGTAGCGATAGCGGCTGTCCTCGTGGTGGGGGCGGGTCAGCTTCGGCGGCTCGTGGTGGGCGACCTCAGGCATCTCCGCGCCGTCGCCCTTCAGCCCGGCGACCACCCCGGCCAGGATCAGCACCAGGCCGTGGCCGCCCGCGTCGACGACCCCCGATTCGCGCAGCACCGCGAGCTGCTCCGGCGTCCGCGCCACCGCCCGCTCGCCGTCAGCGATCGCCCGCTCCAGCACCTCGGCGAGGATCGCGTCCTGCTGCTCTTCGGAGACGTCGGCCCCGAGCCGCTGTTTGTCGGCCGAGAGGTGGGCGAGCTGGCGGGTCAGCGAGTGGGCCATCTCGCGGAAGACGGTGAGCATCGTCCCCTCGGCCGGCTCGCGGACCGAGTCGTAGGCGGCGTCGGCGGCGGAGGCGAAGGCGGCGGCGACCAGCAGCGGGTCGACCAGCTCCCCCGGGCGCGAGGCAAGCTCCTCGGCGGCGCCGCGCACGATCTGGGACAGGATCACGCCGGAGTTGCCCCGCGCGCCCATCAGCGCGGCCCGCGCCAGCGTCTGCACCAGCGCCGTGCGCTCGACCTCGTCGAGGCCCTCGCCGTCGATCCGGTCGAGCTCGTCCAGCACCGAGCGCAGCGTCATCGCCATGTTGTCTCCCGTGTCGCCATCGGCGACCGGGAACACGTTCAGGTCGTTCACCTCCTGGCGCCGGGACTCCAAGGAGGCCAGGGCGGAGCTGACGACCCGCCTGAAGCGAGCAATCGAAGGATCGGGCATTCGACGGTAAAACTAGCCATCGGAGGCGACGGCCGCCGTCTTTATCGGTACCTTCACCATCTCCACCCTCGGGTGGAGGACCATCCCCAAAGGATTTCCCCCCACGGGCCGATGCAAGGCTCGCGGGGCCGCCCTAGTCTCGTCCAGAGCTTCGGGCGCCCCCCGAGTACCCAGTCACGGAAGGAGTTGCATGCGCCGCTTTGCCACTTGGACGACCGGTCACCGAAAGACGGTGATCATCGGTTGGATTGCCGCCCTGATCCTGATCGGCATCGCTGCCGGATCGAAGGGTTCCGACTTCTCGGAAGAATTCAAACTTCCGTCGTCCGACTCCACCGAAGCCTACGAACTGCTGGAAGACGAATTCGGCGGCCAGTCGGGCGGGACGGCGACGATCGTCTTCAAAGCCGAGGAAGGGGTCGAATCCCCGGCGGTCAAGAAGAAGATGGAAGGCGTCTTCAAGACGGTCGAAGGCAAGCCTCACGTGACCGAAGTCGCCAGTCCCTACGGGGGCGGCGAAGGGGCGGCGGCGATCTCCGAAGACGGCAAGATCGCCTACGCGACGATCCAATACAACGTCCAGGGCAACAAGCTCAACAAGGACGACACCAAATCGATCATCAACACCGCCCAAGGGGCCAGCGGCGGCGGGCTCGACGTGCAGCTCGGCGGTCAGCCGATCGAAGAAGCGAAAGAAGAATCGGGCGACTCCTCGTTCGCGATCGGCCTGCTGGCGGCGATCATCATCCTGCTGCTCGCGTTCGGCTCCGTCGTCGCGATGGGCCTGCCGATCATCACCGCGCTGCTGGCGCTCGGCGTGGGCCTGAGTCTGGTCACGCTCGGCACCTGGATCTTCGACACCGCTGAATTCGCACCGGTCCTGGCGCTGATGATCGGGCTCGGGGTCGGCATCGACTACGCGCTCTTCATCGTCACCCGGTTCCGCAACAACCTCGACGAGGGCTTCGAGCCGCGCGACGCCGCGATCAACGCCGTCGACACCGCCGGCCGCGCCGTCCTCTTCGCGGGGACGACGGTGATCATCGCGCTGATGGGAATGTTCCTGCTGAACATCACCTTCCTCTACGGGGTCGCCGTGGCGGCCGCGATCTCGGTCCTGCTGACGATGGTCGCGGCGCTGACCCTGCTGCCGGCGCTGCTGACCTGGGTCGGCCACCGGGTCAACAAGTGGAAGATCCCGGGGCTCTCGGCCGGCCGCAACACGATGCGGGAAGACACCAAATGGTACGCCTGGAGCCGCTGGATCCAGAAGCGGCCGTGGATCGCCGCGATCGTCTCCGGCGGCGTCCTGCTGCTGCTCTGCGTCCCCACCCTGAGCCTGCGGCTCGGCGTCAACGACGCGGGCACGAACCCGAAGGGCCAGACGACGCGCGAAGCGTACGACCTGCTCGCCGAAGGCTTCGGCCCCGGCTTCAACGGACCGTTGACGATGGTCGGCTCCGCCGAAGCAGGCAAGACCGAAGGGATCGAAACGCTCTGCAAGGACCTCAAAGCCGAAGAAGGCGTCGCCTCGGTCACCGCGGTGACCTTCAACAAAAAGAAGAACGTCGGCCTCTGTCAGGTCTATCCGACGACCTCTCCACAGAGCGCCGACACGACCGCGTTGCTGGACCACATCCGTTCTGACGTGGTCCCGCCGATCGAATCGAAAACCGGCGCGGTCCTCCACGTCGGCGGCATCACCGCGGTCTTCGAGGACTTCGGCGACGCGATCTCGGAAAAGCTGCCCCTGTTCATCGGTGTGGTGATCCTGCTCTCGGCGCTGCTGCTGATGGCGGTCTTCCGCTCGGTGCTGGTGCCGCTGAAGGCGATCGTGATGAACCTGCTGTCGATCGGCGCCGCCTTCGGCATCGTCGTCGCGGTGTTCCAGAACGGTTGGGGAGCGAGCATCATCGGGGTCGAAGACACCGGCCCGATCATCGCCTTCTTCCCGATATTCCTGTTCTCGATCGTCTTCGGGCTATCGATGGACTACGAGGTGTTCCTGATGTCCCGCATCCACGAGGAGTGGGAGCGCGACAAGGACGCCACCGAAGCGGTGACGCGAGGCCTGGCCCTGACCGGCCGCGTGATCACCGCGGCGGCGGCGATCATGATCACCGTGTTCGCCTCGTTCATGCTCACCGACGAACGGATCACGAAACTGTTCGGCCTCGGGCTCGCCTCGGCGGTCCTGGTCGACGCCCTGATCATCCGCTCGATCCTCGTCCCGGCGATCATGCAGATCTTCGGCAAGGCCGCCTGGTGGATGCCGGAGTGGCTGTCGAAGATCCTGCCGAACCTGGCAGTAGAGCCTGCCGACTCCCACGGTCATCCCGAGGGCCCCGACGGCCCCGCCAAACCGGCCGTCGCGACCGAGAGCGAGTAGCTCAGCCTCGTCGTCTGCACTTGTTCCCGCTATGCGGGTTCAAGTGCAGACGCTAGTGCCCGCGCGCGCCCGGCCTGAGGCGGCGTGGGCCAGCCTCGCAAGGAATTCGCCCTTCGGGCTCACACCCCGCCTTCGGCGGGGGTCAACGAGGCGAGGGGAGCGCACTAAAAGTGCGTGACCCGAACCGAATGACCGAGGACGCCGCGAGGCGCCCCCACGCCGCCTCAGGCGGCCTTGGTGACCTTGTTGGACTTGAGACAGCGAGTGCAGACGTAGGCGCGGACGGGGCGACCGTTCTCCTGGATCCTGACCTTCTGGAGGTTGGGATCGAAGCGGCGCTTCGTGGCGACCATTGAGTGGCTGCGGGACTGCCCGAAACCGGGTTTCTTGCCGCAGCTGTGACATACCTTTGCCATAGGACGCGGGATGGTATCTGGTCAGGCGACTCGACGCTTCATGAGCGCCATCCGCGCAACGGTGAGGGCGGCGTTGCGGCCCTGATCGCGCTTGTCCCCGCCCGCCCGCGCCAGTGCCTGCTCCATCGTGTCGCAGGTGATGACGCCGAAGGCGCAGGGCACCCCGGTGGTGAGCTGGACGTCCTGGACCCCCCGCGCCGCCTCGGCGCAGACGTAGTCGAAGTGCGCGGTCTCGCCGCGGATGACGACGCCGAGGCAGGCGACGCCGGCGACTTCCCCGCCGCCCTCGATCAGCGACTTCGCCGCGAAGGGCAGCTCGTAGGCACCCGGCACCGAGTGGTGGTCGATGTGGCCCGACTGGACCCCCGCCAGTTCGAACCCGGCGACGGCTCCGGCGGTCAGTCGCTCCGCCAGGTCCTCGTAGAAGCGCCCGACGACGACGGCGAACCGCAGCGGCTGGAGTTCGGAGCGCTCGACCGAGTCGAACGTCTCGAGGAACTCGCCGCCCTCAGCCATCGGCACCGGCGCCCTCGCGCCGCTCGTCGCGTTCCTCCTCTTCGTGGAGCATTTCCTCGTCGAGGTCCAGCCCCTGGTGATGGAGGATGTGCCCCATCTTGTCGCGCTTCGTGCGCAGGTAGGCCTCGTTGTGGATGTTGGGCGCGGACTCGATCGGCACCTGTTCGGTGACCGACAGCCCGTAGCCCTCCATGCCGACGATCTTTTTCGGGTTGTTGGTGATGATCCGGATGCTGGTCAGCCCGAGGTCGCCGAGGATCTGGGCGCCGATGCCGTAGTCGCGCAGGTCGGCGGGCAGCCCCAGTTTGAGGTTCGCTTCGACCGTGTCGGCACCCTCCTCCTGGAGTTTGTAGGCGCGCAACTTGTTCAGCAGGCCGATCCCCCGCCCCTCCTGGGAGAGGTAGAGGAGGACGCCGCGGCCCTCGCGCTCGATCATCGACAGCGAGGCCTCGAGCTGCTCGCCGCAGTCGCAGCGCATGCTGTGAAAGACGTCGCCGGTGAGGCACTCGGAGTGGACGCGGACGAGCACGTCCTCCACCCCGTCGACGTCGCCTTTGACCATCGCCACGTGGTGTTTGTCGTCCACCAGCGAACGGTAGCCGACCGCGGCGAAGTCGCCGAAGGCGGTCGGCAGCGCCGTCGCCACCACCCGTTCGACCAGCTTCTCGGTCTTGCGCCGGTAGGCGATCAGGTCGGCGACCGTGATCATCTTCAGGTCGTGCTTCTCGATGTAGGGGACGAGGTCCGGGACGCGCGCCATCGAGCCGTCGTCGTTCATCACCTCGCAGATCACCCCGGCCGGGATCAGCCCGGCGAGGCGCGCCAGGTCGACCGAGGCCTCGGTGTGGCCGGTGCGCTCCAGCACGCCGCCCTCTTTGGCCTGCAGCGGGAACATGTGGCCGGGGACGACGAGGTCGCGCGGCCCCGAGTCGGGGTCGATCGCCACCTGGATCGTGTGCGCCCGGTCGTGGGCGGAGATGCCGGTGCTGACGCCGCCGGCGGCCTCGATCGTCACCGTGAAAGCGGTCTGCAGCGGCGCCTCGTTCTTCGCCGCCATCAGGTTCAGGCCGAGCTTGCGGCAGCGCTCCGGGGTCAGCGCCAGGCAGATCAGCCCGCGCGCCTCCTTGGCCATGAAGTTGACCGCCTCCGGCGTCGCGAACTGCGCCGCCATCACCAGGTCGCCCTCGTTCTCGCGGTCTTCGCCGTCGCAGACGACGACCATCTTGCCGCGGCGGATCTCTTCGATCGCCTCCTCGATGGTCGCGAACGGGCTCTCGCCGGCGGCGTTCAGCTCGTCGGTCGGTTTCGCGTCGGTGCCGGTCCTGTTGGTGATGTCGATCTCCTGGCTCACGATTGATCCTTTCCCGCCAATGGTGGCAAAAGCCTCTCCACATACTTGGCGAGGACGTCGACCTCGACGTTCAACGGGTCGCCGGGGGCGGCGTCGCCGAGGTTGGTCCGCTCCAAGGTCTCGGGGATCAGGGACACCTCTACCCAGGTGTCGCCGAGGCTCGCCACGGTGAGGCTGACGCCGTTGAGGGCGACCGAGCCCTTGTCGACGACATAGCGCAGCAGCTCGGGCGGGATCTCGACCCTGACCCGGCGCGCGAAGCCGTCCTCGGCGATCTCCAGCACGCGTCCGGAGCCGTCGGCGTGGCCCTGGACGATGTGGCCGCCGAGGCGCTCGTCGGCGCGCGTCGCCAGCTCCAGGTTGACCCGGGCGCCGGGCTCCAGCGCGCCGATCACGGTCACCTCCAGCGTCTGGTTCATCGCCTCGGTGGCGAAGCCGGACGCGTCCGCCTCCGTCGCCGTCAGGCAGACGCCGTTGACGGCGATCGAGTCGCCGAGGCCGATGTCCGCCCCGAGGCGGGTCGCGATGCGAAGGCGCGCGCCGTCAGCGCCGCCCTCGACGCTCTCGATGCTGCCGATGTCCTGCACGAGTCCGGTGAACATCACCACTCCTTGAATCGGGTCCGGATCAAAGTGTCCTCCCCCACGGCCCTCGCCTCGACGAGCGTGCCTTGAAGTCCCGCAACGGGGACATCGGCCAACGGCCCGCCGAGGATTAGCGGGGCGACGAAGACGCGGGCCTCGTCGACCTCCTCGGCGGCGGCGAAGGCGGCGGCGAGCGTCGCCCCGCCCTCCAGCAGGAGGCTCGTGAGGCCGCGGCGGCCGAGCTCGGCAAGGGCCGGGCGCACGCGCACGGCATGGGACTCGCCGCCGACGGCGATCGTCTCGGCGCTGGCGCGCAGCAGCGCTTCGACCCGCGCCGGGTCGGCGTCGGGGCCGTGGACGACGGTCACCGGCGCTTCGTCGAGCGTCGCCAGCAGCCGCGAGTCGAGCGGCAGCCGGGCCTGGGAGTCGAAGACGACGCGGACCGGCTGGCGGGCTTCGCCGAGGCGCGCGGTCAGCAGCGGGTCGTCCGCGAGGACGGTGCCGATGCCGACCGCGATCGCGTCGCATTCCCCGCGCCAGACGTGGACCAGCTCACGACTCGCCTCGCCGGAGATCCACGGCGAGGCGCCCTCCGGCGTCGCCGTGCGCCCGTCAAGCGACATCGCCGTCTTTAGCATCACCCACGGGGTCCCCGTCCGGCCGTGCTTGCGGAAGGGCTGGTTCAACAGGCGAGCGGCAAGCGCGATCTCATCGGGGGGATCGACGAAGTCGACCTCCACCCCGGCCTCGCGCAGCTGCTCGGGGCCCTTGCCCGCGGCCTTCGCGGTCGGGTCGTCGGTCGCGATCACCACGCGGGCGATATCGGCCTCGATCACGGCGTCCGAGCACGGCGGCTGGCGACCCTGGTGGGCGCACGGCTCGAGCGTCACGTACATCGTCGCCCCGGCCGGGTCCTCGCCCCGCCGCGCCGCGTCGGCGAGCGCCGCGCGCTCCGCGTGCAGACCCCCGAGCTCGGCGTGGAAGCCCTCCCCGATAATCTCCTCCCCGCGCACGACGATCGCGCCGACCAGCGGGTTCGGACTGACTCGTCCCCGTCCGCCCTCGGCCAGCGCGAGCGCCTTTCGCAGAAACTTAGAGTCACCTGGTGTTGTTGACTGACCAGTCAATCAGTCGATCTTACCGCCGCTCTGACCCCCGGTCCCCGTATTTTGGGGCGCGCCCTTGAAGTTGATCATCCAGATCCCCTGCCTGAACGAGGAAGAGACGCTGCCGGCGACCATCGCCGAGCTGCCGCGCTCCCTCGACGGATTCGACGCGGTCGAGATGCTCGTGATCGACGACGGGTCGACCGATCGCACGGTCGAGGTGGCCCGCGAGTGCGGGGTCGAGCACATCGTCCGGCTCACCAACAACAAGGGGCTCGCGGCAGGATTCCAGGCGGGCCTGGATGCCTGCCTGAAGCTCGGCGCCGACGTCGTCGTCAACACCGACGCCGACAACCAGTACAAGGGCGCCGACGTGGCGAAGCTGGTCGCGCCGATCCTCGCCGGCGAGGCCGACATGGTGGTCGGCAACCGCCAGGTGGAGGGCATCGAGCACTTCTCCGACACCAAGAAACAGCTCCAACACTGGGGCAGCTGGGTTGTACGTCGCGTGAGCAACACCGAGGTCACCGATACGACGTCCGGCTTCCGCGCCTACAACCGCGAGGCGGCCCTGCAGCTCTCGGTCGTCGACAACTTCACCTACACGCTGGAGAGCCTCGTGCAGGCCGGGAAGATGCTGGTCGCCGTCGACGAGGTGCCGATCGGGACCAACCCGCAGACGCGCGAGTCGCGGCTGGCCGGGTCGACCGGCGACTACGTGCGGCGCAACACCCCGGCGATCCTGCGGATCTACGCGCGCTACGAGCCGCTGCGGGCTTTCGTCACCGCGGCGATCGTGGTCGGCGTGCTGGCGATCGTCGCCTGGCTGCCGTTCCTCATCGACGCGATCTTCAACGGCAACTCGAGCGGCCACATCCAGTCGCTGATCCTCGGCGCGGTGCTGTTAATCGCCTCGGTCCAGCTCTTCGCCCTCGGCGTGATCGGCGACCTGCTCGCCGGGCAGCGGGTGATGACGCAGCGGGTCTTCGAGCGCGTCCGGCGGGTCGAGCTGGCCCTCGGCGTGCCGCCGTCGCACTACGAAAAAGGCACCGACAAGGCCGCCGCGTCAGAGGAACCGACCCGGGTGGTGCAGAACAAGGGCGCCGACGAATGAGCACCGAGAACGGACAGTCGACCAACGGCGTCGCCCCCGCCGACGGCGTCACCGACGCCGGCAAAGCCCCGGCGTCCTCGGCCGACTACGGCAAAACCGCGAGCTTCCTGGCGGTCGGCGTCGGCCTCACCGGCGTCATCACCTACGCCTACTTCCTGATCGCGTCCCACACGCTCTCGGGCCACGACTACGGGCAGATCACGGTGCTGTGGTCGGCGGTCTTCATCACGATCTCCGCGCTCTATCGGCCGATCGAACAGCTGCTCAGCCGCCACATCTCCGAGCGGGTGGTGAAGGGCCAGTCGCTGAGCGAGCCGATGCGGGTCGCCTCGCTGATCCAGTTCGGCCTCTCGCTGCTCTTCACGGTGCTGGCACTGGCGCTGCGCGGGCCGATCCAGAACAGCCTGCTGGAGGGCAACGAAACCCTCTACTGGGTCTTCTTCACCTCGGTCCTCTTCTACGCGGCGAGCTACTTCGCCCGCGGCTTCCTCGCCGGCAAACAGGAATTCGGCCTCTTCGTCGCGCTGATCCTCTCCGAATCGTGCTTCCGCACGATCTTCGCGGTGCTGGTCGCCTTCAGCGTGCTGAGCGGCCAGGGCGCGGTCGCGATCGGGATCACCGCGGCGCCCGCCCTGAGCCTGCTGGTCGTCCCATTCGCCTTCGCCCACAAAGCGCAGAAACACAAAGCGGCGGCCGCGGCGGCACCTGTGCCCGCGCCCGCCGCGGGCGACGCGGGCTTCTCCCTCAAGCACGGCGGCGGGTTCGCGGCGGCGGTCTTCCTGATCATGTTCTCCGAACAGGCCTTCCTGAACGCCGGGCCGCTGATCATCCGCGGCCTCCAGGGCGCCACCGAGGCCGGGATCATCTTCAACATCCTGATGCTGGCGCGGGCGCCGTTGCAGCTCTTCCAGTCGATCTCGACCTCGATCCTCCCCCACCTCACCAGCCTCCACACCTCCGACGACCCCGACGCGCCGCGGGAATTCAGCCACACGGTGAAAATGGTGCTGATGGGGATCGTCGGCTTCACCGCGCTGGTCGCCGTCGTGGTGCTGATCGCCGGGCCGAAATGCATGCACATCGCCTTCGGCAAGGAAGGCACCTACGAGCGCCTCGGCCTCCTCCTCGTCACCTTCGGGATGGGCCTCTACCTCGCCTCGGTGACGCTGAACCAGGCCTGCATCGCGCAGGGTCAGGTGCGGCGCGCGGCGGTCCGCTGGATCACCTGCGCGGCGATCTTCATCGCCTGGAACTTCGTCCCGCTCGTCAGCAACGAGCAGCGCCGGGTCGAGGTCGGGTTCCTGATCGCCGCCGGCGTCCTCTTCCTCCTCCTCTTCTGGGTCTATCGCCACCCGCACGCCCACAAGGGCGACACGCCGCAGCCCGGCTCCTCCGAGGAGCTGGAGGCCCGGCTGGCGATGATCGACGAGAACGTCTAGCGCCCCTCGCCGCTCGCCTCTCTAGGGTCCCCGGATGGGCCACCACGACGCGATCCTGATCCTCATCGCCGGCGTCCTGCTGGCCGCGGGGATCGTCGGCGCGCTGCTCGCCGACCGCGTGCGGGTCCCGGCGCTGCTGCTGTTCCTCGCCCTCGGGATGCTGGCCGGCTCCGAAGGCATCGGCGGCATCCACTTCGAGAACTACGAGCTGGCGCGGACGCTCGGCACGATCGCGCTGGTGCTGATCCTCTTCGAGGGCGGGCTCACCTCGGGCTGGTCGGAGATCCGGCCGGTGCTCGGCACGGCGGCCTCGCTCGCCACCCTGGGAACCCTGGCGACGGCGTTGCTGGCGGGGGTCGGAGCGAAATGGATCTTCGGCCTCACCTGGCTGGAAGGGATGATCGTCGGCGCCGCGATCGCCGCGACCGACTCCGCCGCGATCTTCGCCGTGCTGCGCAACTCGACCCTGGAGAAGCGCCTGGCCCGCTCGCTCGAGGGCGAGTCGGGGATGAACGACCCGGTCGCCCTGCTGCTCGTCATCGGCTTCATCGAATGGATCCAGCAGCCGAGTTACGGCCCCGCCGACATGATCGGCCTGATCGCGGTGAAGATCGCGGTCGGGATCGTCGTCGGGCTGCTGCTGGGGAAAGCGGCGGTCTGGGTGATGTCGCGGATCGAGCTGGCTTCGGAGGGGCTGTATCCGGTGGCGACGATCGCCGTGGCGGCGCTCGCCTACGGCGTCTCCGAGGTCGCCCACGGCTCGGGCCTGCTCGCCGTCTACCTTGCCGCATTGGCGCTCGGCTCGGCCCGCATCCCGGCGCGGCGCAGCGTCATCTCCTTCCACGAGGGGCTCGGCTGGGTGTCCCAGATCGGCCTCTTCATCCTGCTCGGACTGTTGGTGTTCCCGGAAGACATCGGCGACGTCGCCGTCAAGGGGCTCGCGCTCTCGGCGGTACTGATCTTCGTCGCCCGCCCGCTGGCGACCTTCGCCGCGACGCTCTTCTCGCCGCTGAACATCCGCTCCAAAGTCATGCTCGGCTGGGCGGGACTGCGCGGCGCGACGCCGATCTGGCTGGCGACCTTCCCGGTCGTCGCCGGCGTGCGCAGCGGCGAGGAAGAGTTCGCGATCGTCTTCTTCGTCGTCGTCACCTCGACCCTGGTGCAGGGGGCGAGCTTCGAGCCGCTCGCCAAACGCCTGCGCCTCACCACCGACGAGCCGGCGCTGCCGAAACGCCTCTTCGAGTCGGGCCGGATCCGCGAGATGGGCGGGGACGTGGTCGCCTTCCGGCTGCCCCCGGGCGCCGCCGCCGCCGGGCACCGGGTGCGCGAACTGGAGCTGCCGCGCGAGGCACTCGTCAACGTCATCGTCCGCGACGGCCACGCGATCCCACCCCGTGGCTCGACCGAGCTGCGCGAGGGCGACGAGCTCCACATCCTGGTGCGCGGAGAGCTGCGCGACGAGGTCGAGAAACAGACCGAGCGCTGGACCAAAGGACCGATCGGCCGGCCGATCCCGCCCCCCCTGCCCCGCCGGGCCGCGTCCCAGGTCTTCTCGGTCCGCCCCCTGCGGGCGGGCGAGGACCCGGAGACCCCCGAGGAGATCGACGGTATCCCCGTCGTCGCCCTCCTGCGCAGCCGCCGCGACGACATCGGCACCATGGCCGCCCTCGCCGACGGCCGCTACGCCGTGACGAGCGCCGAGATCGTCGCCGTAGGCGGCCGCCGCTCCCTCGCCGGCTGGTGCGAGCGAAGAGCCGAAATGGCCGAGGTCGACACCGAGACGAAGGCCTGGCTGCAGGAGATCACGGGGGCGTTGATCGCCCGCGGCCGGCGGCTCTAGGGCTCTAGAGCGGCGGCAAGGGACGGGAAAGGGACGCGTCCGTCTCGGCCACGGCCCTGGCTGGCTGTGGCCGTGGCCGAGACGGCCGGGGATGGGAGGAGTGGCGCGATCGCCCACGCGAGCGCCACGGGTTCGTCACGGGGAAGGGACAACCCCTCACGGAAGTGCGCCGTCGAGGGGTGGTACGCCCGCTCCCGAACGGTCAGGAATCTGCGGTGTTCCTTACTTGGACATACGCCAGGTTTCGAACACCGCAAGGATCTCGGTGGTTCGAAATGGGCGCCATACGACCTTTTCGAACCACGCAGGAGTCTCCGTGGTTCGAAATCCCCCTGTGGCGTGGATTACGAACCACGCAAGGATCTGCGTGGTTCGTTACTTCGACATAGCCGAAGCTTCGAACCACGCAGTTTCCTGACCGTTCGGATCCCGAGCTTCTTTCGCGCGGGAGGATCACGGAAGTCCAACTTCGTGCCGTCCCTGCGCCAGATGTCCCACGAACCCCTCGCGTCCTGGGCGTCTCATCGCGGTCACAGCCAGCCAGGACCGCGATGAGACGCCCAGGACGCCCCTAGGACTGCCGCACCGGCACGAGCCCCGCTAGGAAGCCCCCGCAGCCTCAGCGATCGCCTGATACGCCGCCGCGGGATCATCCGCACCGAAGACCGCCGATCCCGCCACGAACAACGACGCACCCGCCGCGGCGATTCCGCCCGCCGTCCCCGTATCGACCCCCCCGTCGACCTCGATCACCGCATCCCCCACCAGCGGCTTCAACCTTTCGACCTTGTCGGGCGACCCGGCGATGAAGGACTGGCCGCCCCAGCCAGGGTTGACGGTCATGCAGAGGACCAGGTCGGCGAGGCCGCGGAGCTCGGAGACGGCCTCGACCGGGGTGCCCGGATTGATCGCGATGCCGGCGCAGCAGCCGAGCTCGCGGATCGCGGCCAGGGTGCGGTTGGCGTGCGGGGTCGCCTCGGCGTGGAAGGTGATCGAGTCCGCCCCCGCCCTGGCGAACTCCTCGATCTGGCGCTCGGGCGCCTCGATCATCATGTGGACGTCGATCGCCCCGCCCGCGTCGTGGACGAGGTCGGCGATCGCGCCCGCCACCAGTGGCCCGATCGTGATCGGCGGAACGAAGTGCCCGTCCATGATGTCGACGTGGATGACCCGCGCCCCGGCGGCCATCACCTCCTCGATCTGGGCGCCGAGCTTGGCGAAGTCGGCGGAGAGGATCGACGGTGCCACGCGCGGCGCGGCGGTCAACTCACGGAATCGGTCGCTCATGCGCCGCAGATTAGGTGAGTTTCAGCATCGACGCCCCGCACTCCTGACATTCCATGTCGGCGGTGTGGGTCATGCGGGCGATCGTCTGGTGGGTGCCGCACTCGGGGCACTGGGAGACGAGTTCGAAGCGACTCAGGCAGTTGACGCAGCGCAGGCGTCCGGGCAGCTGGGTGGGGCGCAGCCAGGGCTCGCCGCAGCTCGGGCAAGGGGCCCGGTCGAGGACGCTGCTGCCGCCGTGGGGGGCACTGGACATCCGTTTAATCATGCCGGGTCAGTCGGCGGGCCGTCGTAGGCGGGCGATGAAGAAGCCGGTGGTGCGGTCGCGATCGGGGCGTAGCTGCAGGGTGCGCGGCTCGTGCGGCGAGGCGAGATCGGGCGCCAGGGCGCCGAGGTCGTCCAGCTCCAAGGCCGGGACCTGGCCCGCGGCGGCCGCTTCCAGCAGCGCGGCGATCCGGTCCTCGTTCTCGCGCCGGGAGATCGTGCAGGTGGAGTAGACGAGCGTGCCGCCCGGCGCCAGCAGCCTCGCCGCGTTCTCCAGCGCCTTCTCCTGCACCGCCGCGACCCGCTCGATCGTCCGCGGCGTTTTGCGCCAGCGCGCGTCGGGGCGCGAGGCCAGCGTGCCGAGGTCCGAGCAGGGCGCGTCGAGGAGGATGCGGTCGAAGCCCGGCGGCAGCGGCATCGAGGTCACGTCGCCCTCGAAGACGGAGACGCCGTGGAGGTCGAGGCGGCGGGCCTGGGCGGAGATCTCGGCGGCTCGGGCCTCGTCGAGCTCGACCGAGATCACCTCGCCGCGGTCCCCCATCCGGGTGGCGATCTGGCCCGTCTTGATGCCCGGGCCGGCACAGAGGTCGAGGATCGTCTCCGCGGGCCGCGGGTCGAGCACCTCGATCACGGCGGCCGAGCCGCGGCTCTGGGGCGTCAGCGCGCCCTCCTCCACCAGCGGCAGCACCGAGTCCCCGGTCCGCCCGCTGAAGACCATCGCCTCGGGGACCGCGAGCGGCCAGGGGCCGGACGCCGGGGACACGTCGACGCCGTCGCCGCGCAGCCGCGCCACCAGATCGGCGCGGGCCTCGGCGTCATGCGCCCTCATCGCCACCTCGGCGGGCTCGTTGCAGGCGGCGAGCAGCGCCCGGGCCGCCTCGGCACCGAGCTCCTCCCACCACATCCGCGCCAGCCAGAGCGGCGCCGAGTGGGCCACCGCGGCGGCCTCGGGGGTCGAGTCGTCGCCCAGCAGCGCCTCCGTGAGGGACGCCCGCTCCCGCGCGGCGCGCCGCAGGATCGCGTTGACGAAGCCGGAGGCGTGGGCCGCCTTGGCGATCTTGGTCAGCTCCACCGCCTGGTCGACCGCGGCGTGGTCGGGGGTCCCGTCGGCGAAGAGCAACTCGTAGAGGCCGAGCCGCAGCGCCGCGGCGACGGGCGGGTCCAGGAGCCGCATCGCCCGGCCGGAGAGCTTCTCGATCGCGGCGTCGGAGGTCCCTTTGCGCTGCACCGAGCCGTAGGCGAGCCGCTGCGCCTGCGCACGGTCGCGCCCGGCGAGCCCCAGCCGCTCCGCGCCCTCGCGGAACGCGAGCTCCGTATGGCCGCCGCGCTCGAAGGTCTCCCGCAGGACCTCGAAGGCGAGCGCCCGCGAACCGGAGACGCTCACGCGAGCTTCGGGGCGGGCCGACCCCGCAGATAGTCGGCGACCGGCATCGGTTTGCCGCCGGCGGGCTGGACGATGTCGAGTCTCAGGGCACCGTCACTGGTGAGAACCAGGAGCTCACCTTCGGCATCGCTGTCGACGGCGGTCGCCCGGCGCACCCCCAGACGCTCGCCGCCCTCCAGCTCCAGGTACGCGCCGATGTGCGGGGTCAGGGCGCGCACCTTCGCCGCCAGGTCCGCTGCCGGCTCGGCCGGGCCCAGACGGCGCTCCTCGCCGGTGATCTTCTCCGCGTAGGTCACGGCCTCCTCGTCCTGCTCGCTGAAGGTCAGGGTCCCGGCGGCGAGTCGGTCGAGGGCCTCGACCAACAGGTCGCCTCCCAGCGCCGCCAGACGCGGCGCCAGCGTCCCGTAGTCCTCGTCCTCCCCCAGCTCGACCTCGGCGCAGAGCGCCACCGGGCCGGAGTCGAGCCCCGCGGTCAGGCGCATCACACAGACACCGGTCCTCGGGTCCCGCGCCATGATCGCCCGCTCGATCGGCGCCGCCCCGCGCCAGCGCGGCAAGAGCGAGGGGTGCACGTTCAGGAACTCGGTGAGGCTCAGCAGCGGCTCCTTGATCAGCTGCCCGAAGGCGCAGACGAGGATCGCCTCCGGCTCCGCCGCGCGGATCCGCTCCAGCGCGTCCTCCTCGTTGACGCTCGCCGCCTGCAGCAACTCCATCCCCCGCTCCTTGGCCAGCACCGCCACCGGCGGCGGCGAGACCTTCCGTCCCCGCCCCTGGCGGCTGTCGGGCGGGGTGACGACGAGGGTGGGCGCGTGCGGGGACGCGGCGAGTCGCTCGAGGACGGTCGCGGCGAAGTCCGAGGTGCCGAGGTAGACGGTCCTCACGCGGTCACGCGTCGGTGCGCGGCTCGCGCAGCTCCTCGGGATCGTCATACTCCTCGATCGGCGGGTGGTAGCTCTCGCCCTTGCGCAGCGCCCTCAGCGCCGCCTTGCGCTGCTTGCGCTCGGTGCGGTCGAGGATCAGGATCCCGTCGAGGTGGTCGATCTCGTGCTGGAGGACGCGCGCCTCGAGGCCCGAGGCCTCGATCGTCACCGGCTCCCCGTCCACGTCGCGGCCGGTGAAGCGGGCGTGCAGCGGGCGCTCGACGTCCATCGTCACCCGCGGCAGGCTGAGGCAGCCCTCCTCGGCGATCGTCAGCTCGTCGCTCATCCACTCCACCTTCGGGTTGACCAGCGCGGTCGGCTCGTTGTCGTTGCCCGCCTGGAAGACGAGCACGCGGCGCAGCACGCCGAGCTGGGTGGCGGCCAGGCCGACCCCCATGCCGTCCTGCATGATGTGGATCATCCGGTCGACCTCCTCGCGCAGCTCGGGGCCGAACTCGTGGACCGGGGACGCGCGGCTCTTCAGGACCGGGTCGCCGAACTTGACCACGTTGGCCAGCGCCGCTTCACGGCGTTCGAGGAGCTTCTGGTGGAGCTCCTCTTCGTTCGGGTCGGTGTCGATCGCCTGCTCGTCGCTCACGAACGAAGCGTACCTATTGAGGATCCACGTCGACGCCGATCGAGACGTCTTTCAGCCCCCGGTCGGCGGCGCGGCGTTCGACCGTGGCGCCCGCCGCGGCGACCGTCCCGGTGCGGTCCTGGGCCTTGACGAGGATGCGCCGCCGGTACCGCCCCCGCACCCGGAACATCGGCGCCGGCCCGAGCAGTTCCGATTCGGCCGGCAGGTGGGAGCCCAGTTCGGCGGCGATCGCGCGGGCGGCCTCGTCGACCTTCCGCTCGTCCGGCGAGGAGAGGTTGACCCGCAGCAGGTGCGAGTAGGGCGGATAGCGGAGCATGCGCCGGCGCTCCAGCTCGCCCGCGAGGAAGCCCGCCGAGTCGTGGGCGGCGGCGTGCTCGATCGAGGACGCGCTCGGCGCCAGCGTCTGCACCATCACCTCGCCCCCGGCCTCGCCACGCCCGGAGCGCCCCGCCAGCTGGGCGACCATCGCGAAGGTCCGCTCCTCGGCGCGGAAGTCGGGGAAGCGCAGGGTCGCATCGGCGTCGAGGATCGCGCTCAGCGTGACCTCCGGGAAGTCGTGCCCCTTGGCGACCATCTGCGTGCCGACGAGGACGGCGCTGGGCGCCTCGCCGAATTCGGCCAGGATGCGCGCGTGGGCGCCGCGGGAGGCGGTCGTATCCGAATCGAGGCGGAAGACCGGCATCGGCGCGAGGCGCTCGCGCAGCAGCTCCTCGATCCGCTCCGTCCCGGCGCCGGCCCGCGCCAGCGTCGTCGAGGCGCATTTGGGACAGGCGCGCGGCGCCCGTTCGGTGTGGGCGCAGTGGTGGCAGACGAGGCGGCCCGACTCGCGGTGGACGATCAGCGAGACGTCGCAGTTGACGCAGTTCCAGTGGTGCCCGCAGGAACGGCAGGTGAGCCACGGCGCGAAGCCACGCCGGTTGATCATCACGATCGCCTTGCGACCCGCCGCACGAACCTCCTCCAGCGCCGTCCAGGTGTCGGCGTGCAGAGGGCCCGAGCGCGGGTCGACTTCCCGCATGTCGACGATGTTCACCGGTGGCATGCGCAGGCCGTCGACCCGGCGCGGCAGCTCCAGCCGGGGCAGCTCGAGCCAGGTCTCCGGGCGCGGCGTCGCGGTCCCGGCGACGAGGACGGCGCCGCGCCCGGCTGCCCGATGGCGGGCGACCGCGCGGGCGTCGTAGGTCGGGTCGCCCTCCTGCTTGTAGGAGGGATCGTGCTCCTCGTCGATGACGACCAGGCCGAGGTCGTGGACCGGGGCGAAGATCGCCGAGCGCGGGCCGACGCAGACGCTCGCCTCGCCACTGCGCAGCCGCGCCCACTCGTCGAAGCGCTCGCCGTCGGAGAGGGCAGAGTGAAGCACCGCGAAGCGGTCGCCGAGGCGGGCGCGGAAGCGGGCGACGGCCTGCGGCGCGAGGCCGATCTCGGGGACGAGGACGATCGCGCCGCGCCCACGGGCGAGCGCCGCCTCGACCGCCGCCAGGTAGACCTCGGTCTTGCCCGAGCCGGTGACGCCGTGGAGGAGCTGCTCGCGGGGCGCGCCTGCCTCGCCGTCGAGCGCCGCGACGAGGGCATCGACCGCGGCCTGCTGCTCGGGGAGCAGTTTGGGCGGCTCGACCGCGGCGCGGAGCCGCGAGGCGGCGGGAGCGCGACGCACGCTGGAATCCCGGGTGGCGATCAGGCCGCGCTCGGCGAGACGCCGGACGATGGCGGCCGTCGAGCCGACCGCCGCGGCCAGGCCCGGCGCCGACATCTCGCCGCTCTCCACCAGCGCCTCCAGCACCGCCCGCTGCTTCACTCCGAGCCGCTCGCCGCCCTCCAGGGCCGCCTCGCCCGCCGGCGTGATCTCCGCCCGCAGCTCGGTCTTGGCGCGCACCGTGCGCCCGGAGCGTCCGGTCCCGGTTCCCGGCGGCAGCACCAGCGAGAGCCCGCGCGAAGGCGTCGAGCAGTACTCGCGCGCGACCCAGAGGCCGAGCTCGACCAGCTCCGGCGTCGCGCCGGCCTCGAGCGCCTCGATCGGCTCCGCCAGCCGCTCCGGTGGCAGCTCCGAGGTCTCGGCCAGCTCGACGACGACGCCGAGCAGCCGCCGCGGCCCGAACGGCACCCGCACCAGCGAGCCGACCCCGAGCCCCTCCATCGCCTCCGGCCGGCGGTAGTCGAACGGCCCCCGCAGCGCGCGGGCAGTCGTCAGCGGCTCGACCTTGAGGATCGCCATCAGGCAGCCGAGGTTATGGATAGCCGGGGACGAGCGCCGCGGAGCGCCTCGGCGTCCAAAGGCCGCCCCACCCCTGTTCGGCGCCGCCCTCAGCGCTTATGCTCACGGCGGATGGACCTGAGCCCGGACGAGCAGATCATCTTTCAGGGGCACCCGTCGTGGCGGGCGATCCTCGGCTTCTACCTGAAAGGCGTCGCGATCGCGATCGTGCTGGGGATCATCGCCAAGCTCGTGTCGAGCACCACGTCCGTCTTCATCGTCGTCCTCGTGGTCCTCGCCGTGACCCTGGTGGTCGGCTTCCTCAAACGGTGGGCGACGACCTACACGATCACCTCGCGGCGCCTCAACATCAAACGCGGGATCGTCTCGCGGGAGATCCAGGAGACGCGCTTGGAGCGGGTCCAGAACGTCAACTACAGCCAGTCGGTCTACCAACGGCTGATGCGGATCGGCGATGTGGACTTCGACACCGCCGCGAGCGGCGGCGACTACGACTTCATCTTCTACGGCGTCGCCGACCCCGGCGATGTCGTGCACCAGGTGGACAAGGCGACCGGCGTGAACTCCGCCGGCAGCCACGGCCTGGGCGAGCCACAAGCGCCTGGCGTTTAAAGCACCCGCCGGATCCGCCGCAGGACGTCGGTCACTTCGTCCGGCGCGTGGACGATCTGCCAGTGCGTGAAGCGCAGGACCCGAAGCCCCGCGGCGGTGTGCGTCTGGTCCCGTTTCGCCATACGCGCCTGCTGGGACGGAGTGCGGTGGTAGCGCAGGCCGTCGGTCTCGACGACGAGGCCGTGGTCCGGGAACCAGAAGTCCGTTTCGTAGCCCATGACCCAGTGTTTCGTCAGCGGCAGCGGGAACCCACCGGCGAGCGCGAGCGGCCGGAAGTAGACCTCCAGGTCGGAGTCGGAGAGCCGGAACGTGTGCCGGTCGAGCATCGTGCGGAGCGTCCGCACCCCCGGCATGCCGCCGTAGCCGTCGAGCGCCCGGCGCAGCGTCTCCGGGTCGACGAGGTCCAACTTGTCCGCCTCGTTCACCGCCCGCTCCAGCCGGAGAGGCTTCAGTTCCGTCGCGACGTCGATCAGGGTCTGGACGGGGTGGGTCACCGGAATGCCGAAGCGAAGGACGAAACAACTGGCATCGAGGGAGGGACGGGCGCGGACCTTGATCCCCGTCCTGGTGATCTTGCTTTTCCGCCGGATGGAGACGTCGATGCGTCCCCGCTCCTCGTAGCCGATACCCCAGAGCTCCGCCGCGCTCCGGTGGCTCAGGACCGCGCCGCTCCCGCAGGCGAGCACCGCCACCATCCAACGCCCCTGTGGACTGAGCTCCGGCCGTCCCACGGCATAGACGCCAGGCGAGATCAGGTGAAGACGACCCGTCGCCACTCGGTGATCGATCGCCATCTTCGAGAACCCGAGGCCCTCTAGGTCCCGCCGCGTGAGCACACCATGCTGCGTCCGGGCCAGTCCCCAGGCCGCCCGACTACGCGCTGCGTGTTTTGACCCTGCCATAGCAAGGTCAATGCACGCAGCGCTGAATCCTCTCCCCCCTCCCGGCCCTCGGCGGGCCGGGGGAAACCGCTACCTGCGGATTATGCGGTGGCGGCCTCGGCGCCGGCGGCCGTTTTCAGGGCCTCGGCGCGGTCGGTCTTCTCCCAGGTGAACTCGGGCTCCTCCCGGCCGAAGTGGCCGTAGGCCGCGGTCTTCTGGAAGATCGGCCGATGGAGGTCGAGGTACTGGCGGAAGGCGCCGGGGCGCATGTCGAACTCGGCTTCGACCAGTTGGGCGATGCGCTGGTCCGACAGCTTGCCGGTGCCGAAGGTCTCGACCATCAGGGACACCGGGTGGGCGACGCCGATCGCGTAGGCGACCTGGACCTCACAGCGGTCGGCGAGGCCGGCGGCGACCACGTTCTTCGCCACGTAACGGGCGGCGTAGGCCGCCGAGCGGTCGACCTTGGACGGGTCCTTGCCGGAGAAGGCGCCGCCGCCGTGGCGGGCCATGCCGCCGTAGGTGTCGACGATGATCTTGCGGCCGGTGAGGCCCGCGTCGCCGACGGGGCCGCCGATCACGAACTTACCGGTCGGGTTGACCAGGAAGTCGTCGCGGAGCGCGCCCTCGTCGTACATCCCGGGGACCTCGGAGGCCAGTACCGGCATCACCACGTGCTCCCAGAGGTCGGGACGGATCGTCCCCTGCGAGTCGACGCCCTCGTCGTGCTGGGTGGAGATCAGAAGTTTTTCGACCGTGATCGGCTTGCCGTCGGCGTAACGGACCGTGACCTGGGTCTTGCCGTCGGGGCCGAGATAACCGAGCGTGCCGTCCTTGCGGACCGCGGCGAGCCGTTCGGCGAAGCGATGCGCGAGGTGGATCGGCATCGGCATCAGCGCCTCGGTCTCGTTCGAGGCGTAGCCGAACATCATGCCCTGGTCGCCGGCGCCCGCGATGTCGAGCTCGTCGTCGTCGTTGGGGTCGGTCCGCGTCTCGTACGCCTTGTCGACGCCCTGCGCGATGTCCGGGCTCTGCTTGTCGATCGAGGTCAGAACCGAGATGTGGTCGCAGTCGTAGCCGTAGTTCGCGTCGTAACCGATCTTCCGCACCGTGTCCCGGACGATCTCCGGGATGTCGATGTAGGTGTCGGTCGTGATCTCGCCGGAGACCACCGCCATCCCGGTGTTCACCAGGGTCTCGCAGGCGACGCGGCCGCCCGGGTCCTCCGCGAGGATCGCGTCGAGGACGCCGTCGGAGATCTGATCGGCGACCTTGTCGGGATGCCCCTCGGTCACCGACTCGGACGTGAACAGGTGCTCGCCCTCGGCGAGTGGCTTGGAAGTCGGCATCGATGAAGCGTAGAGGACTGGCCCGGACCGCTACTTCGCGGGGCCGCGCCCGCCCGAGTGCGGGACGAAGTCGATGATCAGCGGCACGCCCTCCAGCTCGTAGGCCTCGCGCATGCGGTTCTCCAGGTGATAGGCCCAATCGCGGCTGATCAGCTTGCGGTCGTTCACCTGGATCGCGATCCGCGGCGGGCTCTCCCCCACCTGCGCCGTGTAGTAGAGCCGCAGGCGGCGCCCGCGTTTGGCCGGCGGCGGCGTTTTGCCGACGACTTCGGCGACGAACTTGTTCAGCTCCGGGGTCGGGATGCGCGAGGCGGCGCGGTCGGCGAGCTGCAGCGCTTTCGGCAGCAGCGTGCCGACGTTGCGCCCGCGCGTGGCGCTGGCGGTGATGACCGGCGGGCGCAGGCGCGATTTGCGGGCAACGCGGATCCGCGCGTCGTCGATGTCGGTCTCGCTGAGGTCCCACTTGTTGAGGACGAAGAGCGTCGCGCAGCCGGCCCGCATCGACATTTCGGCGACCCGCAGGTCCTCCGAGGTGACTCCCTCCGCGGCATCGCAGACGACGATCGCCACGTCGGCGCGCTCGACCGCCCGTTCGGAGCGCAGCTGGGCGTAGTAGTCGACGGTCCCGGCGACCTTCGCGCGGCGCCGCAGCCCGGCGGTGTCGACGAGGATCACGCGGCGGCCTTCGACCTCCAGCTCGGTGTCGATCGTGTCGCGGGTAGTCCCCGCCATGTCGCTGACGATCACCCGGTCGGAGCCGAGGAAGGCGTTCACCATCGAGGACTTGCCGACGTTCGGGCGGCCGATCACGGCGACCCGGACCGCGTCGTCCTCCTCGTCGTTGCCGGGGTTGTCCCCGAGCGCCTCGACGATCGCGTCGAGCAGGTCCCCGGTGCCCAGCCCATGCGTCGCCGAGACGGCGAGCGGCTCCCCGAGGCCGAGCGAGTGGAACTCGGCGGTCACGGCGTAGTCGTTGGGACGGTCGGCTTTGTTGACGACGACGAGCACCGGGACGTCGGCGCCGCGCAGCGTCTTGGCCAGCTCCGCGTCCCCGACCCGCAGCCCCGCCCGGCCGTCGACCACCAACAAGATCGTGTCGGCCTCGGCGATCGCGGTGCGCGCCTGCGCCTGGATGTCCCGGGCCAGCTCCGCCTCGTCCTCGAGGTCGATGCCGCCGGTGTCGATCAGGTCGAAGCGCACCCCGTTCCATTCGGTGCTGAGCCGCTTGCGGTCGCGGGTGACGCCGGGCTCGGCCGCGGTGACCGCCTCGGTGCCGCCGACCAGGCGGTTGATGAGGGTGGACTTGCCGACGTTCGGGAAGCCGACGATGGCGACCGTGGCGCTCAACGGCCCGCCTCCGGCGAAGCGGAGCGTTCGACCAGCCCGCGCTCGCGCGCCAAGGCGACGACCTGTCCCACGACCTCTTCGAGGCTCAGGCCGGTGGTGTCGATCTCGACGGCGTCGTCGGCGGCGCGCAACGCGCCGTGCTCGCGCTCGGTGTCGCGGGCGTCGCGGCTCTTCTGGGCGGCGAGGACGGTTTCAAAGTCCTCCCCGGTCTCGGCCGCGCGGCGGCGGGCCCGCTCCTCGTCGGAGGCGGTGAGGAAGACCTTCAGCGGCGAGTCGGGGCTCACCACGGTGCCGATGTCGCGGCCCTCGGCGACGTAGGGCCCGGCGGCGATCAGCTCCTGCTGGCGCGCGACCATCGCCTCGCGCACCGCCGGGTGGACCGAGACCCGGGAGGCGTCGGCGCTCACCTCCGGCGTGCGGATCGCGTCGCTCACGTCGCGCCCGCCAAGCAGCACGCGGCGCCCGTCGAAGCCGATCTCGAGGCCCGCCGCGAGCGGCCCGAGCGCCGCCGCGTCATCGACCCCGACGCCCGCCTCGCGCGCCGCCAGCGCCACGCAGCGGTACATCGCCCCGGAGTCCAGGTACGTGAAGCCGAGCTCCCCCGCGACGGCGCGAGCGACGGTTGACTTACCGGCCCCGGCGGGGCCGTCGATCGCGATCACCATGGCGGCAGCGTACGGGTCGGCGGGTCCGGGGGCGCCGCTCAGTGACTATCCGAGAACCCGCGCGTGCGGCTGGCGAGTGCCGCACCGAGCGGGGGTAGGACGCAGGGAGGCCTAATGGCAGAGCCATTTGGCCGACCGAGGACGCCGCCCCGCGAAGTGTGTGCGGCGCCGCCAGACGTGCGTGGGGGTTCTCGGATAGTCACTCAGTGCACCGGGTCGCGCAGCGGCGGCCCGTGCTGGAGGGAGTGGAGGTCGATCTCGAAGCCCGGGTAGCTGACCTCGGCCGCGGCCATGTTCCCGACCTCGACGCCATCGCTGGAAGCCGCACCGGCGATCGCCCCGAGCATCGCGATCCGGTGGTCGCCGTGGGAGTCGACCGAACCGCCGCGCAGGCCGCCGGTGCCCTCGATCACCATCCCGTCCTCGGTCGCCTCGACCCGGCCGCCGAGCGCCCGCAGGGCGTCGGAGACGACCGCGATCCGGTCGGACTCCTTGCGGCGCAGCTCGCCCGCGTCGCGGATCGTCGTGGTCCCCTCGGCAAAGCAGGCCGCGAGAGCGACCAGGGGCAGCTCGTCGATCGCCAGCGGCACGTCGGCGCCGCCGACCTCGCAGCCGCGCAGCTCCGAATGGCCGACGCGGACGTCGCCGATCGGCTCGCCGCCCTCCTCGCCCTTCGGGATGATCTCGATCCCCTCGGCACCCATGCGCTCGAGGATCGCCAGCAGGCCGGTGCGGGTCGGGTTCAGGCCGACGTCGTGGAGCAGCACGTCGCTCCCCGGGACGATCGTCGCGGCGGCGATGAAGAAGGCCGCGGAGGAGAAGTCGGCGGGGA
>Ga0268266_10000115_pt1 | contig 164223 bp, 147 predicted proteins | sample KBSS13metaG_FD_190356 | JGI IMG/M metagenome (GOLD analysis project Ga0268266, IMG submission 190356) | Switchgrass rhizosphere microbial communities from Kellogg Biological Station, Michigan, USA - KBS S1-3 metaG (SPAdes) (version 2) | ecosystem: Host-associated > Plants > Roots >...
AATTTGCCTGGCGGCTTTAGCGCGGTGGTCCCACCTGACCCCATGCCGAACTCAGAAGTGAAACGCCGTAGCGCCGATGGTAGTGTGGGGTCTCCCCATGTGAGAGTAGGGAACTGCCAGGCATCAATTAAAAGAACCCCGTACCGTATGGTGCGGGGTTTTTTGCTTTGGGACGCGAAATACACATCTGAATACCCCAAAGAGTGCCGCCAGACAAGGCGAAGCCACGATACGGTAACCCCAAACCTCATCATCTCTCTTCAGGATTCTCCAAACATTTCAGATCAGTGCGGAATTTAACGTGCACAGGACCACTTTAAGCGCCGTGAAATACTGCAGGAACAGGTTTACGAGGATGTGACCAGAGAATTGTTACAGGAGAGTTTATCAGACGCAGAAAAGCAAAAACCCAGCCATAGGCTGGGTTCTTTAAATAGTGGTGCCCGGACTCGGAATCGAACCAAGGACACGGGGATTTTCAATCCCCTGCTCTACCGACTGAGCTATCCGGGCAACGGAGCGCATTAAACCGCAATCGCGCCTGATCGTCAACACTATTTCGGGAAAAGCCGTTCAACTGCTTAACTTTGCGGCAATCTGACGGTTTACGCGCCGAACAGGTCAAATTCTTCAGACAGATTACGTCAGCGCGCCACCCATACGACACTGCGCAAAACGCAGGATATCTTCGGCCAGACGGTGTGCTGTATCCACATCGGCCTGGCTACGGTTTACCAGCATGCGGCTCAGGCAACCTTCCAGTACCAGCTCCATCTGCTTAGCGACCATCGCCGGGTCATCCACTTCGAGCGTGGTCAGCAGTTCGTGCGTGAAATCATGCGCCGCCCGCTTTTGCTGATCCGCCAGTTGATGGATAGGATGACCGGGGTCAGGGTAGAAGGTGCAAGCGGCAATAAACAGGCAACCCGGATAACGGTTGTTGCTTACGCATTCGCTCAGGGCGGTATAACGCGCCAGCAGCTTTTGCTCCGCAGTCAGTTCTTCATTTAACATCAGCTGCCTGCGCCAGACATCAACCTGCTGGCTGAGATAACGCAGGGCATCGTAAAGCAGCGCCTCTTTATCCGGCCAGAAGCGCATGAGTTCATCCAGAGGATAATCAATACGGTCGGCTACCATCTCAAGCGTGGTGCTGGCGATCCCTTGAATCTCAAGTAATTGCAGGGCTTGTCCCAGTACGTCTTCGCGTTGCACGGTTATCTCCTCCGTTATTCCCAACGGTTTGTCCCGTTTCAAGTGTTGTTTACGGTTGGCGATTGCGCAAATGCGCGCTGAATGCCGTCGCGTCCATAAACCCGGTTACACGCTGTGCGGGCTGCTCCTGGCCCTGTTCATTGAAGAACAGAATGGTTGGCAGACCCAGCACGTTAAGTTGCTTCAGCAGTGCCTTATCCGCTGTACTGTTGGCGGTGACGTTCGCCTGGAGCAGAACCGTCTCTTTCAGTGCACTTTGCACCTGCGGATCGCTAAACGTGTACTTTACGAATTCTTTACAGGCGACACACCAGTCCGCATACAGATCCAGCATGACCGGTTTGCCTTTCGCCTGCGCCAGTGCGCTGTTGAGTTCATCCACGTTCTTTATCTGGATGAAGTTCAAATGCGCCTGCGTTTGTCCCGCGGGTGTGCCAAATGCCCAGTCCTGCAGTGGCCGTACGCTCACCAGCGCCGCGGCGAGCAGGAGGATTTGCACCAGACGCATCCACGGCTTTTTCGCTGCCAGGCTTGTGATAAACGCCCAACAGAAGAAGGCAACACCGAGCATTGCCCACAGGCGCATACCCCAGGCGTCGCCGATAATACGCTCGAGCAAGAACACCGGCAGCGCCAGAATGACAAAACCAAACGCGGTTTTCACCGTCTCCATCCACGGGCCGCTCTTGGGCAGCAGACGGTTGCCAAATACCGTTACCAGAATCAATGGCAGACCCATTCCCAGCGCGTAGAGATACAACGTACCACCGCCGAGCCACATGTTACCGCTCTGGGCAATATACAGCAGGATCGCGCTCAGTGGCGCGGTAGTGCACGGTGAGCAAATCAACCCGGCGATGGCACCCATCACGAACACGCCGCCCGGGGAACCACCCTGCTGACGGTTACTCATCAGCGTTAAGCGAGTCTGCAACGCGGACGGCAGCTGTAAGCTGAACAAACCAAACATCGACAGCGCCAGCAGAATAAATACGATCGACAGGCCAGCCAGCACATAAGGGTGCTGAAGTGCAGCCTGGAACTGCAGTCCGGCAGCAGCAACCACGAGGCCCAGTGCGGTGTAGGTTAACGCCATACCCTGCACGTAGATAAAGGCCAGCAGCAGGGCGCGTGCGGTTGAAAGACGTTGCTTGCCGCCAAGGACAATCCCGGAGATAAGCGGATACATGGGCAGCACGCACGGCGTGAAGGCGATGCCGATACCAATCAGTAAAGCCCACAAGGCGGAGAAGGGCAGCGCTGTGCGACCGTCGTCCTTCACCCCGGTGCTCTCCCCTGCGGGAAGAGCAGGCATACTGGCGGCCGCTTTAACTTCGCTCAGCGGAATGACTTTGGTTTCCGGCGGATAGCAGAAGCCCGCGTCGGCACAGCCCTGATACGTGACGGTCACGGTGGCGCCTTTATCGGCCTGATTGACCGTCACGGGCACGCTTAACCGCTGGCGATAGATTTCACTTTTGCCGAAAAACTCGTCTTCATGCCACTCGCCCGCAGGCATCTGAAGTGGGCCTACCTTTGCCTGAGCAGGCGTGATGCTGACCTGCTTGCGATAGAGGTAATACCCCTCTTTTATCTGCCAGGTAAGATTCAGGTCATGCTGATCTTGTTGAAAATCGAAAACAAAGGCCTGGTCGGCAGAAATAACGTTCGAACGGCCGGGAGCGTCAAATAACCCGGCAAAAACTGATGTGCTGCACAGCAGCAGGATCAGCGTAAGGAAGCGTTGAGCCATGAGAGATAATCGTTGTCGCCGTGGACCACTGGCAATACCAGCAGTTCGGGGGTTTGATAAGGATGATGAGATTTGAGGCAGTCCAGGAGTGCCTGCTGGTTCGCCAGATTGGTTTTGAGCAACATCTGGACTTCGTACTCCTGCTCCAGTTTACCTTCCCAGTAGTAAAGGGAGCTGGCGCCAGGAAGGAGCGTCACGCAGGCTGCCAGTTTTTCGGCCAGCACTTTGGCGGCGAGATCCTGGGCAGAGGCTTCATCAGGGGCGGTACAAAGGACAACAACAGCATCAGGCGTGTTCACAAGTCGACCTCCTCATCACGAAAGTCTTCACTATATCACGCAAGGCTATTGGTCATTAATGAAACGGGCCGCAGAGCGGCCCGTTTTTAACTATTTTTACAACCCATCATTGTTTACAGCACGATGCCGCCAATGATAAAGCCGAGGATCACGCACAGCGAGATAGCCACTACGCCCGGGATCAGGAACGCATGGTTAAACACGTACTTACCGATGCGAGTTGAGCCAGTGTCATCCATCTCAACCGCCGCCAGCAGGGTTGGGTAGGTGGGTAAAACGAACAGTGCAGAAACGGCAGCAAACGAGGCAATAGCCGTCAGCGGGGTAACTCCCAGCATCAGCGCCGCAGGCATCAGGGCTTTGGTGGTGGCCGCCTGAGAGTAAAGCAGGGTTGCGGCAAAGAACAACACCACAGCCAGGAGCCACGGATAGTTGTGCAGCAGGTCGCCCGCAACGGTCTGGATATCGCTGATGTGAGCTTTCACGAAGGTATCACCAAGCCAGGCCACACCCAGTACACACACGCAGGCGCTCATACCGGATTTAAAGGTGCTGGCGTTGAGCACTTCGCTGGTGTCGATTTTACAGGTGATGCTGATCAGCGTGGCGATAGTCAGCATGAATACCACAATCGCTTCGTTACGCGGCAGGACCGGGTTCTGGATCAGACCCACGGTGTCACTGATGGCGGTTGCGTAGAACATGACCGCAACGATACCGATCAGGAACAGCAAGACGGAGCGTTTTGCATGCGGCTTCAGTTCGAAGACCTGGCTACCACGCAGTTTCACTTCACCTTTTGCCAGACGCTCCTGATAAACCGGATCGTCTTTCAGTTCGGCGCCGAGGAAGTTACACAGCACGGCGGTGATCATCACTGCAATCAGCGTCACCGGAATACAGATGGCCAGCAGCGTCAGGTAACTCACGCCCATAGGCTCAAGGATACCGGCGAAGAAGACCACTGCAGCGGAGATAGGTGATGCGGTAATCGCAATCTGGGACGCGACCACGGCAATCGAGAGGGGACGAGACGGACGGATGCCCTGCTCTTTCGCCACTTCGGTAATGACCGGCAGCGTGGAGAAGGCGGTGTGGCCAGTACCGGCGAGAATGGTCATAAACCACGTCACCAGCGGGGCAAGGAAGGTAATGTATTTTGGATGGCGGCGTAACATACGCTCCGCCAGGCTCACCAGGTAGTCCATACCGCCTGCCACCTGCATGGCTGCGATAGCGGCAATAACCGCCATGATGATTTCGATAACGTCAAAAGGGATTGCGCCGGGTTTAATCTGAAAGATAAGGGTAAGTACGAGCACCCCGAGACCGCCGGCAAAACCAATGCCGATACCCCCGAGTCTTGCTCCCAAATAAATCGCCAACAGGACGATGACGAGTTCTGCTCCAAACATAAGGACCTGCCTTGCTTATTAACAAGTTGATATTGAATTGTTGTATTTTGGTAACGCCTATAAAGAAAAAAGGCACGTCACAAGTGACGTGCCTTAAGGAAGCCTAGCCTGAACTGCTACTGTTCGCTTTCATCGGTATATCGTTTCGCTTTGTATGCCGGGTGCATCAGGTTCTGGGCCGAGAAGATATCGTCCAGCTCGGCTTCGGTCAACAGTCCACGCTCCAGAACGACTTCACGCACGCTCTTACCTGTTTCGGCGCAAATCTTACCGACGATGTCGCCGTTATGGTGGCCGATGAACGGGTTGAGGTAGGTGACGATGCCGATGGAGTTGTAGACATACCCTTCACAAACTTCTTTGTTTGCGGTGATGCCGTTAACGCATTTCTCCAGCAGGTTGTAGCAGGCGTTGGTCAGAATGTGGATGGATTCAAACATTGCCTGGCCGATGACCGGCTCCATGACGTTCAGCTGCAGCTGGCCGGCTTCAGAGGCCATGGTCACGGTTGTATCGTTACCGATGACTTTAAAGCAGACCTGGTTCACCACTTCTGGCACTACCGGGTTCACTTTCGCCGGCATGATGGACGAACCGGCCTGCAGCTCTGGCAGGTTGATTTCATTCAGACCAGCGCGTGGACCGGAAGAGAGCAGGCGCAGGTCATTACAGATTTTGGAGAGTTTCACCGCCAGACGTTTCAGGGCGCTGTGAACCATAACGTACGCGCCGCAGTCGGAGGTGGCTTCAATCAGATCTTCTGCAGGCACAACCGGCAGGTTAGAGACTTCAGCCAGCTTCTGTACCGCCAGCTGCTGATAACCGTCCGGCGTATTCAGACGCGTGCCGATAGCGGTTGCGCCCAGGTTCACTTCCAGCAGCAGCTCGGAGGTGCGCAGCAGGTTTTTAGTTTCTTCGTTAAGCAGCACGTTAAACGCGTGGAATTCCTGGCCGAGGGTCATCGGAACCGCGTCCTGCAGCTGGGTACGACCCATTTTCAGGATGTCCTGGAACTCAACGGCTTTGCGCTGGAAGCCATCACCCAGCTGATTAATGGCGTCCACCAGTTTCACCACGGAGGCATACACCGCGATACGGAAGCCGGTTGGGTAGGCGTCGTTAGTGGACTGACATTTATTAACGTGGTCGTTCGGATTCAGATACTGGTATTCACCTTTCTGATGACCCATCAGCTCCAGGCCGATGTTTGCCAGTACTTCGTTGGTGTTCATGTTGACGGAGGTGCCCGCGCCGCCCTGATAGACATCGACCGGGAACTGATCCATGCATTTGCCGTTGTTCAGCACTTCATCGCAGGCAGCGATAATCGCATTTGCCGCGCTTTTCGGAATGGTTTGCAGCTCTTTATTGGCCAGTGCTGCGGCTTTTTTCACCATCACCATGCCACGTACAAATTCAGGGATGTCGCTGATTTTGTTGTTGCTGATGTAGAAGTTTTCAATCGCTCTCAGAGTGTGAATACCATAGTAGGCATCCGCTGGAACTTCCCTGGTACCCAACAAGTCTTCTTCGATACGAATGTTGTTTAACATGTGAACCTTCTTTTCAAGCTGCCGATGGATTGTACTAAACACACAGTATTTATGTGGTTTTGAATATTTTCTGACCGACGATTATTCCCTCAATCAGCCAGATGTTCGAGATCATATGCTGATGATAGCGAATTGCCGTAATCTGGATCACTTATTATCGACCCGATTCCATGATAATTATTAATCTGTGAAATGAGTCACCGCTTTAAAATTTCCAGAAAAAATATCCGTGCAAACCGATTGAATTTTGGCTAACCGTCACCATTTCTTACAGACGCGTTTCGCGAACACATTCAGACAGGGGCCTGAGGGCACCTGCCAAACAGGAGATGCCAGTGCGCTGGGTACCATTTATTGCTTTCTTTCTCTATGTTTACATCGAGATTTCAATTTTTATCCAGGTCGCCCATGTACTGGGTGTCCTGTTAACGCTGATTCTGGTGATTTTCACTTCGGTGATCGGCATGTCGCTGGTGCGTAATCAGGGTTTCAAAAATTTCCTGATAATGCAGCAGAAGATGGCCGCAGGCGAAAGCCCGGCCGCAGAGATGATCAAAAGCGTCTCGCTGATTATTGCTGGCCTGCTGCTGATCCTGCCGGGGTTCTTCACTGACTTCCTCGGCCTGCTGCTGCTTCTGCCGCCGGTGCAAAAACACCTGACCATGAAGCTACTGCCGCATCTGCGTTTTAGCCGTATGCCGGGCGGTGGCTTCAGTACAGGGCCGGGGGATACTTTCGAAGGGGAGTATCAGCGTAAAGATGAACAGCGCGACCGTTTAGACCATAAAGACGATCGGTAAAAGAGGCCAGGCCCGGTAAGCGAATCGCTACCGGGCTTTGTTTTACAGGGTGCCGCGTTTCGGTAAAAACAGCCACAGCCCCGCCAGCATGCTAATCGCATACAGGCTTTTCCACCCCACCATCGCCATCAACAGCAGGCAAAGCACGCCACCAACCACTGCCAGCGCTTTATAGCGACCTTTCAGCAGACGACAACCCGCCAGCATGCACAGCAGGTAGATCATGATGAAAATCCCGTTGGCGTACACGATCAGGGCATCAAGATTGATATTCAGCCCGTAAATACATAGCGAACTCAAGACGCAGCAGCCCAGCACGGTATTAAGCGCATTCAACGGCAACTGACGTTTAGACAGGCGCGCAAGGCGGCTCTCTGGTCTATCAAGCGCCTGCGACCATACCAGACGCGCAAAGCTCTGGATGTAGATATTGAGGCTGGCAAAACAGGCCAGATAGCCAATAACACAGGCGACCCACAGCGCTTTCAGACCAAACAGTTGCACCACAATGCCCGGCAGCGAGGCAGCGGCCGCTTTATCCGCGGCGAACGCGTTGAAATGCAGTACCAGCACGGTACAGGCCCAGTAAACGGTACCTGCTAACAGCAGGCCAATCATCAGGGCGCGCGGGAAATCCCGTTCCGGTTGTTTAAACTCAGAGGCCAGATGGGCGAACGCCTCCAGCCCGACAAAACACCAGAACATCACCGACAGCGCAGCGAACAGCTGCGAATGGTTGACCTCACTTACCGCGGGGAAGGGGATCTCCTTCAGCGTAATATCCCCTTTCCACCAGATGGCGACAATGAGGGCCACAATCAGTATTGCAACGACGGTTTGCAGGTTGGCACTCGAGCTGGCACCCCGTGAGCCGACCCACCAGACGATGGCCAGCGTACCCAGCTCGGCCAGCAGCAGTTGCTCGTTATGCCAGCCAAACAGCGCCTGGCCAAAACCGGTCGCGATATGCAAAGCTGCCGGTAGACCGACGGGAATAACAGAAAGAAACAGCCAGCCGGTGACCCGCTCCAGTCGCGGACCAAACGCCATACCGACAAAGTGCGCTACGCCGCCCGCGCTGGGGAAATGCCGTCCGAGGATGGCAAACACGACCGCGACCGGAAACACCAGCACAATCAGCACTGGCCACGCCCACAGGCTATTATTGCCGGCCACCAGTGCTGCCAGCGCGGGTACCGCAAACACACCTGTACCTAACAAGGAGGTCGACAGCAGACCCACGCCCTGCGCCAGTCCCAACTCCTGTTTTAGTCCACTCATTGACATCGCCCTGCCACGATCAAAAGAGAGGCGATGGTAACACTTTCGCAAATTTTTTTTCGTCTGCCCCTTGAAGGGGGAAAAAGCTATCCCCATCTCTCAGGGCACTAGTCGGAAAACCGCGTGCGGACCGGCGTCATCCATAACTGATAATGACTTTCTCAAAGGAGAGCTATCAATGAGTATTCGTCCGTTACATGATCGTGTGATCGTCAAACGTAAAGAAGTTGAAACCAAGTCTGCTGGCGGCATCGTTCTGACTGGTTCTGCAGCAGCAAAATCAACGCGTGGCGAAATCATCGCTGTCGGTAAGGGTCGCATTCTGGAAAACGGAACTGTGCAGCCACTGGACGTTAAAGTTGGTGACATCGTAATTTTCAACGATGGCTACGGCGTGAAATCCGAGAAGATCGACAATGAAGAAGTGTTGATCATGTCCGAAAGCGACATTCTGGCAATTGTTGAAGCGTAATTTTACGCACGAGAATTTGAGGAAATAAGAACATGGCAGCTAAAGACGTAAAATTCGGTAACGACGCTCGTGTAAAAATGCTCCGCGGCGTAAACGTACTGGCAGATGCAGTTAAAGTGACCCTGGGCCCGAAAGGCCGTAACGTAGTGCTGGATAAATCCTTCGGCGCGCCAACCATCACTAAAGACGGTGTTTCTGTAGCACGTGAAATCGAGCTGGAAGACAAGTTCGAAAACATGGGTGCGCAGATGGTGAAAGAAGTTGCCTCTAAAGCGAACGACGCTGCAGGCGACGGTACCACCACCGCAACCGTACTGGCACAAGCTATCATCACCGAAGGTCTGAAAGCCGTTGCTGCGGGTATGAACCCAATGGATCTGAAGCGCGGTATCGACAAAGCGGTTACTGCGGCGGTTGAAGAGCTGAAAACACTGTCCGTTCCATGCTCCGACTCTAAAGCGATTGCTCAGGTTGGTACTATCTCCGCTAACTCCGACGAAACCGTAGGTAAACTGATCGCGGAAGCGATGGACAAAGTCGGTAAAGAAGGCGTGATCACCGTTGAAGACGGTACCGGTCTGGAAGACGAACTGGACGTGGTTGAAGGTATGCAGTTCGACCGCGGTTACCTGTCCCCATACTTCATCAACAAGCCAGAAACGGGCGCTGTTGAGCTGGAAAGCCCATTCATCCTGCTGGCTGACAAGAAAATCTCCAACATCCGTGAAATGCTGCCAGTGCTGGAAGCCGTTGCGAAAGCAGGCAAGCCGCTGGTTATCATTGCTGAAGACGTTGAAGGTGAAGCACTGGCGACACTGGTAGTTAACACCATGCGTGGCATCGTGAAAGTGGCTGCGGTTAAAGCACCTGGCTTCGGCGACCGCCGTAAAGCGATGCTGCAGGATATCGCTACCCTGACTGGCGGTACCGTAATCTCTGAAGAGATCGGTATGGAGCTGGAAAAAGCGACCCTGGAAGACCTGGGCCAGGCTAAACGCGTTGTGATCAACAAAGACACCACCACCATCATCGATGGCGTGGGTGAAGAAGCGGCTATTCAGGGCCGTGTTGCTCAGATCCGTAAGCAGATTGAAGAAGCAACCTCTGATTACGACCGTGAAAAACTGCAGGAGCGCGTAGCGAAACTGGCAGGCGGCGTGGCAGTAATCAAAGTGGGCGCGGCAACTGAAGTTGAAATGAAAGAGAAGAAAGCACGCGTCGACGATGCTCTGCACGCGACCCGTGCAGCAGTAGAAGAAGGCGTGGTAGCTGGTGGTGGTGTCGCGCTGGTGCGTGTTGCCGCTAAACTGGCTGGCCTGACTGCTCAGAACGAAGATCAGAACGTGGGTATCAAAGTTGCGCTGCGCGCAATGGAAGCACCACTGCGTCAGATCGTTTCCAACGCCGGTGAAGAGCCATCCGTGGTTGCGAACATGGTGAAAGCGGGCGAAGGTAACTACGGTTACAACGCTGCAACTGAAGAATACGGCAACATGATCGACTTCGGTATCCTGGATCCAACCAAAGTGACCCGTTCTGCACTGCAGTACGCGGCCTCTGTAGCGGGTCTGATGATCACTACCGAGTGCATGGTGACCGACATGCCTAAAGGCGACGCACCTGACTTAGGTGCTGCGGGTATGGGCGGCATGGGTGGTATGGGCGGCATGATGTAATCGTGCGCTTTACCGCTTAGAATGAGAAAAACCCCCGGGCAGAAATGCTCGGGGGTTTTTCTTTTGGTCATCTTTTTAGTATAAGGTTTACACACGGACAACATCTGCTGTCCAGCTTATTGAAAACGAGGAATAACATGCGCGTAAAAGTCTGTGCAGGGATCGTAGGAGCAGCATTGCTGCTGGCGGGTTGTAGCTCCAGCAATGAGCTGTCTGCTGCAGGTCAGGGCGTTCGCTTTGTTGAAGATAAGCCGGGTAACGAGTGCCAGTTTTTAGGCACGGCAACCGGTGAGCAAAGCAACTGGATGTCGGGTCAGCACGGTGAAGAAGGTGGATCTATGCGCGGTGCCGCTAACGCGCTGCGTAACCAGGCTGCAGAGATGGGTGGCAACGTGATTTACGGTGTGAGCAGCCCGTCGCAAGGGATGTTGTCCAGCTTCGTGCCAACGGCCAGCCAGATGAATGGCCAGGTCTATAAGTGCCCTAACTGATCTACATTGCTGATGGCGCTGCGCCCAACCCCACCGGGCGGATAAGCGTAGCGCCACCTGCCGTTATTGTTGCCGCAGTTGCAAATCCAGCGGCGTCTTACTCGGCTCACCGCCAATCTCTCGCGCCAGCTTCGGCACCATATAGCCTGAAACCAGCGTTAACAGTTCGCGCATAATCTGCCGGGCCTCTTCATCCGTGACCATGAAATGCGCCGCGCCTTGCACACGATCCAGTACGTGCAGGTAGTAGGGCATCACGCCCGCATCGAATAACGCATTACTGAGCTCCGCCAGAACCCGGGCATTATCATTCACACCGCGCAGCAACACGCTCTGGTTCAACAGCGTCACACCCGCTTTACGCAGACGCGCCATCGCCGCACGGAATGCCTCATCGATTTCATTCGCATGGTTGATATGGTTCACCAGCAGAACCTGTAAACGAGACTGCTCAAGGCGAGATACCAGACCGTCCGTAATACGTGCCGGAATAACAATCGGTAAACGGCTGTGGATGCGCAAACGCTTAATGTGTGGAATGGCTTCAAGCTGGGTCAACAGCCAGTCCAGCTCATGATCTTTTGCCATCAGCGGATCGCCACCTGAAAAAATGATCTCATCCAGTTCCGGATGGGCGGCAATATAGTCCAGGGCGACCTGCCAGTTGCGTTTATTACCCTGATTTTCGGCATACGGGAAGTGGCGACGGAAACAATAACGGCAGTTTACCGCGCAGCCGCCTTTCACCAGCAGAAGAGCACGGTTGAGATATTTGTGCAGTAAACCCGGTACCACACTGTTCTGCTCTTCCAGAGGATCGGTGCTGTATCCTGGCGCCGATATAAACTCTTCCTGCGCAGTAAGCGTTTGTTTTAATAATGGATCGTCAGGGTTTCCTTTCTCCATACGGGCAACAAACGCGCGGGGAACACGCAGGGCAAAAAGTCGCTTAGCCTCGCGGCCTGCAAGCAACTCTGGGTGCTGATCGAGGTCTAACAGACGCAGCAATTCATCAGGACTGGTGATTACATCGGCAAGTTGCGATAACCAATCTTCTCTGGACGGGGTGTTTAGGGTTACAATATGCGCCATTTTGTGGCTTAGCTACCAGTTAACAAATTTAGAGGGCCTTATGGCAACGTACTATAGCAACGATTTTCGTGCTGGTCTTAAAATCATGATGGACGGCGAACCGTACGCGGTTGAAGCCAGCGAATTCGTTAAACCAGGTAAAGGCCAGGCATTCGCGCGCGTTAAGCTGCGTCGCCTGCTGACCGGTACCCGTGTTGAGAAAACCTTCAAGTCTACTGACTCCGCTGAAGGCGCTGATGTTGTCGATATGAACCTGACTTACCTGTACAACGACGGTGAGTTCTGGCACTTCATGAACAACGAAACGTTCGAGCAGCTGTCTGCGGATGCTAAAGCGATTGGCGATAGCGAAAAATGGCTGCTGGACCAGGCTGAGTGCATCGTGACCCTGTGGAACGGCCAGCCTATCGCTGTTACCCCACCAAACTTCGTAGAGCTGGAAATCGTTGAAACCGACCCAGGTCTGAAAGGTGATACCGCAGGTACTGGCGGCAAGCCAGCTACCCTTTCCACCGGTGCAGTGGTTAAAGTTCCACTGTTCGTACAGACTGGTGAAGTGATCAAAGTAGATACCCGCTCCGGCGAATACGTATCTCGCGTGAAGTAATTTACGTCAAGACTGAAGGCGCAGCGCCCGCTGCGCCTGTTTTTTGCAGGCAGGGATGATGAACCGTACCGTTAAAATTCTGCTTCTGTTAGCGCTGTCCAGCGCGTTGCTTTCCGGCTGTAACACCACGCGTGGAATGGGGGAAGATATCCAGGATCTCGGCCATATCATTTCTCACGCGGCCAGCTAACCCCGTCTAATTTTCCTAAAAATGCGTCCTTTTCCGTCAAACGACGGGATATTGTCTATTCTTAAGTTGCTATACACAAAACAACTTTGGCTATAAAAGGAAGATATTATGGTTAAGAAGACAATTGCAGCGATCTTTTCAGTCCTGGTACTTTCTTCAGTATTAACAGCCTGTAATACCACGCGTGGCGTTGGTCAGGATATTTCTGAAGGTGGTAGCGCAATCTCTGGTGCGGCAAGTAAAGCACAGCAGTAATTGAATAAACGGTACGGAACCAGACGGGTTTCGTACCGTCAGCTTTCTGATTCCTGCAGGGATAAAAACGGTGAATAACGCGTATCCATATGCAATTTCATGCGGATATTCCGTTTATAGGTATAGACCGTTTTACCGTTAATACTCAGGTGAGCCGCAATTTTCTGATTGCTGGCACCCTCCATCCACAACGTCAGCACTTTCTCCTCCTGGCGCGTCAGCAAAGGCGCGGTTACCTTTGGCTTTTCACTGTTAGCGTGCGAAATTAGTGCGTCGTGGATAACTGTCCCCAGTTGTTCAAGACGGGCATTTTTCAACAGCGATGACCAGACCGGGAATTGTTTCAGCCAGGCGGTCATTTCACTATCCTCACCCGATTGCAGCAAAATAAAGGGCACTCTTTCGCTGGCGTTCAGCAAAGATGAGAGGGACTGAAAGGGATGGACATCCTGTCTGAACCCATGCAGGTCAGCAATGACCAGCGTCGGTTTCCATTGCAGAATGTGCTCTCTGGCGAGGAAAAGATTATTCAGGCCGGTCACAACGACGTTTTCCGGAAATAAACCGGAATGATTGAGCCATGCTTCAAACCCGGTGCGGGTGAAGTGACAACGGTCAATCAAAAGAATTTTGAACATATTATATTCGCAGTCGGCTAGTGGTTTGGCTTCCTGCCATCAGAAAGCACATCATCATAGAGAAGTCGGATGAGTGATAAATGCCTGAACTACGCGGCATACTGCGGCTATTTCTTGCCTTAACATGTTCAGCACAAAAGGATTGAAAAAAAATCGCACGCTAACCAAAATATGAGGCGTAATCTTTGCCTTGCGGGACGACCCGTAAGCGCTTCCTTCATCGGGGACGGCCCCAACTTGCATTTAAGTTAAGGAGCCTGAAATGTCCTGGATCATTCTTGTTATTGCTGGCCTGCTCGAAGTAGTATGGGCGATAGGTCTGAAGTACACCCACGGTTTTACCCGCCTGACCCCCAGCGTCATTACCCTTACCGCGATGATTGTGAGTATCGTTTTGCTCTCGTGGGCGATGCGTTCTTTACCGGTGGGGACAGCGTATGCCGTCTGGACGGGAATTGGCGCCGTGGGGGCGGCCATCACGGGGATCCTGCTGTTGGGGGAGTCAGCGAGTCTGGCGCGTATCGCCAGCCTCGCCCTGATTGTGGCCGGTATTATTGGGTTGAAGCTCAGTACCCATTAATGGGGTTGTTCTACCCAGATGAGTTTCGACACATCAAACCCTTGCCGGGTCGCGACGTCCAGCATCTGCTGTTTCATCTCAGGTGAAAGGGTTGGGGTGCGAGAGAGGATCCACAGATAGTTACGATCCGGCCCGCAGACCAGCGCGTGACGGTACTCTCTGTCGAGCGCGATCACGTTATATCCGCCATAGAACGGGCCGAAGAAGGAGACTTTGAGCGCGGCCCATCGCGGGTCGCCGGTAAAGTACGCTTGTCCAATCGACTGCTGCCACATCTCCCGGTCCGGATTATAGCCCCGGTTGATAACCTGAATACCGCCGTCATCCATCGGGCTGTAATTTGCCGTGACCTTCTCTAAACCCCGTTCAAAACGGTGGTCAAGGCGCGCGATTTCATACCATGTTCCAAGAAAACGTTGTGCGTCGAAATTGCTGACAACGGTGACGCCGGGAGGGGGAGTAGGGGAGCTGCAGGCAACCACTAAAAACGCGGCTGTCACTGCGGCGATAACAGGCAAAATGCGCATAGGAGTTTCCTTACTGTTTTTTGTTAAGTGTAGATGACAGCAAGGAAAATGCGGGAATTTTGCAGGCCGGGTGGGCATCAGCATCACCCGGCAAGATGTTACTGCAGAGCGCTCAGAATACGGTATGCCGCTTCCACGCGTGCCGGGTTCGGGTAGCTCTTGTTCGCCAGCATAACGATGCCGAGTTCCTTCTCAGGAATAAATGCCACGTAGCTGCCAAATCCGCCCGTCGAGCCTGTTTTATGTACCCATGACGCTTTTACCGGTGGAGCCGGAGGGTTCACTTCTGCCACGGGCAACGGTGCAAGCGCTACCTTGTTGTCGCTGCCCTCCACCACGGTTTTGGCTTCTACCGGCCAGTTGAGCATCTCCCAGCCCAGGCCCTGGTACATCGAGCCTGTGCGCCAGTAGCGAGACTGTGCAAGCACCATGCCCTGCTTCAGTGAGGTATCCTGTACCCCATCGGGGGCTATGTTAGCCACCACCCAGCTCGCCATATCCTTCACGTTGGTTTTCACGCCATACGCTTCGGCGTCGAGCATGCCCGGCGAAACGTGAACCGCTTTACCGTCACGATAACCCCAGGCGTAATGCTGTTCTTCTGCCTTAGGAACGTTAATCCACGTATGGTTCAGGTTAAGCGGCTTCAGGACCCGCTCCGTCATCGCCTGCTCAAAGCGCATGCCAGAAGGTTTTACCGCCAGAGCCCCAAACAGACCGATGCTGGCATTCGCATAAAGACGCGTGGTGCCTGGCGCCCACTGTGGTTGCCAGGACTGGTAAAAACGCAGCAGCGAGGCATTATCGGTAACCTCATCGGGCACCTGTAACGGCAGGCCACCGGCAGTATAGGTTGCCAGGTCCAGCATGCGAACGCCCTGCCACTGTTTGCCGGTCAGCTCAGGCCAGTATTTGGTCACCGGATCGCCCAGCGAAATTTCACCGCGAGCAATAGCATCGCCACCCAGAACGCCGGTGAAGGTTTTGCTTATTGAGCCCAGCTCAAACAGCGTTTGTGCAGTGACGGGTGTGTTCGCTGCGACATCGGCCTTGCCGAAGGTGAAGTAGTGCGGCTGGCCCTGATAGATCACGGCGACCGCCATACCCGGAATAGACTGCGCTTTCATCAGGGGCGTAACGGTACGTTCCACGACCTTTGCCAGCTGTGTTTCTGACAGAGGGGCGGCTAATGCAGCGCAGGAGGTGCTGAGCAGCAGAGCGCAGCACAGGGATTTTTTCATCATCAGTTATCTTCCGTAATAGCGAGTCAAGGGAGTGTCCGGGCCCGTCAGACATACCCAGTCTGTTGGATTTGACTGTGGCTGACAAACGGTTAAATTTAGCATTAGCTGTTAATTTTTCTAACGGATGGGTCGATGACACGCAGCTATTTACCGCTTAATTCGCTTCGTGCCTTCGAAGCCGCCGCAAGGCACCTCAGTTTTACTAATGCTGCCATTGAGCTGAATGTCACCCATTCAGCCATCAGTCAGCACGTTAAGACGCTGGAACAACATCTGAACTGTCAGCTGTTTGTCCGGGTTTCGCGCGGATTGATGCTGACGACAGAGGGCGAGAATCTGCTGCCGGTGCTGAACGATTCGTTTGATCGTATCGCCGGCATGCTGGATCGCTTTGCCAGTCATCGCGCGCTGGAGAAGCTTAAAATTGGCGTGGTGGGGACTTTTGCGACCGGGTTGTTATTCGCGCAGCTGGATGATTTCCGTCGCCGCTATCCGCATATCGATCTGCATCTTTCGACCCATAATAACCGCGTCGATCCGGCCGCCGAAGGGCTTGATTACACGATCCGCTACGGTGGAGGGGCGTGGCATGGCACTGAAGCGACGTTTCTGTGTTCTGCGCCGCTGGCTCCGCTGTGCACGCCTGAAATTGCCGTCGGGCTACAAGCACCGGCGGACATGCTGAAGTTTACGCTGCTGCGCTCTTACCGACGCGACGAATGGTCGGCGTGGATGCAGGCCGCGGGCGAACTCCCGCCGTCACCAACGCATCGGGTGATGGTGTTTGATTCATCCGTTACCATGCTGGAAGCCGCGCAGGCCGGCGTGGGAATTGCTATCGCGCCTGTGAATATGTTCACTCATCTGCTGAACAGCGAACGTATCATTCAGCCGTTTGCGACACAGATTGAGCTGGGCAGTTACTGGTTAACCCGATTGCAGTCACGGACAGAAACCCCTGCAATGCGTGAGTTTGCACAGTGGCTGGTGGGGAAAATGCAGAAATGACAGGCCCGCCGGGAGGCGGGCCTGATGTATCAGATAGTAACCACCGCAATCAGCGTAACCACCGTCAGGATGGTTGCCAGACCGTAGAACACCCATTTCCCGCTCGGGACATGGATTTTCAGGTCATGCATCGCGTGGTGAATACGGTGCAGGCCACACCACAGCGGCAGGACGATCATCAGGAAGATGAACACACGGCCAATAAAGCTGCTGGCAAAGGCCAGTACTCGCTCGTAACCCAGCGCATCGCCCGGAAACAGCCCGAGTGGCAGCATAATACCGACCAGCAGGATGATGACCGGCGCGATGATGGCGCTCCACATCCCCCCTGCGCCAAACAGTCCCCAGAAGACCGGCTCGTCAGAACGTTTTGGATTTGGATTAATCACAGTAGTCTCCTTACCAGAACAGTGCGACAAACAGAATGACCACAGTGACGAGGATCGTCACGCCCCATAGCCCTTTAATGACCGGCTCTGGCCCCATTTTCTCGTCTTTAATGATGATGTTCGCCGCTTTTGGCGCCAGTTCAAACCAGGTTTTGGTATGAAGCAGCGCTGCCGCGAGCACAATCAGGTTCAGGATCACGATGATGGGGTTTTGCAGGAAGCCGACAAAGCTGGCCCAGGTTTCAGGGCCATGTTTGAGGGCATAAACGCCGTACATCAGCTCCAGGCTGAACCAGACCGCCGGCACCGCGGTGCCTTCACGCAGCATATAGAAGCGATAAAACGGCAGTTTCTTCCACCAGGTGGACGGCATTGGCCGCACGTAGGCTTTGCGTTTAGTCGTCATTATGCACTCCTTAGCGTGGTTTCAGGGTGGCGATAAGAAAGTCTTTCGAGCTTTCCACTTTACCCTGCTGAATAGCGGCGGCCGGGTCGACGTGCTTCGGACAGACTTCGGAGCAGTAGCCCACAAAAGTACAGCTCCAGACGCCGTTCTGACTATTAAGCTGCGCCATACGTTCTTTTTTACCGTGGTCGCGGCTGTCCTCGTTATAGCGGTGCGCCAGGGTAATGGCCGCCGGGCCAATAAACTCTGGATTCAGGCCAAACTGTGGACACGCGGCGTAGCACAGACCACAGTTGATGCAGCCGGAGAACTGATGGTATTTCGCCATCTGAGCTGGCGTCTGGGTGTTCGTCCCCTGATCCGGCGTACGTGGATTGCCGATGATGTACGGCTTAATCGCTTCCAGACTTTCGATAAAGTGAGTCATATCGACCACCAGATCGCGTTCAATCGGGAAGTTACCCAGCGCTTCTACTTTGATGCCTTTGGTGTATTCACGCAGGAAAGTTTTACAGGCCAGTTTTGGCACCTTGTTAACCATCATGCCGCAGGAGCCGCAGATTGCCATACGGCACGACCAGCGGTAGCTCAGGTCCGGCGCAAGGTTATCTTTGATATAGCCGAGCGCATCCAGCAGAGAGGTTTGCTCGTCATAAGGGACTTCATAGAATGCGCTGTGCGGTGCGGTGTCCACTTCCGGATTGTAGCGCACCACTTCGATTTTCAGTTTCTGCATCTCAGCCATTCGCCTTCTCCTTCTTCTCGGCGGCTTCTGCTTCTGCGCCATACACGCGTTTAGCCGGTGGCAACGTCGTGATTTTCACGTCGCTGTAGTCCAGACGGGTGGTGCCATCCGCATCGCGCCAGGCGAGAGTGTGTTTCAGGAAATTGACGTCATCACGTTCGGTGCAGCCTTCATCAAGACGCTGATGCGCGCCGCGTGACTCTTTACGTGCCAGCGCAGAGTGCGCCATACATTCCGCCACGTTCAGGCCGTGACCCAACTCAATGGTATAGAGCAGGTCTGTGTTGAACACGCTGGAGGTATCGGTAATGCGCACGCGCTTGAAGCGCTCCTGCAGCTCTGCCAGCTTATCCACGGTTTTTTGCATCAGCTCAGGGGTACGGTAGATACCGCAGCCTTCTTCCATCGACAGGCCCATCTCGTCGCGGATTTTCGACCAGTTTTCATTTCCTTCCTGGTTCACCAGGCTCTTCAGCCGTTTTTCGACGTCAACGACCTGGGCATCCAGCGCCGCGCTGTTCGCCTCGCCCGCGGTGGCAGCACGCTCCATCGCGCGTTCGCCCGCCATGCGGCCAAAGACCACCAGCTCCGCCAGTGAGTTTGACCCCAGACGGTTAGCACCGTGCAGGCCGACAGAGGAGCACTCGCCCACGGCAAACAGCCCTTTAATGCGGGTTTCGCACTGCTGATCGGTTTCGATACCGCCCATGGTGTAGTGGGCCGTTGGACGTACCGGAATCGGCTCTTTCACCGGATCGACGCCAACGTAGGCTTTTGCCAGTTCGCAAATGAACGGCAGACGTTCCAGCAGTTTCTTCTCGCCAAGATGACGCAGGTCGAGGTAGACCACATCGCCGCGTGGCGTGGCGATGGTGTTGCCTTTGCGCCATTCGTGCCAGAAGGCCTGAGATACTTTGTCGCGCGGGCCCAGTTCCATGTATTTGTTTTTCGGCTCGCCGAGCGGAGTTTCCGGGCCCATGCCGTAATCCTGCAGATAGCGGTAGCCATTTTTATTGACCAGGATCCCGCCTTCACCACGGCAGCCTTCCGTCATCAGAATGCCGGAGCCCGGCAGGCCAGTAGGGTGATACTGCACGAACTCCATATCCCGCAGCGGCACGCCGTGGCTAAGCGCCATGCCCATGCCGTCACCGGTGACGATACCGCCGTTGGTGTTGTAGCGGTAAACACGCCCCGCACCGCCGGTAGCCATTACCACCGCGTTGGCGCGGATCTGGACGAGGGTGCCTTCCATCATGTTCATCGCCACCAGACCGCGCGCCTGACCATCATCAACCAGAATGTCGAGGACGAAATGTTCGTCAAAGCGCTGAATCTGTGGGAACTGAAGGGAGGTCTGGAACAGGGTGTGCAACATGTGGAAGCCGGTTTTATCGGCGGCGAACCAGGTGCGTTCGATCTTCATCCCGCCGAAGCGGCGAACGTTGACGCTGCCGTCCGGACGACGGCTCCACGGACATCCCCACTGTTCAAGCTGGGTCATCTCCGTAGGACAATGGTGTACAAAGTAGTCAACGACATCCTGCTCGCAAAGCCAGTCGCCCCCTGCAACCGTGTCGTGGAAATGGTATTCGAAGCTGTCATGATCCTGCGCAACGGCGGCGGATCCTCCTTCTGCGGCAACCGTATGGCTGCGCATCGGATAGACTTTTGAAATCAATGCGATTTTAGCGTTGGGATTAGCTTGTGCTGCAGCAATCGCAGCACGTAATCCAGCCCCGCCAGCGCCTATAACGGCAAGATCGGCTTGAAAAGTTTGCACGACATTCCTCCAGATTTTTGTTATTTCGCAACGCGATAAACTAAAGGTAGTTCACCCGTCCAAAAGGACGATTGCGAAAGCGTTTCCACTGCTCCTTTATGGGTAAAGCAGTATAACCGCGTGGATGTCAGGGAAATTTGACGTGTTCGATTTTTTTGCTGTTCTGTGCGGCGATTTATCGCGGTGAGTAATGAATTTCGTCGCGCAATTGTTCACCTAAATGAAATGCGCTTTTTTACTGCGCAAAATTTGTCTCCGTCCCTGGTAACGAGTAGACTTCGTGCCCTTGTCTGAAATCGGAGAAAAACTCATGAGCGAAACGGCCACCTGGCAGCCGAGCGCATCCATCCCCAACCTGCTAAAACGCGCTGCAATTATGGCGGAGATCCGCCGCTTCTTTGCCGACCGCGGCGTCCTTGAGGTGGAAACCCCGTGCATGAGTCAGGCAACGGTAACGGATATTCATCTGGTCCCGTTTGAAACCCGTTTTGTTGGTCCTGGCCACTCACAGGGCATGAATTTGTATCTGATGACCAGCCCGGAATACCACATGAAACGCCTGCTGGCGGCAGGGTGTGGCCCGGTCTATCAGCTATGCCGCAGTTTCCGTAATGAAGAGATGGGGCGTCACCACAATCCGGAATTCACCATGCTGGAGTGGTACCGTCCGCATTATGATATGTACCGCCTGATGAACGAGGTGGACGATCTGCTGCAGCAGGTGCTGGAGTGCTCAGAAGCGGAAACACTCTCTTATCAGCAGGTTTTCCAGCGTTATCTGGAAATTGATCCGCTCTCTGCGGATAAAGCGCAGCTGCGCGAAGTGGCGGCAAAACTGGATCTGAGCAACGTGGCAGATACCGAAGAAGACCGCGACACGCTGCTGCAACTGCTCTTCACCTTTGGCGTTGAGCCGCAAATTGGCAAAGACCGGCCGACGTTTGTATATCACTTCCCGGCAAGCCAGGCTTCGCTGGCGCAGATCAGCACCGAAGATCACCGTGTGGCGGAGCGTTTTGAGGTCTATTACAAAGGTATCGAGCTGGCGAACGGCTTCCACGAACTGACCGACGCACGCGAACAGCAGCAGCGTTTTGAGCAGGATAACCGCAAGCGCGCGGCACGTGGTCTGCCGCAGCAGCCGATTGATACCTATCTGCTGGAAGCATTGAAAGCGGGTCTGCCGGACTGCTCCGGCGTGGCGCTGGGCGTTGATCGTCTGGTGATGCTGGCGCTGGGTGCAGAACAGCTGGGCGAAGTGATCGCGTTTACGGTCGATCGCGCATAACGCACCGTATTGCCGGGTAGCACTGTCGCTTACCCGGCTCACCTCTGATATCAATTAACCTTTCCATTTCCGCACGACAACATTAAAAACTGCCACATTCTCTGTACGCAGGTCTTTTTCTTAATTTGCCCCTAATAGCCACAATATTAGTCTGGTCATCTGCTACCATCCGCGCAGTTTAACTTCCTTTGGATGGCGCTATGTCCCAGTCACTTAAAAAGATGACCCTCACCGGGCTCATCCTGATGATTTTTACCTCCGTCTTTGGCTTTGCCAACAGCCCGTCGGCTTTCTATCTGATGGGCTACAGCGCAACGCCGTTCTACATCGTCTCGGCTCTGTTTTTCTTCATACCGTTTGCGCTGATGATGGCGGAAATGGGGGCGGCTTACCGCAAAGAAGAGGGCGGGATCTATTCCTGGATGAACAACAGCATCGGCCCGCGCTACGCGTTTATCGGCACGTTTATGTGGTTCTCCTCGTATGTGGTCTGGATGGTCAGTACGGCGGCCAAGGTCTGGGTACCGTTTTCGACGTTTGTTTTCGGCAGCGATTACACTCAGGTCTGGTCTTTGGCCGGTCTGAGTTCCACGCAGGTGGTCGGGATTCTGGCCGTCTGCTGGATGGTGGTTGTAACGCTGGTGGCGTCTAAGGGCATCAACAAAATTGCCCGCATTACCGCCGTGGGCGGGATCTCGGTGATGTGCCTGAATCTGGTGCTGCTGCTGGTCAGCATTGCCATTCTGTGCCTGAACGGCGGACATTTCGCTCAGGAGGTGAACTTCGTTTCCTCGCCCAACCCGAGCTATCAGTCCGGGCTCGCTATGCTCTCCTTTGTGGTGTTTGCCATTTTTGCGTACGGCGGTATTGAGGCGGTGGGCGGTCTGGTCGACAAGACCGAGAACCCGGAAAAGAACTTTGCGAAAGGCATTATTTTTGCCGCGATAGTTATCTCCATTGGCTATTCGCTGGCAATTTTCCTCTGGGGCGTCAGCACCAACTGGCAGCAGGTACTCAGCAACAACACCACTAACCTGGGCAACATTACCTATGTGCTGATGAAAAGCCTGGGGATGACGCTGGGACAAGCGATGAATCTGACACCGGAAGCGGCGGCAGCGATGGGCGTCTGGTTTGCACGCATCACCGGCTTGTCCATGTTCCTTGCCTATACCGGCGCGTTTTTCACGCTGATTTACTCTCCGTTGAAAGCGATAATTCAGGGCACGCCAAAAGCGCTGTGGCCTGCACGCATGACGCAACTGAATACCGCGGGTATGCCCGCCAACGCCATGTGGATGCAGTGCCTGCTGGTCAGCGTGTTCATTTTGCTGGTGTCGTTTGGTGGGGATACCGCGTCAGCGTTTTATAACAAGCTGACCCTGATGGCGAACGTGTCGATGACGTTGCCTTATCTCTTTCTGAGCCTGGCCTTCCCGTTCTTTAAGGCGAAGCAGGATCTTGAGCGTCCGTTTGTGATTTTCAAAACGCGCGCCGCCACGCTGCTGGCAACCACGGTGGTGGTGCTGGTAGTGGCATTCGCCAACATCTTTACCGTTATTCAGCCGGTGATTGAGGCGAATGACTGGAGTAGCGCACTGTGGATGGTGGGCGGTCCAGTCTTCTTCTCACTGCTGGCGATGGGGATTTATGAGAATTATCGCCGACGTTCTGTGGCGTTGCTGACGGAAGTGGCGTAGCGGTCAAACATTCCCCTCCCGGAAGGGAGGGGAGAAGGGTTACAGACTTCCTGCCGGGCGTGTGCGCGCCGCTGACGTTAACGTTCTTCCCGTTTTACGCCCGTCCAGGCTTTCCAGACGCATCTGGAACGGTGGGAACGGCATATCAATGCCGTGCTCACGGAACCCTGCCAGAATCAGCTGGTGAATCTCATGACGCAGTGGCATACGGTGTCCCATTTCGGCGGCGTAAATACGCAGTTCGAAAATCTGGATCCCCTGTTGTAGATCCACGAGGAACACTTCCGGCGCCGGGTTGTCGATCACGAATGAACAGCGCTCCGCGGCGGTGTAGAGGATCTGAGTGACCTCTTCGCTATTGGCATCCGACGGCGCAGGTACCGTCAGCACCACACGCGTGACGGAGTCTGACAGCGACCAGTTGATAAACTGCTCGGTAATAAACGCCTTGTTCGGCACGATGATCTCTTTACGGTCCCAGTCGCTGATGGTGGTGGCGCGCGTGTTGATCCTGGTGATGCTGCCGGTCAAATCGCGGATCGTTACCGTATCGCCAATACGAATCGGTTTTTCGAACAGAATAATCAGGCCAGAGATAAAATTGGCGAAGATCTCCTGTAAGCCAAACCCTAACCCCACACCAAGTGCCGCCACCAGCCACTGCAGTTTCGACCATTCAATACCAATCATTGAGAAGCCGACCAGCCCGCCAAACAGCATGATCAGATATTTGGTGATGGTGGTAATTGCATATCCCGTCCCCGGGGTTAAATCGAGATGCTGCAGCAGGGCCAGCTCCAGCAGCGCCGGGAAGTTACGCACCAGCTGGGTGGTGATGATCAACACCAGAATGGCAATCAACACCGCGCCTAAGGTAATCGGCTCCAGGCTCTCCACACCTTGTACCGTGGACGTTACGTCCCACAGGGAGATGTTTTCCAGGAAGCCAAACGCGGAGTGAATTTCCGACCACAGGAAGATCACCGACAGCAGTGCAATCAGCATCAGGATGGAGCGTACCAGTCGCAGGGATTGGGTACTGATGGCATCCAGATCCAGCTCGACTTCGTCAGCTTCCGTCGTGCCTTCTGTGCTGTTGACATGGTTTGGCTCTTCCTCGCCACGCGCACGCTGGGCGAGGATCTCTGCCCGTCGGTGCTTGGCACGGTCGAACGCCAGACGGCGGCGCTGGATCAGCATCCAGCGGCGTATCACGTGATACACCACCAGAAGCAGGAACCAGATCGCCACCGAGGTTTCAAGCCTCGCCAGCAGCGCCTTGGCGGTCGCGAGGTAACCCACCGTCGCTGCCAGCATGGCAATCAGCGGTGCGCTCAGCAGCAGGTTCCAGAGCAGCCGGTTGAACATGTTGTCGCCGTTACCGGATTTATCCAGATAGAGCGGGATACCGGCGCGTTTCAGGCTGAGCGTGACAATTGCCAACGCCCCGCATATCAGCATAAAGCAGAGGCGGCCCAGCGACCCTGAGAATTCCCGGTCGTTAAGTTTATCGAACATGATCAGCGCCATAATCAGCGGCACAATCAGTCCGATGCTCATCAGGTAGTAACGCATGGCGCGTGCAACGCGATTACGCGGCCAGCCGAAGTGAGCGATGAACAAACCGTTGGGCCGCGCGAACGTGGCGCAAATCATTACCACCCACAGCAGTGGCACCGTGGCAGTGACGCCATCGCCAATGGCCACCGCGAGCGGGTAGGGCCAGGCTTCCCGCAGGCCATATCCAAGCGTCATCCACAGCACCGGTAGCGGTGAGGCGACGAGAATCGACCAGAAGACGGTACGTAACGTCAGCCAGAAGTGATCCTGCGTAACTTTCCCCACCCGGGCGCTGGAGCGTTCCAGGAAACGGGTGAAATACCGGCGCGAGTAAATGCTGAAGCCCACCAGAATCAGTGCGGCCAGCAGCGGGAAAATGGTCTCTTTACTGGTGAGCATCATCACGCTGGCCTGGCCCAGCTGGCTGAAGGTATCCAGCGAAATAAGGCGGCGCAGATCCTGAACAATCTCAATCGGCCACGAGAAGGTCATCGGCCGTACGTCGGAGGTCCAGAAGAGATAACGGTGCGTTGCCTCATTCACCTCTTTCAGCGCATCTTCCAGTTGGCTATTAGAGACCTTCAGCTTGGTCAGTTCCAGAATCAGCGTATCCCCGCCCTGGAGCAGGGAGTTCAGCAGTTCACGCTGGGTACGCAACTGGGCTTCCAGAATGCGGTTCTGCTCGCTGGTCAGCGGCTGTCCGTCAGCCTGACGGATCTGGCGGATTTGCGGCTGTTTGTTGAGCAGATCCTCAAAGTGCAGTCGCTGCACGCGCAGCTGAGCCATTTCGGTATCCAGCTGTTGCGGTTTGGGCATTTCCGGCAGGCGTGAGACCTGCGCGCGTAACGCCTCACCCAGCAGGTTTGATGACCCTAGCCACTGGGACTGCTCACGCAACGTGTTAAGCGCCTGGCGGACCTGCAGGGTTTGATTGGTAGCCTGACGCTGTTGCGAGGCCACCAGATCCATACGCTGCGCCTGTTGGTTCAGCGCCGCAGAGAGCTCGCGGTTGACCTTGAACTGCTCAACGATGCCGCTGGGCAGGTTCGCGCTGTTTTCCGCCAGCAGTTCGGTGCTTTCAAGCGCACGCTCGGCTTCGCGCTGCCGCTGGCTGTTAAGCTGATTACGCAGGGCCTGCAGATATGCATCCAGCTGTTCGCTCTGCTTCTGCGCCAGCTCAGAGCGCATCCGCGACAGCTCCTGGCGGTTATTGGCGGAGAGCTGCGCCAGCTCCAGTTCATCGACAAGGGCTTTGAGGCGGGCTGATTCGGCCTGCAGCCCCAGATTCTGCGCCTGCGCTTGCGGCGTGTTGCCGCTTTGCGTGCCAACGCGACGCTCAACTTCATTAAGCTGGCGGCGGGCATCGGTTTGCTGCTGGGGAAGCTGGCTGAGCGAGTCGGCAATTTCACGCGCCCGCTCCTGCTCCTGCTGAGCCAGACGGCTCTTTTCCAGAAGCTGGCTGCTGACCTGGAGGATCTCCTGATTCAGCGCATCAGAAGACATGTCCGCCGGTATATCGCGCGGTTCATCACGCAGATTACTGAGCTGCGAGCGCAGCGTTTGCGAGAGTTTCGGGAAGTTGTCGATAACCTGCTGATATTGCTGCGCGCGCTCAAGGGAGCCTTTTCGCTCCGCAAGCGCGTTCAGGGCGGACTGGAGCGACTCAACGGTCTCTGGCTGAGCGGGTTTTGCCGCTTTTGCCTGCTCCAGTTCCTGGGTTATCTGTTTTGCGTCAGGGGCTGTCGCTGCGTACGCCCCCATGCTGAGGCACCAGGCCATCAGTAGAACGATAATCGGGCGCACGTCAGCGATCCTTCTGTTATTAGCCTTCGTCTTTTTTGTCGTCAACCAGCGGGCTGGCGTCGTGCTCGGCGTCGATCTCTTCTTGGGACAACGGTGCAGGTTCTGCCACCGGCGTTACGAAGGTTTCGGTAGAGACGGCCAGCGGCTGACCCAGTTTGGTGACCGACAGGCTTTCAAGCTGTTCGGCCAGCTTAACTTTACCCGGTGCAAACAGGTTGATAACGGTTGAGCCCAGCTTGAAGCGACCCATCTCCTGACCTTTCAGCAGGGCGACAGAGCCTTCTTCTTCACCGGCAGGCCAGGTCCAGCGCTTGATCACGCCTTCACGTGGTGGGGTGATGGTGCCAGCCCAGACGGTTTCAATGCTGCCGACAATGGTCGCGCCCACCAGAATCTGCGCCATAGGGCCGAATTCAGTATCAAACAGGCAGATGACGCGTTCGTTACGGGCGAACAGGTTAGGTACGTTCTGCGCCGTGAGGTGGTTCACGGAGAACAGATCGCCCGGAACGTAGATCATTTCACGCAGGATGCCGTTGCACGGCATGTGCACGCGGTGATAGTCGCGCGGTGAGAGATAGGTGGTCGCGAAGGTCCCGTTACGGAACAGATCCGCCATCAGGTAGTTACCTGCCAGCAACGCTTCCAGGCTGTAGTTATGGCCTTTCGCCTGCAGGATTTTGTCGTCTTCGATGTTACCCAGTTGGCTAATCACGCCATCTGCAGGCATCACCAGCACGTTAGGGTCCGTATTCAGCGGGCGCACGTCGTCGCGCAGTGGGCGGACGAAAAACTCGTTGAAGGTGCGGTAGCTGGCGGTATCCGGCTTCTGCGCCTCTTTCATGTCGACCTTGTAATATTTTACGAAAAGGTCGATGACCAGTTTGGTCAGCCAGCCCGCTCGTTTGCTCGCGCCCCAGCCCGCCAGGCGAGTGAGCCACAGTTTCGGCAGAATGTATTGAAGCGAAAGTTTAAATGAGTTTAACAAGGTAGCCTCCAGGCCATTGTTTTGTCGTTCCTGATCCGGCCGCAAAGCGCCGGAACCTGAAAAAAGGGGACGATTTTAGCGATGCTTAGCTTAGTTGTCAGTTATCAGAATCAGAAAAGTTTTTACGCGTTTTTACCTGATCCATGCTCTCGAGAATACGGTGGTAGTTTTCAAAGCGGGTCTCCGCTATTTCGCCTTTCTCGACCGCTTCACGGATAGCGCAGCCCGGGTCATTGTCATGTTTACAGTCGCGGTATTTGCAAGCACCTAAATAATCATGGAATTCGACAAATCCGTTGAAGATTTGTTCCGGCTCAAGGTGCCACAAACCGAATTCACGCACGCCCGGGGAGTCAATGACATCGCCGCCGTGCGGGAAGTGATACAAGCGTGACGCGGTTGTGGTGTGCTGGCCCAGGCCAGAAACATCAGACACATCGTTGGTCACGATCTCTTGCTGGAGGCCGAGAAGGTTGTTCAGCAGGCTCGATTTGCCCACACCGGACTGTCCCGCAAAGATGCTGATGCGATCGGTAAGCGCCTCTTCAAGCGGTTTCAGACCATCTTTGGTATAGCTGGAAACCATCAGAACGCGATACCCGATGTTACGGTAGATATCCATCTGCTCGTTGACGAAGTTCATACCGTCTTCATCGAGCAGATCGATTTTGTTAAGTACGATTATCGGTTCAACCTGCAGCGTTTCACAGGCGACAAGGTATCGGTCGATAATATTGAGCGAAAGTTCGGGCAAAATCGCCGAGACGATAACGATCTGGTTAATGTTAGCTGCGATAGGTTTAACCCCGTCGTAGAAATCGGGACGGGTCAGTACCGACGTACGCGCGTGGACCGCCTCAACGATGCCTTTTACCGTGACGCCTTCCGCCGCTTCTTTACCCGGGCGCCAGACCACGCGATCGCCGGTTACCAGAGAACGAATCGTCCGGCGGATGTTGCAGCGGTGAATCTCACCGTTGGCGGATTCCACGTCGGCGTGCATACCGAAACGGCTGATGACGATGCCTTCCATCGGTTCGCCAAACAGGTTGTCGTCGTAATCGACCTTCTCCGAAGTGGTTTTAAGACGGCGCTGGTGATTGGCATTCACACGGCGCTGCTGCCCTTTGGAGAGTTTATTTTTACTCAATCGCGCTGGCTCCTGGTCGCCCGTAAGGGGCAAAACCTCTATGATACACTCTAATTAATACTAGTTAACCTGCTACAGCCGGTTATGCGAGAAGGGTGGAAAATAACATGAGCGCGGATGAAAACAACCTGATTTGGATCGATCTTGAAATGACCGGGCTGGATCCCGAGCGCGATCGCATTATTGAGATTGCAACCCTGGTGACCGATGCCAACCTGAATATTCTGGCGGAAGGGCCGACTATCGCGGTTCATCAGTCCGACGACCAGCTTGCGTTAATGGATGAGTGGAACGTGCGCACCCATACGGGGAGCGGGCTGGTGGAGCGCGTTAAGGCTAGCACCATGGGCGATCGCGAGGCGGAGCTGGCAACGCTTGAGTTTCTGAAACAGTGGGTTCCGGCGGGCAAATCACCTATCTGCGGTAACAGCATCGGTCAGGATCGCCGTTTTCTGTTTAAGTACATGCCGGAGCTGGAGTCTTACTTCCATTACCGCTATCTGGATGTGAGCACCCTGAAAGAGCTGGCGCGTCGCTGGAAACCGGAAATCCTGGATGGCTTTAAAAAGCAGGGAACGCATCAGGCCATGGACGATATCCGTGAGTCCGTGGCCGAACTGGCGTATTATCGCGAGAACTTTATTAAGCTGTAATTCAGGCGGTTGCCGGGGGCGTTGCGCGTTACCCGGCTTACAGAACGCATGAATGGTGTAAAAACGTGCAAAGCGATGAATATTCCATCACTTGAACTGAATTTCACAAAAAACGCTTTTAGGGGGGTTGCAGCTAAACGGATTTCTCGTATAATGCGCCTCCCGTAACGACAGAGAAATACGCGTTACGACAGCAACAAAAGCAGTGCAAATTTGCGGGAATAGCTCAGTTGGTAGAGCACGACCTTGCCAAGGTCGGGGTCGCGAGTTCGAGTCTCGTTTCCCGCTCCAAAATTTGAAGGTGCTTCTAAAGCACAGACCACCCAAGCGGGAATAGCTCAGTTGGTAGAGCACGACCTTGCCAAGGTCGGGGTCGCGAGTTCGAGTCTCGTTTCCCGCTCCAAAATTTGAAAGTGCTTCCACAGCACGGACCACCCAAGCGGGAATAGCTCAGTTGGTAGAGCACGACCTTGCCAAGGTCGGGGTCGCGAGTTCGAGTCTCGTTTCCCGCTCCAAATTCTTATCATCTCCAGATTATCCACAGCGGAATGCTTCGTTGGGGACATTTTCTATTGCATCTGAAATACTCTTGTGAACAGAGTTATCCACAGAAGCCCTACTCAGTTACAGACCAGAAGAAAATTAGCAGGGTGAATAATATCTTCGTAACATACTGAATTTAATTAAGTAAATTTCATTTCAAAATGTTATTTAGATCACTTGACCTCATTGCCAGCCCCGATGGCGCTTGAGTTTTTATTTTTATTCACAGGCTGTGAATATATCAAGCATCCCGTACAAGCCCTTTTTCAATCACTCTCACCAGCCGTTGTTTCTTCGGCAGCTGCACCTCGACAACGCAGGCATTACGCTTCTCGATTTGCTGCGCAATCGCCCATTCTATGTGTTCATCAAGAAGTGGGTGCTCACCTCTGCGACTTTCGAGCGCCTGAATATTGGCTTCATCCCAGGGCGCATTGCCCAGCGCAACGGCGACATTTCGTAGCCAGCGCAGATGCCCAATACGCCGAATAGCGGATCCTTCGGTGACTTTCAGGAACCAGGCCTCACTCCAGGCGAAGAGCTCGATAAGCTGAGGCGCATGAAGCGCTTTACGAGGAGTGAAATCGTCTTCATCCGTAAGCTGCGAGTAGCGATTCCAGGGGCAGATCAGCTGGCAGTCATCGCAGCCGTAGATACGGTTCCCGATAAGCGGACGGAATTCTTCCGGTATCGCCCCTTCGAGTTCAATGGTGAGATAGGAGATGCAGCGGCGCGCATCAACCGTATAAGGCTCAACGATGGCACCCGTCGGGCAGATGGTCATGCAGGCCACGCAGCGCCCGCAACCTTCCTCTACCGGACCATCTACCGGCAGCGGCAAATCTATGAGCAGTTCACCGAGGAAAAAGAACGATCCGGCGTCGCGGCTAAGGATAAGTGAGTGCTTACCTGTCCAGCCAAGCCCGGCTTTTTCTGCTATCGGGCGCTCAAGAACAGGCGCAGAGTCTACAAACGGTCTAAAATTCAGCGACACACAGTGCTGCTGAATAGTTTCCCCAAGTTTTTTTAAACGGTTACGCAGAAGCTTATGGTAATCACGGCCCAGGGCGTACCGGCTGACGTAACCGAGAGCGGGATTTTTTAACGTGCGAGCAAACGCCGCGTTGGCGGGCAGGTAGTTCATGCGTACGCTGATGACGCGTAATGTACCGGGCAACAGCTCGTGTGGGCGGGCACGCATCATGCCATGACGCGCCATCCACTCCATTTCGCCATGGTATTGTTTATCCAGCCATGCCTGCAGTTTCGGCTCGCTGGCGGAGAGGTCGGTATCGGTGATACCCACCTTCTGGAAGCCAAGCTCAGCACCCCACTGTTTAATTTTTTGCGCTAATTCATTGAGATCGAGGGGCTGTGACATGACGGACCATACTGTGAAGAAAAACCCCGAAAGTATACCACATTCCATCTGGCATGCGGATGACCTCCGGCACGCCGAAAAAGAGGCCGCAGACAGCCTCGGCATTACCCTGTATGAACTGATGCAACGCGCGGGCGAAGCGGCGTTTAACGTTGCCCGCACGGCTTACCCTGAATCGTCGCACTGGCTGATTTTATGCGGACACGGCAATAACGGCGGTGACGGTTATGTCGTTGCCCGGCTGGCGGTTGCCGCCGGGATCCACGTGACGTTGCTGGCGCTGGAGAGCGATAAACCGCTGCCAGAAGAGGCCAGTGCGGCGCGGGAAGCCTGGCTGAACGCGGGCGGTGTTATACATGCCACCGATATCGTCTGGCCGGAAGAGATTGATGTGATTATTGATGGCCTGCTGGGCACCGGACTACGCAGTGCGCCGCGCGACCCGGTTGCCACCCTGATTGCACGTGCCAATGCCCACAGCGCGCCGGTGGTGGCCCTGGATATACCTTCTGGCCTGATGGCGCAAACCGGCACGACGCCGGGCGCGGTGATTCAGGCCGCGCACACCGTTGCCTTTATCGCCCTGAAACCGGGGCTGCTTACCGGTAAAGCACGGGATGTCACGGGAACGTTGCACCATAACGCACTGGGGCTGGAGAGCTGGCTTGCCGGGCAGGAAACTCACGTTTCGCGCGTTGATGCTTCGCTGCTGGCACAGTGGCTACCGCCGCGCCGCCCGACGTCCCATAAAGGCGATCACGGCAGGCTGGTGATCATTGGAGGTGACCACGGCACGGCGGGGGCTATCCGCATGACGGGGGAAGCGGCATTGCGTTGCGGTGCCGGCTTAGTGCGGGTACTGACGCGCATCGAAAATAGTGCGCCAATTATTACGGCCCGCCCGGAGCTGATGGTGCATGAATTGACGCCGCAGTCGCTTGAAGAGAGTCTCGAATGGGCGGATGTCGTGGTCATTGGCCCGGGGCTTGGGCAGCAGGCCTGGGGGAAACAGGCCCTGCAGAAGGTCGAGAATTTTCGTAAACCGATGCTGTGGGATGCCGACGCGCTGAACCTTCTGGCAATCAATCCTGATAAGCGTCACAATCGCATTCTGACGCCGCACCCCGGCGAAGCCGCGCGCCTGCTTAACTGCAGCGTGGCAGAAATTGAAAGTGATCGCTTACTTTCTGCCCGGCGTCTGGTAAAACGTTACGGAGGTGTTGCCGTTCTGAAAGGGGCAGGAACCGTTGTCGCCAGCGACGAGGCACTGGGCATTGTCGATGCCGGAAATGCGGGCATGGCGAGCGGCGGAATGGGCGATGTGCTTTCCGGCATCATTGGCGCATTGCTTGGACAGAAACTTCCCCTTTATGATGCAGCCTGCGCTGGCTGTGTGGCCCATGGTGTCGCGGCGGATAAGCTGGCGGCACGTTACGGTACACGCGGAATGCTGGCCACCGATCTTTTTTGCACGCTACGGCGTGTTGTTAACCCGGATGTGATTGACGTAGAAAATGACTAATCGAGCGATTTCTTTACCTGATGAACAAGCCACTTTAGATCTTGGCAAACGCGTGGCACAGGCCTGTCAGGGGGCAACCGTCATTTATCTGTATGGTGATTTAGGTGCGGGTAAAACCACCTTCAGCCGGGGTTTTCTGCAGGCGTTAGGCCATAAAGGCAATGTGAAAAGCCCAACCTACACGCTGGTAGAACCGTACACCCTTGAAAATCTCATGGTGTACCACTTTGATTTATACCGCCTTGCGGATCCCGAGGAGCTGGAATTTATGGGGATCCGTGATTATTTTGCCAATGATGCCATCTGCCTGGTGGAGTGGCCGCAACAAGGTGCGGGTGTGTTGCCTGACCCGGATGTCGAAATTCACTTAGATTACCAGGCACAAGGGCGTGAGGCACGCATCAGTGCTGTTTCCTCATCAGGTAGTTCCTTACTGGCGCGTCTGGCCGGTTAAGCGTAGGGATGACGGGATGATTAGTCGCGTTAAAGGTTGGTTATTGGCTGCCACGGTGCTGCTGTGCGCGCAAGCCGGGGCGGCAAGCCTCTCGGATATTCAGGTGTCGAACGGCGAAAGCCAGGCCAGGATCACGTTCAGCTTTATGGGCGATCCGGAATATGCTTTTTCACAGCCAGACAGCCACAGCGTGGCGCTGGATATCAAACAAACCGGGGTTATCCAAGGGTTACCGCTCCAGTTCAGCGGCAATAATCTGGTTAAAAGCATTCGTTCCGGCTCGCCAAAAGATAGCCAGTCATTGCGTCTGGTGGTCGACCTAACCGAAAAGGGTAAAACCAGAGCGGTTAAGCAGCAAAACGGTGCGAATTATACGGTGGTCTTTACCATTAACGCTGACGCCCCTCCGCCGCCTCCGCCTCCACCGGTGGTGGCGAAACGCGTGGAAGAGCCGGTATATACCCCGCGCCCATCCGAACCGGCACGTAATCCGTTTAAAACGGACAGCGACCGCATTACCAGCGTTACCAGCAGCAATACCGTGACGCGGCCGGCGGCCAGCGCACGTCGCGCGGTCAGCGGTGATAAAGTGATTATCGCCATTGATGCGGGGCACGGCGGTCAGGATCCCGGCGCAATTGGCCCGGGCGGTACGCGGGAGAAAAATGTCACCATCGCGGTTGCCCGTAAGCTGCGGACGCTGCTAAATGACGACCCTATGTTTAAAGGCGTGCTGACGCGCGACGGCGATTACTTTATCTCGGTGATGGGCCGCTCGGATGTGGCACGTAAGCAAAATGCCAATTTCCTGGTGTCCATTCATGCGGATGCCGCGCCAAACCGTAACGCCACGGGAGCCTCAGTGTGGGTGCTGTCAAACCGTCGGGCGAACAGTGAAATGGCAAACTGGCTTGAAGAGCATGAGAAACAGTCCGAACTGTTAGGTGGCGCGGGTGATGTGCTGGCAAACAGCCAGGCCGATCCGTATCTCAGCCAGGCGGTGCTGGATTTACAATTCGGTCATTCCCAACGCGTCGGGTATGATGTCGCCACAAATGTATTGAACCAGCTGCAGGGCATCGGGTCATTGCACAAGCGCCGTCCGGAGCATGCGAGCCTGGGCGTTCTGCGATCGCCGGATATTCCATCGATTCTGGTGGAAACAGGCTTTATCAGTAATAACGCTGAAGAACGCCTGCTGGGCAGCGACAGCTATCAGCAGCAAATTGCCGAAGCGATCTATAACGGTCTGCGTAAATACTTTGATGCGCATCCGCTGCAGTCCGCGCCACAGGGCGGTGCCGCCCAGACGGCCAGCGCAGCGCAGCCAGGTGAGATGACCGCGACCAACTAAGGAGAATTCATGCCGATTCAGGTTCTACCGCCGCAGCTCGCGAACCAAATCGCCGCCGGTGAGGTGGTGGAGCGCCCTGCATCGGTGGTGAAGGAGCTGGTAGAAAACAGCCTTGATGCGGGGGCCACCCGCATTGATATTGATATCGAACGCGGCGGCGCAAAGCTGATTCGCATTCGTGACAACGGCTGTGGAATTAAAAAAGACGAGCTGGCGTTAGCGCTGGCGCGTCATGCCACCAGTAAAATTGCCTCTCTTGATGACCTGGAAGCGATCATCAGCCTCGGTTTTCGCGGGGAAGCGCTGGCCAGTATCAGCTCCGTTTCCCGTCTCACGCTCACCTCCCGTACCGCTGAACAGCAGGAAGCCTGGCAGGCGTACGCCGAAGGGCGTGATATGGACGTGACGATTAAACCAGCGGCGCATCCGGTCGGTACGACGCTGGAAGTGCTGGATCTGTTTTATAACACCCCCGCCCGACGCAAGTTTATGCGTACCGAAAAAACCGAGTTTGGGCATATCGATGAGATCATTCGTCGCATTGCCCTGGCGCGGTTTGACGTGACCATTAACCTTAGCCATAACGGCAAAGTCATGCGCCAGTACCGCGCTGTGGCGGAAGGTGGGCAAAAAGAGCGCCGCTTGGGCGCTATCTGCGGCGTACCGTTCCTAGAGCACGCGCTGGCCATTGAGTGGCAGCATGGCGATCTGGCCATGCGCGGCTGGGTGGCTGACCCCAACGCGAGCAGCGCCGCCTTCGCTGAGATCCAGTATTGCTACGTGAACGGCCGCATGATGCGTGACCGCCTCATCAACCACGCCATTCGTCAGGCCTGTGAAGATAAACTGGGCGCAGATCAGCAACCCGCGTTTGTGCTCTATCTAGAAATCGATCCTCACCAGGTGGACGTTAACGTCCATCCTGCCAAGCATGAAGTACGGTTCCACCAGTCACGTCTGGTGCATGATTTTATCTATCAGGGCGTGTTGAGCGTATTGCAACAGCAGGCTGAACCGACGCTGCCGCTGGAAAAAGAAGAACCCGCCCCGCGCGCGTTTCCGGAAAACCGTGTTGCAGCGGGCCGGAACCATTTTGCTGAACCTGCCGTGGCGCGTGAGCCGGATGCCCCGCGTTTCTCTGCTGCGGGTAGCACACCGCGCCCAACGGGAGCGAACTATCCGAATGCCCAGCCTGGCTATCAAAAACAGCAGGGAGCGTTGTACCGCAAATTGCTGGAAACTCCCGCGGTGGAGCGCAAAGCGCCTGTCGCGGTGCCAGCGCCTTCGCTGGACGGTCACAGCCAGAGTTTTGGCCGGGTTCTGACGATTATCGCACCGGATATGGCGTTGCTGGAGCGCGAAGGCCACGTGATGCTTCTGGCATTGCCGGTGGCGGAACGCTGGCTTAAACAAGTGCAGCTTACGCCGGGTGAAAACGCGGCCTGTGCACAACCGCTGCTGATCCCCGTTCGGCTAAAAATATCCCCTGAAGAAACAGGGGTACTGCGTCGCGCAGAGGCCCTGTTGGCGCAGATGGGCATTGAAATGGTGCTCGAACCACAACATGTGACGATTCGCGCAGTGCCTTTACCCTTACGCCAACAAAATTTACAAAACTTGATTCCTGAACTGATAGGCTACCTGGCGCAGCAAACGTCGTTTGATGCCGCCAACACCGCGCAGTGGATCGCCCGCCATCTGGCAAGCGAACATACGCCGTGGAGTATGGCGCAGGCCATTAGCGTGCTGGCGGAGGTTGAACGCCTTTGTCCGCATCTGGTGAAGACACCGCCAGGTGGGTTATTACAACCTGTTGATTTACAAACGGCGATGAATGCCCTGAAACATGATTGACGTAAGCAAGGCGAGCCTGCCAAAGGCGATTTTTTTAATGGGCCCCACGGCCTCCGGCAAAACGGCACTGGCCATTGAGTTGCGTAAAGTTTTGCCTGTAGAGTTGATTAGTGTCGATTCTGCCCTTATCTACCGAGGGATGGACATCGGCACGGCGAAGCCTGACGCAGACGAACTGCGTGCGGCACCGCATCGTTTGCTGGATATTCTCGACCCGGCTCAGGCATACTCCGCAGCGGATTTCCGCCGCGATGCATTAGCCGAGATGGCCGAGATAACGGCGGCGGGACGTATACCGCTGTTGGTTGGCGGAACCATGCTTTATTTCAAGGCGTTGCTGGAGGGGCTTTCACCTCTGCCATCAGCGGATCCAGAAGTAAGAGCAAAAATTGAGCAGCAGGCGGCAGAGCAGGGATGGGACGTTTTGCATAAGCAACTGGCCGAGATTGACCCGGTTGCCGCAGCACGGATCCATCCAAATGATCCGCAAAGGCTTTCCCGGGCACTGGAAGTTTTTTTCATTTCGGGTAAAACTTTAACGGAACTGACGCAAACGTCAGGAGACGCTCTGCCGTATCAGGTGCATCAGTTCGCCATCGCCCCGGCGAGCCGTGAACTGCTCCATCAACGAATTGAGCAGCGTTTTCATCAGATGTTAGCTTCAGATTTTGAAGCAGAAGTGCGGGCGCTATTTGCCCGTGGAGATTTGCATACGGATATGCCTTCCGTTCGTTGTGTGGGATACCGCCAGATGTGGTCATATCTTGAAGGCGAGATTTCATATGATGAAATGGTTTATCGAGGTGTTTGCGCCACGAGACAGTTAGCGAAGCGCCAGATCACCTGGTTGCGCGGTTGGGACGGTGTTCACTGGTTAGACAGTGAAAAACCGCAACAGGCGTTAAACGAAGTGATTGAGGTTGTTGGTGATATCGCTCACTGAATGTGTACAATTGAGTCGTATCGTGCGCAATTTTTCAGAATCGCAAGGTTCTAAGTACAAAACAAGCATATAAGGAAAAGATAGAATGGCTAAGGGGCAATCTTTACAAGATCCGTTCCTGAACGCATTGCGTCGGGAACGTGTTCCAGTTTCTATTTATTTGGTGAATGGTATTAAGCTGCAAGGTCAGATTGAATCTTTCGATCAGTTCGTGATCCTGTTGAAAAACACGGTCAGTCAGATGGTCTATAAGCACGCTATTTCTACAGTTGTTCCGTCTCGTCCGGTATCCCATCACAGCAATAACACTGGCGGCGGCACGGGTAGTAACTACCATCATGGCAGCAGCGCGCAGGGTTCTTCTTCTCCTGCGCAGGACAGCGAAGATACCGAATAAGGTTTCAGGCTGTTATCCACACGGGGAGCCAGGGATCCTGCGTTCCCCGCTGATCTTTTTTGAGGAATTTACGCTTGTTTGACCGTTATGATGCCGGTGAGCAGGCGGTGCTGGTACACATCTATTTTACGCAAGACAAAGATATGGAAGACCTCCAGGAGTTTGAATCTCTGGTCTCTTCCGCCGGTGTCGAAGCAATGCAGGTGATTACCGGTAGCCGTAAAGCGCCGCACCCAAAGTATTTTGTTGGTGAAGGTAAAGCAGTTGAAATTGCGGATGCCGTAAAAGCAACCGGCGCGTCAGTCGTGTTGTTTGATCATGCGCTGTCTCCGGCTCAGGAACGTAACCTGGAACGTCTTTGCGAATGCCGTGTTATCGATCGCACGGGTTTGATTTTAGATATTTTCGCTCAACGTGCGCGTACTCACGAAGGTAAGCTGCAGGTTGAGCTGGCGCAGTTGCGCCATCTGGCAACGCGGCTTGTGCGTGGCTGGACCCACCTTGAAAGACAAAAGGGCGGGATTGGTTTGCGCGGTCCGGGTGAGACCCAGCTTGAAACCGACCGCCGTCTGTTGCGTGGCCGTATTACCCAGATCCTTTCACGTCTGGAACGCGTTGAAAAACAGCGTGAGCAAGGACGTCGGGCGCGATCGAAAGCTGACATCCCGACGGTGTCGCTGGTGGGGTATACCAACGCCGGTAAATCCACCCTGTTTAACCAGATTACTGAGGCCCGGGTTTATGCCGCAGACCAGCTGTTTGCGACCCTGGACCCCACATTGCGTCGTATTGACGTCGCCGACGTCGGTGAAACGGTGCTGGCGGATACCGTAGGGTTTATCCGTCACCTGCCGCATGACCTGGTGGCTGCGTTTAAAGCCACCCTGCAGGAGACGCGTCAGGCGACTCTGCTGCTGCACGTCATTGATGCTGCAGACGTTCGCTTGCAGGAGAACATCGACGCGGTAAACGTGGTGCTCGACGAGATCGACGCCGACGACATCCCAACGCTGTTGGTGATGAACAAGATCGATATGCTGGAGGATTTTGAGCCGCGTATCGACCGAGATGAAGAGAACAAACCGATTCGGGTCTGGCTTTCCGCTCAGACCGGTATTGGTGTGCCACTGCTTTTCCAGGCTTTGACAGAACGTCTTTCCGGTGAGGTAGCCCAGCACACGCTGCGATTGCCGCCACAGGAAGGCAGGCTGCGCAGCCGGTTTTATCAGCTTCAGGCGATAGAAAAAGAGTGGATGGAGGATGACGGCAGCGTGGGGATGCAGGTGCGTTTGCCGATCGTTGACTGGTGTCGCCTCTGTAAACAAGAACCTGCGCTGGTCGACTATATCGTCTGATCAGAAAGGGGATGCCTGAATAATTCGCCCTTGCATAACAAATATGGAGCATATACATGGCGTGGAATCAGCCCGGTAATAACGGACAAGACCGCGACCCGTGGGGAAGCAGCAATAATCAAGGCGGCAACTCTGGGGGAAATGGCAACAAAGGTGGTCGCGAGCAGGGGCCGCCGGATCTGGATGATATCTTCCGCAAGCTAAGCAAGAAGCTTGGTGGTCTTGGCGGAGGTAAAGGTTCTGGCTCTGGTGGAGGTTCCACTCAGGGGCCGCGCCCGCAGTTAGGGGGCCGCGTGGTGGGCATTGTTGCCGCTGCCGTGGTGATCATCTGGGCTGCCAGCGGGTTCTACACCATTAAAGAAGCGGAACGCGGTGTGGTCACCCGTTTCGGGAAGTTCAGCCATCTGGTTGAGCCAGGTCTGAACTGGAAACCGACTTTCATTGACGACGTGACCGCGGTGAACGTGGAGTCTGTCCGTGAACTGGCGGCGTCCGGCGTGATGCTGACCTCCGACGAGAACGTTGTGCGCGTTGAGATGAACGTCCAGTACCGCGTCACCGATCCGCAGCACTACCTGTTTAGCGTGACCAGTGCAGATGACAGTCTGCGCCAGGCCACAGACAGTGCGCTGCGCGGTGTGATCGGTAAATACACCATGGACCGCATTCTGACCGAAGGTCGTACCGTTATTCGTAGCGATACCCAGCGTGAGCTGGAAGAGACCATTCGCCCGTACAACATGGGTATCACCCTGCTGGACGTCAACTTCCAGGCTGCTCGTCCGCCGGAAGAGGTGAAGGCCGCGTTTGATGACGCGATTGCCGCCCGTGAAAACGAACAACAGTACATCCGTGAAGCGGAAGCGTACACCAACGAAGTTCAGCCACGTGCTAACGGTCAGGCGCAGCGTATTCTTGAAGAAGCGCGTGCGTATAAAACCCAGACCGTCCTGGAAGCTCAGGGTGAAGTGGCGCGCTTCGCGAAGATTTTGCCAGAATATAAAGCGGCTCCGGAGATTACCCGTGAACGTCTTTATATTGAGACCATGGAAAAAGTGCTGAGCCATACGCGTAAGGTACTGGTTAACGACAGCAAAGGTGGAAACCTGATGGTACTGCCGTTGGATCAGATGCTGAAAGGCGGTTCGGCGCCGGCGGCAAAGGCGGATACCAGCGGTGCCAACAACCTGCTGCGTCTGCCACCTGCGGCATCCGGTAGCTCAAGCGCCACAACCACGCCTTCTTCGAACGATGGTGACATTATGGACCAACGCCGTGCTAACGCGCAGCGTAACGACTACCAGCGTCAGGGGGAATAAGGATGCGTAAGTCAGTTATTGCGATCATCATCATCGTATTGGTCGTGCTTTATACCTCTATCTTTGTGGTGAAAGAGGGCGAGCGTGGAATTACCCTGCGTTTTGGTAAAGTTCTGCGCGACAGCGAGAACAAGCCGCTGGTGTTTGAGCCGGGCCTGCACTTTAAAATGCCATTGATTGAATCGGTGAAAACGCTCGACGCCCGTATCCAGACCATGGATAACCAGGCCGACCGTTTCGTGACCAAAGAGAAGAAAGACCTGATCGTTGATTCCTACATTAAATGGCGTATCAGTGATTTCAGCCGCTACTACCTGGCAACGGGCGGTGGCGACGTTTCTCAGGCGGAAGTGCTGTTGAAACGTAAGTTCTCTGACCGTCTGCGCTCTGAGATTGGTCGTCTGGATGTGAAAGACATCGTCACCGACTCCCGTGGTCGTCTGACGCTGGAAGTGCGTGATGCGTTGAACTCCGGCTCTGCAGGAACCGAAGACGAAGTCACCACCCCGGCAGCGGATGATGCCATTGCCAAAGCGGCAGAACGCGTTCAGGCTGAAACCAACGGCAAAGTGCCGGTGATCAACCCGAACAGTATGGCTGCTCTGGGTATCGAAGTGGTCGACGTCCGTATCAAGCAGATCAACCTGCCAGCGGAAGTGTCCGAGGCGATTTACAACCGTATGCGCGCCGAGCGTGAAGCGGTAGCACGTCGTCATCGTTCACAAGGTCAGGAAGAGGCGGAGAAACTGCGTGCGGCAGCGGATTACGAAGTGACCAAGACGCTGGCAGAATCTGAGCGTCAGGGCCGTATTCTGCGCGGTGAAGGGGATGCCGAAGCGGCAAAACTGTTTGCCGATGCCTTCAGCCAGGATCCCGACTTCTACGCCTTTATCCGTAGCCTGCGTGCTTACGAGAACAGCTTCCAGAGCAACCAGGATGTGATGGTGCTCAGCCCGGACAGCGATTTCTTCCGTTACATGAAGACGCCGGCTAACGCAACGCGATAAACTCAGGCCAGTTTGAGTATTCAAACCACCGCTCTCAACGGAGCGGTGGTTTTCTTTTATAAGGATGAAAAATGAATTCAACGATTTGGCTTGCTCTGGCCCTGGTTCTGGTGCTGGAAGGCCTTGGACCGATGCTTTATCCGCGTGCATGGCGTCGGATGATAGCCTCTCTGAGCCAATTGCCGGATAATATTTTGCGTCGATTTGGGGGTGGACTTGTGGTTGCCGGCATCGTTATCTACTACATGTTGAGGAAAACGATTGGCTGATCAAAAAGTAATCTGGTTTGGCGTATTTTGAGGTCAAAAAGTGCTGTATATCTGAAAAAGCGATGGTAGAATCCATTTTTAAGCAAACGGTGATTTTGAAAAAAATGGGTAACAACGTCGTCGTACTGGGCACCCAATGGGGTGACGAAGGTAAAGGGAAGATTGTTGATCTTCTGACTGAACGGGCTAAATATGTTGTACGCTACCAGGGCGGTCACAACGCAGGCCATACTCTCGTAATCAACGGTGAAAAAACCGTCCTCCATCTTATTCCATCAGGCATTCTTCGCGAAAACGTCACCAGCATTATCGGTAACGGCGTTGTGCTGTCTCCGGCTGCTCTGATGAAAGAGATGAAAGGTCTGGAAGACCGTGGTATCCCCGTTCGCGAGCGTCTGCTGCTCTCCGAAGCCTGCCCGCTGATCCTTGATTATCACGTGGCGCTGGACGTAGCGCGTGAGAAAGCGCGTGGCGCGAAAGCGATCGGCACGACCGGTCGTGGTATCGGCCCGGCTTACGAAGACAAAGTTGCTCGTCGCGGTCTGCGCGTGGGCGATCTGTTTGATAAAGAGACGTTCGCTGAAAAACTGAAAGAAGTGATGGAATATCACAACTTCCAGCTGGTGAACTTCTATAAAGCTGACGCTGTTGACTACCAGAAAGTGCTGGATGACGTCATGGCGATTGCTGACATTCTGACCGGTATGGTTGTTGATGTGTCCGATCTGCTGGACCAGGCGCGCAAGCGTGGCGATTTCGTCATGTTCGAAGGTGCGCAGGGTACGCTGCTGGACATCGACCACGGTACCTATCCGTACGTCACCTCCTCTAACACCACCGCGGGTGGCGTTGCGACCGGTTCTGGTCTGGGTCCACGTTATGTGGATTACGTTCTGGGCATCATCAAAGCTTACTCCACTCGCGTGGGTGCGGGTCCATTCCCGACTGAGCTGTTTGATGAAACCGGCGAGTTCCTGTGCAAGCAGGGTAACGAGTTTGGCGCGACCACCGGTCGTCGTCGTCGTACCGGCTGGCTGGACGTGGTAGCCGTGCGTCGCGCAGTACAGATTAACTCCCTGTCTGGCTTCTGCCTGACCAAACTGGACGTGCTGGACGGTCTGAAAGAGGTGAAACTCTGCGTAGGCTACCGTATGCCTGATGGTCGCGAAGTGACCACCACTCCACTGGCTGCGGATGACTGGAAAGGCATCGAGCCAATCTACGAAACCATGCCAGGCTGGTCTGAAACGACGTTCGGTGTGAAAGAGCGTAGCGGTCTGCCGCAGGCAGCACTGAATTACATCAAGCGTATTGAAGAACTGACCGAAGTGCCGATCGACATTATCTCTACCGGCCCTGATCGTACTGAAACGATGATCCTGCGCGACCCGTTCGACGCATAATCTTCGTGACTGCTGGCCTGCGGGACAACCCGCAGGCTGGATACGCGTCGCGCCATCCGGCGAACGCTCCTCGATCTCCGCTTTTTCGCCCCGTCTGTCAAATAAATTAGCCGCTTACTATCTGGCTGGTTTATCATCATTAATGAATATCTGTGCGGTTTATCCGCGTTTTCCCTTTTTCCTGAGGTTGATGTGCAGTTAACAAGTTTCACCGATTACGGCTTACGCGCGCTGATTTACATGGCGTCGTTACCCGATGGGAAAATGACCAGTATCTCTGAGGTTACAGAGGTATACGGTGTGTCCCGTAATCATATGGTCAAAATAATCAATCAACTTAGTCGTGCCGGATACGTTGCTGCCGTCCGCGGGAAGAATGGTGGGATCCGTCTCGGTAAACCGGCGCAGAGTATTCGTGTTGGGGATGTGGTACGTGAACTGGAGCCATTGTCTCTGGTGAACTGCAGCAGCGCGTTCTGCCACATTACGCCCGCTTGTCGCCTTAAACAGGCACTTTCTCTGGCCGTGCAAAGTTTTCTCAAGGAACTGGATAACTACACGCTGGCCGATTTGGTTGAAGAGAATCAACCACTTTATAAATTATTGCTGGTGGAATGAAGAAAATTTCCACCGGAGCTGACAACGGAGGAACCGATATGTCACATGATCCTTTCCAGGAACGCGAAGCCGAAAAATACGCGAATCCTATCCCCAGCCGCGAGTTCATCATTGAACACTTAACAAAACGCGAAAAACCCGCCAATCGTGAAGAACTTGCCGTTGAATTAAACATTGAAGGTGAAGAGCAAATTGAAGCCCTTCGCCGCCGCCTGCGCGCGATGGAGCGCGACGGGCAACTGGTCTTTACCCGCCGTCAGTGCTATGCGCTTCCCGAACGTCTTGACCTGCTGAAAGGCACCGTCATCGGCCACCGTGATGGCTATGGCTTCCTGCGCGTAGAAGGCCGTAAAGACGATCTTTATCTTTCCTCTGAACAGATGAAGATGTGCATTCACGGTGACCAGATCCTGGCGCAACCGCTGGGCGCGGACCGTAAAGGCCGCCGCGAAGCGCGCGTGGTGCGTGTCCTGGTCCCTAAAACCAGCCAGATTGTTGGCCGCTACTTTACCGACGCTGGCGTGGGCTTTGTGGTGCCGGACGACAGCCGCCTGAGCTTCGATATCCTGATCCCGCCTGAAGAGGTGATGGGCGCCCGTATGGGCTTTGTGGTGGTGGTTGAACTCACCCAGCGTCCTACCCGACGCACCAAGGCGGTCGGGAAAATCGTCGAAGTGTTAGGCGATAACATGGGCACCGGCATGGCCGTTGATATGGCGCTGCGTACTCATGAAATTCCTTACGTCTGGCCGAAAGCGGTTGAAGAGCAGGTTGTCGGCCTGAAAGAAGAGGTGCCGGAAGAGTCCAAGGTGGGCCGCGTGGATCTGCGCGATCTGCCGCTGGTGACTATTGATGGTGAAGATGCCCGCGACTTCGATGATGCCGTTTATTGCGAGAAAAAACGCGGCGGCGGCTGGCGTCTGTGGGTTGCCATCGCTGACGTAAGCTATTACGTTCGCCCGCATACTCCGCTGGATAACGAAGCGCGCAGCCGTGGAACGTCGGTCTACTTCCCGTCGCAGGTAATTCCGATGCTGCCGGAAGTCTTGTCTAACGGCCTGTGCTCCCTGAACCCGCAGGTTGACCGCCTGTGCATGGTCTGTGAGATGACCATCTCCACCAAAGGGCGCTTAACGGGTTACAAATTCTACGAAGCGGTAATGAGCTCCCATGCGCGCCTGACCTACACCAAGGTCTGGCATATGCTGCAGGGCGATCAGGATCTGCGTGAGCAGTATGCGCCGCTGGTGAAACACATCGAAGAGCTGCATAACCTCTACAAAACGCTGGATCAGGCGCGTGAAGAGCGCGGCGGGATCTCGTTTGAGAGCGAAGAGGCGAAGTTCATCTTTAACGCTGAACGCCGCATTGAACGTATTGAGCAGACCCAGCGTAACGATGCCCATAAGCTGATTGAAGAGTGTATGATTCTCGCAAACATCTCGGCGGCACGTTTCGTTGAGAAAGCCAAAGAACCTGCGCTGTTCCGTATTCACGATAAACCGTCGACCGAAGCCATCACTGCGTTCCGCTCCGTGCTGGCTGAACTGGGTCTGGAACTGCCTGGCGGTAACAAGCCAGAGCCGCGTGATTACGCTGAATTGCTGGAGTCGATTGGCGATCGCCCGGATGCGGAAATGCTGCAGACCATGCTGCTGCGTTCCATGAAGCAGGCGATTTACGATCCGGAAAACCGCGGTCACTTCGGTCTGGCGCTGCAGTCTTACGCCCACTTTACCTCGCCGATCCGTCGTTATCCGGACCTTTCCCTGCACCGCGCGATCAAGTATCTGCTGGCGCAGGAGCAGGGTCATAAAGGTAATACGACCGAAACCGGTGGTTACCATTATTCAATGGAAGAGATGCTGCAACTCGGTCAGCACTGTTCCATGGCCGAACGTCGTGCAGATGAAGCGACGCGCGACGTGGCAGACTGGCTGAAGTGTGACTTTATGCTGGACCAGGTGGGTAACGTCTTTAAAGGCGTGATTGCCAGCGTCACCGGCTTTGGTTTCTTCGTCCGTCTGGATGAACTGTTTATCGACGGTCTGGTGCATGTCTCCAGCCTGGATAACGACTACTACCGTTTCGACCAGGTCGGGCAGCGCCTGATTGGTGAATCTGGCGGCCAGACCTATCGTCTTGGCGATCGCGTGGAAGTGAAGGTCGAAGCCGTTAATATGGACGACCGTAAAATCGACTTTAGCCTGATCTCCAGCGAGCGTGCCCCGCGTAATGTGGGTAAAACGGCGCGTGAAAAGACGAAAAAAGGGGGCAACGGCAACACCGGTGGTAAACGTCGTCAGGCGGGTAAGAAGGTAAACTTCGAGCCAGACAGCGCGTTCCGCGGTGAGAAGAAACAGAAGCCGAAGGCCGCGAAGAAAGAGGCCCGGAAGGCGAAAAAGCCGTCCACCAAAACGCAGAAAATCGCGGCTGCCACCAGGGCAAAGCGCGCAGCGAAGAAACAGCAGGCGGAGTAATTCTCCCCCTTAACCTGACCCTCTCTCCTGCGGAGAGAGGGAAAAGAAAAGACAGAACGAGAACCATCAATGAGTGAAATGATTTACGGCATCCACGCGGTGCAGGCCCTGCTGGAGCGCGCACCGGAGCGTTTTCAGGAAGTGTTTATTCTGAAAGGGCGTGAAGACAAACGTCTGATGCCGCTGATCCACGCCCTGGAAGCACAAGGTGTCGTGATCCAGCTGGCGAACCGCCAGTTCCTGGATGAGAAAAGTGAAGGTGCCGTTCACCAGGGCATTATTGCCCGCGTTAAGCCAGGTCGTCAGTATCAGGAAAACGATCTGCCGGATCTTATCGCCGGGCTGGAAAATCCATTCTTCCTGATCCTTGACGGCGTGACCGACCCGCACAACCTTGGCGCATGTCTGCGAAGCGCAGATGCGGCAGGTGTTCATGCGGTTATCGTGCCGAGGGATCGCTCTGCACAGCTTAACGCGACGGCGAAGAAAGTGGCCTGTGGCGCAGCAGAAAACGTACCGCTGATCCGCGTCACCAACCTGGCGCGCACCATGCGTATGCTGCAGGAAGAGAATATCTGGATCGTCGGTACCGCGGGTGAAGCGGATCATACTCTGTATCAGAGCAAGATGACCGGCCGTCTGGCACTGGTAATGGGTGCCGAGGGCGAAGGTATGCGCCGTCTGACCCGTGAGCATTGCGATGAGCTGATCAGCATTCCAATGGCGGGCAGCGTGTCGTCTCTGAACGTCTCCGTGGCAACAGGTATCTGCCTGTTTGAAGCGGTACGTCAGCGCGGGGAATAAACAGCAAGGCCGTCCTGAGGACGGCCTTTCGTATTTTCTGTGGGAGAGTCACAAGACGGTGAAAAACTCACTCCTCTAGTGACCGCAAATGGTCATCCTTCCTGAGCGTCATCAGCGCGAAGATACTCACTACCGCCGTTGCCATGACATAATAAGCCGGAATATCCAGGTTGCCCGTCTCTTTAATCAGCCCGGTAATAATCAGCCCCGCGCAGCCCGAGAAAAGGGCGTTCGACAGGGAATAAGCCAGCCCAAGCCCGGTATACCGTACGCGCGTCGGGAACATCTCTGAGAGCATCGCCGGCCCGGGGCCTGCCAGCATCCCCACCAGACCACCCGCAATCAGCACCACCAGCGCTTTGATGGCCAGCGTGCTGGACTCCGCCTGTAAAACCTTCAGCAGCGGCAGGGCAAGGAGCAGCAGCAACGTGGTGGCGACGATCATCACCGTGCGGCGTCCGATTTTGTCGCTCAGGATCCCGGACGGAATAATCGTCAGCGCAAAACCGATATTCGAAATCACCGCAATCAACAGCGCCTGGTTAAACCCGGTATGCAGCGCCGACTGCAGATAGGTGGGCATAATCACCAGATAGGTATAACCCGCCGCTGACCAGACCATCACCCGGCCAATGCCCATCACAATGGCGTTGAGCGTGGCGACGGTATCAGCCTGAGCGGCAACCGGCTTTTCCTGCTGTTGCACAAAGCTTGGCGTCTCTTCCATACTCACCCGCAGCCACAGCGCCACCACGCCCATCGGTAATGCCAGGAAGAACGGGATGCGCCAGCCCCAGTCATGCAGGGCTTCCGGTGTCAGAAGGGCAGAGAGCAGTGCGACAATGCCAGCGCCTGCTAACAGGCCCAGCGCGACGGTAAATGACTGCCATGCACCGTAGAGGCCCCGCTTGCCGCGTGGGGCAAACTCGGTCATCAGCGAGACGGCGCCGCCATACTCACCACCGGCGAACAATCCCTGCAGGATGCGCAGCAGCGTGATAATCAGCGGGGCGGCAATGCCGATGCTGGCATAGACCGGCACAATACCGATTGCGGCGGTGGCCAGCGTCATCAGCACCAGTACAATAATCAGCGTCGGTTTTCGGCCTATCCGGTCACCTATTCTGCCAAACACCACCGCGCCCAGCGGGCGGAAGAAGAAGGCGATGGCAAAGGAAGCGTAGGTGAGGATCAGGCTGGTCAGCCCCGCGTCCCCCTCAAGCTGGAAGAAGTTCTTCGCAATTACGGTCGCCAGAAAACCATAGACCGCAAACTCATACCACTCGATAAAGTTACCAATGGAGCCTGCAATTAATGCACGCTTGTGCGCGTCCGGTTGCATAACGTTCCTCACTGAAAGGGGGGTAAGAATAAATTATTCAACAAAAGAGAATGCGCGAAATAGTTTATTCTTATGTTCTGTGAGCTATTTCACGAATGATATCAGCGGGATCGTCATCGTGTGACCTCACTCCCATGCAGCGTGCACGTGGCCTGTCCATACTTATCTTCATTGCCACTGAAGGAGGGAGACAGCATGCACTGGCAGACCCATACCGTTTTTAATCAACCTGCACCGCTCTCAAACAGCAACCTTTTCCTCTCTGATTGCGCTCTGCGTGACGCGGTTGTTCGCGAAGGTGCCGAGTGGGATATCGAGCTTCTTGCCAGCATCGGCCAGCAGTTAGGAACCGCGGAATCGCTGGAGCTGGGCAGGCTGGCGAACGTTAATCCGCCGGAGTTATTACGCTATGACGCCACCGGGGAGCGACTGGATGATGTTCGCTTTCATCCCGCATGGCACCTCTTAATGCAGGGACTTTGCGCGAACCGTGTCCATAACCTGGCGTGGGAAGAGGAGGCGCGCAAAGGCGCGTTTGTCGCCAGAGCTGCACGTTTTGTCCTGCACGCTCAGGTAGAAGCGGGCACGCTTTGCCCTGTCACCATGACCTTTGCTGCTACACCGCTGCTGCAACAGGCGCTGCCCGAGCCATTCCGTGACTGGATCACGCCGTTAATGAGCGATCGTTACGATCCTCATCTTGCCCCAGGGGCGCAAAAGCGCGGCCTGCTGATTGGCATGGGGATGACAGAAAAACAGGGCGGCTCGGACGTACTCAGCAATACCACCAAAGCGGAAAAGTGCAGTGACGGCAGCTACCGGCTTATCGGGCATAAATGGTTTTTCTCTGTGCCGCAAAGCGATGCGCATCTGGTGCTGGCCCAGGCGAAAGGGGGGCTGTCCTGCTTTTTTGTTCCACGCTTTTTGCCTGACGGGCAACGCAATGCCGTACGTCTGGAGCGGCTGAAAGAGAAGCTCGGCAACCGCTCTAACGCCAGCAGCGAAGCGGAATTCCTGGATGCGTCCGGCTGGCTGCTGGGGGAGGAAGGAGAAGGGGTACGCCAGATCCTCCGAATGGGCGGCCTGACGCGGTTTGACTGCGCGCTGGGCAGCCATGGACTGATGCGTCGGGCTTTATCCGTGGCGCTTTACCATGCGCACCAACGCCAGACGTTTGGTAAAAACCTTATCGACCAGCCGCTCATGCGCGATGTGCTGAGCCGCATGGCGCTGATGCTGGAGGGCCAGACGGCACTGTTGTTCCGTCTGGCCCGGGCGTGGGACAGGCGTGCCGATCCTCAGGAGGCCGCCTGGGCACGGCTTTTCACCCCCGCGGCGAAATACAGCGTCTGCAAAGCGGGTATCCCGTTTGCGGCGGAAGCCATGGAAGTGCTCGGCGGCACAGGCTACTGCGAGGAGAGTGAGCTTCCCCGTTTGTACCGTGAGATGCCCGTGAACAGCATCTGGGAAGGGTCCGGCAATATTATGTGCCTGGACGTTCTGCGTGTACTGACGAAGCAATCCGGCATCCTCGACCTGCTTGTGGATGATTTTGCCCAGGTAAAAGGGCAGGACAGGCACTTCGATCGCAGCTGGCGTCAGCTTCAGCAAAAACTGCGAAAACCGCAGGAGGCGCAGGGGCGGGAGATCACGCAACAGCTTTTTCTGCTGGGGGCCGGAAGTCAGATGCTGCGGCACGCATCGCCACCCGTGGCGCAGGCGTGGTGCCGCATGATGCTTGATACCCGCGGCGGTACGCTGATGAGCGAGCAGGTGCAAAATGACCTGCTGTTGCGTGCCACGGGCAGGGTTGGCTAACTCTTTAGCTGGAACAGGCTCACCAGTTGGGTGAGGTGTGAGCCTTTCTCACGCAGCGTGTGTGCGGTTTGTTCGCTGCGTAAGACGCGGTCGGCGTTGATGTGCGACGCTTCGCCAATGTGGGTCATGGCCAGATTAACCTGGCCTATTCCCGCGGATTGCTCGCGGGACGCATGGTTAATCTCCGTGACCAGCTTGTTGATGTTATCGATATGCACGATGATGGAATCCATCGCCAGACGCGTTTGTTCAGACAGCGCATGGCCTTCGCTGACTTTTCTGAGCGTATCACCGATGAGCTGTTCAATCTCCTTCACCGCGTTGGCGCTGCGTCCTGCCAGCGCGCGTACCTCCTGCGCCACCACCGCAAAACCTTTTCCGTGCTCGCCTGCGCGGGCTGCTTCAACCGCTGCGTTAAGCGCCAGAATGTTGGTCTGAAAAGCGATGGATTCAATCACGCGCGTGATGTCTTCGATACGCTTTGATGCTTCGCGAATATCATCCATGGTAGCGACAGCGTGGGTGACCGTCTCACCACCCTGGTGTACCGCGCGCGACGTTTCGCCTACCAGCTGCTGCGTTTGCTCCATGTTGGCGGCATTTTGCTGCACGGTCGCGGCCAGTTGCTCCATGCTGGCAGACGTCTCTTCTACACTGCTGGCCTGCTTGTTAATCTGCCCGGAGATTTCTTCGCTATCGGATACCAGCGCGTTGGTGCCCATATGGATCTCCGCTGCGGCCTCGCGCACCTGAAGAACAATTTTCTGCAGTCCCCCTCCAATACCGTTAATGGCATCGATGAGCTGACCGACCTCATCCTGGCGGGTCACGGGCAGGCTGGAGCGCAGATCGCCTGCGGCATACTGTCGGGCCAGGTGGATCACATTGCGCAATGGGCGCGTCAGTATGCGTCGTATAATGACCACAAACAGACCCGCGAAGAGTACTGACAGCACCACCCCTGCCAGCAGGAAGCGGTCGCGCATGGCGGTCACGCTTGAGAGCAGTACCGATTTATCCACTTCGCCGACAATGGCCCAGTTCCAGCCTGGCAGCGGCGTATACGCCATGGTCAGCGTGCGGCCATCGGCACTGACGCGCTCCAGCGTGCCGGATTTATCACTCAACAGCTGTTGCTGGATAGCGCTATCCCACTCCGGTACTTTTCCCTCCGCGCTGGTGTGGAACAGATACTGCCCGCGCGTTTTGCCGTGGCTGCGATCCAGAACAAAGAAGTGACCGCTCTCGCCCAGTCGACGGTTGAGGATTTTCTCGCGCATGACATTCCAGGAGTGAGTGATGTCCACACCAACAAAGATGATTGCAATGACCTGGCCGTCCGCGTTTTTAACCGGCTGGTATTGGGTGATATAGCGCTTGCCGAACAGCAGCGCCAGACCGCGATAAACCTCGCCCCGGGTGACGGCAGCAAAAGCCGGGCTGGTGGTATCCAGAACGGTGCCCATTGCCCGCTCGCCGTTCTCTTTGCGCAGCGATGTGGCGACGCGCACAAAGTCGTTACCGCTACGCACAAACAGGGTAGAAATTGCCCCTGTCCGGCTCAGAAAATCGTCTGAAAGGGTATTGTTTTCATGTAGTCCGGTTTCCCCTCCTTTCAGGAGCGGAACGTTAATCCCGTTAATCGTCTGGGTTTGAGTGTTATCAACGCTCAGTGGCTGGGGCAAAAAGGTGGTAAACAGCCGGGTATAACTCTCGACCTCTTCACTCAGGCTGGTGTTAAACATCTGCACCATATCGACCATGCCGGTGGACTGATTATGCAGGTCTTCTATCGCGAGGGCTTCAAGCTGCTGGCTGGCTTTTTGGCTGAGCAGAAAAGTGAAAAACAGAAACATGATGGCGACACTGGCACCGGTAAGCAGCGACAGCTTTGCACCCAGACCTGCACGACGGAAAAAGTTGATCATAAATTGCTCATCATTGAAAAGGTATGGCTTTTCAACGGCACAGCAGAGATAACGTTTACTGTTTTAGTGTAACAAAATGTTATTTAATTGTTTTTAATTGGTTTGCTAAAAGATAAAAAATTTGCAAAAACGAAAAGCCACTAAAAGTAAGTGGCTTTTATCGGAGGGGAGATTACGCGTAGAGAATGGCCTGTACCCGCCAGTGATCGATGTACTGATCTTCCTGCATCTGGATAATGCGATACCATGAAGCACCCTGCTCATCGGCCTTTAATGCAACGACACGTTCAACGTCCTGCGGGCTCCCCGAGATATTATTCACGGAGATCTGGCCAATTTCATTCAGGCCAGTCACACAATCAGCACTGGCAAATTCAGCTGACTGCGCGGTTGTGCTCACAAGACCTGCTGAGAGCAACAGTGTGGTCAAAGCAAGAGTTCGTTTCATCGTCAGCTCCATTTCACATGTCTCCGGTATCCGCCGGGCAATCCTTCGCGAATAAACTCACTTCCATTGTTGCGGGCATGGAGTTTATTGTGGACAGGAAAGTGTCTATGGACGCAAAGCAGTGTAAATGTCGTTCAAATGAAGACGATCATTGACGATACAGAATGGCCTGTGAGTACCACTGTCCCGTAATGATGGTTTCGTCGATCATAATGATGACGTAATAATCTGCTTTGGCGGCGACGGCTTGTGCCTTTATTGCTTCTTCCGCGTCATCCGGGGAGCCGCGAACCAGCGCAGAGACGGTACCCATACGCTGTAATCCTTCCGTCTGATTTCGACGGATTTCCTGCGGGTGATCGGCGACCGGGGGAGCGGGTTGTGGCGTTCCCTGCAGCGCGCTACAGCCACTGAGCAGTAACATCAGCAATAAAGCAGCAAACCTGCGCATAACCATATCTCGTTTCCTGATAGCCATAGTGTAGTTGTCTGTGAATTTAGTTTTGGGGGAATGTTCCCGAAGTGTTAGCTGGGGCGTAATTTTCGAATGAAAATAGCGTGAAATCGTAACCCAGTTCTCAACATTATGAATCATTCATCATTACAGGGTCGACAATGATTGAAATTGAAATACGCCATCTGGGTGATCGTGAAATATTACACGCAACACCCGCCGGAAAACGTGAGGAACCACTGCCTGTTATAGTGTTTTATCATGGATTTACCTCATCGAAGCTGGTCTACAGCTATTTTGCGGTGGCACTCGCGCAGGCCGGTTTTCGTGTGGTCATGCCGGATGCACCTGACCACGGCGCACGTTTTACCGGCAACGAACAGGCGCGACTTGGGCAGTTCTGGCACATTTTGCACGGTAGCCTGACCGAGTTTGCCGGGCTGCGCGATGCGCTTTACCAGGCAGGGCTGGTGGCTGATAATCGGCTGGCCGTGGCTGGGGCATCGATGGGTGGGATGGCGGCGCTGGGGATCATGACGCACCATCCAGAAGTGAAGTCAGTGGCTTGTCTGATGGGCTCGGGCTACTTCACCTCACTGGCGAAGACGCTTTTTCCACCTCAGGCACTCACAGAGGTTGAGGCGGCGCTTGCAGAGTGGGAGGTTACCCGGGCGTTACCGCGTCTGGCCGATCGTCCTTTGCTGTTGTGGCATGGTGATGCGGACGATGTGGTCCCACCCGGAGAAACGTTCCGGCTTCAGCAGGCGCTGCAGCACGAGGGGCTGGATGGCAACCTGACCTGCCTGTGGGAAGCGGGCGTTCGCCACCGCATTACGCCAACGGCGCTGGACGCTACGGTGGACTTCTTCCGCCAGCACCTTTAAACGCACAGGACGTTGACACCCTGATCTTTCAGTTTCTGGAGGATCTCAGGGTTGGCACCTTTGCCGGTGATCACCATGTCTATCTGTTCAGCACGGCTGAACAGCATTCCTGCGCGTTCGCCCACTTTACTGCTGTCGACCAGCACAACGAGCTTGCCCACCACGTTAAGCATGTTTTGTTCTGCCATGGCGGTTAACATATCGGTTTTGTAGAGGCCATCTGCGGTCAGGCCTTTGCCACTGGTAAACATCCAGTGTCCGGCATAAAGACTGTTTTCGCTGTCCTGCGGGCTGAGCGTAATGGACTGGCTCTTGTTGTACTGGCCGCCCATGATCACCACGCTCTCATGCTCCTGATCGATAAGATAGTTGGCGAGCGGCAAGTAGTTCGTGATGATTTGTACCGGCTTTCCGCACATCTCCCGACCTAACAGAAACGCCGTGGAGCCGCAGTTGATCACCACGCTCTCGCCGGGGTTCACCAGCTGGGATGCCGCTCTGGCAATACGGACTTTTTCATCATGATTTTGCGCCTGATGAATGTTCATCGGCGTCCAGCGTGGACGCTGCTGGCTAATCGCTTCCGCACCGTTGCGGACTTTTTTCAGCTTACCGCTTTCATCCAGCTTATTAATATCCCGCCGCGCTGTTGCCGGGGAAATCCCTAAACGTTCGATCACTTTCTCAACGGTGACAAACCCTGTTTGCGCCAGGAGTTCCAGTAATATTTGATGCCGTTGCGCTTCCGTCATGAGCTATTCCGATAAGAATTGATTTTAAAAGATGATATTTGAAATAGCGTGAAATTACTAAAAGAAATATGAAACCGCCAGACACTCGGGTCTGGCGATGGGCCTTAATAATCAGAGGAATGACTTGAACGGCAGGTCTGGCTCAAGAGTAAAGCAATCATCAAAGCCACGTGGGTAGTGATACTCGAGATTGTCTTTGTCCAGCGGCCAGGTGAACTTGCCTCCTACCTGCCAGATGAACGGCTTAAAGCCATACTTCAGGCGGTCTTTTTTCATTTCCCACAGTACGCGTATCTCCTGCGGATCGGCCTGGAAGTTCGACCAGATATCGTGGTGGAAAGGGATCACTACTTTGGTGTTCAGCGCTTCCGCCATGCGCAGCATATCGGCGCTGGTCATTTTGTCTGTAATGCCGCGTGGGTTCTCCCCGTATGAGCCGAGCGCCACATCAATCTGATGCTCATTGCCGTGCTTTGCATAGTAGTTTGAGTAGTGAGAGTCACCGCTGTGGTACAGGGAACCGCCGGGCGTTTTAAACAGGTAGTTCACCGCACGTTCGTCCATACCGTCTGGCAGTACGCCTGCGGCTTTCTGATCGGCCGGAAGGGTAATCAGTGCAGTGCGGTCAAAGGCATCCAGCGCGTGGATCTCAACGTCTTTAATTTTGACCACATCGCCCGGTTTCATGACGATGCAGCGCTCTTTCGGTACGCCCCAGCCGATCCATAAATCCACGCAAGTTTGCGGCCCGATGAACGGTACGTCATCGGCACAGTTTTGCATGACCGCTGCTGCCACGTTGACATCAATATGATCGTTATGATCGTGCGTAGAGAGAACGGCATCGATCTGGCGAATGGCGAACGGATCAAGAACAAACGGTGTGGTACGCAGGTTTGGCTGAAGTTTTTCCACGCCCGCCATGCGTTGCATCTGATGGCCTTTTTTCATCAGCGGGTTACCGTGACTCTGTTTGCCGGTGCCGCACCAGAAATCGACGCAAATATTCGCGCCACCTTCTGATTTCAGCCAGATCCCCGTGCACCCCAGCCACCACATTGCAAAGGTACCAGGAGCAACCTGTTCCTGCTCAATCTCTTCATTCAGCCAGCTACCCCATTCCGGGAAAGTGCTCAGAATCCATGATTCACGGGTAATGGTGTTCACTTTACTCATCGTTTTGACTCCTGGTTTAATCAAAAGTAATCAACTGGTGATTTGTTGTGATTAATGCTGGCACCATTTCACGCGCATTGCAACGATCAAAATGTGTAATTTTATCTGCCTGACGTCACGGACGCTCTTCTCGCTTCTTGTTATCTTTGAACGTATTAATCATTAATTGCATGAATTATATGGAAATAATTCTATGTGGCATGCCGAAGTGAAAATCATTACTAACACCAGGGAAATAATTTGCGTGATGCGTCACAAATAATCAAATTTAATCTTGTGGTGATTATTTGTGATTAATAGAGTGTTGTCACCAACCGCACAGGGATTGCCCCTCGTGTTCTCATTTCTGGAGAGAGTTATGGAGATCCTCTACAACGTCTTTACCGTGTTCTTTAATCAGGTAATGACTAATGCCCCGCTGTTGTTGGGCATCGTGACGTGCCTTGGCTATATCCTGCTGCGTAAAAGCGTCAGCGTTATTATTAAAGGCACCATTAAAACCATCATCGGTTTCATGCTGTTGCAGGCGGGTTCAGGCATTTTGACCGGCACCTTCAAGCCGGTAGTGGCCAAAATGTCGGAAGTCTATGGCATCAACGGCGCCATCTCTGACACCTACGCCTCGATGATGGCCACCATCGATCGCATGGGCGATGCCTACAGTTGGGTAGGGTATGCGGTTCTGCTCGCGCTGGCGCTGAACATCATTTACGTTCTGTTGCGCCGCATTACCGGTATTCGCACCATCATGCTGACTGGCCATATCATGTTCCAGCAGGCAGGGCTGATTGCGGTTTCCTTCTTTATCTTTGGCTACCCAATGTGGACGACCATTATCTGCACCGCGGTGCTGGTCTCGCTCTACTGGGGTATCACCTCCAACATGATGTACAAGCCCACGCAGGACGTCACCGACGGTTGCGGCTTCTCCATCGGCCACCAGCAGCAGTTTGCCTCCTGGATTGCCTATAAAGTCGCGCCGTATCTGGGCAAAAAAGAAGAGAGCGTCGAAGATCTTAAACTGCCGGGCTGGCTGAATATTTTCCACGACAATATCGTTTCTACGGCGATTGTGATGACCCTCTTCTTCGGTGCCATTCTGCTCTCCTTTGGCATTGACGTCGTACAGGCGATGGCGGGTAAAACCCACTGGACTGTCTATATCCTGCAGACCGGTTTCTCCTTCGCGGTGGCGATTTTCATTATCACCCAGGGCGTGCGTATGTTCGTTGCCGAGCTGTCCGAAGCCTTCAACGGTATCTCTCAGCGTCTGATTCCAGGTGCGGTACTGGCGATTGACTGCGCGGCTATCTACAGCTTCGCGCCAAACGCGGTGGTCTGGGGCTTCATGTGGGGCACCATCGGCCAGCTGATTGCGGTGGGTATCCTGGTGGGCTGCGGCTCTTCCATTCTGATCATTCCTGGCTTTATCCCGATGTTCTTCTCCAACGCCACCATCGGCGTCTTTGCGAACCACTTTGGTGGCTGGCGCGCGGCGCTCAAGATCTGCCTGGTGATGGGGATGGTGGAAATCTTCGGGTGTGTGTGGGCGGTCAAGCTCACCGGTATGAGCGCCTGGATGGGCATGGCCGACTGGTCAATTCTGGCACCACCGATGATGCAGGGCTTCGCCTCCGTTGGCCTGATCTTTATGGCTGTCATCATCCTCATTGCTCTGGCTTATATGTTCTTCGCTGGTCGCACTCTGCGGGCTGAAGAAGATGCAGAAAAACAAACAGCAGAAGTTTCTGCTCATTAAGGAGTTTCGATTATGACCGTACGTATCCTGGCTGTGTGTGGCAATGGGCAAGGGAGTTCCATGATCATGAAGATGAAAGTGGACCAGTTTTTAACCCAGTCAAACATCGACCACACGGTGAACAGCTGCGCAGTGGGCGAATACAAAAGTGAACTGAACGGCGCGGACATCATCATCGCCTCTACCCACATCGCCGGTGAGATCACCGTGACAGGCAACAAATATGTGGTAGGCGTGCGCAACATGCTGTCGCCAGCCGACTTTGGGCCAAAGCTGCTGGAAGTGATCAACGCGCATTTCCCACAAGATGTGAAGTAAGGACGCAACATGAAACTACGTGATTCGCTGGCAGAGAACAGCTCCATCCTTTTACAGGCCGACGCCAGCACCTGGCAGGAGGCGGTGAAACTTAGCGTAGATCTGCTGGTAAAAGCCGATGTTGTCGAGCCGCGTTATTACCAGGCCATTCTGGATGGCGTTGCAGAGCACGGCCCTTACTTCGTGATTGCACCAGGGCTGGCGATGCCGCATGGCCGCCCGGAAGAGGGTGTTAAAAAAACCGGCTTTGCGCTGGTTACGCTGAAAACACCACTGGCTTTCAACCACGAAGATAACGACCCGGTCGACATCCTCATCACCATGGCGGCTGTTGATGCCAACACCCACCAGGAGGTGGGCATTATGCAGATCGTGAATCTGTTTGATGATGAGGCCAACTTCGACCGTTTACGCGCCTGCCGCACCGAGCAGGATGTGCTGGATTTAATTGATAACGCCACTGCGGCGGCAGTTTAAGAGGGAATTGAAAATGTCATTACCAATGTTGCAGGTCGCGCTGGATAACCAGACGCTGTCTCACGCTTACGAAACCACCCGCCTGATTGCGGAAGAAGTGGACATCATTGAAGTCGGTACCATTCTATGCGTGGGCGAAGGCGTTCGCGCCGTCCGCGACCTGAAGGCGCTGTATCCGCATAAAATCGTGCTGGCGGATGCCAAGATTGCCGATGCGGGCAAAATTCTTTCCCGTATGTGTTTTGAAGCCAATGCCGACTGGGTCACCGTTATTTGCTGTGCGGATATCAACACGGCTAAAGGTGCGCTGGATGTGGCAAAAGAGTTCAACGGTGATGTGCAGATTGAGCTGACCGGGTTCTGGACCTGGGAGCAGGCGCAGGAGTGGCGTGACGCGGGCATTCAACAGGTGGTTTATCACCGCAGCCGTGATGCGCAGGCCGCTGGGGTAGCGTGGGGGGAAGCGGATATCAGCGCGATTAAGCGTCTGGCCGATATGGGCTTCAAAGTGACCGTGACCGGAGGCCTGGCGCTGGAAGATCTGCCGCTGTTCAAAGGTATCCCAATTCATGTCTTTATCGCAGGCCGTAGCATCCGTGATGCCGCCTCTCCGGTAGAAGCCGCGCGTCAGTTCAAACGCTCAATCGCTCAGCTTTGGGGCTAAGGAGCGGGTATGTTGTCTAAACAAGTCCCGCTCGGCATCTATGAAAAGGCACTCCCTGCGGGGGAGTGCTGGCTGGAGCGGCTGCAACTGGCGAAACAACTCGGCTTCGATTTTGTTGAAATGTCAGTGGATGAGACGGACGAACGCCTGTCTCGCCTGGACTGGAGCCGCGAACAGCGTCTGGCACTGGTTAGCGCCATTGCTGAAACGGGGGTACGTGTGCCTTCCCTGTGCCTCAGCGCCCATCGTCGTTTTCCGCTTGGCAGTGAAGATGATGCTGTGCGTGCTCAGGGGCTGGAGATCATGCGTAAAGCCATTCGCTTTGCCCAGGATGTCGGCATCCGTGTGATCCAGCTGGCGGGGTATGACGTTTACTATCAGGACGCCAATAATGAAACGCGCCGTCGTTTTCGTGACGGCCTGAAAGAGAGCGTCGACATGGCCAGCCGTGCTCAGGTGACGCTGGCGATGGAGATCATGGATTATCCGTTAATGAACTCCATCAGCAAGGCGCTGGGTTACGCGCACTACCTGAATAATCCGTGGTTCCAGCTCTACCCTGATATCGGCAATCTGTCAGCCTGGGATAACGACGTGCAGATGGAACTGCAGGCGGGTATTGGTCATATCGTGGCGGTTCATGTCAAAGATACCCGGCCTGGTGTATTCAAAAATGTTCCGTTCGGCACCGGGGTGGTGGATTTCGAACGGTGCTTCCAGACGCTCAAACAGACAGGGTATTGCGGGCCTTACCTGATTGAGATGTGGAGTGAAACGTCGGACGACCCGGCAGCCGAAGTGGCGAAGGCGCGGGACTGGGTCCGTGAACGTATGGCGCGGGCTGGGTTGCTGGAGGCTGAGCATGCATAAGCTTAAGCAGCAGGTCTTTGAGGCCAATATGGATCTACCTCGCTACGGTCTGGTGACGTTTACCTGGGGTAACGTCAGCGCCATCGACCGTGAGCAGGGGCGGGTCGTGATTAAGCCCAGCGGTGTGCCCTATGAATCCATGACCGCCGACGACATGGTGGTTGTGGATCTCCATGGCAACGTGGTTGACGGAAAGTGGCGTCCTTCTTCTGATACCGCCACCCATCTGGCACTGTATCAGCGTTATCCCTCCCTGGGCGGCGTTGTACATACACACTCGACCCATGCCACGGCCTGGGCGCAGGCAGGGCTGCCCATTCCGGCTCTTGGCACCACGCATGCAGACTACTTCTTTGGCGATATTCCCTGCACGCGGGCATTAACGCAGGCCGAAGTGGAAGGGGAGTATGAACTCAACACCGGTCGCGTCATTATCGACACGCTGGCTGAGCGTGAGCCGCTGCATACGCCGGGTATTGTGGTGTATCAGCACGGTCCATTCTCGTGGGGAAAAGACGCTCACGATGCCGTGCATAACGCGGTGGTGATGGAGGAAGTGGCGCGAATGGCGTGGATCGCCCGCGGCATCAATCCGCAGCTTCGGGGCATTGATGATTACCTTATGAATAAACATTTCATGCGTAAACATGGGCCCAACGCCTATTACGGGCAGAAGTGAATAAGTGCTCTGGAATACCGAAAAACAGTTGTAACCGGTGGTATTTCAGAGCCATTAGCAAAAAAAAGCCCCCGGGCAGGGGGCAAGTTAAACTATGGCTATGTTCTCTTTGTTGGCTTTCCTGGTGCTAGCGTTAAAGCGTTATCGGTAGATATCTGCACTGGCGTGCATATTGCCGTTGCTGCCGGGCTCACGCATCAGTATGACGTGATAATATTGTGCACCCTGAGCATCGGTCTCTTGATTGAGTGCCTGATCTGCTTCACTTTCAGTGGCGAAATTATGATTGATGTAGATTACGCCTAAGCTCTGCACATCATCCATGTTTTGGGCCTGCCGGCCGTCTATCTTGATGGCTGCCATCGCGTTTGCACTGAGCAAAAGTGCAGCCATTACGGCAAATGCGATTTTTTTCATGATATGCGCTCCACGACTGCGTGCTGTGAAAGGGGGTGTTGCTCTCCTTTTATAAATAAGGTCTCTGATTAAAGTGTAATCACTTATCCGGCGGGGATGCGTGACCATTTCTGATGCTGTTGTTCAAAAAAACAACGCTTCCTGATGTGATTAATTTTAAATCACCCACTTAGACCAGCTTTACGCTTTGTGCGAATTATTTGTGCAATCAGCTTGAGTTTCCAGGGGCGCGCAAGTATTATGACGCGTCAATTTTTCAGCCGACCTTTAACACGTTCCTTGCCTCCCCGGGCCTCGGCTGACCCAGACAGGAGGCTGAATAATCCGTAAGGAGCAATTCGATGCGTCATTACGAAATCGTTTTTATGGTCCATCCTGACCAGAGCGAACAGGTTCCGGGCATGATCGAGCGCTACTCTGCTGCCATCACTGGTGCAGAAGGTACGATCCACCGTCTGGAAGACTGGGGCCGCCGTCAGCTGGCTTACCCGATCAACAAACTGCACAAAGCACACTACGTTCTGATGAACGTTGAAGCGCCGCAGGAAGTGATCGATGAGCTGGAAACTACCTTCCGCTTCAACGATGCCGTTATCCGCAGCATGGTTATGCGTACCAAAAACGCAGTGACCGAAGCATCTCCGATGGTTAAAGCGAAAGACGAGCGCCGTGAGCGTCGCGATGATTTCGCAAACGAAACCGCAGATGATTCTGATGCTGGGGATTCTGAAGAGTAATTTCTGATGACCAACCGTCTGGTGTTGTCCGGTACCGTGTGCAGGACCCCCCTTCGTAAGGTCAGTCCATCAGGAATTCCGCATTGCCAGTTCGTGCTTGAGCATCGTTCTGTGCAAGAGGAAGCCGGCTTTCACCGGCAGGCGTGGTGCCAAATGCCCGTTATTATTAGCGGACACGAAAACCAGGCCATTACTCACAGTTTAACGGTCGGTAGCGCAGTAATCGTTCAGGGGTTCATTTCTTGCCACAAGGCAAAGAACGGCCTGAGCAAAATGGTTCTGCATGCCGAGCAGATTGATTTGATAGATTCTGGAGACTAGCCATATGGCACGTTATTTCCGTCGTCGCAAGTTCTGCCGTTTCACCGCGGAAGGCGTTCAAGAGATCGACTATAAAGATATCGCAACGCTGAAAAACTACATCACCGAAAGCGGTAAGATTGTCCCAAGCCGTATCACCGGTACTCGTGCAAAATACCAGCGTCAGCTGGCTCGCGCTATCAAACGCGCTCGCTACCTGTCCCTGCTGCCGTACACTGATCGTCATCAGTAATCGGGCACGGTCCATTAATACGACTTTAAGAGGATAAGGTAATGCAAGTTATTCTGCTTGATAAAGTAGCAAACCTGGGCAGCCTGGGTGATCAGGTAAACGTTAAAGCGGGCTACGCTCGTAACTTCCTGGTTCCACAGGGTAAAGCTGTTCCAGCTACCAAGAAAAACGTAGAGTTTTTCGAAGCACGTCGCGCTGAACTGGAAGCCAAACTGGCTGACGTTCTGGCGGCTGCTAATGCTCGCGCTGAGTCAATCAACGCACTGGGCACTGTTACCATCGTTTCCAAAGCTGGCGACGAAGGTAAACTGTTCGGTTCCATCGGTACCCGCGATATCGCTGATGCAGTAACTGCAGCTGGCGTTAAAGTGGCTAAGAGCGAAGTTCGTCTGCCGAACGGTGTTCTGCGTACCACTGGTGAGCACGAAGTGGACTTCCAGGTTCACAGCGAAGTGTTCGCTAAACTGGTTGTTAACGTTGTAGCTGAGTAATTTTACTCTGCTCACGTCGAAGCGCCGGCCTTGTGCCGGCGTTTTGCTTTTTTAAGGGACCAGCCTCGCGCTTTAGTGCTTGTAGGGTCGCTATTCCTGGCGCATTCTCTGATAATAAAATGAAACGCAATTTTATTTATGAGATTCGACATGGAAACCGCTCTGCCTACGCCCGTATTTGCCCGTCGAAAGGTGGCCTATGCCTGCGCCACGCTCTGCTGTCTGCTTTGGGGTAGCTCTTACCCGGCCATAAAAAGCGGCTATGAACTCTTCCAGATTGCCACCGATGATATTCCCTCAAAGGTCGTGTTCGCCGGTTACCGTTTTCTGTTTGCGGGTGTGCTGCTGCTTCTCTTTGCGTTAGCACAGCGCAAGCCCATCGGCAGGTTCACGCCCGGGCAGTTTGGCCAATTGACGGTCCTGGGGCTGACGCAGACGAGCATTCAGTACACCTTCTTTTATATCGGACTGGCCTACACGACAGGCGTGAACGGCTCAATCATGAACGCCACCGGTACTTTCTTCAGTGTGCTGTTGGCGCACTTCATCTACCACAACGACAAGCTCAGCTATAACAAAACGCTTGGCTGTATTTTGGGCTTTGCCGGAGTGATGCTGGTTAACTTCCACGGCGGGTTAAGCGAATTCAGCTTCGTCTGGAAGGGGGACGGGTTTGTGGTGCTGGCAGCTTTTATCCTTTCTGCCGCCACGCTTTACGGAAAACGCATCTCCCAGACCGTCGACCCGACGGTGATGACCGGCTGGCAGCTGGCTATCGGCGGCGCGGCGCTGGTGGCGGGTGGCTATCTCACGGGAGGGACGCTGGAAGTGCATAGCATGACGGCCGTCGCGGTGCTGGGGTATCTGACGTTACTCTCTTCAGTAGCGTTCGCCCTCTGGAGCGCGCTGCTGAAAGTGAACCGCGTGAGTATGATTGCCCCGTTCAACTTTGTGATCCCCGTTGCCGGGACGGTGCTGTCCGCCATTTTCCTCGGTGAAAACATTCTGGACATCAAATATGCGATTGCGCTGGTGCTGGTCTGCTCGGGGATTTGGTGGGTCAATAAGCGGAGTCACTAAGAAGGGCATTGCCGGGGGGCTGGCTCGCCTTACCCGGCCTGAACATTAACGTGCTCTGATAAAACTGCCGTCAGGCTGGCGGGTAAACAGCACCTGCTGGCCATTTCCCGTATCAATCGTGAGCCCGGTGACGACACCGCTGGCATTCTGACGTATCTGCACCAGCTGGCCGTTCTGCAAATTACTGAGCGGCTTGCCCGCGCCTTCCACCTGCGCCATGGCATACACATCGGTTGGCGGCAGATTGTGGTCGCGGAACAGCTGCGCAAGGGTTTTACCCGGCTCTACGCGATAGGAACGCCACTGCTGCTCAATGCCGGTTGGCTGCTGAGCCTGTGGCTCTGCCGGGGCCGCTGCCTGTTCCTGTGGCTGTTCATCCTGAATGGGTTCCGGTTCAACAGGCGCAACCTGTCCCGGATCGTTCGACGGGGTGACCAGTTGCGTCTGCACAGGCTGTGTGTCCGGCTGCGGTCGCGTTTGCGACTGAATATCCAGTTGGGCATTGCGGGTCACCGTCGCGGTGTCGGCGTCATCGCCACCGGAAGGAAGCAGGAAGCCCACGATCACCATCAGCGCGCCAATGATGATCCCTCTGCGATGCAGAGGCGGCAGCGGGTCCATGATGCGAAAATTGTCCGGCGCCTGCCAGATTTTCGCCAGGGTAGGTTTCAGTTCAAATCGCCCGGGCATGGCTCTCCTCCTGCTCCGCGTCTTTTTTATCCTGTGCTCCGAAGTATAGTTTGCTAACTGCCTGAACGGCGTAGCAAACCCGACATCCGTGACATTCGTTCGGGATTAATCCTGGTTCTCTCTATTGTTTCTGTTTCGTCGCGGTTTGTCACCTTAACTTCAGACAAAGTTTTACCCATAAGGGCATGGCTGATATGCTGCCCGCTACTTTAAATGTGATGGAAGGAAAACCCATGACCACCCCGACTTTTGACACTATCGAAGCGCAGGCAAGTTACGGTATCGGCTTGCAGGTAGGACAGCAGCTGAGCGAATCCGGCCTGGAAGGTCTGTTACCCGAAGCGCTGGTGGCGGGTATCGCTGATGCGCTGGAAGGCAACAACCCGGCAGTTCCGGTTGATGTTGTGCACCGTGCGCTGCGTGAAATCCACGAACGTGCTGACGCCGTGCGTCGCGCGCGTTTCGAAGAGATGGCTGCAGAAGGCGTGAAATATCTTGAAGAGAACCGTGAGCGTGAAGGCGTGAACAGCACCGAGTCTGGCCTGCAGTTCCGCGTGATCAACCAGGGCGACGGCGCAATCCCGGCGCGTACTGACCACGTTCGTGTGCACTACACCGGTAAACTGATCGACGGTACGGTGTTCGACAGCTCTGTAGCACGTGGCGAACCGGCAGAATTCCCGGTTAACGGCGTTATCGCGGGCTGGATCGAAGCGCTGACCCTGATGCCAGTGGGTTCCAAATGGGAACTGACTATCCCACACAACCTGGCGTACGGCGAGCGTGGCGCTGGTGCGTCCATCCCGCCATTCAGCACCCTGGTGTTTGAAGTCGAGCTGCTGGAAATTCTGTAATCAGCTTTTCTTATTTCCTCTCTCCTTCGGGGGAGAGGAATATAGTGATAAAACCTATAGTTACGACGGAATCAACATTTTATCTTGCAAACGAAACTGTTGCGTGTATTTTTGTGAGCTGTTTCGCGTTGTATGAGTGATATGACACTCACTTTAAACATATTATTAACATAATATCCAAATCATAGTATTCATCCCGCCGATTCTTACCTAATATCGATGAGTCCTTTCATGGGGACCGTTATTTTTTTGACGTATTTAAAGGCCAGAAGAGCCTTAACAACACAGACAGGCATAAACAGGAAAATATCACATGGTAGATCAGGTTAAAGTCGTCGCCGACGAAGAGGCGTCGTCTGAACAGTCGCTACGGCGCAATCTCACAAACCGTCATATTCAGCTCATTGCCATCGGGGGTGCCATCGGTACCGGGCTGTTTATGGGGTCAGGTAAAACCATCAGTCTTGCCGGGCCGTCGATCATTTTCGTTTATATGATCATCGGTTTTATGCTCTTCTTCGTGATGCGTGCAATGGGTGAATTGCTGCTCTCGAACCTCGAATACAAGTCCTTTAGCGATTTCGCTTCCGACCTGCTTGGCCCCTGGGCGGGCTACTTCACCGGCTGGACCTACTGGTTCTGCTGGGTGGTGACCGGCATGGCGGATGTGGTCGCCATCACGGCCTACGCGCAGTTCTGGTTCCCGGGATTATCGGACTGGGTGGCCTCGCTGGCGGTGATTGTTCTGCTGCTGAGCCTTAACCTCGCCACCGTTAAAATGTTCGGTGAGATGGAGTTCTGGTTTGCGATGATCAAAATCGTGGCGATTATCGCCCTGATTGTTGTCGGCCTGGTGATGGTACTGACGCACTTCCAGTCTCCAACCGGCGTTCAGGCTTCGTTCGCGCATCTGTGGAATGACGGCGGCTGGTTCCCGAAAGGCATCAGCGGCTTCTTTGCCGGTTTCCAGATTGCGGTGTTTGCCTTTGTGGGGATTGAGCTGGTCGGTACCACGGCGGCGGAAACTAAAGATCCGGAGAAATCCCTGCCGCGCGCGATTAACTCCATCCCGATTCGTATCATTATGTTCTACGTGTTCGCGCTGATTATCATCATGTCCGTGACACCGTGGAGCTCCGTTGTACCGACCAAGAGCCCGTTCGTTGAGCTGTTTGTACTGGTTGGATTGCCTGCGGCCGCAAGCCTGATTAACTTCGTGGTGCTGACCTCCGCGGCCTCTTCAGCCAACAGTGGGGTGTTCTCTACCAGCCGTATGCTGTTTGGTCTGGCACAGGAAGGGGTTGCGCCACGCGCGTTTGCCAAACTGTCTAAGCGTGCGGTGCCGGCGAAAGGGCTGACCTTCTCCTGTATCTGCCTGCTGGGCGGTGTGGTGATGCTCTACGTGAACCCGAGTGTGATCGGTGCGTTTACCATGATCACCACGGTCTCTGCGATCCTGTTCATGTTCGTCTGGACCATCATCCTGTGTTCTTACCTGGTGTACCGCAAACAGCGTCCGCACCTGCATGAAAAATCGATCTACAAAATGCCGCTGGGCAAGCTGATGTGCTGGGTGTGCATGGCGTTCTTCGTCTTCGTGCTGGTTCTGCTGACGCTGGAAGACGATACCCGTCAGGCGTTAATCGTCACGCCGCTGTGGTTCATCGCGCTGGGGCTGGGATGGCTATTTATCGGTAAGAAACGTATGGCAGGCATGCGTTAATAAAAAAGGCCACAGATGCTGTGGCCGAATGATAACCTCAGGAAGGCGCTCTCGGGCGCCTTTTTTTATTCACCTGCGAGGGCACGCGGGAACAGGACGTTGTTCTCAAGACTGATGTGTTCCATCAGATCGTCGATCATCTCGTTAATGCCGTTGTACATCGCTTTCCACGTGGTGCACGCCTCTGGTGGCGGTGTAACGTTATGGGTAGTGTGTTTAATCACTTCCAGCAGCTCGCCTGCATCATCATGTTCGCTTTCCATGACGCTGATGGGCCCCATCGCCTGGCTGCCCATACCCTGTTTGATCATCGGGAAGAGGATTTGCTCCTCTTTCATCATGTGGCTGGAAAGCTCTTCGTGAAGCAGGGTCAGGTATTTCGCCAGACCGCGTGGTACGGAAGGTTTGTCGGCGTGAACGCGCTCCACTTTTGTCGCCTGCAGGATCAGTTCAGGCAGCTGTTCACGGTGACGGTCGTGAAAACGCACGATGATATGGTCGATGATGTCGGCGAGGGCTGCAGTGCGCCAGTCTTTCTCAATGGGCTGCTCAGCCAGTTGCGCCAGCTCCGCTTCAATGAGCCCCACATCCAGCTCTTTACGCGAGGCGGCACGTGCCAGGGTTTGCTTACCGCCACAGCAGTAATCCATATCGTATTTACGAAACAGCGCGGACGCGCGCGGGATGGAGAGCGCCAGCTCGCCAAGGGGTTGGTCGCGGAAGGCCATAGCAGTTACCTCATCATCAATAATATAAAGTGCATTTTAAATGCATCTTTAAGGCGGCGCTATAACCCTTTAGAGGGAAGGGGAAAAGTGAGAACCAGATCACAAAAAAATAATGACTTTTAACTTGCTGAATGAATGCAGGAAATTACTTTAGAAAGTTTTTTAACGTGGGGAAACAGTAAACAACTCGCCGTGCCTGCCGATATATCCACGTCAGACAAACCTGCATATAAAAAAGGCAACGCATGTTTAAACGTATAAAAGTCATTACCCTTCTTATTTCGGTGCTGCTTGTGCTCGGCATCATGCAAGTCATTTCCGCCGGCATTTTTATCAACGCGCTGAATAACGACAAAGATAACTTCACCGTCTCGCAGCTCTCAAGCCAGAATGTCGCCGAGTTTACCGATGCATGGATCAGCCTCAACCAGGCCCGCGTGACCCTGAACCGCGGCATGCTGCGTCTGCAAAGCAGCATGGCGTCTCAGATTAACGGCGGCCAGTTGAATGAACTGGTGAACACGGCGAAGAACCTGCTGGCGGATGCGCAGTCCCATTACGATAAATACTACGCGTTGCCTAATACTCCAGGTCTGGACGAGAATCTGGCTAACCGTCTGGAAGAGCAGTACCGTATTTACTCCGCCACGCTAACGCAAATGAACGTCCTGCTGGGCCAGGGCAATCTGGAAGATATGTTCAAGCAGAATGCGGAGCAGAAACAGACCGCGATGCAGAACGTGTACCGTGAATGGCGTGAAGCGCAGGCCGTCCTCACGGACAGAGGGATTAAAGACAACGAAAACGATTATAAACGTATCCTGTGGATCCTCTCTGCGGTCATGCTGCTGGTGATTGCTGTGATCGTCTCCAGCTGGATTGCGATGCGCCGCGTTCTGCTGCTGCCGCTGCAGGATGTGATTGGCCATATCCGCGCCATTGCCGCAGGGGATTTGACCCAGCCGATTCAGGCAGAGGGTAAGAATGAAATGGCAATCCTGGCGCGCAACGTTCAGGAGATGCAAACCTCGCTGGCAAACACGGTGGGCGTGGTGCGTGAAGGTGCAGACACCATTTACACCGGTGCAGGGGAAATCTCTGCGGGCAGCAACGACCTCTCTTCCCGTACCGAGCAGCAGGCTGCCTCTCTGGAAGAGACGGCTGCCAGCATGGAACAACTGACCGCCACGGTAAAACAAAACGCCGATAACGCACGTCAGGCTTCCCGTCTGGCGCTCGATGCCTCCTCAACCGCGAAGAAGGGCGGTAACGTGGTGGAAGGTGTGGTGCGCACCATGGACGACATTGCGACCAGTTCCAGCAAAATTGCGCAAATTACCAACGTAATCGACGGCATTGCCTTCCAGACCAACATCCTGGCGCTGAACGCGGCGGTGGAAGCCGCGCGTGCAGGCGAGCAGGGCCGTGGCTTTGCGGTGGTCGCAGGTGAGGTGCGTACCCTTGCCCAGCGTAGCGCTCAGGCGGCAAAAGAGATTAAAGCGCTGATCGACGATTCCGGCGAGCGCGTGAATGCCGGCTCACAGCTGGTAAACGAAGCCGGGGCGACGATGGCAGAGATCGTGAATGCGGTCACCCGCGTGACCGACATCATGGGCGAGATTGCCTCTGCCTCTGACGAGCAGAGCCGCGGTATCGATCAGGTAGGTCAGGCGGTGGCCGAGATGGATCGCGTGACCCAGCAGAACGCCTCGCTGGTAGAGGAGTCTGCGGCAGCGGCGGCCGCGCTGGAAGATCAGGCGGCACGCCTGAACGAAGCGGTAGCGGTGTTTAAAATTACCCGCAACCAGGTAGTCAACGCCGCGCCGGTGAAAAGCTACACTCCAGCGGCTAAACCTGTCGCGGCGACGTCTGAAGCGAACTGGGAAACGTTTTAACTCTCTGAGGCCGGAACGACCATCGGTTTTTCCGGCTTTGCTCTCACCGCCATCACGACCCCAACGACCAGCAATATAATCCCGCAGGCGGTTAACAGCGGCGGTACGCTCTGGCGCATCAGGAAGGTGTAAAGCAGCCCGGCCAGCGTTTCGAATACAATCAACGGCCCTAAAATCACCGTCGGCAGCTTCTGGCTGGCGATATTCCAGCACAGCGCGCCCACCCACGAGCAGAGCACCGCAATCGCCAGCATCAGCACGACAAAGACCCACGGTCTCGGCCCGAACGGTTGAGCGAAATCCGGTTGCTGGTGGCCTAACCAGAGACAGGCCCCCACATAGCCCATAAGCGAAACCGGGAGCGTGACCAACGCCTGAGCCGTCGCCCACATCATCGGGTGTTTATCCGGGTTTTCCCGCAGCCAGCGCGCATTGCGCAGGGCATACCACGCCCAGCACACCACGGAAACGAATGCCAGCAGGATGCCAGAACCGTAACGCAACAGTGAGAAGTTCTCCAGCCCATGCTGCAGCTCGGCAATGTTGACGCAGACCAGCCCCACGGCGGTACACACCAACGCTGGTACCATTTTTGACCACGCCAGTTTCCCGTCGCGGTGGCTGTAAAGCAGGTTAGCGAAGACCGGGATCACCACGGGCAGCGTGCCGATAATCATGGTAGATACCGGTGCCCCGGTTCGCTGAATGGCGCTCGCCAGGCAAACATAATAGATAAGGTTGCCCATCATGGTCAGCGCCAGCGCGGTGAACCAGTCCTGTCGGCCGAGCTGACGCAAACGTGCACGACCGAGCCACGCCAGCGGGAGAGCAATCAGCCCCAGCGCCAGATAACGTCCGGTCGACTGCAGTATTGCCGGGTACTCCGGCACGATCAGCGGGCCGACAAAAATCAGTCCCCACATCAGACCCGCAAGCAGGGCATACAACACACCACTAATCATTTTTTCATCCACATCGGTTTATTCTGCGTTCAGTGTAGGAGGGGGAAGGGTGTGCGTATTGTATGAGGTTGCGCATCAGCGCTTAACGACCTGTTTCTGGTAGCGCACGGGGGTAATGCCATAGCGGCGGGTAAAGGCGCGAGTCAAATGGGACTGATCGGTCAGCCCGGTCGCGGCGGCGACTTCGGCGGCGGGCATGCCGCGCGTGAGAAACGCTTTGGCGCGCCACAGGCGGATAGCCATCAGCATCTGATGCGGAGTGACATGGAAATGCGCCTTGAACTGGCGCTGAAAATGGTAGGGGCTCAGTGAGACCACGTTGGCCAGCTCGTCCAGCGTCAGGGCGTGCATGTAGTTGTCGTGCATATACTCACGAACCCGTTCGAACCGGTGTGCACCTTCCCGGGTAACCGGCGCGTGGCGGGCTAACGGCTGGAAGGTCTCGATCAGATCCAGCAGCAGGCCTTTTTGCGCCAGCGGGTCGTCCGTATGCCACAGGCCATAGATAAGCCTGCCGATTTGCTGTGAGCGCAGCGGGTCATGGCGGGTTACGTCGCTAAACCACCAGTGGCGAAGGCCGGTTACCTCTTCCAGCAGATCGGGTTCAATGTAAACCATCCGGTAGCGCCAGCCGCCATCCGTCGCCGATTCCCCGGTGTGGATCTCGTCCGGATTCATGGTCACGACGGATTTTTCCGCCGCGAGATGCTGGGTACCGCGATAGCGAAAGCGTTCGGCACCGGTTTCAATGGTGCCGATGCCGAAGGCTTCATGCGTATGAGGCTCAAAGGCGTAGTCAGAAATATGCGCGTGATAAAGCTCCAGGCCCGGCAAATGCGCCAGATGGCGAAAGCGCGCGCTGTCTCTCTCATCAATGAACTGTTCCGGTACGCCCTGCACGGTGAACCTCCTCATGAGTCATCTCTCCATTATCAGAGATGACCCGAGGGGATGCTACAAAAAATAACCATTTTGCAACATTTACAGGATGGCTTTAATGCTCTCTGAAAGCGGTGTGGTTGGACGCCCGATCAGTTTGCTCAGCGTATGGCTGTCATCAAACAGACCGCCTTTTGACGCGCCCACATCGGAATCCGCCAGCATATCCGCCAGCCCGGCAGGCAGGCCAACGCCCTTCAGCGCCGCGGCAAAATCCGCCTCGCTCATGTTCTGATATGTCACGTTTTTGCCGCTCTGTTTGCTGAGTTCGGCCGCCAGTTCGCTCAGCGTCCAGGCGTGGTCGCCGGCCAGCTCGTATACGTTGCCTGCATGGCCGTCCCCGGAGATGACTTTTGCCGCGGCAGCCGCGTAATCCGCACGGGTGGCAGAGGCGATTTTGCCTTCACCGGCCGCGCCAATAAATACGCCATGCTCCAGCGCGGGCGGTGCGCTCGCCAGATAGTTTTCGGTGTACCAGCCGTTACGCAGCAGGGCGTAAGGGATGCCGGACTCCGCCAGCGCCTTCTCCGTCGCGACGTGTTCAACGTGCAGACCCAGCGGCGATTTATCCGCATGCAGCAGGCTGGTATAGGCGATGAATTTCACGCCAGCGGCTTTGGCAGCATTAATGACGTTCTGATGTTGGGTGGCGCGCTGACCCACTTCGCTGGAGGAGATCAGCAGCAGCTTTTCTACGCCCTTAAGCGCGGAGGTCATTGTGCTTTCGTCAGCGTAATCCCCCTGACGAACGGTAATTCCCTGCTGGCTCAGGGCTTCAGCTTTTGCCGGATTGCGGACAATCGCTACAATCTGGTTTGCCGGTACGGTGTTTAACAGCTGTTCGATAACGAGCTGGCCAAGCTGGCCGGTTGCGCCGGTAATTGCGATCATGATGAATCCTCTTCGTGTTTGTCTGGTGTTGTGGCACACTAGCACCATAGCTAACTTTTAGTAAGTACGCGCATAAAGGTAAGTATGAAAACAACGATACCGACACTCAGCGAACAAATGCGCGATGGCAACCTCTTCGCGGAACAGTGTCCTTCCAGAGAGGTTCTCAAACATGTCACCAGCCGCTGGGGCGTGCTGATTCTGGTGGCCCTGCGGCAGGGAACCCACCGTTTCAGCGACCTGCGCCGAAAAATGGGGGGCGTCAGCGAAAAGATGCTGGCCCAGTCGCTACAGGCGCTGGAACAGGACGGGTTTGTTAATCGCGTCTCGTATCCGGTTGTACCACCGCACGTTGAGTATAGCCTGACGCCGTTAGGGACAGAGGTGAGTGAGAAAGTGGCCGCGCTGGCGGACTGGATAGAAGTGCATACGCCGCAGGTGATGGCGAACCGGGAAGAACGCGCGGCGTAAAGGCAGGCCGGGTAAGGCGAAGCCGCTACCCGGCACACACCGCGTTACTTGCTTAAATCCACCTGATAAATGGCGAAGCCAATATCATCCGTTGCAACTTTCTTCATCGGATAGTGGGCTTTATCGTTAATAAACGCCGCCGCTTTATCGGACGGTGAAGTTTCAAAACGGATGTCCAGCGGCGTGTCGCTATGAATGGGGGCCAGGCGCCAGTTGTTGTCCACAGCCGGATGAATGCCCCCCGCTTTTTTGGACTCCGCGCTGATCCACGCCGCCAGCACCGAGCGGTTCTCGTCCGGTGAGGCAAAGGCAATATGGCCATCTCCCGTGCCGGCAAACTTGCCGCCGTAGGCGCGGTAGTTATTGGTTACCACCAGGAAGGTGGCATTCGGGTCGATGGCTTTGCCCTTAAAGGTCAGGTTTTTGATGCGCTCGGCCTGCGGGTTAATGACCTGGCATTCGCCGTCATATTTTGCAGGCTGGGTAACATCAATCTGATACTCCACGCCGTCAATCACGTCAAAGTTATAGGTCCGGAAGCCATCCCAGTTAATCAGCGACTGCGGCTTGCTGCTGTGCGGATCAATCTGGTTAAACTGCCCGGCGGAGCACTCCAGCCACGCTTTCACCTCCTTGCCCGTCGCTTTGACCACCACCAGGGTGTTCGGATAGAGATAGAGATCGGCGGCGTTACGGAAGGTCAGCTGGCCCTTTTCGACTTCAACGTAGCTTGCCGGGTCATTCTTACGCCCGCCCACTTTGAACGGTGCCGCGGCCGACAGCACCGGCAGTTTTGCCAGGTCCGGGTCGCCCTGAATAACGTGTTCGACATAGGCTTTTTGCGCCATGTTAACCACCTGGACAGTCGGGTCATCCTGCACCAGCGCCAGGTAGCTGTACATGTTATCGGCGGATTTACCGATCGGCTTGCTGACGAAGTCGCGGGTGGCGTCGTGGTCATGCTTCAGCACGTCGACCAGTTTTTTATCTTCGGCGGCCAGTGATTTTTTAGCCGCAGCGTCGTAAATCGGGCGCGCCTCTGCTTTTGACTGAGTGACCTTCCAGTCGCCGCCGTCGTTATTGAGGACCAGATCCACCACACCAAGGTGGTCGCCCCACATGCCCGGCATCACCGACGGCACGCCATTGAGCGTCCCTTTCTCGATGTTTGCCCCCTTAATGTTGGCAAAGTCCTTACCCGGGAAGACCGCGTGGGCGTGGCCGAACAGGATCGCATCGACGCCCGGGACTTCACTCAGATAATAAACGGAGTTTTCCGCCATGGCCTGATACGGATCGGCGGAGAGTCCCGAGTGCGCAACCACCACCACCAGATCTGCGCCTTTTTCGCGCATTTCCGGCACGTATTTGCGCGCAGTTTCGGTAATATCGTTAACGGTCACTTTACCGTCGAGGTTGGCTTTATCCCAGGTCATGATTTGCGGCGGCACAAAGCCGATATAGCCGATTTTAAGCGTCTGTTTTTTACCGTCCTGATCGACAACCTCGGTCTCTTTAATCAGATAGGGGGTAAAGAGCGGCTTCTGCGTCTTAACGTCGATGATATTGGCATTAACGTACGGGAATTTCGCGCCAGCCAGCGCATCGTGCAGGTACTTCAGGCCGTAGTTAAATTCGTGGTTGCCCAGGTTGCCGACGGTATAGTCCAGGGTGTTCATCGCTTTATATACCGGGTGGATCTCGCCTTTCTTCAGCCCCTTCGCCGCCATATAGTCCCCGAGCGGGCTACCCTGAATGAGATCGCCGTTGTCGACCAGCACGCTGTTTTTAACTTCATTGCGGGCGGCAGCGATCAAACTTGCCGTGCGTACCAGTCCGAATTTTTCCGTCGGGGTATCTTTGTAGTAATCGAAGTCCATCATGTTGCTGTGCAGGTCGGTAGTTTCCAGAATTCGCAGGTCTACCGTCGCCGCCTGTACGCTCACTGCAATCAGCGTCGCCAGGAGCGTTGCGCTAAACTTAATCATCAGAGGAGTCCTTTTTTCGATCCAGGCCACAAAAGAGTATGTATCTATAGCGTGTTGCTTACAGAAATGTGAATCCTGACAGAAAAAAGCGCCATGAAACCAGAATTGCTTCACAGATAGCGGAATTGTTCCCATTACGATATAACTAAAACAAAGAGTTAACCCCACTGCGTTAACAAAGAGGTGGAGAATGTTAGATAAGATTTGTCAGCTCGCACGGGATGCGGGAGATGCCATCATGCAGGTGTATGACGGTGCAAAACCGATGGAGGTCGTCAGCAAGGCAGATGACTCTCCGGTCACCGCGGCAGATATCGCGGCTCACAAGGTGATCCTGCAAGGGCTGCAGGCCTTAACGCCGGATATCCCGGTCCTGTCAGAAGAAGCGCCGCAGAGCTGGGACGAGCGTCAGCACTGGCAGCGTTACTGGCTGGTGGACCCCCTCGACGGCACCAAAGAGTTTATCAAGCGTAACGGTGAGTTCACCGTCAACATCGCGCTGATTGAAAAAGGCAAAGCGGTGCTTGGGGTGGTATACGCGCCGGTGATGAAAGTCATGTACAGCGCTGCAGACGGTAAGGCGTGGAAGGAAGAGTGCGGCGTGCGTAAGCAGATTCAGGTGCGCGATGCGCGTCCACCGCTGGTGGTGATCAGCCGGTCGCACAGCGACAGCGAACTGCAGGAATATCTGCAACAGCTGGGTGAACACCAGACGACCTCGATTGGTTCATCACTGAAATTCTGTCTGGTGGCGGAAGGTCATGCTCAGCTCTACCCTCGCTTTGGGCCAACGAACGTCTGGGATACCGCGGCAGGGCATGCGGTCGCCACGGCCGCCGGGGCACATGTTCATGACTGGCAGGGTAAGCCGCTGGACTACACCCCGCGCGAATCCTTCCTTAACCCCGGCTTCCGCGTCTCTATTTATTGAGCCAGCAGTTTGTGCAGCAGGGCGACAACCTGCTGCACCTCTTCCTGGGTTAATGCCCCGTCTTTCACCCACTGCACGCGGCCGTCTTTATCCAGCACGATGATTGCGGAACTCTCTTCCTCCAGCTGCCACGCCTTACGCGTCACGCCGTTGCTGTCGACAATAAACTGCGACCACGGATAGAGTTTTTTATTGCTCTCAAGGCTTGAACGCACAAACATTCCGGAGCCAGGAATGGCATCGTCAGTATTAACAATCGTGGTGGTCTGGTAGCGGTCGTGTGGGAATTTTGCGGCCTTGATCGCTTCCACCAGGTTGGCATTTTTCTCTTTTGCGGATGTACGACCGGCAATATGTTGTACAACTCTCACTTTGCCTGCGAGCTGCGCGCTATTCCACGCTTTGTAGCTAAACTTATCATTGTCGAGAATCAATTCTCCCCGGTCAGCAATGCCGACTGGTGGTACTCGTTGTCCTTTTTCAATCGCGTGAGCGCTAGCCCACAGGGGCAGAAGCAGGCAGGCTGCTGCAAGGATAGTACGTAGGGTCATGGTGTTTCCTTATTGTTTGCAGGTGATCCGACCACTTGGTCATACGCTTTTAATCATAAGTGCGATCAATGTGGTTTTCCCGCAATCCCGATGCCAGTTTGCGGGTGAACGCACATATCCATGAAAAAACGACGGCTTATACTGCCCTGAGTGAAGCTTTGCAAAGATTATTCTGAATAATTGTAATCAAACGGTAAATAAACTTATGCATACTGGGTAACACCGTAGTTCTGGTCTATAGTCTTTGGGCAACAAAATTTGCGCTCAGGACAGTCGGGCCGATTGTGGCACCGCAAGAGCGTATGATTCGCAGGAGATACAAGAATGAAAATTTTCCAACGCTACAACCCGCTTCAGGTGGCGAAGTACGTGAAGATCCTGTTCCGTGGACGGTTGTATATCAAGGATGTTGGCGCTTTTGAGTTTGATAAGGGCAAGATCCTTATCCCAAAAGTGAAGGACAAGCAGCACCTGTCTGTGATGTCTGAAGTCAACCGTCAGGTTATGCGTCTGCAAACTGAGATGGCTTAACCAACGTGCTATGCAGTAGTAAAAAACGCAGTTGATAAAAAAACGGCTCCCGATGGGAGCCGTTGATGTTTATGGGCCTTACGCCGACACTTTCTCTTCTGCGTCAGGCATCCGCGGCACCAGCACGGTCGGTTTATTATCGATACGCGTCACCAGCAACTGGTCGATGCGGTAGTTATCAATATCCACCACTTCAAACTTGTAGCCAGAGAACTTCACCGAGTCGGTACGTTTCGGGATTTTTCGCAGCATAAACATCATAAAGCCGCCAATGGTCTCGTAATTACCTGACTGCGGGAACTCGTCGATATCCAGCACGCGCATGACATCGTCAATCGGCGTACCGCCGTCGATAAGCCATGAGTTCTCGTCACGCTGCACAATCTGCTCTTCCAGACCCTGGCCAACCAGGTCGCCCATCAGCGTGGTCATCACATCGTTGAGGGTGATGATGCCCACCACCAGCGCGTATTCGTTCATGATAACGGCAAAATCTTCACCGGCCGTTTTGAAACTTTCCAGCGCTTCAGAGAGGGTGAGGGTATCCGGAACAATCAGGGTATTGCGGATCTGAACGCCGCTGTTGAGCGCCAGGCTCTGGTTGGCCAGCACGCGGTTCAGCAGGTCTTTCGAGTCCACATAACCGATGATGTGGTCGATATCTTCATTACAGACCAGGAACTTGGAGTGCGGGTGCTCGGCCACCTTTTGCTTCAGGCTCTGCTCGTCTTCGTGCAGGTCGAACCAAATCACGTTTTCACGTCCGGTCATGGATGACGGTACGGTACGGGATTCCAGCTCAAACACGTTCTCAATTAACTCGTGCTCCTGCTTGCGCAGCACGCCCGCCAGGGCACCCGCTTCGAAGACCGCATAGATATCATCAGAGGTGATATCGTCTTTTCGCACCATCGGAATTTTAAACAGGCGGAAAATGCTGTTGGCCAGGCCGTTGAAGAACCACACCAGCGGACGGAACAGGAACAGGCAGAAGCGCATCGGGTTGATGATGCGCAAAGCCACAGCTTCTGGCGCAATCATACCGATGCGTTTCGGGGTTAGATCAGCGAAGAGGATGAACAGGCCAGTCACCAGCGAGAAGGAGAGAATAAAACTCAGTTGCTCGGAGAGTTCAGGTGAAAAGTAGCGTGCGAAGAGACCATGAAACACCGGTGAAAATGCTGCATCCCCCACGATACCGCCCAGGATGGCGACCGCGTTAAGGCCAATCTGCACCACGGTGAAAAACATTCCCGGGTTTTCCTGCATTTTGAGTATGCGTGATGCGTTAACGTTGCCTTCGTCAGCAAGCAGTTTCAGTTTGATTTTACGGGAGGCGGCCAGCGAGATCTCGGATATCGAGAAAAATGCACTGACGGCAATGAGACAAAGTATCACTAAAATACTGTTTAACATAGTTTATCCGGCTTCAGCCAGATCCTCGGAAGGGAAGTTAATTACATTTGTGTGAAGACACATAGAACGTCAGCTCGTAGCGTTGAGCTGATTATTTCAGCGGGTAGTATAGCGTAAAGGCGTGTAAATCTGCCAGAGGTCACATTTTGGCATAAAACCGGCCGGACAGCGAAGCGCTGTCCGGTACGTACGGCTATTTTACTGCGGATAAACTGGCGTTTCCTGCCGCCCGGCGCGTGGCATCCCCTCCCCACACCTGGTCATACTCATAGCCGGTGAGCTGTTTGATCACCACCCGGGTGTTGGCGTCGCAGTCGCGATAATCTCCGCCCAGCTTGCGGCGCGCAGTCTCCTTCAGCAGCAGCTTGTGCGTCTCGCGGGTCAGTTTAAATTTGTAGGTCGTGAAGAAGCTCACGGCCAGAAGGGCCGCCGTCGCGAAAATCAGCAGGCCGATAATGGCCCCCAGCGCGCTTTCAGGCTGTGCGCCGCTGCCCTTCACAAACCCTGACTCCTGCAGCACCAGGCCGATGATCATAATGGCAATCGCCACGGTGCTTTTGCGGGTCAATACCATCACCCCGGCAAAAATCCCTTCGCGGCGCTGCTGCGTCACAATCTCATCGATATCAGGGATGAAACTGTAGATATTCCACGGGATGTAATAAAGACCAGAGCGGGCGGCACCGAGCAGGATAAAGACCCCCGAGAACAGCAGCGTTGGCACCTGCGTTTTGGTGAGGTAGACCGTAAACAGGAATACCAGCACGGCGAAGATACAGCCATAAGAGAGGCGCAGCGCCGCGGACGGCGTGATATTCAGCCGGTTCAAAAGCAGCATAAATCCGTACGTGCCTGGTACCGAGGCAAAGGCGGCAATGCTCAGCCAGCCCGACACGGCCGCCGCATCCTGGCTCAGACAATAAACGACATAATAGGTAAAGACCGAGCCGAAGACGTCCATCGCAGTAAACGAGAAGATATAAATAATGATATGCAGGCGGAACGCGCGGATGCGAAAGGACGAAAAGAGGTCCAGTACCAGATATTTCAGATGATTGGCTACCCCGCTGCTGCGCTGGTTATCTATCTTAAAATCGGACTCCTGATGCACATCTTTCGCTTCCCACGTGGTGTACCACGTAATAAACACCGCAAGGCAAAAAACGCAGGAAAATATCAGGCCGGTGAGCGTATAGGTAAACGGATTGTCTTTCCCGGTGAACTGCATAATGACGCCGGGGACGGAAACGGCAAGGAACCCCCCAAGCTGAGAGCAGATCATGCGCACCCCTGAAAGTCGGCTGCGCTCTTCGTAGCGGTTCGTCATTTCTGCGGCCAGCGTCTCCCACGGCACCAGCACCATCGCCGACAGCAGTTCAATCGAGAGATAGGTTCCCAGGTAATACCAGTACCCCATATCCGTCAGCCACAGCAGGGCATACAAAAACATTAACGGGGAACTCAGTAATAAAAAGAAACGGCGACGGCCAAATTTACGACCGAGCCAGGTACCCGCAAAATTATCAGTGATATAACCCATGATCGGGCTTAACAGCGCATCAATGACGCGGGCGATAGCAAATATAGAGCCCGCTTCAATAACAGACAGCCCGCAATAGGTCGTGTAAAAAAATAACAGCCAGGTGCCGATAATGGCGAAAGCGCCTCCGCCAAACAGATCGGTTATGCCGTAGCCAAGCGCCACGCCATAACCAACTCTACGTTCAGTTGGTTTGACCATAATAATATCCAGTGTAGGGTAATGATTAACCCGTTTTACGGGGCGTATTTTTATTAACGTCTGGAATTCAAATTACGTTCTGGTTGTTGATATTTATCCATTGTCTTGTTTGAGATGACCGATAAATAGCCTCCACAAGGGTGAGTGATTTTCCGGCGGTACGGATATCGATATAGTCTCTGTTTTCCGGATGATGAACGGCAGTATAAAACCGGTGGATCGCCTGCTGATGACCCAGCCCCCAGTAGCTTTTTACCGTGCCGTCGGGGGAATCATCGCTTGCCAGTTTTAACCGCTCACCCGGTGTGACGCGCCAGAGAGTGTTGTCATTGAGCAGCAGCGAGCCGCGTTCACAGTGGATCTCCAGCAGGAGAGGGGCGTCCGTGGTGTGGCAATTGCTGGCATAAAACAGGCCGCGGGCGCCGTTGGCGAAGTGTAGCGTGGCCATTGCGCTGTCTTCGCCTTCGGTCACGTCTGCCAGCTCACCGCTATCCACCACGCCTTTCACTCGCGTCACGCCTTCACCGAACCACTGCATCAGGTCGAGCGTATGGATTGCCTGGTTGATCAGCAGACTCCCGCCTTCTGTCGCCAGCCGGCCGCGCCAGGGGCTTTGCGTGTAGTAAGCGCCCGCGCGTGACCATGTGAGTACTGCCCTGATGCTGAGCATTTTCCCCAGCTGTCCATGGCCTAACTCCTGCCGAATACGCTGGCTGGTGGGGTTGAGCCGGTTCTGATAGCACACGCCGAGCAGGCTCTGAGCCCGATCGGCGGCACGGGTGATATCAATGAGTTCACGGGTGTTCATGCCCACCGGTTTTTCGCAAAAAACATGCTTCCCGGCGGCGAGTGCCGCCAGAATCATCTCTTTATGCTCGAAATGGGGCGTACAGATGTGTACCATGTCGATGGCATCATCCAGCAGCATTTCCCGGTAATCCTGATAAAAACGGCATTGATAGTCTTTCGCCAGCGCCAGTCCTTTAACGCTGTCGATGTCGACCAGCGCACGCAGCGCGACGTTGGGCATCTGGCGCAGGGCATTGACATGGCAGCCATGAATCGCCCCGCCGCCGATGATAGCGGTATTCAGGATAGTCATCTCCGGCTCCCCTTAACCCGCCGCGTTGGCGAGCATTTGAGCCTTCACGCACAGCTCCGCAGCCTTGAAAGCGTGCGCCTGCGTCATGGCATTTTCAGTCCGATGGAGACAGTCGAGGATCAGTTCGCCAAAGAACGGGAATCCGACCTGGCCTGCTACCGGATAACGGAACTCCCCCTCTTTATTGACGAGATAAACCACATCCTGCTCGGCGCGGGTTAAATCGACGTATTTGCGGATTTCGATGTAGCCCTCGGTGCCGAGCAGCGTCAGTCGCCCGTCACCCCATGTGGACAGCCCGTCCGGGGTAAACCAGTCGCAGCGGAAGTAGCCGCTGGCGCCGTTTTCGCCTTTGAGCATTGCATCGCCAAAATCTTCAAAGGCGGGGTACTGCGGGTGTTTTACGTTCCGGACCTGGCTTGCTATCACGGTGGCATCGCGGTTGCCGGTGTAAAAAAGGAACTGCTCAATCTGATGGCTGCCGATGTCACACAGGATGCCGCCGAAGTATCGCCGATCGTAAAACCAGTCCGGCCTTCCTTCGCCTTCACGGTGTGGGCCTGTCCCCAGCGTTTGTACCACGTCGCCGATGGCACCTTGCTTTACCAGTTGACCGGCAAAGACAGCACTCTCAACATGCAGACGTTCGCTGTAGTAAACCGCATATTTCTTACCGGTTTTTTCAACCATCGCTTTGGCATCTGCCAGCTGTTCAAGGGTGGTGAGCGGCGCTTTGTCGGTAAAGTAATCCTTCCCCGCCGCCATCGATTTCAGCCCCAGCGCACAGCGTTCAGAGGGGATGGCGGCGCCTGCCACCAGACGCACCTCGTTATCGGCGAGGATCGCCTCCAGCGAATCTGCCACTCTGGCCTGCGGATACTGCTGGATAAATTTATCCACTCTGGACGGATCGGGATCGTAAACCCATTTCAGCGTGGCGCCGGCTTCAATCAGCCCGTTACACATTCCATAAATATGCCCGTGGTCGAGCGCGGCAGCGGCAAAGACAAATTCACCTTCCCGGACAACGGGCTGAGGTTTGCCGACTGGCGCGTAGTTCATTCCGTCATGTTTATTCATCTTCAGATTCCTCGATCCAGATCTTTACCCAGGGGGATAGCGCCCACTTCGCTGAAGTTGGCTACGCTTGCGGATTTCTCATGAAAACGGGGGACGAGGGTGTTAATCCCGCCGGTACGGTAAAACGGATCGTCACGTGGAATGGGGAGCGAGACCACGGTGCGGGTGATGGCAGATTTATAAATTGCGGTAATCAACTCCAGCGAGCGTTTTCCCTGTAATCCATCCACCAGCGGAGCCGTGCCGCGTTCAATACTCAGCAGCAGGTCGTTTATCTGCCCGGTATGCAGCGTCCACGCGAGTGCCGGCGTCTGCGCAAAAACAGCGTTGAGCTGTGCTTCCCGTTGCTGGTCGTGAGTTTCCTGAGGAAAACCGTTATCAGCACTCACGCTGGCACAGGCTTGCCAGGGGGCAGAGATGCGCGCGCGATCGCCCTGGATGACGATCTTCTGATCTTCGCCGTGATGCACCACCGAGGCGGTAAGCTGCGTGAGTGCGCCGCTGGGATATTTGAATATTGCGGCGCTGAGGTCTTCCACTTCGGCATTGTCATGCGCCACGTTGGTCATCATCGCCACCACCTCGGATGGAAACCCGAGCATCCACTGAATAGCGTCGATATGGTGAACCGCGTGATTGAGCGTGCAGCCGCCCCCCTCTTTTTCCCAGGTGCCACGCCACCACAGATCGTAATAGCAGTGGCCGCGCCACCAGAACGAATCCACCTGCGCATGGCAGATTTTGCCCGCGAGGCCGGAATCCAGCGCTGCTTTTAAGCGCCAGAAGGCATCGGTAAAGCGATTTTGCGCAATGATGGAGAGCGTTTTGCCGCTGGCCTGCTGAGCCGCAATCATCGCGTCGCACTCCTCAAGCGAGGCGGCCATCGGCTTTTCACACAGCACATGGCACCCGGCCTCCAGTGCATCAATGCTTATCTGTGCGTGGACATACGGCGGGGTGCAGACATCGACGATATCGACGTCTGGTTCGGATGCCAGCATCTGCTGATGGCTCTCATACACGCGGGCCTGCGTCAGGCCATAGCGCGTTTTTTTCTCGTGCGCTTTTTCCGGGTAGATATCCACCAGCGCGACAATCCGGCAGCGCTGACCAAACTGCAAATAACCCTGAATATGGTTATGTGAGATATTGCCTGTACCTACAATGGCGATATTTAGCATCGTGTCGTCTCCGGAGTTACCAGGTGCCTGAGGCATCAAGCGTCACGTTTATGGCCTCTTTAGCAACTGAGGTGCTGATGCGTTGCTGGAGCAGGCGCAAGTAGTGTTTCTCGTTGATCGGCAGTTCGACCCAGTCGTCAGTCCAGGTGGAAAGATGCATGGCATTGGAGAGCGTCAGGCCGTGGAGCCCGTCCAGGCCCGGCGCAATCAGCGGTTCACCGCGCAGGATGGCGGCGCAGAAATTTGCGGTAATGACATGATGTTCGCTGCATTCGGCGGCGACAGGAATGTCGACCTCCCAGCATTCAGGCTCCCCAAAACCGTTTTGCCAGCGGGCGTTAAACGCGGTTTCGGACTCACGTAGCCGCCAGTAGCGAAGCCGTCCCTCTTCGACGACCACTTTGCCGCGATCCCCGACGATCTCCAGGCGATTTGTCCCCGGCGTTTCTGCCACGGTAGTGATAAATACACCGGTAGCCCCACCGGCATACTCGGCATAGGCGGTGACCTCGTCTTCCACTTCAATGTCACGATGTTTGCCGAACTGGCAAAACGCGCGCAGACGGACCGGCATGCCCACCAGCCACTGCCAGAGATCGAGCTGATGCGGATCCTGGTTGAGCAAGACGCCGCCGCCTTCTCCTTTCCAGGTCGCGCGCCAGCCGCCGGAGTTGTAGTAGCTCTGCGAGCGGTACCAGTTGGTGATTATCCAGTTAGAACGGCGGATCTCGCCCAGCTCACCGCTGTCGATAAGATCCTTAACCTTCCGGTACAGCGGGTTTGGTCGCTGGTTGTACATGATGCCAAACACCACGTCGCACTCGCGCGCGCAGGCGTTCATCTCCTGCACCTGCGCCGTATAAACGCCTGCCGGTTTTTCACACAGGGTATGAATGCCGTTACGCATCGCCAGCATCGACAGGCGCGGATGTTCGTAATGGGGCGTGGCGACAATCACCGCGTCGATAAGCCCGCTCAGGATCATCTCCTGGGCATCACTGAACAGGGGAATGGACCCCACCAGCTGGCGAATGGCCGGGTGTTTTTCCGGCGCATTGTCACAAACTGCCGTCAGGCAGGCGTCATTGACCGTATCCGCGAGTAAATAACGTGCGTGGACCGTACCGATATTACCTATACCAATAATGCCAAAACGTACCTTCTTCATGTCACACCTTAATTTCAGTTGAAAAGAAGTGATGACCGGAAAATAGGAAAGGCGAGACGTAGCGACAATGTGTTTTTGTGAGAATACTCGCAAGGTGAATAAGTAATCTCCAGGCTTTCTGAAATTTGGTTTTAAAATCAAAAGGCTGTTTCTGCAAATATTTGCAAAAACTGATTGAGAGCGAGGTCACACTATGCCGGGCAGGTTAAAAATGGAGGAGATCGCGGCCCTCACGGGATATTCCGTTAGCACGGTGTCGAGGGTATTAAGCGGCAAGTCATATACCAGCGATAAAGCCCGGGATGCGATCGTTCGCACCGCCCGAGAGCTGGGCGTGCTGGAGTCCATGGCCAGTGGACGGCTGTTGATTAACGGTATTGCCGTTTTTGCTCCGGAAAGAACCTTTCAGGGGCGCGGCGATATTTTTTATCTTGAGGTGACCAAAGGGATTGCTGAGGCCTGCTCGCCACACAATGTGTGGGTCAGCTGTTGCGGATTAGAAGAACAGCACGCCGATGTAAAATTATTTATGGAAAAGGCCAGCCAGAAGAACATCAACGCGATAATTATTATTGGTACTGATGATGCCACCATATTTAAACTGGCCAGCACGCTCAATAAACCCTGCGTCTTAATTAATTCCGTGGACCGGGAGCGGGTACTGGATTCGGTATCACCCGATCACCGGGCGATTGGCTTCACCGCCATGCAGTATCTCTTTGAACAGGGGCACCGGCGGGTCCTGACGCTGACCTGCCTTCGGCGAGATACGCTTTACGCTCGTCTGGATGGCATTAAAGAGGCGTATCGCCATTTTCACGTCGCCTTTGAGCCGCAGCGTGATTTACTCGTGACGGAGTGGTTTACCGCAGACGAAGCCGAGCGGGCGCTGGATGAGTGGCTGCTGAGTCATGACAGAGCGCAGTGGCCAGAGGTGATTTTCCCGAACAGCACCAGCATGACCGAAGGTGTGGTGAGGGCATTAACCCGCCACGGGCTGCGCGTCCCGGAAGACATCTCTCTGATTACCACCGATTTTGCCTGGAATTTAGCGCACCGGCTGGAAAAACCGGTCACGGGGGTCACGGTGCCCTGCCGCGAACTGGGGATTGAGGTCGTGCACCTGCTGCAGACCCGCCTTAACAGGCCGCAGGCACCGGTTTTTAACCTGCTGTTGCAGGGAAAAGTCATGAATTATGGGTCGGTCAGTAATGCCACGCGCCACGCGGCTCGCGTGGCGCTAGACCAGTAATCAGGCCAGCTGTGGCGGCAGGCAGACGCCGATACCCCCGATACCGCAGTAGCCGTACGGGTTTTTATGCAGGTACTGCTGGTGGTCGTCTTCCGCATAGTAGAACGGTTTGGCGGAGGCGATTTCCGTGGTGACCTCGCGGTTGTCACCGGCATCGTGCATCGCTTTCTGGAAGCGCTCAAGGCTTGCGCGGGCGGCCGTCTCCTGCTCCGGAGTGAGAGGGTAGATAGCCGAGCGGTACTGGGTGCCGTGGTCGTTACCCTGACGCATGCCCTGGGCCGGGTCGTGGTTTTCCCAGAACACCTGCAGAAGCTGCTCATAGCTAATGACGGCAGGGTCATACACCACGCGTACGGCTTCGGCATGACCGGTCTCGCCAGAGCACACTTCGCGATAGGTTGGGTTTGGCGTATACCCCCCCGTGTAACCCGCCGCGGTGCTGTAAACGCCGGGGAGTTGCCAGAAGAGGCGTTCTACGCCCCAGAAGCAGCCCATGGCGAACAGGGCGATTTCCATTCCATCAGGAACGTTTGTCATTGAATGGCCATTCACGGCGTGTAAGGTCGCCACAGGCATAGGGGTGTTGCGTCCCGGTAATGCATCAGCTTGTGAAACAAGATGCTTTTTGTCGAATAAACTCACGATGGGGGCCTCCCGGGCTGCGATGTTTCGGTTAAGGTTGTCACGAAGCGTTTAATTGAACACAATAAATGCGCTGAATGAGTCTAGATTTAATCATAAGAAATATTTGGGTGTTACACCCGTTTTCAACCCGTGATGTGGGTTTTTGGCTAACAGGCCGTATTTTGCCGCGGAGCGGCACTTCATTTGCTTCCAGGGTGGAAAAAGGGATATTCAGGAGAAAACGTGACAAAAATCCGCCAGTTATGTTTGGTCAGTTTATTGCTGACAAGCGGGGTTGCCAGCGCGGCGAATGTCCGTTTGCAGGTTGAGGGGTTATCCGGGGCGCTGGAAAAAAACGTGCGTGCGCAGCTGTCGACCATTGAGAGCGACGAAGTGACGCCGGACCGGCGTTTTCGCGCGCGCGTGGATGATGCGATCCGCGAAGGGCTGAAAGCGCTGGGCTATTACGAACCCACCATTGATTTCGATCTCCGTCCGCCGCCAAAGAAGGGGCGACAGGTGCTTATTGCCCGCGTTTCACCGGGTGAGCCGGTGTTGATCGGCGGCACTAACGTCATTCTGCGCGGCGGCGCGCGTACGGACCGGGATTACCTGGATCTGCTCAGCACGCGGCCGAAAAACGGTACCGTGCTGAACCACGGTGACTACGACCATTTCAAAAAAGAGCTGACGAGCGTCTCCCTGCGTAAGGGTTACTTTGACAGCCAGTTCGACAAAAGCCAGCTGGGCATTGCGCTCGACAGGCACCAGGCCTTCTGGGATATCGATTATGACAGCGGCGAACGTTATCGTTTCGGCGATGTGACCTTCGAAGGCTCACAAATTCGTGAAGAGTATCTGCAAAACCTCGTGCCTTTCAAAAAGGGCGATTACTACCAGTCGCGTGATCTGGCGGAGCTGAACCGCCGCCTCTCCGCCACCGGGTGGTTTAACTCGGTGGTTGTCGCGCCGGAGTTTGATAAATCGCGCAAAACCAAGGTGTTGCCGCTGCATGGCGTTGTTTCGCCGCGCACCGAGAACACCATTGAGACCGGTGTTGGTTATTCGACCGACGTCGGTCCGCGCGTGAAAGCCACGTGGAAAAAGCCGTGGATGAACTCATACGGTCACAGCCTGACCACCAGCGCCAGTATCTCAGCGCCGGAACAGCAGCTCGATTTCAGCTACAAAATGCCGCTGCTGAAAAACCCGCTTGAACAGTATTACCTTGTTCAGGGCGGTTTTAAGCGTACCGACCTGAATGATACCGAGGCAGATTCCACCACGCTTGCGGTATCGCGATACTGGGACCTCTCCAGCGGCTGGCAGCGCGCCATTAACCTGCGCTGGAGTCTGGACCACTTTACCCAGGCCAACGTCACCAACACCACCATGCTGCTCTACCCGGGGGTGATGATCAGCCGTACCCGCTCGCGCGGCGGCCTGATGCCAACCTGGGGCGATTCCCAGCGTTATTCCATCGATTACTCCAACACCATGTGGGGCTCCGATGTGGATTTCTCGGTAATTCAGGCGCAAAACGTCTGGATCCGCACGCTGTATGACAAACACCGCTTCGTGATGCGCGGCAACCTCGGCTGGATTGAAACCGGCGACTTCGACAAAGTTCCGCCGGATCTGCGCTTCTTCGCCGGTGGCGACCGCAGTATTCGCGGTTACAAATACAAATCCATCGCGCCGAAAGATGATGACGGCAAGCTGATTGGTGCCTCCAAGCTGGCTACTGGCTCGCTGGAGTACCAGTACAACGTCAGCGGAAAATGGTGGGGCGCGATGTTTGTCGACGGCGGCGAAGCGGTAAGCGATATCCGCCGCAGCGACTTTAAAACCGGCGCGGGCGTGGGCGTACGCTGGCAGTCTCCCGTCGGGCCAATCAAGCTCGATTTCGCCGTGCCGGTGGGTGATAAAGAAGAACACGGTTTACAGTTTTACATCGGTCTGGGGCCTGAATTATGAGTTTATGGAAGAAGATAAGCCTCGGGGTGCTGATTTTTATCGTACTGCTGCTCGGTACGGTGGCGTTTCTGGTCGGAACGACGTCTGGCCTGCATCTGCTGTTTAACGCGGCTAACCGCTGGGTTCCCGGGCTGGAAATTGGCCAGGTGACAGGCGGCTGGCGCGATCTGCGTCTGAAAAACATCCGCTACGAGCAGCCTGGCGTGGCGGTAAACGCGGGGGAATTTCATCTCGCGGTGAAGCTGGGCTGCCTGCGGGACAGCAAGCTGTGCGTTAACGATCTGTCTCTGAAAGACGTGAACGTGGCGATAGATTCGAAGAAAATGCCGAAATCGGCACCCGTTGAGGAAGAGGATAGCGGCCCGCTGAATCTCTCCACACCGTATCCGATTGCCCTCTATCGGGTGGCGCTGGATAACGTCAATGTCAAAATCGACGACACCACCGTCTCCGTCATGGATTTCACCTCCGGCCTGCGCTGGCAGGAGAAAAACCTCACTCTGACGCCAACCTCCCTTCAGGGGCTGCTGATTGCGCTGCCGAAAGTGGCGGACGTGGCGCAGGAAGAAATTGTCGAGCCGAAGATCCAGAACCCGCAGCCGGAAGAGAAACCGCTGGGCGAAACGCTGAAAGATCTCTTCTCTAAACCTGTGCTGCCGGAGATGACGGACGTTCATCTGCCGCTGAACCTGAATATCGAAGAGTTTAAAGGCGAGCAGCTGCGTCTCACCGGCGATACCGATCTGACGGTCTTCCACATGCTGCTTAAAGTCAGCAGCATCGACGGCAACATGAAACTCGACGCGCTGGATATCGACACCAACCAGGGCTCGGTTAACGCGTCAGGGAATGCCCTGCTGCGCGACAACTGGCCGGTGGATATCACCCTGAACAGTTCGCTCAACATCGACCCGCTGAAAGGCGAAAAAGTGAAGGTCAACGTGGGCGGGGCGCTGCGCGATAAACTGGATGTCGGCGTTAACCTCTCCGGTCCGGTGGATATGGATCTGCGCGCGCAAACGCAGCTGGCGGAAGCGGGGCTGCCGCTCAACCTTGAAGTTGTCAGTAAGCAGCTCTACTGGCCGTTCACCGGCGAAAAACAGTTCCAGGCCGATGACCTGAAGCTGAAGCTGAGCGGCAAAATGACGGATTACACCCTGTCGTTCCGCACGGCGGTGAAGGGGCAAGGTGTTCCGCCAGCGACGATTACGCTGGATGCTAAAGGCAACGAGCAGCAGGTGAATCTCGACAAACTGACCGTCGCGGCGCTGGAAGGCAAAACGGAACTCACCGCGCTGCTTGACTGGCAGCAGGCGATCAGCTGGCGCGGCGAGCTGAAGCTGACGGGGATCAACACGGCCAAAGAGGTGCCGGACTGGCCATCAAAACTGGACGGCCTGATCAAAACCCGCGGCAGCCTGTATGGCGGTACGTGGCAGATGGACGTGCCGGAAATCAAGCTTACCGGTAACGTGAAGCAGAATAAGGTCAACGTTGAAGGCTCGCTGAAGGGCAACAGCTATCTGCAGTGGGTGATCCCGGGTCTGCACGTGGCGCTGGGCCGTAACACGGCGGATATCAAAGGCGAGCTGGGGGTGAAAGATCTTAATCTCGATGCCACCATTGATGCGCCAAATCTGGATAACGCCCTGCCAGGGTTGGGCGGTACGGCGAAAGGGTTAGTGAAGGTGCGCGGCACGGTAGAGGCTCCGCAGCTGCTGGCCGATATCACCGCCAGCAACCTGCGCTGGCAGGCGCTGACCGTTGCGCGGGTTCGCGTCGAAGGGGATGTGAAATCCACCGATCAAATTGGCGGTAACCTGAACCTGCGCGTGGAGCGCATTTCTCAGCCCGACGTGAACATTAATCTGGTCACTCTGGATGCCAAAGGTAACGAAAAACAGCACGATCTCCAGCTTAAGGTGCAGGGCGAGCCGGTATCCGGTCAGCTTCATCTGACCGGAAGCTTTGATCGCAAACAGGCGCGCTGGAAAGGGACGCTGGACAATACCCGCTTCAACACCCCGGTAGGGCCGCTGGCGCTGTCCCGCTCTATCGCGCTGGACTACCGCAACGCCGAACAAAAGATCAGTATCGGACCGCACTGCTGGACCAACCCGAATGCGGAACTGTGCGTGCCGCAGACCATTGATGCGGGGGCTGAAGGGCGTGCGCAGATCAACCTTAATCGCTTCGACCTGGCGATGCTAAAACCGTTTATGCCGGAGACAACTCAGGCCAGCGGCGTCTTTAGCGGGAAAGCCGATGTCGCGTGGGACACGACCAAAGAGGGGCTGCCGCAGGGTAGCGTGACGCTCTCTGGTCGTAACGTGAAGGTGATACAGGAGGTGAACGACGCACCGCTGCCGGTGGCGTTTGATACCCTCAACCTGAGTGCCGATCTGCATAACAACCGCGCGGAGCTGGGGTGGCTTATCCGTCTGACCAACAACGGTCAGTTTGACGGGCAGGTGCAGATTACCGATCCGCAAGGACGCCGTAATCTCGCCGGTAACGTTAATATCCGCAATTTCAACCTGGCGATGGCCAACCCGATTTTCTCACGTGGAGAAAAAGCGGAGGGGATGCTCAGCGCGAACCTGCGCCTGGCGGGCAATGCGCAAAGCCCGCAGCTGTTTGGCCAGATGCAGCTTAACGGCGTAGATATCGACGGCAACTTTATGCCGTTTGATATGCAGCCAAGCCAGATTGCGATGAACTTCAACGGCATGAGCTCGACCCTCGCCGGGGTGGTGCGTACCCAGCAGGGGCAAATCAACCTCAGCGGCGACGCCGACTGGAGCCAGCTTGATAACTGGCGGGCCCGTGTCGCGGCCAAAGGCAGCAAGGTGCGGATCACCGTACCGCCGATGGTACGTCTGGACGTATCCCCGGATATTGTCTTTGAAGCCACCCCAAGCCTCTTCACGCTGGACGGCAACGTGGACGTACCGTGGGCACGCATCGTGGTGCACGAGGTGCCTGAGAGCGCGGTGGGCGTCTCCAGTGACGAAGTCATGCTCAATGAAAATCTCAAACCCGTTGAGCAGAAGAGCGCCGGTATTCCGATCAACAGTAACCTCACCGTTCACGTCGGCAATAACGTGCGTCTGGATGCGTTTGGGCTGAAGGCGAGACTGACAGGGGATCTGAAAGTCGCGCAGGACAAGCAGGGTCTGGGTCTGAACGGCCAGATCAATATTCCTGAAGGGCGCTTCCATGCCTATGGTCAGGATCTGATTGTGCGTAAAGGTGAACTGCTGTTCTCCGGCCCACCGGATCAGCCACTGCTCAATATCGAAGCGATTCGTAACCCGGAAGCCACCGAAAACGACGTTATTGCGGGTGTTCGCGTTACCGGCTCTGCTGATGAGCCGAAGGCGGAGATCTTCTCCGACCCGGCAATGTCGCAACAGGAAGCCCTGTCTTACCTGCTGCGTGGGCAAGGACTGGAGAGCGGCCAGAGCGACAGTGCAGCGATGACCTCGATGTTAGTGGGTCTGGGGGTTGCACAAAGTGGGCAGGTTGTGGGTAAAATCGGCGAGACGTTCGGCGTAAGCAATCTGGCACTGGACACCCAGGGCGTGGGTGACTCCTCGCAAGTGGTGGTCAGTGGCTATGTACTGCCGGGTCTGCAGGTAAAATATGGCGTGGGGATCTTTGACTCACTGGCAACACTCACGTTACGCTATCGCCTTATGCCTAAGCTATATCTGGAAGCAGTGTCCGGCGTAGACCAGGCACTTGATCTGCTCTATCAGTTTGAGTTTTAGCAATGCGAATATTTGTCTACGGCAGTTTACGAACCAAGCAAGGCAACAGTCACTGGATGACCAATGCCCTGCTGCTGGGGAATTACAATATCGAGAACTACCAGTTGTATAGCCTGGGCCACTATCCAGGCGCGGTTCCTGGGGAAGGAACAGTACAGGGTGAAGTTTATCGTATTGATAATGCTACACTTGCCGAACTTGATGCCTTGCGCACCAGGGGCGGTGAATACGCTCGCCAGTTGATCCAGACGCCGTATGGAAGTGCGTGGATGTACGTCTACCAGCGTCCGGTCGAGGGGTTAAAGCGGATTGTAAGCGGTAACTGGTTAGACAGAGACCAGTACTGAAAAAAACAACGCCACCGTCAGGTGGCGTTGTTTTTTATGGGCTTAGCTCTCTTCTGTGCTTCGGCGTCGGGTCAAAAACAGCGGAACAAAAAGCATGATGTACGGAGCAACCAGCCATATCAGACACAGGGCGCGTGAAAAGCCGTAGTAGTTGATGCACCGCGTATTGCTTGAAATGACAGGAATAAAAAACAGTAAAAACAGCAAAATGGCATAATCGCTACGGTAGGGGATCCATAAATAAAACAAAAACCAGGCGAGCTGGAATGTCATGATGCAGAGATACTGCCATTTGCTGTCTTTGCCGTAACAGTCAAACGCCTTTATGTAGCCCATCTTTATGCTGTGAAGAAAGAAACGTAGCATGTAAAACGCCCACAATCGCGACGGTCAGGAGTGTGCTGACCAGCAACTCAATTAAAAAATAGCTATGGGTGATATTAGTAGCACCTGAGCTCAGGGTATGCCATTTACTCTACCCGCTGTGCATTGCAACAAAAAGGGTAGACACACCTGTCTTCATAAAGCCCTGAAGCAGACACGAAACGGGCATATTCGTCGGTAATTGTTTTAACGCAGCGAGTAGGGCAAATGCAGGCTATTAATAGCGTTAGATAATATCAAAGACCTCTATCGGTAAATATCAGGTCATCACTCTCATAATACCCTGCAAGCTCTTCAAACAGGTCGGCTCTGCCGGGGACAAAACCTGGGGTCACAAGCTCATATATTCTGCTGGTTCCTTGAAATGGTACCCGCTATACCGTATTTAGCGTGCCAGTGTCGCGTCAGACGCAAGGCACAAAAAAGCCCCGACTCGCGGGGCCTTATTATTCAGCGGTAAGAATTACTTCTTCGCAGCGCGTTCGAAAGAGGAGATGATTTCCGCTTTCGCTGCTTCTGCGTTTTCCCAGCCGTCAACTTTAACCCACTTGCCTTTTTCAAGGTCTTTGTAGTGCTCGAAGAAGTGAGTGATCTGTGCTTTCAGCAGTTCTGGCAGGTCGTTCACATCTTTGATGTGATCGTACTCTTTGCTCAGTTTGGTGTGCGGAACAGCAACCAGTTTCGCATCTTCACCAGATTCGTCGGTCATTTTCAGCACGCCAACAGGACGGCAGCGAATGACTGCGCCTGGCTGCAGTGGGTATGGCGTTGGAACCAGTACGTCAACCGGGTCACCGTCCAGAGACAGGGTGTGGTTGATGTAACCATAGTTGCATGGATAGAACATGGCGGTAGACATGAAACGGTCTACAAACAGCGCACCGCTCTCTTTGTCCACTTCGTATTTGATAGGATCTGCGTTAGCCGGGATTTCGATAACTACGTAGATGTCTTCTGGCAGTTCTTTACCCGCAGGGACGTTGAGTAAGCTCATGTCTGTGTCCTTTAAAATGGATGGTAAACAAGTGGCAGGTATTATAGCCAACTGGCGCTGAATGTCTCCGCCTGTTTTCGTCTTCTCTCCACGTTCTCCCCACTTTTCAGACCGATTCCATGACAGGAAAATCCATAAACTCAGCCGCTTTTTTAATGGTGAAATGAAAGCGATTACAAACTTGTGATTAACGTTTTATTCACTTTTCTGAAGTGTGATGTAACGCAATTCGTTACATATTTCATTGGCTATAGTCATTTCGCAGAACATCTTTTAACCAACAATAAACACCCCTACGAGGACGTTCATATGTGGAAGCGCTTACTTCTTGTCACAGCAGTTTCGGCAGCCATGTCGTCTATGGCGATGGCCGCCCCTTTAACCGTAGGTTTTTCCCAGGTCGGCTCTGAATCCGGCTGGCGAGCGGCAGAAACCAACGTTGCGAAAAGCGAGGCTCAGAAACGCGGTATCACTCTGAAAATCGCCGATGCGCAGCAAAAACAGGAAAACCAGATCAAAGCCGTGCGGTCATTTATCGCCCAGGGCGTTGATGCCATCTTTATTGCGCCGGTCGTGGCCACTGGCTGGGAGCCGGTCCTGAAGGAAGCGAAAGACGCTGAGATCCCGGTTGTTTTGCTCGATCGTTCCATTGATGTAAAAGACAAATCTCTCTATATGACCACCGTCACCGCCAACAACGTTCTCGAGGGCCAATTAATTGGTGACTGGCTGGTGAAACAGGTAGATGGCAAGCCGTGTAACGTCGTTGAGTTGCAGGGGACCGTCGGGGCGAGCGTGGCCATCGATCGTAAGAAAGGCTTCGCGGAAGCCATCGCCAAAGCGCCAAACATTAAGATTATCCGCTCTCAGTCCGGCGACTTTACCCGCAGTAAAGGTAAAGAGGTCATGGAGAGCTTTATCAAGGCTGAAAACAACGGCAAGAACATTTGCATGGTTTACGCCCACAACGATGACATGGTGATCGGGGCTATCCAGGCCATCAAAGAAGCGGGGCTGAAGCCGGGCAAAGATATCCTCACTGGCTCTATCGATGGCGTGCCGGATATCTATAAAGCGATGATGGATGGCGAAGCGAACGCCAGCGTGGAGCTGACGCCAAACATGGCTGGCCCGGCATTCGATGCGCTGGAGAAATTCAAGAAAGACGGCACCCTGCCTGAAAAAGTGACGATAACCAAATCGACGCTCTACCTGCCTGACACCGCGAAAGAAGAGTTAGAGAAGAAGAAAAATATGGGCTACTAAGGCCTTTTCCCTCGCCCCTTACCCCCCTCCTCTCCCCTGAGGGGAGAGGGTGTACAAGGGCGGGTAGACTGGCATGAACATTTCCCTCTCCCCAACCGGGAGAGGGCGAGGGTGAGGGGGAAACATGACCGACACACAACACCAGGAAATCCTCCGCACAGAGGGCTTGAGCAAGTTTTTCCCCGGTGTAAAAGCGCTGGATAACGTTGATTTTAGCCTGCGACGCGGTGAGATTATGGCGCTGCTGGGAGAGAACGGTGCGGGAAAATCGACGCTGATTAAGGCACTTACCGGCGTTTACCATGCCGATCGCGGCACAATCTGGCTAGAAGGCAACGCCATTTCGCCAAAAAACACCGCCCATGCACAACAGCTGGGGATTGGGACGGTTTACCAGGAAGTGAACCTGCTGCCGAATATGTCGGTGGCGGATAACCTGTTTATCGGCCGTGAGCCAAGACGCTTCGGCCTGCTGCGACGCAAAGAGATGGAAGCGCGGGCCACCAGGCTGATGGAATCCTATGGCTTCTCCCTGGACGTTCGCGAACCGCTGAACCGTTTTTCCGTCGCGATGCAGCAAATTGTCGCGATTTGCCGGGCGATCGATCTCTCCGCGAAAGTGTTGATCCTTGATGAGCCCACCGCGAGCCTTGATACCCAGGAAGTCGAAATGCTCTTTACCCTGATGCGCCAGCTGCGCGATCAGGGGGTAAGCCTGATCTTCGTCACCCACTTCCTCGATCAGGTGTATGAGGTCAGCGATCGCATCACGGTGCTGCGCAACGGCAGCTTTGTCGGCAGCCGCGAAACCCGCGAGCTGCCGCAGATAGAACTGGTCAAAATGATGCTGGGCCGCGAGCTGGAAACCAACGCGCTTCAGCGTGCAGGCCGCACGCTGCTCAGCGAGAAACCGGTCGCGGCCTTCAGCGATTTTGGCAAAAAAGGGGTGATCTCACCCTTTAATCTGGACGTGCGGCCCGGTGAAATTGTCGGGCTGGCGGGCCTGCTGGGTTCCGGGCGCACCGAAACCGCCGAGGTGATCTTCGGGATCAAACCTGCGGACAGCGGCAGCGCGCTGATCAAAGGTAAACCGCAGACCCTGCGATCGCCGCATCAGGCCTCCTGCCTGGGTGTGGGCTTCTGCCCGGAAGACAGGAAAACCGATGGCATAATTGCCGCCGCCTCGGTGCGGGAAAATATCATTCTGGCTCTGCAGGCGCAGCGCGGATGGCTACGCCCCATCCCGCGGAAAGAACAAAACGCCATTGCCGAGCGATTTATCCGTCAGCTCGGTATTCGTACGCCGAGCGCTGAACAGCCCATTGAATTTCTCTCCGGTGGCAACCAGCAGAAGGTATTGCTGTCACGCTGGCTGCTGACTAAACCCCAGTTCCTGATCCTCGATGAACCGACGCGCGGTATCGACGTTGGGGCGCACGCCGAAATTATCCGGCTTATCGAAACGCTGTGTGCAGACGGTCTGGCGCTGCTGGTTATCTCATCCGAGCTGGAAGAGCTGGTGGGGTATGCCGATCGCGTCATCATCATGCGCGACCGTAAGCAGGTGGCAGAGATCCCGCTGGATAAACTGTCCGTTCCGGCAATCATGAATGCCATCGCGGCGTAAGGAGTTAATCGTGATGCCCCGTTCGCTTCCGCAAACCGGTGCAACCAGGCGCCGCTTCACCTGGCCTACCGGCACGCCGCAAATTATCGCGTTGCTGCTGGTGCTGCTGATCGATAGCCTGGTCGCCCCGCATTTCTTTCAGATTATCGTGCAGGATGGCCGGCTGTTTGGCAGTCCGATAGACATTTTAAACCGCGCCGCCCCGGTGGCGCTTCTGGCCATTGGTATGACGCTGGTGATCGCCACCGGCGGGATTGACCTCTCCGTCGGTGCGGTGATGGCCATCGCCGGCGCCACGGCAGCGTCCATGACCGTCGCCGGGCACAGCCTGCCGGTGGTGCTGCTGGCTGCATTAGGTACCGGGGTGCTGGCCGGACTGTGGAACGGCATTCTGGTGGCGGTCCTGAAAATTCAGCCGTTTGTCGCCACCCTCATCCTGATGGTGGCCGGACGCGGTGTGGCACAGCTTATCACCTCGGGTCAGATTGTGACCTTCAACTCCCCCGGCCTGGCATGGCTTGGCAGCGGTAAGCTGTTCTTCTTCCCGACGCCGATCGTTATTGCGCTGGTCACATTAGTTGTGTTCTGGCTCTTTACCCGTAAAACGGCGCTGGGCATGTTCATTGAAGCGGTTGGGATTAACATCCGTGCGGCGCGAAACGCCGGGGTTAATACACGGCTGATGGTCATGCTGACCTACGTGCTGAGCGGCATTTGCGCCGCCATTGCCGGGGTGATCGTCGCGGCGGACATCCGTGGTGCGGATGCCAACAACGCCGGGTTATGGCTGGAGCTGGATGCGATCCTGGCGGTGGTTATCGGTGGCGGATCGCTGATGGGCGGGCGGTTTAATCTGCTGCTCTCGGTGATCGGCGCGCTGATTATTCAGGGTATGAATACTGGGATCCTGCTCTCCGGTTTTCAGCCGGAACTCAACCAGGTGGTGAAAGCGGTGGTCGTGCTCTGCGTGCTGATCGTCCAGTCGCCGCGCTTTGTCAGCATCATTAAAGGGATCCGTGGCCATGATAAAACGTAATTTACCGTTAATGATCACCCTGGGCGTGTTTGTGCTGGGTTATCTCTACTGCCTGACGCAATTCCCGGGCTTTGCCTCTACCCGGGTGATTTGCAACATTCTGACGGATAACGCCTTTTTAGGCATTATCGCCGTTGGCATGACCTTTGTGATCCTCTCCGGCGGGATCGATCTCTCGGTTGGGTCGGTGATCGCTTTCACGGGCGTATTCCTCGCAAAAGCGATCGGTTTCTGGGGGATCTCGCCGCTGCTGGCTTTCCCGCTGGTGCTGGTGATGGGCTGCGCGTTTGGCGCCTTTATGGGGCTTTTGATCGACGCGCTGAAAATCCCGGCCTTTATTATCACCCTCGCCGGCATGTTCTTCCTGCGCGGCGTGAGCTACCTGGTCTCGGAAGAATCGATTCCGATTAACATCCTGTCTACGACACGCTCTCCAGCCTGGCGTGGAAAATCCCCGGGGGCGGTCGTCTGAGCGCGATGGGGTTGCTGATGCTGGGCGTGGTGGTGGTGGGGATCTTCCTTGCCCACCGTACCCGGTTTGGTAATCAGGTCTATGCCATTGGCGGCAGCGCCACCTCGGCAAACCTGATGGGGATCTCCACCCGCAGCACCACAATCCGCATCTATATGCTCTCGACCGGACTGGCGACGCTGGCGGGGATCGTCTTCTCGATTTATACCCAGGCGGGTTATGCCCTGGCAGGGGTCGGGGTGGAACTTGATGCCATCGCCTCGGTGGTGATTGGCGGCACGTTGCTCAGCGGCGGCGTTGGCACGGTGCTGGGGACGCTGTTCGGCGTGGCGATCCAGGGACTGATCCAGACCTATATCAACTTTGACGGCACGCTCAGTTCATGGTGGACCAAGATCGCCATTGGCATTCTGTTGTTTATTTTTATCGCCCTGCAGCGCGGCCTGACGGTGCTCTGGGAGAACCGACAAAGCTCGCCTGTTACCCGTGTAAACACTTCAGTAACAGAGCCATAACACGCTGAATTTGCTTAAAGTCTAAACATTTTCCGGTAGCGGCCGATACTCTTTTTTTATGCCCAGAAATATCTCGCTACCGGAAATAATATCATGCTTAAAACGCTATCGATTCGTACCGGCTTGCTCTCTTTACTGGCCGTTATGACCCTTCTGCTGCTGATTGTCAGCGGCATTGGCATTTATGCCCTCACACAGAGTTCTTCTTCACTCCAGCGCATCAACCACCTTCAGGGTGAGCAGATGGTGCAGCTTAATTCTGGCTATACCCTGATCCTGCGCGCGCGTAATGAAGCGGGTCAGGCGGTCCGGATGATGGAAATCGGCATGATGGATGACGCGGCCAAATCGGTGAAAAACATCAATCAGGAGATTGCCCAGGCCCGTAAAACGCTGAAAGGCGTGATCGACGGCGGGGTGGCGGATGAACAGGGACAAAAACTGCTGGATAAGGTGGCCGCGAGCCTGGCGACCTATAACCAGCAGGGGATCGACCCGATGCTGAAAGCCCTGAACGATCAGAGCGCAGACAGCTATTACGATCTGCTGGAGAACACGCTGATCCCGGTGGCGGCGCAGTTTGATAATGATATGCAGGTCTTTCAGAAATGGAGCGAAGCGCGCGGGAAAGCGGAAGTGAAGGCCGTGCAGTCGAGCAAAAACCGGGTACTGATCCTGATCGTGGTGGCCGCGCTGCTGACGGCTGGCATTATTGTGCTGGCGTGGCTGGTACTGCGTCACATGCTGCTCAAACCGCTTTCGGCCTCCATTGCTCAGCTGGAGAACGTGGCGGCGGGCGATTTAACCCATACGCTGAATGACCCGGCGAGCCAGGAGTTTAACCGCCTGAACGCGGCCATTGAGGGGATGCGGCAGTCTCTGATGAACTCGGTTTTACGGGTACGTGATGCCAGCTCGCAAATTGATACCGGCAGCCGCGAGCTGACGGCGGGGAACATGGATCTTGCCCAGCGCACGGAATCCACCGCGACATCGCTTGAGCAGACGGCCGCCAGCATGGAAGAGATCACCGCCACGGTGAAACTCAATGCAGACAACGCCGAGCAGGCGCACCAGCTGGCGAAATCCGTGTCTGACACCGCCGATCACGGCAGCGAAATGGTCTGCTACGTCATTGAAAAAATGCGTGATATCGCCGGCAGTTCGGCACGCATCGCCGATATTCTAAGCGTCATTGACGGCATTGCCTTCCAGACCAATATTCTGGCGCTGAACGCCTCGGTGGAAGCGGCGCGCGCGGGTGAGCAGGGGCGCGGGTTTGCCGTTGTCGCCGGTGAAGTGCGAAACCTCGCCAGCCGCAGTGCTGACGCAGCAAAAGAGATCCGTTCGCTTATCAGTGATTCTCAGACCCACGTAAACGAAGGCAGCGAGCTGGCGCAGCAGGCTGGCGAAACGATGGATGAGATCGCAACAGAAGTACTGCGCATGACCAAACTGATGCGCGAGATTGCGACCGCGTCCCAGGAGCAGAGTCGCGGCATTGAGCAGGTGAATATTGCCGTGAATCAGATGGACGAAACCGCGCAGCAGAATGCGGCGCTGGTCCAGCAATCTTCTGCCGCGACGCGCTCGCTGGAAGAGCAATCGCGTCAGCTGATGGACGCCATGGCATCATTTAAACTGACGGCTCAGACAGCGGCATAATATTTTCCCGCCCCGGCGCATTCTGTGTCGGGGTTTTATGTGTCGCGGAATTTAATGCGCCAATATTATCGTGAATGTCGCCCATTAATATTTCCAGAGACTGGGTTAATGCTAATGCATTTTCAGTCGGCTCAAGATATAACCCTTTGCGGAAAAATAGCGGCTCGTCAAACAGCTGATTAAAGCGTTTTAATGCCAGACTCACCGCGGGGCGCGACATCTCCAGACGTACGGAGGCTTTTGCCATACTGCCGCAGCGGACCACTTCAATAAAAACAGGGATAAGATTTAAATCAATGCCGGTATTAGCACGGGAATAATTTTTCATGACGGTTAGGCTCCAGGAAATATTTGTCAAACTGTTATGGAAATAATGCAGGAGCAAAACCGAATATTAAAGCGTGTTTTTTATAAACACTTATACGGTAAAATATATAAATGAAGCGGGGAGCCTGAATGGCTCCCCGTGTTATGGGTTATGCGTCCGGATACTCACGGATAAAACGTTCAACGTCATCAACCATATGGGTGTTGCCGACAAAGAACGAACGACGCTGGTGCAGGCTTTCCGGCACGATGTCCAGAATACGCTCTTTACCGTCGCTCGCCTTGCCGCCAGCCTGTTCGGCCAGGAACGCCATTGGGTTGCATTCATACAGCAGACGCAGCTTGCCGTCAGGGTGGCTAGCCGTGCTTGGGTAGAGGTAGATACCGCCTTTCAGCAGGTTGCGGTGGAAGTCAGCAACCAGCGAGCCGATATAGCGGGACGTGTACGGGCGCTGAGTGGCTTTATCTTCTTCCTGGCAGAACTTGATGTATTTCTTCACGCCGTTCGGGAATCGGATGTAGTTGCCTTCGTTGATGGAGTAGGTGTTACCCTTCTCCGGGAAGCGCATACGTTCCTGACTCAGGCAGAAAACGCCCAGCGAGGGATCGTAAGTAAAGGCGTGAACGCCGCAGCCCGTGGTGTACACCAGCATGGTGGAGGAGCCATAAACGACGTAACCGGCCGCCACCTGGTTACTGCCCGGCTGCAGGAAATCTTCCTCTGTCACCGGCGTGCCAACAGGCGTGACGCGGCGGTAGATGGAGAAAATGGTACCGACAGAAACGTTAACGTCGATGTTAGAGGAACCGTCCAGCGGATCCATCAGCACAACGTATTTAGCGTGTTCACACCCTTCGAAAACGACAATTTCATCTTCTTCTTCGGAGGCGATACCCGCCACGATGTCGCGCGCGCGCAGTGCAGCTTTCAGTTTTTCATTTGCGAACAGATCGAGTTTCTGTTGAACCTCGCCCTGAACGTTCTCGGCACCGCTGGCACCCAGGATATCGACCAGACCGGCCTTGTTGATATCACGGTGGATGATCTTAGCGCCCAGCTTTATTGCCGACAGCAAAGCAGTGAGTTCACCCGTAGCATGAGAAAACTCGTGCTGCTTTTCGACAATAAATTCACCTAACGTTTTCATAACACTTTCCCTGCATCTTTGTGAGTAGAGCGATTGTATGTTCACTAAAACGACTAAAGCCCAACAATCTTAACAAACATTCAAATATTAGCGCAGAGGTGAATCGCGCCAGCAATATACGGATTTACCTGAAATGCGTTTCGCTGTCGCAGACATGTGAGTAAAATGTGCGCCACATTGAAGAAGGATAGTGACGTATGCGCATTCATATATTGGGGATTTGTGGCACTTTCATGGGCGGACTGGCAATGCTGGCGCGCTCTCTGGGCCATGAAGTGACAGGTTCGGACGCCAATGTGTATCCGCCGATGAGCACGCTTCTGGAGAAACAGGGCATCTCTCTGATTCAGGGATACGATGCCAGCCAGCTGGATCCTGAGCCGGATCTGGTGATCATTGGCAACGCCATGACCCGCGGTAATCCGTGCGTTGAGGCGGTTCTGGAACGCAACATTCCGTTCATGTCTGGCCCGCAGTGGCTGCATGATTTCGTGCTGCGCGACCGTTGGGTCGTTGCCGTAGCCGGAACGCATGGCAAAACCACGACCGCCGGAATGGCGACCTGGATCCTCGAAGCCTGTGGTTATAAGCCAGGTTTTGTGATCGGGGGTGTGCCGGGTAATTTCGATGTTTCTGCGCGTCTGGGTGACAGCCCGTTCTTCGTGATCGAAGCCGACGAGTATGACTGCGCGTTCTTCGACAAGCGCTCCAAGTTCGTGCACTACTGCCCGCGGACGCTGATCCTCAACAACCTTGAGTTCGATCACGCGGATATTTTTGACGACCTGAAAGCGATTCAGAAACAGTTTCACCATCTGGTGCGCATCGTTCCGGGTCAGGGCCGCATCATCCTGCCGGAAAACGACATCAACCTGAAGCAAACCCTGGCGATGGGATGCTGGAGCGAGCAGGAGCTGGTGGGCGAGCAGGGACACTGGCAGGCGAAAAAACTCAACGCGGATGCCTCCGAGTGGGAAGTGCTGCTCGACGGTGAGAAAGTGGGTGAGGTGAAGTGGGGCCTGGTGGGCGAGCACAACATGCACAACGGCCTGATGGCGATTGCCGCGGCACGTCATGTGGGCGTTCAGCCTGCGGATGCGGCGGATGCGTTAGGCTCGTTCATTAACGCCCGCCGTCGTCTGGAGCTGCGCGGTGAAGCCCACGGCGTCACGGTGTATGACGACTTTGCGCATCACCCGACTGCCATTCTGGCGACGCTTGCGGCCTTACGCGGCAAAGTCGGCGGGACCGCCCGCATTCTGGCCGTGCTGGAACCGCGTTCGAACACCATGAAAATGGGCATCTGCAAAGACGATCTTGCGCCATCCTTAGGGCGTGCCGATGAAGTCTTCCTGCTGCAACCGCAGCATATTCCGTGGCAGGTGGCCGAAGTGGCCGATGCCTGCATTCAGCCTGCGCACTGGAGTGCGGATGTGGATGCGCTGGCGGATATGGTGGTGAAAGCCGCACAGCCTGGCGATCACATTCTGGTGATGAGCAACGGCGGTTTTGGTGGGATCCATCAGAAGCTGCTGGACGGTCTGGCGAAGAAAGCGCAGGCGGTCGCTGAGTAAAAAAAAGCCCGGTAGCGCTCACGCTTATCGGGCTTTTTCTCCCTGGCCCACAGGGAAAGGGGCGAGGTTAAGGGCACTCAACGATGCTGTGCTTACTCTTCGTTTTCAGACAGCTCACGCAGATACTGGAAAATCAGGCGTGCAGACTTCGGCGGCTTGTTCGCCTCTTTCTCTTTCTGGGCATTGCGGATCAACGAACGCAGCTGCTGGCGATCGGCATCCGGCCACAGGTTCAGTACTTCCGGTACCGCATCATCACCTTGTTCAATCAGACGATCGCGGATCTGCTCAAGCTTATGGAACAGCGCAACCTGCTGGTTGTGGCGGTTTTTCAGTTTGTCCAGCGCCTGGCGGATCGGTTCAACGTCACGCTGACGCAGCATTTTACCGATAAGCTGAAGCTGACGGCGACGGCCTTCTTTCTTGATTTTCTGTGCCAGTTCAATGGCATCGCGCAGATCCTGGTCGAGCGGGAGTTTATCCAGCGCGTTTTTACCCAGTTCTACCATTTCCGCGCCAAGCTGTTTTAACTCTTCGGCGTCACGTTTAATTTCACTTTTACTGACCCAGATGATCTCATCATCTTCGTCTTCGATGTCATCACCGGGAACGTCGTCGAGCCAGTCTTCGGGCTGCTTAGTCATGTCAGGCTCCTTAAAAAAAGAGGCTAATGTTACCAGTTAAGACGCGCACTGAAAAACGGTTCTCTGTTAGACTTCAATTAACTCTCTCTTACAGTATGGCATTTGCGATGAAAGTAACCTCACAAGTTGAAGCGCAGCGTAAGATTCTGGAAGAAGCCGTCTCCACCGCGCTGACGCTCGCTTCAGGTAAATCAGATGGCGCCGAAGTGGCGGTAAGCAAAACCACCGGCATCAGCGTCAGCACCCGCTACGGCGAAGTGGAAAATGTAGAATTCAACAGCGATGGCGCCCTGGGGATCACGGTTTATCACCAGAATCGCAAAGGCAGCGCGTCATCGACCGATCTCAGCCCGGATGCCATTGCCCGTACGGTGCAGGCTGCGCTGGATATTGCGCGTTACACCTCGCCCGATCCTTACGCCGGCGTTGCCGACAAAGAGCTGCTGGCATTCGATGCCCCGGATCTCGATCTTTTCCACCCGGCGGAAGTGACGCCGGACGAAGCGATCGAACTGGCTGCTCGTGCCGAGCAGGCGTCTCTGAAGGCCGATAAACGCATCACCAATACCGAAGGCGGAAGTTTTAACAGCCACTACGGTATCAAAGTGTTTGGTAACAGCCACGGGATGCTGCAGGGCTACTGCTCAACGCGCCATTCGCTCTCCAGCTGCGTTATCGCTGAAGAGAACGGTGATATGGAGCGTGATTACGCCTACACCATCGGTCGCGCGCTGGGCGATTTGCAGTCACCTGAGTGGGTTGGGACAGAATGCGCGCAGCGCACGCTGTCCCGTCTGTCGCCACGTAAACTCTCCACCATGAAAGCCCCGGTCATTTTTGCCAATGAAGTGGCGACCGGCCTGTTTGGCCACCTGGTGGGGGCAATTGCCGGGGGCTCCGTTTACCGTAAATCGACGTTCCTGCTCGACTCGCTGGGCAAGCAGATCCTGCCGGAATGGCTGACCATTGAAGAGCATCCGCACCTGCTGAAAGGGCTGGCCTCGACGCCGTTCGACAGTGAAGGTGTGCGCACCGAGCGCCGCGATATCATCAAAGACGGCATTCTGACGCAGTGGCTGCTGACCAACTACTCCGCGCGCAAGCTGGGGCTGAAAAGCACCGGTCACGCGGGCGGCATTCACAACTGGCGAATCGCGGGTCAGGGCCTGAGCTTTGAGCAGATGCTTAAAGAGATGGGCACCGGTCTGGTCGTCACCGAGTTAATGGGCCAGGGCGTAAGCGGCATTACCGGCGATTACTCGCGCGGCGCGGCGGGCTTCTGGGTTGAGAACGGTGAAATTCAGTATCCGGTAAGCGAAATTACCATCGCCGGCAACCTGAAAGACATGTGGCGCAATATTGTTACTGTCGGTAACGATATTGAAACACGTAGCAATATACAGTGTGGTTCAGTCCTCTTACCGGAGATGAAAATCGCCGGGCAGTAATACCCGTAAAGGCGTTTTAATAATAAAAAAGGAAGTGAGCAATGCGTAAACACCTGTTAGCGATCGTCGCAGCGTCAACGCTGGTTCTTGGTTCTTCTGCGTTTGCTGCCGATCTTGAAGACGACATGGGCATCCTCAGTGAAAACCTGAAGGTGGTGCAGAAAACGGACAATGCGGCGGAAATGAAAGGCGCATTGACCAAAATGCGTGAAGCGGCACTGGACGCGCAGAAATCCACGCCGCCAAAGCTGGAAAATAAAGCGGCAGACAGCGCTGAGATGAAAGACTACCGCCACGGCTTTGACGTGCTGGTCGGTCAAATTGACGGCGCACTGAAGCTTGCCAATGAAGGCAAAGTGAAGGAAGCCCAGGCGGCAGCCGACCAGTTTGTGACCACGCGTAATACCTATCACAAAAAGTATCGTTAATTCCCGGTACGCGCTTTCCCCGTGCGGGGGCGGTTAATCGCCCCCGCATGTTTGCTTTCCGGGCATAAGAAAACCTTATCCACCTCACATATTTGCACGCCTGCCCATAATCTTTTTCGCTCCCACGCCCCCTTAATTGCCGTCAGATAGCGTGATATTCATCACGTAAATGCAGTGATTTATCTATATTCAGCATATTTATGTGGCACAGATCACTGCCGGTGCTCGCCTTTCCACTTCGAAGTGGAAAACAACTCGCTACAAACAATTCCCCCCCAACGTTAGTTTTATTCCAGAGCCATTAACGGGGTAAGACGAGTGATTAACGGAGCGGTAATGAACGACGTTGGAGATCAGGCGGTGCAAACAGAGCAGCTCGCTAACACCATGCTGGCGCAGGTGTATGCCCTGCTGGCCCGGCACAACATCATCCCCAACGCAGTACAGGAACAGATGCTCACCTCCCACGTTCGCGCGATGGCGCACCGGTCCGTGACCGGCGAGCCGCTGCCGGAGGTTGAAGCCGAGCTGTTCGACGAAATTTCTCCCGATTCAATGCGGCTTGCCCGTGAAGTGGTCGCGCAGTTTGGCAACCTTCCTGATGAAGAGGCCTGGCTGCTCTCCGTTCACTTCGAAGTCGCGAAAGACAACCTTTAAGGAGCAACACATGGAACAGATTACAGTCGTGATTGGCGATCGCCTGGGTAAAGGTCAGAAAGTGGCGGCAGGCGTTGAAAAAGCCGGTGGACGTGCGGTTGTCGTGCCGGGTGTGGCGGCAGACATGAAGCTCGGTGACGTGATGAAAGCGGAAAATGCCACCTTCGGCATCTCCTTCTGCGGCAGCGGCGGCGCGGGTGCCATCACCGCACAAACCAAATATGGCTACAAAGCCAAATACGGCATGCGTTCAGTGGATGAAGGCGTCACCGCCATCAATGAAGGCTGCAATGTGCTGGGCTTTGGCTTTATGGATAAAGAAGAGCTGGGTGAGCGTCTGGTTCAGGCGTGGCAGAAGAAACACGGCGCATAAGCATGAAAGAACAGTTCACAACCACGGTGAGAGTGAAGGGCAAAGGCGACGCTAAAGCGCGCGCCTTTGCTGATGCGCTCAACCACGTTCAGGCCGCGGTGATGAAAGCCTCACCGCATATCTTACTGCGTATTGAGCCACAGGATGTGCAGGTCGTTCAGGCGCAAGAAGCGGTGCGTAAAGAAGCTTTTCTGTTCTTCTTTCTGCGCCGGGAAAGACGCACCTACAGCGTGGAGCTGGATGTGACCGTCAACGTGACTGCCATCAATCTCGACCAGGTGGATTTCGTCACGCAACGCTGATTATTCATAAAAGGGCAGACTGATGTTCTTAATTATATTAATAAAATCGCTCATCATTGGCGGCCTGGTTGGCGTCGGTGTGGGGGCCGGGGCTGCACGCATGTTTCATGCGCCTACCACTCAGGGTATGGGCGCGTTTCGTACGTTGGGGGAACTGAACTCCTGTGAAGGGGATCCGGCTTCTCACTTCTCCTTCGGGTTAGGCTTCTTCTTTAACGCCTGGGCCTCTTCCGTGGCTGCAGGTGCATTCACACAGGACGTTGACCACCGCATCATCCCGAACTGGGGTGCTGCAGCACTGATGATTAAAAACCGTAACGTCGGCGAAACGCTGCACGATCCGCGCAAAATGGCGATTGCCTGCGGCGTGATCGGCATGATTGTCGTCACCTTCCTTAACCTCACCGCCTCTTCTGTTCCGGCTGCGCTTCAGGTAACCGCCGTGAAGGTGCTGGTGCCTGCGGCAAACCTGCTGGTCAACACCGTGATGCCGGTGATCTTCTGGCTGGCCGCCATCGATGCGGGTAAAAAATCGGGCTTCTGGGCCACCATTTTTGGCGGCGCGGCGCAGTTGATCATGGGTAACGCCGTACCGGGTCTGGTGCTGGGTATCCTGATTGGTAAGGGCGTTGAAGAGAGCGGATGGAACCACGTCACCAAAGTGATGATGGCGGCCATCGTGGCGCTGTTCGTGCTGAGCGGTTTCTTCCGTGGCTTCGACATGAAGATGATCGAATCCTTCCATCTGACCGTGCCGAACTGGCTCGACATGATCCACAACGCGCTCAGCGGTAAATAACAGGAGCCTCGACATGGAACAGAATAAAGGTTTTTGGTATGCCGACTGGTCGTTCCCGATCTTCGTTGGCCTGCTCTCTTCCGGTGTTTTTGCCGGGACGCATATGTACTACCTCTACGGCATCGGCGCGTTCAACGAAGTGGCCTTCGTGGCGATGCTGAAAGCGGGGATGGATACCGGCGTTTACGGCGCGGTGGCGGCGTTCGGTGCGAGCTTCCTGTTCGCCCGTATTATCGAAGGGTCGCTGGTCGGTATCCTTGATATCGGCGGGGCGATCCAGACCGGGGTGGGTCTCGGGGTTCCGGCGCTGCTGCTGGGCGCGGGCATCATGTTCCCGGTGACCAACTTTATCGCCGCGCTGATCACCGGCCTGGTGATTGGCCTGGCAATTGGCTACGTCATCATCCTGGCGCGTAAGTTCACCATCAATCAGAGCAACTCCACCTACGGGGCGGACGTGATGATGGGGGCCGGTAACGCCTCCGGTCGTTTCCTCGGGCCGTTGATTATCCTCAGCGCCATGACTGCCTCCATTCCTATTGGCGTCGGCTCTCTGGTAGGTGCGCTGTTGTTCTATATCTGGCAGAAGCCGATTACCGGTGGCGCCATTCTCGGTGCAATGATTCTGGGCTGGCTGTTCCCGGTCGCCCTTTAATGCCCGCGGGCGCTCCGGCGCCCGCCTTATCAGGAGATCCTCATGTTTGATTTACTCCTGCGCCGTGCGCGCCTCACCGACGATACCCTGACCGATATCGCCATTCAGGACGGAAAAATCGCGGCGGTGGGCGACATTACCGCGGCCGCCCGCAAAACGGTTGAGTTGAACGGTGAAGTGTTCGTCAGCGCAGGCTGGATTGACTCCCACGTTCACTGCTACCCGAACTCCCCTATTTATCACGACGAACCGGACAGCGTGGGCATCGCCACCGGCGTGACCTCGGTGGTGGATGCCGGCAGTACCGGCGCGGATGACGTGGACGATTTTTATGAAATCACCCGTAAAGCCTCAACCGACGTTTATGCCTTACTGAACATCTCCCGCGTGGGGCTGATTGCCCAGAACGAACTGGCCAATATGGCCAACATTGATGCGAAGGCCGTGAAGCAGGCCGTCACGCGCTACCCGGATTTTATCGTTGGCCTGAAAGCGCGCATGAGCAGCAGCGTGGTCGGCGAAAACGGCATAACGCCGCTTGAGCGCGCGAAAGCCATCCAGGCAGAGAACGGCGACCTGCCGCTGATGGTGCACATCGGCAACAACCCGCCCAACCTCGATGAAATTGCCGACCTGCTCAGCTCAGGCGACATCATCACCCACTGCTATAACGGCAAGCCGAACCGCATTCTGACGCCATCCGGTGAACTGCGTGCGTCCATCACCTCCGCCCTAAAACGCGGTGTGCGCCTGGACGTCGGACACGGGACGGCGAGCTTTAGCTTTGAGGTGGCGAGACGCGCCATTGCGATGGGCATTTTGCCACACACCATCAGCTCGGATATTTACTGCCGCAACCGCATTAACGGCCCGGTAGGGTCGCTGGCAAGCGTGATGTCGAAGTTTCTCGCCATCGGCATGTCGCTGCCGCAGGTGATTGAGTGCGTCACCGCGAACGCCGCCGACGGGCTGCGTCTGACGCACAAAGGCCGTATTCAGCCAGGCCTTGATGCCGACCTGACGCTGTTCACGATAAAACGCCAGCCAACGCTGCTGGTGGATGCTGAAAATGACAGCCTGCAGGCTGAACACATTCTGGTGCCGCTTGCCGCCATCCGCGCAGGCAAGGGCTACATGACCGAACAAGGGAGCACGGAACATGCCTTCGATTTATGAGAAGTATCACTTAAAGCAAGTCATCAACACCTCAGGCCGTATGACGGCGCTGGGTGTCTCCACGCCGCGCCCGGACGTGGTGCAGGCGGCGATGGATGGCATGAATCACTATTTCGAGATGAAGGATCTGGTCAACAAAACCGGCGAATACATCGCGAAGCTGCTGGATGTGGAAGGGGCGACGGTGGTCTCCTGCGCGTCAGCGGGCATCGCCCAGTCCGTGGCGGCGGTGCTGGTCAAAGACAGCGACTGGCTGCTGGAGAACCTGCACGTCACCCCGATTGAGAACAACGAAATCGTGCTGCCGAAAGGCCATAACGTTAACTTTGGCGCACCGGTAGGCACCATGGTGGCGCTGGGCGGCGGCAAGCTGGTGGAAGCGGGCTACGCGAACGAATGCTCCGCCGATCAGCTGGCGGCGGCCATCACGCCGCGTACCGCGGCCATTCTTTACATCAAGTCTCACCACTGCGTGCAGAAAAGCATGCTCAGCGTAGAGCAGGCGGCGGTGGTGGCGCGTAAGCACGATCTGCCGCTGATCGTGGATGCGGCCGCGGAAGAAGATCTTCACGTTTACTACCGCTCCGGTGCCGATCTGGTTATCTACAGCGGTGCGAAAGCGATTGAAGGGCCAACCAGCGGGCTGGTGATCGGCAAAACGCAGTATGTTGAGTGGGTGAAACGCCAGACGGCGGGGATTGGCCGCGCAATGAAAGTGGGTAAAGAGGGGATCCTCGGCCTCACCTGTGCCATCGAACACTACCTGACGGCGACCAAAGAGAGCGGCGAAGAGATGGTGGCGAAGATGACGCCCTTTATTGACGCGCTTAATACCCTTAACGGCGTGACGGCACGCGTGGTCTGGGACAGTGCCGGTCGCGATATCGCCCGTACCGAGATTAAGTTTGATGAAGCCACCACCGGTGTTGGCACCGGCGACCTGGTGACCGCGCTGAAGCAAGGCGAGTACGCCATTTACTTCCGTGGCTACAAGGCCAACGAAGGGATTATCGAAGCGGACGTGCGCAGCGTGAATGCCGATCAGCTGAACATTGTTTATCGCCGCATGAGTGAAGTGTTAGGACAGGAGAAAAAGGCATGAAACTGACCCCCAACTTTTACCGTGACCGCGTCTGCCTGAACGTGCTGGCAGGATCGAAAGCCAACGCCAGCGCCATTTACGAGGCGGCGGAAGGCCACGTGCTGGTGGGCGTGCTCTCCAAAAATTACCCGGATGTCGCCAGTGCGGTTGCCGATATGCGCGACTACGCTCAGCTTATCGATAATGCGCTCTCTGTGGGCCTCGGCGCGGGCGATCCGAACCAGTCCGCGATGGTCAGTGAGATCGCCCGTCAGGTGCAGCCGCAGCACGTTAACCAGGTGTTCACCGGCGTGGCAACCAGCCGTGCGCTGCTGGGGCAGAGTGAATCCGTGGTCAACGGCCTGGTCTCTCCGACCGGCACCGTTGGCAAGGTGAAAATCTCCACCGGTCCGCTGAGCAGCACGGCGCCGGACGGCATTGTGCCGGTTGAAACCGCGATTGCCCTGCTGAAAGATTTTGGCGGCAGCTCCATCAAATACTTCCCGATGGGAGGCCTGGCGTGTCGGGACGAATACCAGGCAGTGGCGGAAGCCTGCGCCCGTCACGATTTCTGGCTGGAGCCGACCGGTGGGATCGATCTGGAGAACTATGAAGCGATCCTGCAGATCGCCCTTGATGCGGGCGTGAGTAAAATCATTCCGCATATCTACAGCTCGATTATCGACAAAGCCAGCGGCGACACGCGTCCGGAAGATGTGCGTACGCTACTGGAGATGACGAAGAAGCTGGCTAAGTAGTCTTTACCCCTCACCCCGACCCTCTCCCCTTTGGGGAGAGGGTGTAATCGTCCCCTCTCCCCTTTGGGGAGAGGGTTAGGGTGAGGGGCACAAACCGCACAAAACCAAAGGAGCCACCATGCACACCCGCAATCTGCTCGTCGCTTCACTCTCGTTACTCGCTACCACCGCCATCGCCCAGACCCACTACGCCTGGGTCGGGACGTACAACCCCAACGGCGAGGGGCTGTACCGCTTTACGGTCGATCCTCACACTGGCGCGCTGTCGAATAAAACGCTGGTCAGCACGCTGCCAAACGCCGCGCAGCTCACCGTCTCGCAGGATGGTAAGACGCTCTATCTGGCGAGCGAAGTGGAGCAGGGCGTGGTGCAGGCGCTGCGCGTGGGCGATAACGGTGAACTGAGCGAGCTTAATCAGGTGGCATCCGGCGGGGCGGGGCCGGTCTATCTCTCCCTGACGCCAAAGGGTCACCACCTGCTGGTGGCGAACTACGTCAGCGGCTCGATTGCTGTTCTGCCCGTTAATGCAGACGGCAGTCTGGGGGAGGCCACGGACACGCATCAGGATCGGGGAGAGCCGGGCGCGGCGAAACCGGCGGCTGCGGTGGAAGGCAGTTTTGCCATTAGCGATCACAATGGCCCCCATGCGCACATGATCGCCGCCGATCCGCGCGGGAAATACGTGTTTTCTACCGATCTGGGTCTGGATCGTATCTACCAGTACCGTTTTGACGATCAAACAGGCAAGCTGACCCCGAACGATCCGCCGTTTATCAGTGCCTCCTCGAAAGGGGCCGGTCCGCGGCATTTCGTCTTTACGCCGAAAGGCGATGCGTTATGGCTGATTAACGAAGAGGCATCCACGCTCACGCACTATACGCTGGATGCCCGGGGCAGGCTGCAGGAGAGGAAAACCCTCTCCGCCCTGCCACACGGCTATAAAGGCACCAGCTTTGCCGCCGGGCTGGCGCTCAGTGCCGATGGCAAACAGCTGTATGTGGCTAACCGTTTGCATAACAGCATCGGGCACTTTACCGTAACAGCGGATGGTACGCTGACGCATCAGGATGATGTGTGGACGCGTGGTGATTACCCGCGCACCCTGACGCTCGACAAACAGGGGCGCTGGCTGTACGTCATGAATCAGCGCAGCGACAACATTACCCGTTTTCGTGTGGCGCAGGACGGCAAACTCAGCGCCGAGCCGGACTATACCCCGGTCGGCAGCCCATCCCAGATGGTCATTTCACCCTAAGCCGTAAGAGGACAACCCCGTGCGATTTCCGAACCAACGTTTAGCGCAACTTTTCGATCTGTTGCAAAACGAGACGCTGCCGCAGGACGAACTGGCGCAGCGGCTGTCGGTCTCCACGCGAACCGTCCGCGCTGATATCACTGCCCTGAACGCGCTGCTGGCGAGCCACGGCGCGCAGTTTATTCTCAGCCGCGGCAATGGCTATCAGCTCAAAATTGACGATGCAGAACGCTATCAGCAGCTTCAGTCCTCCCACCCGCGCGCGCTGCGCATTCCCCGCACCGGGCCGGAGCGCGTGCACTATCTGGTGGTCCGTTTTCTTACCTCCGCGTTTTCGCTCAAGCTGGAGGATCTGGCGGATGAGTGGTTTGTCAGCCGTGCGACGCTGCAAAGTGACATGGTGGAAGTGCGCGAGTGGTTCCACCGCTACAACCTGACGCTGGAAACCCGACCGCGCCACGGCATGAAGCTGTTTGGCAGCGAGATGGCGACCCGCGCCTGTCTCACCGATCTGCTCTGGGAGCTGGCACAGCAGGATAGCCTGAACCCGCTGGTGACCGACGTTGCGCTCAATGCGGGGGTGGCGGAGCAGATGGTTCCCGTGCTGCACGATGCGCTGACGCGACATCACATTCGTCTGACTGACGAGGGCGAGCTGTTCCTGCGCCTGTACTGTGCGGTGTCGGTGCGTCGTATCAGCGAGGGCTATCCGCTGCCGGAATTTCACGCAGAAGATGTGGCCGAGAATGTCCGTGAGGCGGCGAAAGACATCGCTGTGACCATTCAACAGCTGGCGGATAAAGCGCTTTCGCCTTCAGAAGAGAGCTGGCTCTGCGTTCACATCGCGGCACGTCAGATCCAGGAGATTGCCCCCAGTGCCATTAATGCCGATGACGACGAAGCGCTGGTCAATTACATCCTGCGCTACATCAATACCCACTATAACTACAACCTGCTCAGCGACGAGCAACTGCATGCGGATCTGCTCACCCACATCAAAACCATGATCACCCGCGTGCGCTATCAAATCATGATCCCTAATCCGCTTCTGGATAACATCAAGCAGCACTACCCGATGGCGTGGGATATGACCCTCGCGGCAGTGTCGAGCTGGGGGAAATACACGCCGTATGTAATCAGCGAAAACGAGATCGGTTTCCTGGTGCTGCATATCGGTGTCGGGCTGGAGCGCCACTACAACATCGGCTACCAGCGCCAGCCGCGGGTGCTGTTAGTTTGCGATGCCGGGAATGCGATGGTCCGGATGATTGAAGCGGTGTTGCAGCGCAAATATCCGCAAATTGAGGTGACCCGCACGCTCACGCTGCGCGAGTATGAGCTGGCGGAACCGATCGGCGAAGACTTTGTTATCTCGACCGCCCGGGTGAGCGAAAAGTCTAAACCGGTGGTGATGATCGCCCCGTTCCCGACGGACTACCAGCTTGAGCAGATAGGTAAGCTGGTGCTGGTGGACCGAACCCGCCCGTGGATGCTGGATAAATACTTCGATGCCGCCCATTTTCGTATTATCGACAGGCCGATTGACCAGCAAACGCTGTTCCGGGAGCTGTGCGAGCAGCTCGAAGAAGAGGGGTTTGTTGGCGCGGAGTTTCTGGATTCGGTCGTTGAGCGAGAGGCCATCGTCAGCACCATGCTGGGCGACGGCATTGCGCTGCCGCACTCCCTCGGGCTACTGGCACAAAAAACGGTGGTTTACACCGTGCTGGCACCGCAGGGTATTGCCTGGGGGGATGAAACCGCCCACGTGATTTTCCTGCTCGCCATCAGCAAGCGTGAGTACGAAGAGGCGATGGCGATTTACGATATTTTCGTGACTTTCCTGCGTGAGCGCGCCATGTCACGGCTGTGCAGTTGCAATGATTTCGCCGGGTTTAAAGCGGTGGCGATGGAGAGTGTGAGCCGGTTTTGAGAGACGTTATCCAGAATTCGATGTAATGCAAATGTAATGCTAAAATGCATTACGCATTCGATTTCACTGGAGGCATAATGGCCACGCTGAACGTCCGTCTGGATGACAAACTCAAAAACGAGGCTTATGCCGTGCTTGAAAAACTCAATATCACGCCAACGGAAGCCGTTCGGTTACTGTTTCAGTACGTTGCGGAGACGGGGCGTATGCCGGTGAAAACGGTCACTGTTAGCGACAGTGAAGATGAACTCATACAGACAGTCCGGGAGCGGCTGGCTAATCCGCAAAAAGGAATTAAGGTTAGGCTGGATGAGTTATGAACTCGTATTTGATCCGAGGGCGTTCAAGGAGTGGGCCAGGCTGGGTGATACCGTAAAAAATCAGTTTAAGAAGAAGCTTGCGAACGTGTTGGTGAACCCCAGGGTTGAATCGGCTCGCCTGCATGGCCTGCCTGATTGCGACAAGATAAAACTCAGATCCCAGGGTTATCGTTTGGTCTATCAGGTTCATGACAACGATGTGACGGTATGTGTTATTGCTATCGGTAAGAGAGAGAAATCAGCCGCTTATCATGACGTAAACAAACGGCTTTAGCGATCAACGCAAATGATGCACAACCTGGTTGCTGCTGCCGCGCCAGATCAGCGCAGGGTCTTTTAAATCCTGCACAAACTTGCCGTCAACCAGCACGTTAATCAAATCCACCACTTCCCTCTGTTCAGCATTCAGTTCTTCAAGCTTATAACCCGTCCAGACCCAGATATCCTTGCCTGCACATTCGCGGCGAATGCGTTTTATCAGCTTCAGAATGTCCGGCACGTTTTGCGGGTGAAGCGGGTCGCCACCGGAGAGTGAAATCCCCTGGCGATGAATGCGCGTGTCGTTGAGATCGTGGATGATCCGCTCTTCCATCTCTGCGGTGAACGGCAGGCCTGAATTCAGGCGCCAGGTGCTTTTGTTGTAACAGCCGGGGCATTCATGGACGCAGCCTGAGACAAACAGAGTGCAGCGGGTGCCGGGGCCGTTGACGATGTCGACGGGGTAGTATTGATGATATCGCATAAGAAGATGTCCAGAGTGTGTGTGCGCGGGTGCCCTCACCCCAGCCCTCTCCCACCGGGAGAGGGGGGAAACGTAGGTGCGCGTTCGGTTCCCTCTCCCGGAGGGAGAGGGGTAAGGTGAGGGGAAACCCCCGACGCCTTAACCGATCTGCCCATTCCCCAAATGTTTCACGCGTCGCTTAACCTCTTCCTGCTTACCGGCGTTAAACGGACGCGCATCGGGACTCCCGAGATAGCCACACACGCGGCGGGTCACCGAGACGCGAGCCGCATCGTGGTTACCGCATTTCGGGCAGGTGAAGCCTTTGCTGGTGCACTCAAACTCACCGGTAAAGCCACACTCGTAGCACTCGTCAATCGGGGTGTTGGTCCCGTAATACGGCACGTGCTGATAGCTGTAATCCCAGACATCTTCCAGCGCCTTCAGGTTGTGCTGAATGTTCGGATACTCGCCGTAGCAGATGAAGCCACCGTTCGCGACGGGCGGATACGCGGCTTCAAAGTCGATCTTGTCGTAAGGGTTCACCTTCTTCTCCACGTCGAGGTGGAAGCTGTTGGTGTAGTACCCTTTGTCGGTTACCCCTTCGACAATGCCAAATTCAGCGGTATCCAGGCGGCAGAAACGGTCACACAGGTTTTCACTCGGGGTGCTGTACAGGCTGAAGCCGTAGCCGGTTTCGTCTTTCCACTGGTCAACCGCATCGCGCAGGCGCTGAACAATGGCGACACCTTTTTCACGCAGGGCGTCGCTGTCATACATGTGCTGGTTGCCGAACAGCGCGTTGATCGTTTCGTGAATACCGATGTAGCCCAGAGAAATCGACGCGCGACCATTTTTGAAGATCTCCGACACGTCATCGTCCGCCTTCAGGCGCACGCCGCAGGCCCCTTCCATATACAGGATGGGCGCAACGCGGGCTTTCACCCCTTCCAGACGCGCGATACGGGTCATGAGGGCCTTTCGTGCGAGCTGCAGACGTTCGTCCAGTAGCGCCCAGAAGGCCGCTTCGTCGCCTTTGGCTTCGAGGGCGATACGCGGCAGGTTGAGGCTGATCACGCCGAGGTTGTTACGGCCGTCGTGAACCTGTTCGCCGTTTTCGTCTTCATACACGCCGAGGAAGCTGCGGCAGCCCATTGGCGTTTTAAACGAGCCGGTCACTTTGACCACCTGGTCGTAGTTCAGGATGTCCGGGTACATGCGCTTGCTCGCACACTCCAGCGCCAGCTGTTTGATGTCGTAGTTAGGATCGCCAAACTTGTGGTTCAGGCCGTCGCGGATAGCGAACACCAGTTTCGGGAACACCGCTGTCTTACGGTTTTTACCAAGCCCGGAGATACGGTTGCGCAGGATAGATTGCTGAATCAGGCGTGATTCCCAACTGGTACCCAGACCAAAACCGAAGGTCACAAACGGCGTCTGACCGTTGGCGGTATGCAGGGTGTTCACCTCGTATTCCAGCGACTGGAACGCGTCGTAGCACTCTTTTTCGGTACGGGAGTGCGCGTAGCCCTCGGCGTCCGGGATTTGCCACTCTTCAGCGGTTTGACGGTGTTTATTGAAGCTTGCCGTGACGAACGGTGCCAGTACTTCATCAATGCGGTTAATGGTGGTGCCGCCGTAAATATGGCTGGCGACCTGAGCGATAATCTGCGCCGTGACCGCAGTGGCCGTGGAGATCGATTTTGGCGGCTCAATCTCGGCATTACCCATTTTAAAACCGTGGGTCAGCATGCCTTTCAGGTCGATGAGCATGCAGTTGAACATCGGGAAGAAGGGCGAGTAATCGAGATCGTGGTAGTGGATCTCACCGCGCTCATGCGCCGAGACCACGTCGCGCGGCAGCAGGTGCTGACGGGCATAGTGTTTGGCAACAATGCCGGCCAGCAGGTCGCGCTGGGTGGGGATCACTTTGCTGTCTTTGTTGGCATTTTCATTCAGCAGGGCGGAGTTGGTCTGCTCAACCAGGCCACGAATCTCCTGATTAAGACGACCACGTTTCTCACGCTGAACGTCCCGATCGTGGCGGTATTCGATATAAGCGCGGGCTAACTGCTTGTAGGGGCCCGCCATCAGCTGGTTTTCAACCGCGGTCTGGATCTCATTGATATCGACCTGGCTGCGTTCGTTCATCTGGCTGCTAACGACTTCTGCGACGGTGGCGCAGTAATCTGCGTCATCGACACCCGCTGCTTTAGCTGCACGCAGAATGGCTTCCTGGATGCGCTCTGATTTAAACGGCACTTTACAGCCATCACGTTTCATCACATGCGGTGTCATGATCACTCCATTTTTAAAAACAGGTTATCCACAAAGGTGGAGAAGTGTTCACCGGGCGTATTGTCAGCCAGGCCAGAGACTTCCCACGTTCCCAACGCGTGTTATCCACAATTCCGGAGAGCTGAGTCGCCGTCTTGTTGTTGGAATAGTAGACGATAAATACAATATGTTGGGTCGGCGTGCATTTTAAGTGCTACATATAGTGATTTGCATCAAACATGTTTGCGATTTATTTGATTCAGAACAAAGTAAAAAGACGAGAGTACAAACGACGGGCACTCCAGCGTTTGTAAAGACGAGAGGGAAAATTCTGATTAATTATTCAACAAAAACAAGCGCTCAGCAGCATGTGCCGAGCGCCAGTCGGTTAACTCACCCCGCATGCCCAGTTCAGTCCGGCCTGGAGAAAGGCTGCCGCCGCAATACCCCCCAGTATCAGCGGGATAACAAGTGAGCGCCCGGGTTCGGCGTCCGCGTTTTGTGGCATTTCTCTGCGCAACGCGGACAGCGCTTCTTCGCCGGTGCGCGCCGCCAGAAGCGCGTTACGCACGCGCTCTTCCGCCAGCGAACTGGTCAGCGTCGTCAGCAGCTGCATATGCGTACTGCCGGCCTCGGCGTGCGGGATGGCGAGCAGAAAAATCATCCTGACCGCTTCATCGCCTTCCAGCCCCGGCCAGATAACCGGCTCATCAAAAAGCGCCAGGCAAAACGCCGCCTGCTGCACCGCGTCTGATTTACCGTGCGGAACGGCCAGCGCTTCGCCCAGCGCGGTGGGACCTTCACTTTCGCGGTGTAAGACGCTCTGGATAAAGGCGTCTTTATCGGTGATGACGTTTCGCCCGACAAGCGGTTCGGAGAGCCAGCGGATCAGCGCTTCAGGCGTGCGGCAGGGTGGGTTAATAAACACCAGTTCGGGGTGCGTGAGTTCAAGCAAGTTCATGTTAAGCCTCAATCAAAAAATCACAGGTCGCAGAAGGGGGGATCATCGTCACCGATGGCACGTGTTCTTCCAGATAATTGAGCTGGGGACGCTCTGCCAGGCCAGCCGGAACAGGGACAGGCTGCGTCCCGGCGTTGAACACGCGGGCGATCGTGCCAGGCGATCGTTGCGCATGAGGCAGGGCAGAAAGAACGAGCGGTTCCGGTAAGGCGAATAACGAAAATTCTGCCGGCAGCGTGCGTTCGGGCAGGCGCAGCGAAAAACGCTCAAGCCGGTTATCGAGGGTATGCAGCGTTTGTCGTTGATAGGTGAAGGGGTGACCCGTCGCCTGATTCTCCAGCTGGCGCAGCGTCAGATGGTCTGCGTTATCGGCCAGCGCCACGGTGAAGGAAAAGTGCAGCGGTTTGAGCAGCTGCGCATCGGGCGTATCGACCACCGTATTGTTAATGCCAGACGCCCGGCCGGGTCGCCAGTCAAGATCGCTGCGCCCCAGTACGCCGGTTGATTTGAATAAGGTCAGGGCAATGACTGCCGGATCGCTTCCAATAACCTGAAACTCTTTCATGCCGCGGCTATTCACGACCAGCGCTTTGCCCGCTTGCGCGATAGCGATGATGCCCTCGCTGGTTTCAATATCCACGGGCTTCTCACGATAGCGCTCCTGCCAGTGAGTATCGTCGTACCCCGTTTTACGCTCGATTATCGAGAACGGCTGCGAGGCGAGGGAGTGACGGGTGCAAATATCGCTGTTGATCAGTAAACGCAGCCGGTGATCGCAGTGGTTGTTTACCAGCGAGCTATCAACATGCAGGTTCGGATCGTCGTGACGTAATTCGCACACTATGCGCATTGATAACGGCGTGCGGATATTTTCCCGGCGTCCAGCGAGATCCGGCGGCAGCGACATGACCGCCTCAAGTACCATCGTTTGGCAAAGAGGGGTTTTGCTGCAGTCGATCAGCGTGAAATGCGCGCAGCGCGTCGGTTCATCGCCCGGGAGCGGCGAGAAATCATAGCTGTCTCCGGCATCCGCGCAGTCTTCAAGACTGAATAACGACGTGATGCGCCTGGCGTTGCGCTTGTCTTCAAGCACCAGCGTACCGGCCTCCAGCGTCAGTCGATAAACCGTATTCTCTATCGCCTCTCCTTTCGCGGCGCAGGTCCTGGCAAACGGAGCCGGCGTGTCTGTTACGTTGACGGTGATATAGCCCACCGGCGGCAAGAGAGGCGTCTGCAGAACAACATGCCAGCGGAAATAAGGCGGAAGGTGCGTTTCGCGTTCGCCCTCGCAGGTGAGGGAGATGGCCGTTCCTCCGGGTAACGTCTCGCGTTCCAGAACGTCGAAGGGCAGCGGCTGGCCCTGATACGTCAGGGTGATATTGTCGGCCCGACTGTACAGGGTGGTGTGGATCACGCAGCGTGTCGGGGTGGCCAGCGGGTTGAAAATGAGCAGGTCCCCCTCCTGACAGCATGCGGCGGCCAGTGACTTCACCACCAGATTCCACAGGCTGTGACAAAGCTGCTCTGTCTGCTCGAGTCGATGAAGAATGTCGCGGTTAGTGGCATCGCTGTTGCAGCCGCCCATGGAGTCGTGGGCATGGCTTCGCAGAAGCTTCTTCCAGAGGGTGTCCACAATCGGGAGCATGACCGGAATGCCCTGATGACGCGCCATGGCGATAGTGGGCTCCAGCTGTCGCAGGATAAACTGCTCGATGTCGGCATTTTTCTTTTTGATATCGTAACGCACAGACCCGATCGTTTTGTGAATGCGGGTGTAGCGCGGCGATTTCAGCTCACCTTCCCATAACGCCAGCTGTTCCCGTTTTGTGCGCAGCAGAGCGACGTACTGCTCCAGCGAGCTGAGGACGTAACGGTCCTGCGTGGGAGAGTGCGCGCTGGCAACCTGCAGGATATGCGGCAGCGCCGGGTCGATGCTGACCTGATCGCCGCCGCAGGGCAGGAGCAGGTCGTCAATCTGCGACCGTGAACGCAGCAGATCCACCATCGGGTAGATCTTGCCGTGCAGATGGCTGGCCTCCGCGCGCATGTTCTTGGCCGCACCATACCCCAGCGCCATTGCACAGGCGATGATGGTTGCACCTGACGGCGCGCGCCAGAGAAACTGGCTGTTTTTGGCCTGAGTGTCGTGGTCGATACCGCGCCAGAAAACGATATTATCGATATTGCAGCCCTGCAAAATCGTGGGCATCTGCGCGTTATGCCCAAAGGTATCCGGCAGATAACCGACCTGCATGGCATGCCCCAGCGCCCGAGCGGCGAAAATGCCGTACTTGAGATTGCGGATAATCGATTCGCCGTGAACGTTGTAGGTATCCGTCTGGGTGAACCACGGCCCGACAAACACGCTTTTCTCCCTCACCAGTTTTTCCAGCCGGGGCCGGTAATCGGGATTGATGGCGAGAAAGTCATCCACCACCGCCATCTGCCCGTCAAGGTGATAGCACTGCCAGGCCGGGTCCTGCTCCAGCGTCTCGATGACCTCCGCAAAGTTGTATGACGCCAGCACCATGCTGTCCTGGCGGGTGAAATACCACTCCTGATCCCAGTGGGTATGGGCTATAACGTGGATCTGGCTCATTGCGCTCTCCTTATCTGGCGTTCTTCGGGCTGAGATAAAGCACGCCCAGGGCGCAAATCAGTGCGCCAATAAAGACGCTTGCCAGGTACCCGACCACATTGGTCGCCAGCGGCCAGCCCCAGATAGCCGGCAGGGGCAACGTCTGCTTCACGCCGAGGGTAATCGCCACCAGCGCACCCGCGACGGCTCCTGTCATGAACACGGGGATCAGACGTGGGTTTTTCAGGATGAACGGGATAGCGCCTTCTGAAATACCGATAAAGCCCAGCAATAACGAAGTGCTGCCAACGGTTTTCTCTTCACGGCTGAACACATCCGGCAGGCCAAATCGCCCATTGAGGAACGCGGCGAGGCCTACCCCAATAGAAGGAATCACGATGGAGAGCTCGCGGGCGGTTAAATCAAATGTCTCGCTCATGCCGTTCAGGCCAAGCGCGACCGATCCTGCCGCCTTGTTGACCGGGCCGCCGAGATCGAACGCGGTACCCGCGGCGATCATGGCCGAATAGAAGCCGCGTCCGGTATCACCCGCCGAGGTAAAAAAGACCACCATCAGCTGGTTAAGCGAACCAAAAATCGGGTTGATCAGATATTCCATTACCATCACCAGCGTAATACCGGTGATCAGCGGAACGACCAGCATGGTTTTTAGGGTGGTAAGCTGCTGTCGGACGTGAATTGCATCATTCAGCCAGCGCACCAGATAGCCGACAAAAAAGCCAATGCCAATTGCGCCGAAAAAGCCGGAGGGCATAAAGCCTTCAATATCAAAGAAGCGTTTGTAGACCTCATCTGACATGATGCCGCCGATCAGTCCGGGGATCAGCGCCGGTTTACCGGCAATGGAAAAGGCCAGATACATCGCAAAGACCGGGTACATGAACTTGATGGTCATAAAGCCCATTTTATCCAGCACGCTGAACGGCGAATGCTCAATGTTTATAAACTGTCCGGTAATTTTGGCCGTCGCCATCATCAGGCCGCCCATCACCACGACCGGTAACATATAGCTGATGGCCGCCATGATATGGCCGATAAAAATCTGGTAAGCCGAACGCTGAATGGCGTCTTCGTCCGCCACAGTGGTGACGTTTTTCTGCATGGCCAGCGCCTGACGCAGGTAGCGGTCGGTATTTTTAATCAGCTCCTGCGTGCGGGTCTGAAGGTGAGGAACGTGTTCAAAACGTTCTGCATCCTGAATGGGAACGTCGGTTGCAAGAATAATGGCCGTGGCGGAAGCAATATCCTGTTTCGTTAATCTGTTTTTTACGCCGTCGCTGCCCTGCGTTTCGACCTTGACCTCAATATTATGCTCTTTTGCCCATGCAATAATTTTACTTGCCGCCATAAACGTGTGCGCGATCCCTGTAGGACAAGCCGTTACAGCGATAATTTTTTGATTCATCATTGTAATAATTCCCTGGGTGTGAAAATAGCGAAAGTATAAAGAGAACTTAAAACAGTGTTTAAGGTTTGCTAATACTAATTACGTATCGTCATACGCTATGTTGCAATATGTGAAGCGCCTTCCAGAGACTATTTCGCTATTCTGCTAATATCCTGTTAGGTTTTAACAGGACGTAATAAATGAATTCATTTCAGGGAAGTGAACGGTTGATATTTGAATACATTCAGCACCACGCACGCAATATTTCTGATATATCGGCAAAAGAGATTGCGCGTGATACTTTTACGACAACCACCTCGGTGAATCGCGTCTGTAAGAAAATGGGCTATAAAAGTTATACCGAGCTTCGCTATCGGTTTTTACGCGACCATTTTACGTCTGTCCCTGCCGAGCCTGCGATGGAGCCACAGGCAGACGATATCGTGGTGGACGTGTCCCGGTTACTGACCCATTCCAGCCATATCTATTTATATGCACGCGGGGCATCTCTCACCAGCCTCAACTACCTGTCGCGTTTTTTGTCACTGGCGAGCCTGCCACACCTGATTCTGAATGATATGCACCAGTTGACCCGGGTATCGAAGGGCACGCTGGTGTTGATCAGTAAATCCGGGGAGACGCAGTCGCTGATAGAAATGGCGCGTAACGCGCTGCGTAAGGGGCTAAAGATTATTGCGATTACCCGTCAGGGTTCGACGCTGGCCGGGCTTTCTACGCTGTGCTGGCCGTTGTCGATTGATATAAATGCCGTCTCTTTATATCAGCGAGAGGGACAGCTGGACCTGTTAAGCGCCGTCGATCGTATCGGCTGCAGGCTTCTGCAGCACGATACGGAGTAGGCAGGCCGTCAGAGCTGTTTCACGATACCCAGACGAATGGCGTAATCATTTTCATGATTGCCATCCTGAGTGAGGTAGGTTTTATCCAGCGACACCAGTTCGACGTAAGGCGTCCAGCCGTCGTCGAGCTTGTAGTTGAACGCTACGGTGTGCTCCCAGTAGGTATCATCCCCGGTTCCCTGATCGACATTATCCTGCCAGCGGAAGCGCGGGTTATAGGACATGCCGAATTTCCCGATGTTGTACGCGAACCACAGGTCGAACTGGTGTGACTCGCGGCGGGTGTAGCCGCTGCCGTCCAGGCGTTTGTCGCTGTGCGCATCGTTAACGGTGTTATAGCGGTAGCGGGCAGACAGGTTCAGGCCGTTATCGAACGTTTTCCAGCTCTGGATGAAGGGGCGGTAATGCGTATTGCTGGCGGTAAAGACGGTCACCATCCCTGGCGCGATGGCGAACCCATTTCCCAGATCAAAACGCCAGCGCGTTTCGATTTCCTGTGCTGCCTCCGTTAACCCTTTTTCGTCCGGATTATATCGGTCGGTATCACCAAAGAACGTATCGTTATGGTTTTGCGCCGCTTCGACGGAGAAGTAAAAACCGTTATCAGCCTGATGCATCACTTTAATACGTGAATCATTTACGTCTGAGCGCGTATTATGACCAAAGCGAAGATCGACGGAGGTATTTCCGCACCATCCCTGGGTACTTAATAATAATGCGCTAATACATGTTGCTTTAATAATTGTCTTTTTCATAATGTCCTGCCGAGGTTATTTAAATGGCAGGGCTATTCTTATTTTGGCACACCGTGAAGTAAAAGTTATCGTCGTACATTTAGCGTATCGCTAAACATAAAAAAAGAGATACAGCAGGCTGTATCTCTTGAGGGTTATTCCTGTATCCACCAGATGGCTTCAAACGGGCGCAACAGCAGGTTGTCGGGCTGAGGGGGAGCATCCGCATAGTTGCTCAGTGCGACCCGCCAGGCTCCCTGTACTGACGCGGGAACCCATTGCTGGCGCTCACGGCTCAGGTTTGCCACCACCATCAGCGTCTGGCCCTGCGACCGCCGGCGATAGCACCACAGGGAAGGGTGGTCAGGCAGCAGATCTTCATAATCTCCCCACGTCAGCACCGGCAGGGTTTTGCGCAGGCGAATCAGCGTCTGGTAGGTGTAAAACACCGAATCAGTATCGTCCAGCGCCGCACGGGCATTGACCGTCTCGTAGTTGTCGCAAACGCCAATCCACGGCTCACCCTCGGTAAAGCCCGCACTGTGTGTGGCATCCCACTGCATTGGCGTGCGGCCATTATCGCGGGATTTACTCGCCAGAATAGCCAGCAATTCTTCAGGGGCGCGACCGTTGGCCCGCAGTTCAGCGAACATATTAAGGCTTTCAACGTCACGGTAATCGGTAATACGGCTAAAGTGCGGGTTGGTCATACCCAGCTCTTCGCCCTGGTAAATATACGGGGTGCCCTGCATTCCATGCAGCACCATGCCGAGCATTTTCGCGGCGTGGGGACGGTACTCCCCTTCATCGCCAAAGCGCGACACAATGCGCGGCTGATCGTGGTTACACCAGAACAGCGCGTTCCAGGCCTTGTTGTGCATGCCCTGCTGCCAGTGGCGGAAGAGGGTTTTCAGCGCCACGAAGTCCGGCCTGGCCAGGGTCCACTTTTCGCCGCCGGGGTAATCCACTTTCAGGTGGTGGAAGTTGAAGGTCATCGACAGCTCGCGCCCATCGAGAGAGGCGTATTGCTGACAGTTTTCCAGCGAGGTCGACGACATCTCGCCTACCGTCATCAGGTTTCGCGGGGTAAAGACGTCGCGGCTCATCTCCTGAAGATACTCATGAATGCGCGGTCCGTCGGTATAGAAGCGACGGCCATCGCCCACGGCGTCATCCGGGAAATCCTGGTCTTTGGAAATCAGGTTAATCACATCGAGGCGTAAACCGTCCACGCCACGGTCGGCCCAGAACTCGCATACCTTTTTCAGCTCGGCGCGCACCTGCGGGTTTTCCCAGTTGAGGTCCGCCTGCTCGGGGGCGAACAGGTGCAGATAGTACTGCTCGCTCTCGACGTGCCAGCGCCAGGCGTTGCCGCCAAATTTGGAGCGCCAGTTATTGGGCAGTTGTTCCGGCGTACCGTCGCGCCAGATGTAGAACTGGCGATACGGGCTCTCTTTATTCAGCGATTCCCGGAACCAGGCGTGCTGCGTTGAGGTGTGATTGAACACCATATCCAGCACGATACGAATGCCGCGTTGATGGGCCTGCGCGACCAGCTCGTCAAAATCATCCAGCGTGCCGTAGGCCGGGTCGATGGCGGTGTAATTCGCCACGTCGTACCCGTTATCTACCTGCGGGGAAATATAAAACGGCGTCAGCCAGATGGCGTCGATGCCGAGGGTTTGCAGGTAGTCCAGCCGCTGCGTGACGCCCCGTAAATCGCCGGTACCGCTGCCCGTCGTGTCCTGAAAACTCTTTGGATAGATCTGGTAGATAACGCCGTTCTGCCACCAGTGAGGAAGGGTATTCATAATGCGTTCCTGCAAATGCGAAGGGGCGCAACTGCGCCCCGAAAGATGAAGTTAAACAATCTGCAGCGCGCCCTGACGGTACTTACGCTGATAAACCACGGTGGTGAGAGCCATTGGGACGACAATCGCGATGACCATCGCCAGGGAAAACACCTGCCAGAAAGCGGGCTGGATGGAGAGAATACCAGGCAGACCGCCGACACCGATCCCGTTCGCCATCACACCGTACAGACCGCATACCAGGCCTGCCAGACCGGAGCCGATCATCGCGCACAGCATCGGGAAGCGGTATTTCAGGTTGATACCGTACATCGCCGGTTCGGTGACGCCGAGGTAGGCGGAGATGGCCGCCGGAACAGAAATCTCACGCTCGTTATGCTTGCGGCTGACCAGGATAATGCCCGTGACCGCCGAGGCCTGCGCAATGTTAGACAGCGCGATGATAGGCCAGACCGGCGTACCGCCCAGGCTCTGAATCATCTGCATATCAATTGCCAGCGTGGTCTGGTGCACGCCGGTGATCACCAGCGGGGCGTACAGGAAGCCAAACAGCATGGCACCAATCGGCGCGAAGCTGCCGGTCATCAGGTGACGTACCGCGAAGGCAACGCCGTCGCCAATCATGCGGCCAAACGGACCGATAAACGCATGGGCGAGGAAGACGGCCAGAATAAGGGAGCAAACCGGCACCACCACCAGATAGAGGTAATCCGGTACGATGCGTTTCAGGCGCGTTTCAATAAAGCCCAGCGTCAGACCAGCCAGCAAGGCTGGGATCACCTGCGCCTGATAGCCCACTTTCGCGATGGTGAACAGACCGAAGTTCCACACCTCAGGCACCTGCTGACCAAGTAAGTAAGCGTTCATTAACTGTGGAGAGACCAGCGTGACGCCCAGCACGATACCCAGAATCGGCGTGCCGCCCATTTTGCGCACCGCTGACCAGCAAATCCCGACCGGCAGATAGAAGAAGATCGCTTCGCCAATCAGCCACAGGAAGTCGTAAACGGTTTTCAGCGCCGGGTACATCTGCGCCAGGGTTTTGCCGTCGCTCATCGGCACATCACCGATAACGTTGCGGAAGCCCAGAATCAGACCGCCGCTGATCAGCGCCGGGAGCAGCGGGAAGAAAATCTCCGCGAAGTGGGAAATTAACTGCTCGTGCCATTTCATATTCTGGCGTGCAGCTTTCTTGGCTTGCTCTTTATCGGCTGAACTGTGCCCGGTTGTCGCCAGCAGAGCCTGATAGTAATCGCCCACTTCGGTACCAATGACGACCTGGAACTGACCGGCGTTGGTGAAGCAGCCTTTAACCATGGAAAGCGCTTCAATGGCTTTCGGATCGGCTTTGGACGGGTCGTTCAGCACGAAGCGCAGGCGGGTAATGCAATGGCTAACGGTCGCGATGTTTTCACGGCCGCCTACCAGGACAATCAACTGGTCGATATCTTCTTGTTTGACTTTACTCATCATGAAACCTCATGACCGATGGTGAGGGGGGTAATGACCTGAGCGCAAGCCTACTCCTTCAGCGTGACGGCGAAAATGGGAACGTTCCCGAAATTGGGCGAAGATCACAATAAACGGATAAACGAGGGTTATGAAAGGTGGGCAGGAATTACGATCTGACGCGGCTCAGCACGTCCGTTAATTTGCTCGATCAGCTGTGCAGCGGCCTGCCTGCCTGACTCGGCGTAGCCCGGATCGACGGTGATAATCTCCGGGTGCAGAAACTTCATCAGCGGCGTACTGCCTACGCTCGCGATCTGCAGTCCCTCTATGCGTTGCTCCTGAAGATATTTACTCGCGCCCAGCGCCAGGGTATCGGTGGCGCACACCAGCGCCGTGGTCTGCGGGGTCAGCACGCTGGCGACCTGCTCGTAGCCCTGTTTCATTCCCAGACCCGGCAGAGACGCGACGGCGGAAAGGTTGTGCTGTTTACAGAAGGTCAGGTAGGCCTCGTGACGCCGCTTGCCGGTGGTAACGTCCGCATGCGGTACGCCGAGGTAGCTGATATGGCGATGGCCTTTATCGTACAGACGCTGCATCAGGGTAATAATCGCCCCCTCATCGTCGTAACAGACGGAGGCAAAACCGTGGGCATCGCGCGCCAGCATCACCATCGACGCCTGCCAGGGCTTCAGCATCTCCTCTTTGATGCCGGTAAAACCGAACAGCACCACGCCGTCAATGTTGCGCCGCTGGAGCATACCCAGATGCTCTTCAACCAGCTGCGTGGAGAACTGGCTCTCCATCATGATTGGGTCGTAGCCCTGCTCATAAAAGGCGGGCAGCATGGTCTGAACAGCGAGGTTCTCGGACAGGGAATCCAGACGCGAGACGATAATGGCAACCACTTTGTCACTTTGCCCGCGCATGGCGCGCGCAGAGCGGGAAGGGGAAAAACCGTGCTGATTCATTACCGCCTCGACGCGCTCGCGGGTGCGTTCGCTGACACCGCTCTCATTGTTGAGCACACGCGATACGGTGGATTTCCCCACGCCGCTTAAACGCGCGATGTCTTTTATCGTAAGGCGGTTCTGCATGCTGTATTCCCTGTAACAATGACAACGTGGTCAGTAGAGCCTAATGCTATAGCGTGTTTTCGCTATGGGCAAAGTCTGGTTTACGTTCGGTTTATTTGCGGGGGAGTATAATACCGCCCGAATCGCCGCAAACGGTACGGTTAAATCCTTATACTGCGCGGCGGCACCCTACTTTTTTACTTACCGGAGGTGACATGGATCCCGATCCCACGCTTCTCCTGAACGGGAGCGTTCTTTCTTTCCGGTAAGCCAGCCTTTGTGCTGTCTCACCGGTATGTGAGGCAGCAACGTCCTGCACGTTCCTGCTTAAAACATTAAGTGCCTGTCAGGTACGGCCTTGCCACGCCTGCAGGAAATACTGTGTCCGCGTTTGCGGGCGCGGGGGAATGACTATGTTTAAAAATATCACCCGGCAGCTGCAGGCGATGCTGAGCCGCCACCTGCCACATCGTCTTGTTCAGCGCGACCCGCTGCCAAATGCCAAAAATATGGCCTCTGCAGCGATCCCTGCTTCCCTGAGCCAACGCTGCCTGAACGTGGCGGCGATGGATGAAAACGAAGTCTGGCGTGCCTTTGGCGGGCATCCGGAGGGGCTGAACGCGGCGGAAGTGGAAAAAATCCGTGCCGTGCATGGCGATAACCAAATTCCGGCGCAAAAACCGGCGCCGTGGTGGGTACATCTGTGGACCTGCTACCGTAACCCGTTCAACCTGTTGCTGACCGTGCTTGGCATTATCTCCTATGCCACCGAAGATCTGTTTGCCGCCGGGGTTATCGCCCTGATGGTGGGGATCTCCACGCTGCTGAACTTTATTCAGGAGGCCCGCTCTACCCGCGCGGCAGACGCCCTGAAAGCGATGGTAAGCAACACCGCAACCGTCTCGCGCGTCATTAACGATCTCGGGGAGAACGCCTGGGTTGAGCTGCCTATCGACCAGCTGGTGCCGGGCGATCTGGTGAAGCTGGCGGCCGGCGACATGATCCCCGCGGATTTACGTATTCTTCAGGCGCGGGATCTGTTTGTGGCGCAGGCCTCGCTGACCGGTGAATCTCTGCCGGTGGAAAAAGTGGCGCGCACCCGCGACCCGCAGCAGATGAACCCGCTCGAGTGTGACACCCTCTGCTTTATGGGCACTACGGTGGTCAGCGGCACGGCGCAGGCAATGGTCATCGCTACCGGCGGCAACACCTGGTTTGGACAGCTGGCCGGGCGCGTGAGCGAGCAGGAGAGCGAACCGAATGCCTTCCAGAAGGGGATTGGCCGCGTCAGCATGCTGCTGATCCGCTTTATGATGGTGATGACGCCGATCGTGCTGCTGATCAACGGCTATACCAAGGGCGACTGGTGGGAAGCGGCGCTGTTTGCGCTCTCCGTCGCCGTGGGGTTAACGCCTGAAATGCTGCCGATGATTGTCACCTCCACGCTGGCGCGCGGGGCGGTCAAACTGTCAAAACAGAAAGTGATCGTCAAACACCTGGATGCCATTCAAAACTTTGGCGCGATGGACATTCTCTGCACCGATAAAACCGGCACGCTGACCCAGGACAAAATTGTGCTGGAGAACCACACCGATATCGCCGGTAAAACCAGCGATCGCGTGCTGCACAGCGCCTGGCTGAACAGCCACTACCAGACCGGGCTGAAAAACCTGCTCGACGTCGCCGTGCTCGAAGGCGTGGATGAAGAATCTGCCCGCACGCTTTCCGGGCGCTGGCAGAAAGTGGATGAGATCCCGTTCGACTTCGAGCGCCGCCGCATGTCGGTGGTGGTGAGCGAGCATCCGGACGTGCATCAGCTGATCTGCAAAGGCGCATTGCAGGAGATCCTCAATGTCTCAACCCAGGTGCGCTATAACGGCGACATTGTGCCGCTGGATGAAACCATGCTGCGCCGTATCAAGCGGGTCACCGATAACCTGAACCGTCAGGGGCTGCGCGTGGTGGCGGTGGCGAGTAAATTCCTGCCTGCACGCGAAGGGGACTATCAGCGTATCGACGAATCCGATCTGATCCTCGAGGGTTATATCGCATTCCTCGATCCGCCGAAAGAGACCACCGCGCCTGCGCTGAAAGCGTTAAAGGCCAGCGGCATCACCGTGAAAATCCTTACCGGCGACAGCGAGCTGGTGGCCGCCAAAGTGTGTCATGAAGTGGGGCTGGATGCGGGTGACGTCGTTGTGGGAAGTGATATTGAGCCCCTCTCCGATGATGCGCTGGCGACGCTTGCGCAGCGCACCACGCTGTTCGCCCGGCTGACACCCATGCACAAGGAGCGCATTGTCACCCTGCTGCGTCGCGAAGGGCATGTGGTGGGCTTTATGGGCGACGGCATTAACGATGCGCCCGCCCTGCGTGCGGCGGATATTGGTATCTCTGTAGACGGTGCGGTGGACATTGCCCGTGAAGCGGCGGATATCATTCTGCTGGAAAAGAGCCTGATGGTGCTGGAGGAGGGCGTTATCGAGGGACGTCGTACCTTCGCCAACATGCTGAAGTACATCAAGATGACCGCCAGTTCCAACTTCGGTAACGTTTTCAGCGTGCTGGTGGCGAGTGCGTTTCTGCCGTTCCTGCCGATGCTGCCGCTTCACCTGCTGATACAGAACCTGATGTACGATGTCTCTCAGGTCGCCATCCCGTTTGATAACGTGGACGACGAGCAGATCCAGAAGCCGCAGCGCTGGAACCCGTCCGATCTGGGGCGCTTTATGCTGTTCTTTGGCCCGATCAGCTCCATCTTCGACATTCTGACCTTCTGCCTGATGTGGTTTGTGTTCCATGCCAACACGCCGGAACACCAGACGCTGTTCCAGTCCGGCTGGTTCGTGGTAGGGCTGCTGTCGCAAACGCTGATTGTGCATATGATCCGTACGCGTCGCATCCCGTTCATCCAGAGCCGGGCCGCGTGGCCGCTGATTGTCATGACCGGCATCGTGATGGCGCTCGGCATTGCACTGCCGTTCTCGCCGCTGGCCAGCTACCTCCAGCTGCAGGCGCTGCCGCTGAGCTACTTCCCGTGGCTGGTGGCGATCCTCGCGGGCTACATGGTGCTGACGCAGATGGTCAAAGGCTTCTATAGCCGTCGGTATGGGTGGCAGTGATTTCCCCCCTCTCCCGGCACGGGAGAGGGGTACGTTTCCTCCCAAATTCAACAACCTGTGATCTCCGTCAGCGCATTCGCTTGACGACAAAATGAGCGCATGTTAACTGAATGTTTTGCCTTTATTTGGCCCGTCAGATAAGGAACATTCATGTTACGGTACAGTCTCTTAACCGCCGGGCTGATGCTCGGCGCGTCAGCGTTTGCCGCTCCGGCAGGCGACCTTCCCCTGATGCCCTGGCCTGCGAAGGTTGAACGTCCCGCGACGCAGGGCGCACTGGTACTCAGCAACACCCTTTCCGTCAGCGTTACCGGAGACGACCTCGGCGACGCGGTCAACCGTCTTCGCCAGCGCATCGCCCTGCAAACCGGCTGGACGCTACAGCCGCAGGCCGTTAAACCGGACAAGCCCACTATCCGCATTGCCATTACCAAAAAAGTGAAGCCGCAGCCGCTGCCGGACAGCGATGAGCGCTATACGCTCACGGTCGATGCCAGTGGCGTGGATATCACCGCCAACACCCGTTTTGGCGCGCTGCGCGCCATGGAAACCCTGCTCCAGCTGATACAAAACGGTGCGGAAAACACCTCCCTGCCGTGGGTCACTATTGAGGATTCCCCCCGTTTCCCGTGGCGTGGGCTGCTGCTTGACTCGGCACGACACTTTATCCCGCTGCCGGATATCAAGCGGCAGATTGACGGTATGGCGGCGGCAAAACTCAACGTGCTGCACTGGCATTTGACCGACGATCAGGGCTGGCGCTTCAGCTCGACACGCTATCCAAAGCTCACGCAGCTCGCCAGCGACGGGCTGTTTTACACGCCGGAACAGATGCGCGACGTTGTGCGCTATGCCACCGAACGCGGCATCCGCGTGGTGCCGGAGATCGACATGCCGGGCCACGCCTCGGCGATTGCCGTGGCCTACCCGGAACTGATGAGCGCCCCGGGACCGTATGTGATGGAACGCCACTGGGGCGTGCTGAAACCGGTCCTGGATCCGACAAAAGCGGCGACCTATCAGTTTGCGGAGGCGATGGTCAGTGAACTGGCGGCGATCTTCCCCGATCCGTATCTGCATATCGGTGGCGATGAAGTGGATGACACCCAGTGGAAAGCGAACGCCGCCATTCAGCAGTTTATGCGCGACAACACACTGGCAGACAGCCATGCCCTGCAGGCCTATTTCAACCGCAAGCTGGAAAATATCCTCGAAAAACACCACCGGCAGATGGTGGGCTGGGATGAGATTGCTCATCCTGATCTGCCAAAAAGCATCTTGATCCAGTCCTGGCAGGGCCAGGACGCGCTGGGGCAGGTGGCGCAAAATGGCTATAAAGGCATTCTCTCGACCGGCTTTTACCTCGATCAGCCCCAGTCCACCGCCTATCACTACCGCAATGAAATTGTGCCGCAGGGGTTAAACGGCGAGGATGTGATTGGCGACACCGACAGCGCTCAAAGCTGGACATTCACCATGCCGCGTCTGAAAGGCAAGCCGGTGGAGGGGAGCTTCACCCTGGTGAAAGGGGATTCCGGCTGGCGTGGATTTATTGATTTCGCCGGGAAATCCCGTCGTGCGGTACAGGATATTGCGTGGCGCGATGACAATCAGGTGACGTTTACCGTCGATACCTGGATGGGCGAAACGCGCCCGGTGGTGTCGGTGGACAACGATAAGCTGAGCGGCTATTTCCTGGTGGGCAATGCCCGCTATCCCATTGACGGCAAGCGCCTGGACGATATCCCCAAAGGCATCCCGCCGGTGGTACCGGACGCCGCTCATCAGGTGAACCTGCTCGGCGGGGAAGCCGCGCTGTGGGCGGAAAACGTGGTCGCACCGGTGCTGGATATCCGTCTGTGGCCGCGCACCTTTGCGGTGGCGGAGCGGTTATGGTCCGCGCAGGACGTTAACGATGTCGACAATATGTACACCCGCCTGCAGGCGATGGACAGCTGGTCGACGGTCTCGGTCGGGCTGCAGCAGCATACTCAGCAGCAGGTGCAGTTCACGCGTCTGGCGAATAACGCCGATACCCTTCCGCTGCAAATCCTCGCGCAGGCAATTGAGCCGGCGCAGTATTACACCCGTCAGCACCTTAAGTTCCAGGCCGGAAATTACCATCAGTTCGAACCGCTTAACCGGTTTGCTGATGCGCTCAACGCCGAAAGTGCCACGGTGCGCCAGATGAACAAATGGGCTGACCGCCTGGTCAGCGACGCGGAAGACACGGAAAGCGCCGACGCGCTGCGCCACGTCTTCAACCGCTGGCAAAGTAACACCAGCGATGCGCTGGCATTAAGTGAAAACAGCTACGCACTGAAGGCGATTAAACCGGTTATTCAGGAGGTGGATAAGCTGGCCTCGATTGGCCTGCGGCTGACGGATCTGGTGGCGCGTCAGGGGACGCTGGATGACAACGAGATTGCCTCTATTCAGGGCGAGCTGGATAACGCGGCGAAAATACAGGATGAAGTGGTGATTGCGGCGGTGTATCCGCTGGAAACGCTGCTACGGGCGACACGGAATCAGTAGCAAAACGCCCGGTAGCGCGTTACCTGCCGGGCGCAAAGGCAGCCTCGGCTGCCCCTGGCTGAAACTTAGCGACGTACGGCGATCGCTTCGATTTCAATTTTCACGTCTTTAGGCAGACGCGCAACTTCCACACAGGAGCGTGCAGGGAAAGTGGCGTTGTGCTCAGTGAAGAACGCTTCGTACGTGGCGTTAACGGTCGCGAAATCGTTCAGATCTTTCACGAACACGGTGGTTTTCACGATGTCGCCCACTTTCAGACCCGCAGACTCCACGATAGCCTGTACGTTTTCCAGCGACTGACGCGCCTGCGCCGCCACGTCTTCTGGTACTTCACCCGTTTTTGGGTTCACCGGGATCTGGCCAGAGGTAATAATCATGCTACCCAGATCAACGCCCTGAACGTATGGGCCGATAGCCGCTGGTGCATTTTCCGTCGCGAGTACTTTGGTCATGATTTCTCCAGAATAACAGCTGATTAAATGTTCCCGGCCATTATAGGGAGGCCGGGATCCTTTACCAACCTCAATTAGTTGGCCAGCACCACATAATGAGAAAACTCTTTTTCGCAGTATTTGCATTTGAGTGCGATGTCATCGGCACGTTTTTTCACTGCAAAACTGGACGAAACCGGCTCAGCATGACTGATGCAGTTGCTGTTCGGGCAGACCAGCACATTTTCAATGCGATCCGGCAGATTAGGACGGGATTTACCGACCACTTCGTACTCGTCGATGCGGTTCACGGTGGCATCCGGCGCGTACAGAGAGAGCTGGTTAACCTGCTCGTCGGTCAGGAAAGTGTTTTCAATCTTGATCAGGTCTTTGCGGCCCATTTCACCCGACGGCAGGTTCAGGCCGATGGTGATGCGCTGATCGGTTTCGGTCAGCTTGAACAGCGTCAGCAGCTTAAAGCCGATCTGGGCAGGGATGTGGTCAATCACGGTGCCACGTTTGATGGCTTCAACCTGGAGTTTGTTATCGTGTGTCATTGTCATTTCCCCTTACAGAGCCAATTCGCGATTCAGAACCAGTGCCAGTAACGCCTGGCGGGCGAAGATGCCGTTTCCGGCCTGCTGGAAGTACCAGGCGTGCGGCGTTTTATCCACGTCGGTGGTGATCTCATCGATACGCGGCAGCGGGTGCAGCACCTTCATATTCTCGCGTGCGCCGTCGAGGTCGCTGGCGCGCAGCACAAACTGTGCCTTCACGTTGGCGTATTCAGACGGATCCAGACGCTCTTTTTGCACGCGGGTCATATACAGAATATCGACGTTGCCCATCACCTCTTCGATGCTGGCATGCAGACTCCACGGGATCCCTTTTTCGTCCAGCATGTCGAGGATGTACTGCGGCATTGCCAGCGCGTCCGGCGCGATGAAGAAGAAGTGGTTGCCGTTAAATTTCGCCAGCGCCTGGGTCAGCGAGTGAACGGTGCGGCCATATTTCAGGTCACCCACCATGGCGATGTTCAGGTTTTCCAGACGGCCCTGCGTTTCCTGAATGGTGAACAGATCCAGCAGGGTCTGCGTCGGATGCTGGTTGGCCCCGTCTCCGGCGTTCAGCACCGGAATACCGCCGGAAAATTCGGTCGCCAGACGCGCCGCGCCTTCCTGCGGGTGGCGCATCACAATCGCGTCAACGTAGGTACTGATAACTGAAATGGTATCCGCCAGCGTTTCGCCTTTTTTACCCAGCGAGGTGTTGCTGCTGTCTGAAAACCCCACCACGCTCGCGCCGAGGCGGTGCATGGAGGTTTCGAAGGAGAGGCGGGTGCGGGTCGACGCTTCGAAGAAGCAGCTCGCAATCACCTTGTGCTTCAGCAGTTCCGGTTGCGGATTTGCCTTCAGTTTTGCCGCGGTTTCCAGAACCAGTTCCAGCTCTTCGCGGCTGAGGTCGTTTATGGAAATGATGTGTTTTTGATAAAGCGGATTCATGTTTATCTCCTGACGCCGGGCAAAAAAAAGCCCCTCAAATGAGGGGCTCTGGGAATAGATTGTGCAACGGGAAGAAAAACGGCAGGCCAGCGTCTGATTTCAGACGCGGTAAGACGTTATGTCGTACACGCTTGACCATGCTTCCTCCCGGCAAATTGTCGGGCATTATACGCAGCTCGATTTTCGGATCAAGGGGTTTAATGCACACTTTACTCAATGCAAACGGTTCTTTATGAATATTAATTCGTTCTGAGTAAATAATTAATTTGTTTATGCACCAGCGCAGTACGTTTCACCACCCGGGGAGCGACCCAGACGATACTGCTTCCGGCAACCACACCTAAAATTTCCGGTAACTGGTGATAATCCAGAATTCGCGCCACCGCACGGCCATATCCGGCCACGGTATGAACAAGGATAAATTCGCTATTATGCTCCACGCTCACCACCATTTCGGAAACGGTACGCGCGGCATCGGGGGCAGGGCGCAACTGAGGATTCAACGAATAAATCTTTAGCCCTTTGGCATTTCGAATTTTTATGACACCGAGCAATTTCAGCAGACGCGAAACGGTCGACTGGCTGATGCTGTCAAACCCTCTCTCCTGCAAATCGCGGCGGATTTCTTCCTGGGAGAGATAACTCTTTTCGGCGATCAGCTGCTGGCACACCGTTAGCTGCAGTTGTTCTCTGGGAGAGCAGTCTTCGTAATCCATCATATTTCCCATATCAGTTCCCGACATAACCGGTGGCACCGCACCGGTCCGTAGGCCGGACAGGCGCAGTGCCAGCCGGCAAATTACAACAAGGCACCCAGGCTTAACGCCACCATAATCACCACCGTCAGGATCGCCAGCAGCGGCGCAACCCATTTCAGGTAACGCACGTAAGGCACACGGGCAATCGCCAGACCGCCCATCACAACCGCTGAGGTCGGCGTGACCAGGTTAACGATGCCGGAGGCCGACTGGTAAGCCGTAACCACCAGGTCGCGGTTGACGTTAGCGAAATCAGCAAGGGGTGCCATGATCGGCATCGTCAGAACGGCCAGGCCGGACGAAGAAGGCACAAGAAACGACAGCACGACCTCAAGCCAGTACATCACGTTGATAAACGCCACCGTGGACAACCCGCTGACCAGCCCTTCCGCGCTGTGCAAAATGGTGTGGGTAATCATGCCCTTATCCATAATGACTACGATACCGCGCGCAATGCCGATAATCAGCGCGACGCCCAGCAAATCTCGCGCGCCGTTGATAAACGTCGAGGTCAGCTCCTCTTCGCTCATGCGGGCAATCAGCCCGACGATAATGGCGCTGGCTAAAAATACCGCCGAGATCTCCGCCATCCACCAGCCCAGTACCGCTACGCCGTAGATCATCACCGCGAAGGCGAGGGCGAAGATCAGCAGAATAATTTTACGCACCGGGGTAAATTCCAGCGACTGCTCGCCTTTATTGCCGAGGAAGTGGGCGAGGTTCTCTTCCTGCTTGTCTGCGACGATGGAGCATGACGGATCCAGCCGCACTTTACGGGCATAGCGCATCACCCATGCCACGCAAATGATCCAGCCGATCACCAGCAGCGCCACGCGCAGGGCGATACCGTTGGTGAAGGGGATCCCGGCGGCGTTAGCGGCGATCACCGTGGCAAACGGGTTGATGGTGGAGCCGAGCGTGCCGATCCCCGCCCCGAGCAGCACGGTGGATGCGGCGACAACCGGATCGAAACGGGCGGCCAGCATTACCGGGACCAGCAGGGTATAGAAGGGCAGGGACTCTTCGGCCATGCCGTAAATGGTGCCGCCAGCCGCGAACAGCGCCATCAGGATCGGGATCATCCACTCTTCACGTCCGCGAAGGCGGGTGGTTACGCGTTCGATCCCGGCGTCGATCGCCCCGGTTTTGGTGACGATCCCGAGAAATCCCCCGATGATCAGGATAAACAGCGCGACGTCGATCGCCCCGGCCTGGCCGGAAACGGGATCGTACAGCCCGGCAATGGGAGCCATCAGTACGGAAACCAGCCCCTGTGGATGCGCCGCCACGTGCGCGTACGTTCCGGCAATCGGCACTTCTTTACCGAGGGTTTCATTCATTGCCATCTGATACTGACCGGCAGGTACGACCCAGCTCAGTGCCGCTACAACGGCAATCAGAAAAAAGAGAATGGTGTAAGCGGAGGGAAACTTGAACTTGCCCATGATGTTCTCCTGTACCCGGCGCACCCCGTGGCGCGCCGGGCGGTGATTAGTCGCCGAGTGTCGCCACCATGACCGCTTTAATGGTGTGCATGCGGTTCTCTGCTTCGTCAAAGACGATTGAGTTCGGTGATTCGAAGACCTCTTCCGTCACCTCCAGCCCTTTCAGGCCGTAGGCCATCTCGATTTCACGGCCGACTTTGGTGTGTTCGTTGTGGAATGCCGGCAGGCAGTGCATGAACTTGACGTTCGGGTTGCCGGTGGCTTTCATCACCTGGGCGTTAATCTGGTAAGGCTTCATCAGGCTGACGCGCTCGGCCCAGGCCTCTTTCGGCTCGCCCATCGAGACCCACACGTCGGTGTAGAGGAAATCGGCACCGTGTACGCCTTCCTCCACGTCGTCGGTGAGCGTGATGCGTGCGCCGGTCTCTTTGGCGATGGCGCGGCACTGCTCAACCAGCCCGGCTTCCGGCCAGAACGATTTTGGTGCGACGAGGCGGATATCCATCCCCATTTTGGCGGCACCGACCATCAGGGAGTTGCCCATGTTATTCCGCGCGTCGCCAAGGTAGGCAAAGCTCAGGTCCGGAAGGGTTTTGCCCGGGGCATGCTCCAGCATAGTCATCAGGTCGGCGAGGATCTGCGTGGGGTGAAACTCGTCGGTCAGGCCGTTCCACACCGGCACTCCCGCATACTCGCCCAGCTCTTCCACGATGGCCTGGCCGTAGCCGCGATACTCGATGCCGTCGTACATCCGCCCCAGCACGCGGGCGGTGTCTTTCATAGACTCCTTGTGGCCAATCTGCGAGCCGCTTGGGCCGAGGTAGGTCACCTGTGCGCCCTGGTCAAAGGCACCGACTTCAAAAGCGCAGCGGGTGCGCGTGGACGTTTTTTCAAAAATCAGGGCGATGTTTTTCCCGACCAGGGTTTGTTTTTCACGTCCGGCTTTTTTGGCGGCTTTGAGTTCGATGGCCAGGTCGATCAGGTACTGGATTTCTGCTGGGGTGTAGTCCAGCAGTTTGAGGAAGTTACGGTTTTTCAGATTGATGGTCATTGGGTCGTCCCTTTTAAAATGGTGTTGTCTGGTGCCCTCACCCCGACCCTCGCCCACAGGGAGAGAGGGAAGGTGAGGGGAAAATACGGTTCAGTGGCGAATCAACGTGCCTTTCTCGCCCGCCAGAATGTCTGCCCCGTCGGCCAGCGCGCCGATCCCGGCGATGCCGTTGCAGGCCTCGACAAACTCGCGGCAGGCGGCCACTTTTGGCCCCATCGAACCGGCGTCAAACTGCATGCCCCTGAGCAGTTCCGGCGTGACCTGTGCCAGTGGACGCTGGGTTGGTTTGCCCCAGTCGAGGTACACCGCGTCGGCATCGGTCAGGATCAGCAGGGCATCGGCTTCAATCTGGCGCGCCAGCAGGGCGGCAGAGAGGTCTTTGTCGATCACCGCTTCAATGCCGTGATACCCATTGGCGTTTTCCACCACCGGCACGCCGCCGCCGCCGTTGCAGATCACCAGGTGATCGCGCTGTATCAGTGCCGTGATGGCGTCGCTCTCAACGATGCGTTTCGGCTGTGGAGAGGGAACCACCCGGCGGAAATAGCTGCCGTCGGCCTTGAACACCCAGCCTTTCTCCGCCTGCAGCGTTTTTGCCTGGGTTTCGCTGTAGACCGGGCCGATGTATTTGGTCGGGTTAGTAAATGCCGGATCGGCGGCGTCCACTTCCACCTGGGTGAGCAGGACGCTCACCTCACGCTGGGGCAGATTGTTTTTCAGCGCCTGCTGGAGCATGTAGCCAATCATTCCCTGACTTTCGGCACCGAGGATGTCCAGCGGGTAGGGGGTGACTTTGTCGTACGCGCTGTTTTGCAGCGCCAGCAGCCCAACCTGTGGTCCGTTGCCGTGAACCAGTACCACGCGCCACTGTTCCGTCAGCCCGGCGATAGTGCGGGCCGCTAGCTCGATGTTCTGGCGCTGGATCTCCGCTTCCAGCGGCTCGCCGCGTTTCAGCAATGCGTTACCGCCAAGCGCCACAACCAGAGTGGGTTTTCGTTCCATGATGGCTCCTTTAAATTCCGTCGCGTTCCAGTGGGCAGCTCATGCAGCGCGCGCCGCCGCGGCCGCGTCCCAGTTCGTCACCCGGGATAGGCAGCACGGTGATACCCGCTTTGTCATATTTCTCGTTGGTCCAGACGTTACGCTCGTAGCCAATCACCACGCCCGGGCGGATGGTCAGCACGTTATTCGCGTCATTCCACTGTTCGCGTTCGGCTTCAAAGGCGTCGCCGCCGGTGGTGATCAGGCGTACCTGATTAATGCCGAGCGCTTTTTCAATGGCGTGCAGCAGATCCGTTTCCTGGGTGCGCAGCAGGCCACCGCGGCCGTCCGGGGTGAGCGTCCAGCACTGAGCGTCTTTGCGCACCACTTCCGGGTAGACGGAGAAGGTGTCCACGTCGATGTGGGTCATGACGGTATCGAGGTGCATGCAGGAGCGGTGTTTTGGCAGTTCCACAGCGATGACGCGCTCGGCCTGGCGGTGTTTGAACAGGCTATTGGCGAGGAACTCAACGCCCTGCGGCGTGGTGCGTTCAGACATGCCGATTAACACTGCGCCGCGGCCAATGACTAATACGTCGCCGCCCTCTAACGTGGCGTGGTCATAATTAATGTTTTCATCGCCGAAATACTTAATAAAATCGCCATCGGCAAATGCAGGGTGCCAGCGATATATGGCCCGGAGATTATTGGTTTCACGCTGGCGGGCCGCTTTGGCCATCGGGTTAATTGACACGCCGTTATAAATCCAGCACGAGGTATCGCGGGTAAATAAATGGTTAGGCAGTGGCTTCATAATAAAATCATTTGCCGTGTGGGTATCCACCACCATATTTTTAAAGGCAGCCGGAATTTCACCGTAGGTTAATCCGCCGCTTAATCTGCGTGCCAGTTCGCGGTGTGGCATATCTGCCAGCCAGCCGCGCACGTCGCCGGCAAAGGTTGGCCCGAGGCGATAGTCAGAGATTTGCGTCTCCAGCAGCCAGGTTTTGGCCTCCGCAATATCAAGCGTTTGCGTGAGAAGGTCGGTCAACAGCAGGACTTCCACACCCTGTTCGCGCAGGGTGTTAGCGAAGATGTCATGCTCCTCACCCGCCCGCTCAACCGAGAGCACATCATCGAATAGCAGCTCCTGGCAGTTCGATGGCGTTAAACGTTTCAGACTTAAATTTGGGCGGTGCAGCATAACGCTACGCAATTGACCAATTTCAGAACCGACGTAATGCTTTTCCATAATTATTCCTTTAACTGTTTTTCAGAATAAAAAGGGCATGCGCCATGTGATGTCTTTATTTACATGGCGGCTAAGCTCAATTGATTTCGAGATTTATAGTAGGCGCTTAAATAATGAATATTGTGACGTCGCTCACGTGAAAATGGCTATTAAGGAGTTTGTTTTCATTTGCATGATTCGTATCAGATAATGATTAATTTGATTATATTTGCGGGTGAATAGCTAAGCAGGATCCGTTGGCATTATTTGGAGTTGTTATTATTTTGTAGAATTTAATGTTTTGACATATTTAGTTATGCTATTGATTTTTAATATAATTAAACGGCACGCAGAATGACTATGCACTATTACCCATTAACTATTTTTGACTTAAGAAAAATCAATAAATAATTATGGGATTTAATAGCAAATTACCAAAATGATAAAGTGTGAAGTCACAGAGAGTTTTGCTATGAAGCGTATACGATCAGTAAGTTAGCATCACGGCCTGAAAGCGGAGGGCTGAGGTTATGCATAAAGGCTGCATAAATGCCTGTGAGCGATTAACAGTGGAGTAACACATTTCCCGATAAACATGCGCTCGCGCAAAACTCATCGAAAAAGCGGTGGTAGGACAGTCTGAATTCTCGTATAAAAGATTAAAATGAAACACTGTTTTATATTGAGGGTTTATTTATGATCGCTGGCAACATCCATCATCTGCAGTCCTGGCTACCTGAAGAACTGCGTCAGGCTATCGAGTACGTCAAGGCGCACGTTACCGATGCTACCCCCTGCGGCAAACACGACATCGACGGCAACAGCCTGTTTTATCTGGTGTCTGAAGATATGACCCAGCCGTTTGCCGAGCGCCGTGCTGAGTATCACGCACGCTATCTGGATATTCAGATAATCATGAAAGGCCTGGAGGGGATGACCTTCAGTACCCTGCCGCACGGTACACCGGACACCGACTGGCTGGCGGATAAAGACATCGCGTTTTTGCCCGAGGGCGGGCAGGAAAAAACGGTGGTGTTAAGTGAAGGTGATTTTGTGGTGTTCTATCCGGGTGAAGTGCACAAGCCGCTGTGCGCGGTGGGCGCGCCTGCGAAGGTGCGTAAAGTGGTAGTGAAAATGCTGGTGGGGTAAGCCCTGTTAGCGTAAGAGAAGGGTGAAACATTCCCTCTTCCGGTGGGAGAGGGTGAAAGCATCAGGCCGCAGCCCGTCATTATGTGATCCAGCTTATATTTTCCGCACTCCCTCATCGCCTCCCATTTACCTGCGCTTTTTCTGCGTCATAGTATGATCGTTAAATTAATGAACACTGTTCTATAATGTAGAACAAAATAATTCAGCAAGGAGATCTCATGCCGCAGACCGCGTTGTTCACGGGAATCATTCCCCCTGTCTCCACCCTCTTTACCGCCGATGGACAGCTTGATAAACACGGCACCGCCGCGTTGATCGACGACCTGATCGCCGCAGGCGTCGATGGCCTGTTCTTTTTGGGCAGCGGCGGCGAGTTCTCCCAGCTAAACGCCGAAGAGCGTAAAACCATTGCCCGGTTTGCTATCGATCATGTCGATCGCCGGGTGCCGGTGCTGATTGGCACCGGTGGCACCAATGCCCGGGAAACCCTTGAACTGAGCCAGCATGCGCAGCAGGCCGGCGCCGACGGGATCGTGGTGATCAACCCGTACTACTGGAAAGTGTCCGAAGCGAATCTGATCCGCTATTTCGAACAGGTGGCAGACAGCGTCACGCTGCCGGTAATGCTGTATAACTTCCCGGCGCTGACCGGGCAGGATCTGACTCCGGCGCTGGTCAAAACCCTGGCCGACTCGCGGAGCAATATTGTCGGCATCAAAGACACGATCGATTCCGTCGCCCATCTGCGCAGCATGATCCACACCGTCAAATCTGCCCATCCGCACTTCACGGTGCTGTGCGGCTATGACGATCATCTGTTTAATACCCTGCTGCTGGGGGGCGATGGCGCGATCTCGGCCAGCGGTAACTTTGCTCCGCAGGTGTCGGTGAATCTGCTGAAGGCCTGGCGTGACCAGGAGGTGGCGAAGGCGGCCGAATACCACCAGACCCTGCTGCAAATACCGCAGATGTATCAGCTTGATACGCCGTTTGTGAACGTCATTAAAGAGGCGATTGTGCTGTGCGGCCGCCCGATCTCCACATACGTGCTGCCGCCCGCGTCGTCACTGGATGAGCCACGTAAGGCGCAGCTGAAAACCCTGTTGCAACAGCTCAAGCTCTGCTGAGCCGGAAGACGACGATGACCATTGAGAAAATTTTTACCCCACAGGACGATGCGTTTTATGCCGTCATCACCCATGCGGCCGGGCCGCAGGGGGCGCTGCCGCTGACGCCGCAAATGCTGATGGAATCCCCCAGCGGTAACCTGTTTGGCATGACGCAAAACGCCGGTATGGGCTGGGACGCCAACAAGCTGACCGGCAAAGAGGTGCTGATTATCGGTACGCAGGGCGGCATTCGCGCCGGGGACGGGCGACCTGTTGCGCTGGGCTACCACACCGGGCACTGGGAGATTGGCATGCAGATGCAGGCGGCGGCGAAGGAGATCACCCGTAATGGTGGGATCCCGTTTGCGGCCTTCGTCAGCGATCCGTGCGACGGACGTTCTCAGGGCACCCACGGCATGTTCGACTCCCTGCCGTACCGTAATGACGCGGCGATCGTGTTTCGTCGTCTGATCCGCTCCCTGCCGACGCGGCGCGCGGTGATCGGCGTGGCAACCTGCGATAAAGGGCTGCCCGCGACCATGATTGCGCTGGCCTCCATGCATGATCTGCCGACCATTCTGGTGCCGGGTGGGGCGACGCTGCCGCCGACCGTGGGGGAAGATGCCGGAAAAGTGCAGACCATTGGCGCGCGTTTCGCTAACCATGAGCTGTCGCTGCAGGAGGCCGCCGAGCTGGGGTGCCGCGCCTGCGCATCACCCGGCGGCGGCTGTCAGTTTCTCGGCACCGCGGGAACGTCACAGGTGGTGGCCGAAGCGCTGGGTCTGGCGCTGCCGCACTCCGCGCTCGCCCCGTCCGGGCAGGCTGTGTGGCTGGAGATTGCCCGTCAGTCTGCGCGGGCGGTGAGCGAGCTGGATAACCGTGGGATCACGACCCGCGATATCCTGACCGACAAAGCCATTGAAAACGCCATGGTGCTTCACGCGGCGTTTGGCGGCTCCACCAACCTGCTGCTGCACATTCCGGCGATTGCCCATGCGGCGGGCTGCACTATTCCGGATGTGGCGCACTGGACGCGCATCAACCGTAAAGTTCCGCGTCTGGTGAGCGTGCTGCCAAACGGCCCGGACTACCACCCGACGGTGCGTGCTTTCCTGGCGGGCGGCGTGCCGGAGGTGATGCTCCATCTGCGCAAGCTGGGGCTGCTGCATGAAGATGCCATGACCGTTACCGGCCAGACGGTCGGGGAGAACCTCGACTGGTGGGAAAACTCAGCGCGTCGGGCGCGTTTTCGTCAGTGCCTGCGCGAGCAGGATGGCGTCGATCCGGATGACGTGATCCTGCCGCCTGAACGCGCCCACGCGAAAGGCCTGACCTCGACGGTCTGCTTCCCGACCGGCAATATCGCGCCCGAAGGGTCGGTGATCAAAGCCACGGCCATCGACCCGTCTGTTGTGGATGACGATGGCGTTTACCGCCATACCGGCCGGGTGCGGGTGTTTGTCTCTGAAGCGCAGGCCATCAAGGCCATCAAGCAGGAAGCGATCCAGCAGGGCGATATTATGGTGGTGATTGGCGGAGGCCCGTCCGGCACCGGCATGGAAGAGACCTACCAGCTAACCTCCGCGCTGAAACATATCTCGTGGGGCAAGACGGTATCGCTGATCACCGATGCGCGCTTCTCGGGGGTATCAACCGGGGCGTGCTTCGGCCATGTGTCGCCGGAAGCGCTGGCAGGTGGCCCCATCGGCAAGCTGCGCGACAACGATATCATTGAGATCAGCGTCGACCGCCTGTCCTTAACGGGCAGCGTTAACTTTATCGGCACGGCGGAACAGCCGCTGACGCCGGAAGAGGGCGCGCGCGTGCTGGCGTCGCGTCCGGTGCATCCTGACCTGCACGCCCACGCATTTTTGCCGGACGATACCCGCCTGTGGGCGGCCCTGCAGTCGGTGAGCGGCGGCACCTGGAAAGGGTGTATTTATGACACCGATAAAATCATCGAGGTAATTAACGCCGGTAAAAAAGCGCTCGGTCTTTAATTATATTTCTGGCTCTTGTCGTCTACGGAAAATATTCCGTGGACGGCTTTTGCATGTCTGTTTTTTATTATTTAGAAAATAATGTAATTGCATGAAAAACAAAGTCTTTAAATGATATTAGGATGTCGAGTGGCGTCACAAAAGCAAAATATCATAATTGAGAAATAAGATATGACCATTGTCGGTTAATTGAACACTTAATTACACTCTATTAACACGATGTTGTGAATTCAGCACACGAAATAAGGGTGTATTCCTGATGATGCACCGGGCATTTATTTGCCTGAATCAGGACCCTGGCGTTTGCACTGTTCCACGTACTGCCGTTGGGGGTAATGATGCAATTAACCATGAAAGATAAAATTGGCTACGGGCTGGGTGACACCGCCTGCGGCTTTGTCTGGCAGGCCACCATGTTCCTGCTGGCCTATTTCTATACCGACGTGTTTGGCCTGTCGGCGGGCATTATGGGGACGCTGTTTTTAGTTTCCCGCGTGCTGGATGCCGTCACCGATCCGCTGATGGGGCTGCTGGTTGACCGCACCCGCACGCGTCACGGCCAGTTCCGCCCGTTCCTGCTGTGGGGCGCGATCCCGTTTGGGATTGTCTGCGTGCTGACCTTCTACACGCCGGACTTCTCCGCGCAGGGTAAAATCATCTACGCCTGCATAACCTACATTCTGCTGACCCTGGTTTACACCTTCGTTAACGTCCCTTACTGCGCCATGCCGGGCGTCATCACCGCTGACCCGAAAGAGCGCCACGCGCTGCAGTCCTGGCGATTTTTCCTCGCGGCGGCGGGATCGCTGGCCATCAGTGGCATTGCGCTGCCGCTGGTGAGCATCATTGGTAAAGGCGATGAGCAGGTCGGCTATTTCGGCGCCATGTGCGTGCTGGGGCTGAGCGGCGTGGTGCTGCTCTACGTCTGCTTCTTCACCACCAAAGAGCGCTACACCTTTGAGGTGCAGCCGGGGTCGTCGGTGTCGAAAGACCTCAAGCTTCTGTTCGGCAATACCCAGTGGCGCATTATGTGTGCGTTCAAAATGATGGCGACCTGCTCCAACGTGGTCCGCGGCGGGGCGACGCTCTACTTCGTGAAGTACGTCATGGATCACCCGGAGATGGCGACGCAGTTTCTGCTTTACGGCAGCCTCGCCACCATGTTTGGTTCGCTTTGCTCATCCCGCCTGCTGGGGCGCTTTGACCGGGTGACCGCCTTCAAGTGGATTATCGTGGCCTACTCCCTGATCAGCCTGCTGATTTTCTTCATCCCGGCCGAACATATCGCCCTGATTTTCGCCCTTAACATTCTGTTCCTGTTCGTCTTTAACACCACCACGCCTCTGCAGTGGCTGATGGCCTCTGACGTGGTGGATTACGAGGAGAGCCGCAGCGGTCGCCGCCTCGACGGGCTGGTGTTCTCCACCTATCTGTTCAGCCTGAAGATCGGTCTGGCGATTGGCGGTGCGGTGGTGGGTTGGATCCTGGCGTATGTGAACTACTCCGCCAGCAGCAGCGTGCAGCCGGTCGAAGTGCTGACCACCATTAAAATTCTGTTCTGCGTGGTGCCGGTGGTGCTCTACGTGGGCATGTTCATCATGCTGTCGTTCTACAAACTCACCGACGCCCGCGTGGCGGCCATCAGCCAGCAGCTGATTAAGCACCGTGCAACGCAGGGTGACGCCGTGCCCGACGCCGCGACAGCCGCATCCCATTAACAGGAGGCAACATGACAACGATAACAAACCCGATCCTCACCGGCTTCAACCCTGACCCGTCCCTGTGCCGTCAGGGGGAGGATTACTACATCGCCACCTCGACGTTTGAATGGTTTCCGGGCGTGCGCATCTACCACTCCCGCGACATGAAGAACTGGTCGCTGGTCAGCACGCCGCTGGACAGGGTGTCGATGCTGGACATGAAGGGCAACCCGGACTCCGGCGGCATCTGGGCGCCGTGCCTGAGCTACGCCGATGGCCAATTCTGGCTGCTGTACACCGACGTGAAAATTGTCGATTCGCCGTGGAAAAATGGCCGTAACTTCCTCGTTACTGCGCCCTCCATCGAGGGGCCGTGGAGCGAACCGATCCCGATGGGCAACGGAGGGTTTGACCCGTCGCTGTTCCACGACGACGATGGCCGCAAATACTATCTCTACCGCCCGTGGGGGCCGCGCCATCACAGTAACCCGCATAACACCATCGTGATGCAGGAGTTTGACCCGCAGACCGGCACCCTTTCGCCCGAGCGCAAAACCCTGTTTACCGGCACGCCGCTCTGCTACACCGAAGGGGCGCACCTTTATCGTAAAGAGGGCTGGTACTACCTGATGGTCGCCGAAGGCGGCACCAGCTATGAACACGCGGTGGTGGTGCTGCGCTCAAAAACGCTCGACGGGCCGTACGAGCTGCATCCGGACGTGACGATGATGACCAGCTGGCATCTGCCGGAGAACCCGCTGCAGAAGAGCGGCCACGGCTCGCTGCTGCAGACCCACACCGGGGAGTGGTATATGGCCTACCTCACCAGCCGACCGCTGCGCCTGCCGGGCATACCGCTGCTGGCCTCGGGCGGGCGCGGCTACTGCCCGCTGGGACGCGAGACCGGCATTGCGCGCATCGAATGGCGCGACGGCTGGCCGTACGTTGACGGCGGCAAACACGCGCAGCTGACCGTCCCCGGCCCGCAGATAGCGGAGCAGCCCGCCGCCTCCCGGGACCGCTGGCGGGAGGATTTCGACGGCAGCACGCTTGACCCGGAGCTGCAGACCCTGCGCATTCCGTTCGACGACAGCCTCGGCTCGCTGAGCGTGCGCCCGGGGTATTTGCGGCTTTACGGCAACGACTCGCTCAACTCGACCTTTACCCAGTCGACCGTGGCACGCCGCTGGCAGCACTTCGCCTTCCGGGCAGAGACGCGCATGCAGTTCTCGCCGGTTCACTTCCAGCAGAGCGCCGGGCTGACCTGCTACTACAACAGTAAAAACTGGAGCTACTGCTTTGTGGACTACGAGGAGGGGCAGGGCAGAACGATCAAAGTGATCCAGCTTGACCACAACGTGCCGTCGTGGCCGCTGCATGAACAGCCGATCCCGGTGCCGGACAGCGCAGAGAGCATCTGGTTACGGGTTGACGTCGACACCCTGGTTTACCGCTACAGCTACTCGTTTGACGGTGACACGTGGCACACCGTGCCGGTGACGTATGAAGCGTGGAAACTGTCGGATGACTACATCGGCGGCCGCGGCTTCTTTACCGGCGCGTTTGTCGGCCTGCACTGCGAAGACATCAGCGGTGACGGCTGCCACGCTGATTTTGATTACTTCACCTACGAACCGGCCGCGAAATAGCGGCTCAGGCCGGGTAACCCAGCGCGCGTGAGAGCTGGAGCCCGGCCTGCTGAAGCTGCTCGCGGAAGCTGGCCAGTTCGGCGTCATCCACCCGCGACGTCAGCGTCGACAGACTCAGGGCGGCAATCACGCGGGATTCATGGTTCCACACCGGTACCGCCACGCAGCGCACGCCCTGCTCGTTCTCTTCGCGGTCGAAGGCGTAACCCTGCTCGCGGGTCTTTGCGAGGGCGTCCAGCAACGCGTCGCGGGAGGCAAGGGTGGAAGGGGTATAGGTAGTGTACTGATAGCCCTCAAGCAGGGCGTTCAGCTCGGCCTCGCCAAGCCAGGCAATCAACACCTTGCCGATGGCGGTGGCGTGAACCGGCAGCCGACGACCAATGCGTGAATAGGCGATAGCCGCCAGCTTGCCTTCAATCTTCTCGATATAAACGCCTTCACGACCGTCCAGGATCCCCAGATGGGTGGTCTGCCCGGTACGCTGCGACAGCTCCGTCAGCCAGCCTTTCGCCTTCTGACGAATATCGATTGAGCCCACCACAAAATGGCCGCGCTCAACCAGCTTCATGCCGAGGCGATATTTACCGTTTTCCGGGTTCTGATCGATATAGCCGTGAAGCTGCAGGGTTTTCAGCAGCGAGTGGAGGGTACTTTTGCTCAGCCCCATCAGTTTGCTGATGTCGGTGATCTTAAGCTCGGTGGCCTGCTCGTTAAACAGGTCGAGGATCTGCAACGCACGTTCAACAGACTGAATAATCGGCATAATGCTGGTATGTCCACGCAGGAATTAAGGCGAAAACGTACCTTTTTCAGGCGGAAAAATCAATGAAGCGGCGCCGGTTTACGCCCTCTCCCGGTGGAAGAGGGCCGGGGTGAGGGCACCAGAACGCAGAGGTTCACTCCCCAAGCGTCGCCACCATCACCGCCTTAATGGTATGCATCCGGTTTTCCGCCTGGTCAAACACAATGCTCGCCGCCGATTCAAACACCTCGTCCGTCACTTCCATTCCGCCGTGCAGATCGAACTCTTTCGCCATCTGCTTACCCAGCGTGGTCTGGTCGTCATGGAATGCCGGCAGACAGTGCAGGAACTTCACGTCCGGGTTACCGGTCAGCGCCATCATCTGCGCGTTCACCTGATACCCGCGCAGCAGGGCAATCCGCTCGGCCCACTTCTCTTTGGCCTCGCCCATCGACACCCACACATCGGTATAGATGAAATCCGCCCCTTTCACGCCGGCCGCTACCTCTTCCGTCAGGGTGATCTTCCCGCCATTCTTCTCCGCCAGCGCGCTGCACTCCGCCACCAGGCGCTCTTCCGGCCAGCAGGCTTTCGGGGCTACCAGGCGCAGATCCAGCCCGGTTAACGCCGCCGCTTCCAGCATCGAGTTACCCATGTTGTTACGCGCATCGCCCGCATAAACCAGCGTCATCTCGTTAAACGCTTTGCCCGGCAGGTGCTCCTGCATGGTCAGCAGGTCCGCCAGCAATTGCGTTGGGTGGAACTCGTTGGTCAGCCCGTTCCACACCGGCACGCCTGCATACTGCGCCAGCGTTTCGACCACGTCCTGGCCGTGACCGCGATACTGAATGCCATCGTACATCCGCCCGAGTACTCGCGCGGTGTCCTTAATTGATTCTTTATGCCCAATCTGGCTGCCGCTCGGCCCTAAATACGTGACGCGCGCGCCCTGGTCAAATGCGGCAACTTCGAAAGAGCATCGTGTACGGGTTGAGTCTTTTTCGAAGATGAGCGCGATGTTTTTGCCAGTAAGCTTTTGTACTTCCTTACCCTTTTTTTTATCGGCTTTAAGCTGAGCGGCAAGGGTCAGCAGGGAATTGAGCTGTGCAGGGGTAAAATCGAGCAATTTCAGAAAGTGTTTCTTGTACAGATCAGACATTTTATCCTCACATGGCAAACGCCACTTATTGAATTAAAATTCACTTTATATGTGTAATTATTCATTTGCAACCCCGTTTCACAAATCTTTCCAACAAAGGTGGAGGCAAACCCGTCCGTGTGTGAAAATAGAAGTATCTGCCGCACTTTAAAGAGGAATGAGCCATGGCAAACCCGGAACACCTGGAAGAGCAACGCGAAGAGACGCGCCTGATTATCGAAGAACTGCTGGAAGACGGTAGCGATCCGGACGCGCTGTACACCATCGAGCACCATTTCTCTGCTGACGATTTCGACGCGCTGGAAAAACTGGCGGTAGAAGCTTTCAAACTGGGTTACGAAGTGACCGAGCCGGAAGAGCTGGAAGTGGAAGAGGGCGACACCGTCATCTGCTGCGATATTCTGAGCGAAGGCGCGCTGAAAGCAGAACTGATCGACGCTCAGGTCGAACAGCTGATGAACCTGGCCGAGAAGTTTGAAGTGGAATACGACGGCTGGGGAACCTACTTCGAAGATCCGAACGGTGAAGACGGCGAAGAAGGCGACGACGAAGATTTCATCGACGAAGACGACGACGGCGTGCGTCACTAAGCGTTTCAGGCGGTGGCGCGTGCCACCGCTTTTTCAAGGCAGAACCATGGATTACCCGCAGATACTTGCCCCCGTTCTTAACTTCCTCCAGTGCCCAACCCCACAAGCATGGATTGATCACGCCCGCGACCCGGCGAACCTGCCGCTGTTGCTCACCGACCACATGGTGTGCGAGCTCAAGGCCGCCCAGACCGCGCTGCTGCTGGTGCGCAAATACGTCGCCGATGAAAGCGGTGCCGACGCGCTGCTCGACTGGCTCAGACCCTACGAAGCGTTCACCTTCCGCGAAGGCCCGGAACCGGATTTTGTGGCCCTGCACAAGCAGATTGGCAAAAGCGTCATGCCCAAAACCGACGATCCGTGGGGCCAGGCGCTTATCGACAGCATGGTGCTGCTGATCAAAGAAGAGCTGCACCACTTCTGGCAGGTGCGCGAGGCGATGCTGGCGCGCGACATTCCGTACGTCAAAATCACCGCCAGCCGCTACGCCAAAGGGATGCTGAAAGCGGTGCGCACGCATGAACCGCTGACGCTTATCGACAAGCTTATCTGCGGTGCCTACATCGAAGCCCGCTCCTGCGAGCGTTTCGCCGCGCTGGCCCCGTTCCTCGACGACGACCTGCAGAAGTTCTATCTCTCGCTGCTGCGCTCGGAAGCGCGCCACTATCAGGACTACCTGACGCTTGCCCAACAGGTGAGCGACGACGATATCTCACCGCGCATACAGCTTTTTGGCGAAATTGAAGCCACACTTATCTCGACACCGGACAACGAGTTTCGCTTTCACAGCGGCGTGCCGGTGTAAACCGGCATAGCGAAAAGAAAAGGATGCGAGATGAATAAAACGTGGATCCGTATAGTCGTGGTGACTCTCCTGGCCGCCGTCGTGGCGTTCTGGGTCTACTTCGATAAACAACGCCAGCACACCCCCGAACAGCAGCTTGATACCACCCTCAACGCAATGCCCGCCTGGCAGGTGATTAAAGAGCAGGAGCCTGTGCTTCATCAGCGCATTCTTGACCAGATGGCGGCCCTGCAAAAAGCCGGCGAGCCGGAACAGAAGATTATCGACACCATCCAGCCGCAGATCCTGCATCTGCAGATGTCGCGCCTGCAAAACGCGCCGGACGCTAACGTGGTGAACTATATGACGATCAACATGGAGCAGACCGCCGCCATCCAGAAGGTGAGCGACGACGCCTGTTTCCGCTTCCTCTACCCGGCGGTAAAAGGGGGCGTCAACCCGATGCGCATGCTGGATAAAGACCTGATGACGCGGCGCATGCAGGCCGACGCCGACATGATGCGCGCGGCCTACGGCAAAAATCGCCACACCGTGACCCCGGAAGAACGCGAAGCCGCGGTGACGGATGTCCGCCCGATTATGAAAACGCTGGCTGACAAGTACGGCGAGGACATCCAGCTACTGCAGATGCCGGAGAAGGCGGTGGGCAAAGAGAAGCTCTCCTGCGACATGGTGCAGGAGATGTGGGCGAAGGTGCTGGCGCTGCCGGAGCAGAAGGCGGCAGGCGTGATTCGACTGGCGGTTTCCGAGGTAGAATGACAGGGCGCTGGTTTTTTGGGCACTTAGCGTAGGTTTAGCGCGTCGCCGCTTGCATGGCGGCGCGCGACAGGTATAATCCACAACGTTTCCGCATCCCCTTCAGTGCCGAAGTGGCGAAATCGGTAGACGCAGTTGATTCAAAATCAACCGTAGAAATACGTGCCGGTTCGAGTCCGGCCTTCGGCACCATACAAAGCTTTTTTCAAGTCTACTAACGTCTACTTTAGTCCACAAAAACAGTAAGTTAAGCGAGTTTCTGACTTGGCTTAGTCTGTTCACGTCTACTCAATTCCTTGAACATATACCAACCGATGATGGTATAACTGATGGTATTCTCGGTTCGATTGATTTTGGTACCAACAATGGAGGTATCAACTGATGGCACTCACTGATATCAAAGTTCGAACAACAAAGCCCTCCGATAAACCTTTCAAACTCACAGATGGGCAGGGTATGCACCTGCTGATCAACCCCAATGGTTCAAAGTACTGGCGACTCCAATACCGTTTCGGGGGCAAACAGAAAGTTTTAGCATTGGGTGTTTATCCAATGGTCTCTCTTGGTGAAGCCCGCAGGAAGCGAGATGAAGCCAAAAAGTTGGTATCTGATGGTATCGATCCTTCTGAAAAGAAAAAAGCAGATAAGATTGAGCAAAGCGAAGCCCTGACATTCGAAGCTGTTGCAAGGGACTGGCATACTGCCTGTAAAAGGAAATGGTCAGATTCTCACAGCGAAAGAGTTCTAAAAAGCATGGAGGATGGTCTCTTTACTGCTATTGGTAAAAGAAAAATATCCGAGCTTAATACCAGAGATCTTATCGCCCCTATCAAGGCCGTTGAAGCTTCTGGACGACTGGAAGTTGCTTCCCGACTACAGCAAAGGACTACGGCAGTAATGCGATATGCCGTCCAGAATGGCTTAATTGACTACAATCCAGCACAAGATATGTCTGGGGCAATTACAGTTGCGAAACGAACCCACAGACCAGCCTTACCATTTGATAGGTTCTCAGAGCTTTTAGAGCGCATTGAAAGCTTTAAAGGTAGGAAACTTACTAAATTAGCTGTGAAGCTGACATTGCTCATTTTTATCCGTTCCAGTGAACTCCGATTCGCAAGATGGTCGGAGATCGACTTTGAAAATGCGATGTGGACTATCCCTGGAGAACGCGAGCCATTGCCAGGAGTCAAACATTCCCATCGAGGTTCAAAAATGAAGACCCCACACCTCGTGCCGTTAAGTCGTCAGGCTTTAGAACTTCTAAAAGCCATCAGAGAAATCAGCGGCGAATGCGACCTGGTATTCATTGGCGATCATGATTTCAGAAAACCTATGAGCGAAAACACAGTGAACAAGGCGCTCAGGGCGATGGGTTATGACACAACCGTTGAGGTATGTGGGCATGGTTTTAGAGCGATGGCTTGTAGTGCTTTGATCGAGTCAGGAAAGTGGTCGAGAGATGCTGTTGAGAGGCAGATGAGCCATCAGGAGCGGAACTCCGTTCGTGCCGCATACATTCATAAAGCTGAGCATTTGGATGAGCGTAGGTTGATGTTGCAGTGGTGGGCTGATTATCTTGATGAAACAACTAAGAGAAGAATTGCACCTTTTGATTTTAATAACTAACTGATTTTTATGAGTAAAATGGCGTATTCAATAACCAATTGAGACGCCATTTTTTTATTTGCGATTTATGTGCTATTACGAAGTAAAACTTTTTACAACGGAGTGGCATTAATGAAATCTTGGGTAAAAATGAATAGTTGGACATCAGAAGACACCAAAGCAGTGAAAACGTGGTTTGATTTGGACAAATATCGAGAGTTTGAAAGCATTTCTATTAATATGCTTTACCATGAAATATGGGCGAGAACCTATTTTTTCAAACCAGTAATAGAAGAAGGAATGCAGAAAACAGTATTGAAAAATTATATGCAGATATTGGATGGTGATCCTTTTCTTATCAAAGAGAAGCACTTAAATTATATGGATGCCGAAAATAAATTATATCAACCCCCATACTTTTTTATTACTACTGTTGATCGAATAGCAAATATCAGTTTTGATTGTATGAGAAAGGCTTTATTCATTAGAGCAAATACAGAACAATATAAAATTGATTCCACTATTGAAAATGAATATATTTCCGAAAAAATTCCTGAACAGTTTCCTACTACGATTATGTTAGAAATCGATCTTGCGGGTGGAAGCGATGATGAGATAGCTGAGGCCCTGCGAGTATCATTACCACAATGGCGAAAAGTAAAAGGCGTTAAACCTGCACCACTTGATGCAGTCAGATTTGGTTATGGGGCAATAAAAAAATTAATTAGCTATCGAATTATCCCTATGCTTGATTTGCTCGCATGGTCAGAAAGAAAAAAAGTACTTCTGTCAGACGACAGATTATCTCGATTGCTATACACGGATGAAGATGATGATAAGGCGATTCGCCAAGGATATCATATAAGAGATGCTGATCGGCCTTTCGCAATGAAAACTGTAGAAATTGATTTTTTAAGGCAATTTAACTTTTTTATCAATAAAAATCAGCATGTTAAAGAAATGAGGGTTTCGGATGTTATGAAACTCTCAGACTCTGAATGATATGAATCTCCAGAGACTCATAGTTTCGAGCCAAGGATGGCTCTGATGTTCGTAATCTCGCTTCATCCATTCGAAATTCATTTGTACTGTAGCCCTGTAGACACAACAGAGGACATACATATGGAAAATCAAGCTCGTCTCATCCGTTTACCAGAAGTCATGAAGAAAACTGGATTTGGTAAAGCGTGGATCTATCGTCTTATCAGCCAAAATCGGTTCCCACAGCCAGTAAAGATCGGTATTCGTGCTACCGCTTTTGTAGAAAGCGAAATCGATGAATGGATTCAATTAATTATCGAAAATTCAAGAAAGCATGTCGCTTAACAGGAATGCTGCTTCATGGATTTTTTAACTTTTGATAATGTATTAAGAAAAAGGAATTTAGAGATCTTTTGAGTTTACTTAGTGGCTTTGAAAAAAAAGAGGCTTTGTAAAGTTTGTATCTGAAAAATAAGTATATTTGACGTAATTCTTTACCTTTTTTCTAGCAGAGCTTTTGCTATAAGGGTTGAAGATGGTTTTCTTAATATCGGGTATGGATACGTACAACTAGCCGTACCTGTTTATTTGACGTCAAATAAATTTTTTCAAGACATTAATATATATACCAAATAAACTAAAGCCATTGTAAAAAATTTGAATTATTTTGAATTGGAATATATTTAATAAGTGAGAGTGATATTAATTTGTAAAGAATGAGGTCGAAATGGGATATAAAGTAAAGAAATTCATCATGAGTAATGGGGAGCGAGGATGCCTGATCCTTGATAAAAATAGTAATCTACCAGCTTACTATCAAAATCTATTTCTTACTACAGACATAAGAAATAGAGGCGCAACCGCCTCAACTATGGAAATAGTTGCAACTAACTTACTAATTTTTAGTAATTTCTTAGATAGTAGGGAAATTAATATAGTTGAGAGAATTGAGCTTAAAAAGTATCTCAGCGTTGCAGAAATAGATGATCTGGTAAGATATGCGAAACAAAGATTCGATAGACAAAAAATTATAAATATAAAATCAGCAAGTAATAGGTTTATTGCGAAGAGAACCTTTAGTTATAGAATACACGTTTTTTCACGCTATCTTAAGTGGTTATGTGGATTAGTTCATTCGTCAAAGGGGATTCATGCAAAGTATGAAGTAGACGTATTTATTGAAAGTATCAGAGCACATATTCCAAGAAACAGTTCATTGAATATGAATGAAGTATCTGAAAAATCGTTAAATGAAGAAGAGATCAAAGTGCTTTTCCGTCTATTAGAAATTGGCGGGATTAAAAACCCTTTCCATAAGGAAGTACAGGTCAGGAACAGACTAATATTTACCTTGCTCTTAAATTTAGGTTTAAGGGCTGGAGAGTTGCTCAATCTTAAAATAGATGATTTTGATCTCAGAGACAACACGTTAAGTGTAGTCAGAAGACATGATTCAAAAGAAGATGGAAGATCTTATCAACCATTAGTAAAGACTGGAGAAAGGGTTATTCCGTTATCTGATGAGTTAGCCTGTGAAATTTTTGATTACATAAGCAATAGCAGAGAAAAAATGACAAAAAGAAAAAAGCATAATTTCTTATTGGTGGCTCATTGCACCGGAAAAAACGCAGGAGAACCCTTAAGCATTTCAGCTTATGAGAAGGTGATATCAACACTGAAACGAGCAAGTCCAGAGCTATATAATCTTTCAGGCCATAGGTTAAGGCACTCTTGGAATTATATGTATTCTAAAGGAATAGAAGGTGCTGAATTAGAATATAGTAGAAGGAAAGATTTAAGGAATTATCTAATGGGTTGGTCAAAGGAGTCAATAATGTGTGATAGATACAACTATAGATACATATCGCAACAAGAGAAGGATGTCGTCCTAAAGGTCTATAAATCAGTAAGTAAAATAATTAGTGGAGTTTAGTATGGAAAACAAACATATTGAAAGTGAGCAAATCTTTTTTGCTAAGATGAATAGGTATAGTTTCAAACTGTCAGATAAGAAATGGCAACTGGATAAAGAAAACTGCGTATACCCTCATAAAGTTGTAGATAGAATGCCTACAAAAATGAAACTTAGCTACTTAAAAACATTGGCTTACTATGCGTCTGAATATAGTTCTTTTTATATTCAAAGCATTAACAATCTATTTTATAAGTGGTTTGGTGCGATGACTATCGATACAATTGATGACAAAGCCATATATCAATTGAATGTTTATTTAGGTTCAGCGAGAAACTACAAGCTAAACATAGTTAAGGCCTTCATCACTAAATGGAAAAAACTCAATTACCCTGGAGTAGAAGCGACTGCCCTTAGAATGTTGGAGAAAATAAAGATCATTCCAAACCAAACAGGAGAGGCAGTTAAAAGACGAGATCCAAATAAAGGACCTTTAACTGAAACGGAATTCAATAACATTATTAACGCCGTTGGAAAATTTTATCATGAGAAGAAAATTCAATGCTTTTTGTATTGTTATATCCTTTTGCTGGCAATAACAGGAAGAAGGCCATTGCAATTAATATCTCTAAAAGCTAAAGATCTCATTAAAAATGAGAGAGGGTGCTTTTTGAATGTACCTAAAGTAAAACAAAGAAAATGTTTCAGAAAAGAATTTAACATGGTTATGATAGAACCGTTCTTATATGACAGCTTATCAATGCTAATTAATCAAAATCAGGAATTTGTTGAAGATAAATTCAGTGTTGGGATTAGTAACTATAGAGGCGAATTACCAATATTCATGAATTTAGATAAGATTACGGAAACAAAAAGGATTGATGATTTTTTATCTGATTTAACAACAGATTATTTCCATATGAAAAATTCAGTTATGTCAAAACTATTAAAACACTTTCCGTCAAAATTCGATGTTAGGTCAGAAAGGACTAACAGCTATATAGAGCTTAATGCCAGAAGATTCAGATATACGTTAGGAAGTCGACTGGCTAACGAAGGAGCCTCAATTGAGGTGATTGCTAAAGCGTTAGATCATAAATCAGTAAACTCTTCTATGATATATATAAAAAATAATTCTGAAAACGTTTATGACATCGATAAGAGACTAAGTGCGTTTTTTAACCCCTTATCTAATATACTTATGGGCATAGAGATTGAAGAAAACAAGAACTTTTTTATCAAGTATGTTTCAGATGCATTTTTCTTATTAGAAGATACGAAAGAGGATTTGAAATGTTTAACGTGTAAAAAATTCAATCCCTGGAGAGCATTATGAACAATATATTTATTTTTGAACCAAGCAATAAAAACAACCCTCACGATAATGTTATTAAGTTCATCCAGTTTTGTAAGAGTACTATTTCTAATAATAATTTAACAACTTCTTGGGGAAGCAATAAATGGAAAGGTTTATATAGGTTTACTAAGTTTAACTCAAAAAACAACCTAAACAGCAAAGAATGCTTGGATGATAGCTTTATTAATTTTGCTAAAGCATATATGTTGCATGTGCATTCATTCAATAAATCTAAGACGAAACACTCAACATTATCAATGTTGAAGATTGTCGAATTCGTTTTACTTAAAACCAATATGGAAGCTAATGTAAACTATTGCAACAATTCAGTTTTTGATGAATGCATAAGAATAGCCTCTGAAAAGTATTCTAAAGCACATGCATTTGCTATTGGGAAAGAACTTGAAAAATTGAGTTCATTTTTAAATGATAATAGGATGACTAACTCATCTTATTTATTTTGGGTAAGTCCAATTAGGTATAAGATTACTCAGTCTTGGACTGGTTATGATTCTTCACTGGAAGGCCATTCTAGAATGCCTGATATCAAATCAGTTATTGCGATTGCTGAGATTTTTTCAAAGCAGGATGAACAATTATCTTCAAGAGATATATTTACTACATCTGTGCTTGCTTTACTTATGTGCGCACCGAGTAGGATATCAGAAATTTTAGCTTTGCCAGCGGATTGTGAAATTACAGAATTTGATGGAAAGGGCATTCAAAGATACGGATTGAGATTTTTTTCAGCAAAAGGGTATGAAGGTAATATAAAATGGATTCCAAGTTTAATGATACCTGTAGCTAAAAGAGCTATTAGCAGATTAAAAGAATTATCAAGTCAAGCGAGGTTATTGGCTGCTGAAATTCAAAAAAATTACTCTAATTCAACGATGGGAACTCTTAAAGAGAATATACCTCAAGATTTCCCTTGGTATGATAGAGAGAAGAAAATTGAATATTCTAATGCGCTTTGCTTGTTAACTGAAGGACAATTAAATAAAAAGAAAAAGAGAATGTTAGATAAGTTATTCAGACCTACAATGAGTTATTTTAAAACTGACATTATTGATTCTGATTATATAAAAGGACATTTTAATCTCTTTAAAAGACATGGTTATATAAATGAAGATGGTAGCCCATATTTGCTAAGAACACATCAACTAAGGCATCTTCTCAACACATTTGCTCAAATAAATGGTATGGATGAATTTAGTATTGCTCGCTGGTCTGGACGTAAGCTCATTTCTCAAAATGTTTCTTATGACCACAGATCGCATCTTCAAATGTCTAAAGCAATTAGAGAACAAAAGTTATTAGTGTGTGTTAACGAGCATAGAATAAAGGAGGCTCCAGTAGTTGATCTTAATGAGTTTGAATCACTTAGTAGTGGCGCAGTACATGTATCAAAACATGGCTACTGCAAGCACTCATATGCGTTTAAGCCGTGTGAACAATATCCGATTGAGAATTCTGGTTTAGATAACGAAACGATTTCAAACATTCACGATAAAATTTTAAAAAGAACACTGTATGATAAAAATGATGGGAACATAAATGCTGATAGATGGTATGAATTCCATAAGAGAATAAAAAAAGGAGAATAAATGGCTAAGCATATAAATGGTTATCATGAGAAGAAGATTGTAGATGTTATTAACACATGGTCTATAGATGAAAAACTAACCTGGGATGCTTTGTGCGACAGGTTAGTAAGGATTATTGGGAAAAGACCATCAAGACAATCCTTAAGTAGTCATGTAAGGATTGCAGAAAGCTTCAGTGTGAAAAAAGCCACTATCAAATCTGGTGCAATACACACTGTAAAACCTGCTAATTTAAAAGTGGCTTCTCAACGAATTAGAAGACTTGAAGCAGAAAATGAAGCTTTGAAGGCATTAAATGAACGCTATTTAGAACAGTTCAAAGTATGGCTTTATAATGCTCACCTTAAACAAATAACGATTGAAGAACTTAATAATCCGTTACCTGCAAAATACCTTTAATAGAATTGATAGGTTTTAGCTATTGACATGGTAAAATATTATGTTATTTATTTTCTTGTCAGGACGACAAAATTTCACTATTGCAAGGATGCATATTATGGATAGAACAAATATTAACTTAATGGAAAGGTATCTACTTCTGCTTGATCGATTCGTTGATAAACTCGCTGAATCTGGTTTCTCAGAGCAACGAATTATAGAACAATCATATCTTTTTTGTGCAGGATTTTATATCAAATACCAAAGTGGTATCGAAAAAATGACCTTCTCCAACAGGGAGGTTGTTTTAACCTTTCTGCTACTTTCATATTATAGTCATATAAATAAACTGGATGATGATTTGATCAACAAAGAGCGTATGAAAAATATATGTTCTTCATTGATTAACTTTATAGTCAGTAATGGTAGCCGAACAGAGAAAGTCTATGCTAATGAGAAAAGGAAATATGAGGCTTCAACTCTAAAAAGAGAGTTATCGAAAAAGGATAAAAGGAAAAGATATGGGTTGTAGTGTTTGTATGATTTTCATTGAACTTACTTAATCTATAGTCTAAATTTTAATATTAGATTCGTAAATCTATAATCCCATGAATCTAATTAATGCTTAAAAGCATCCTCTAAGATGCTTTTACTGTTACCATGCATACATACCCAGAACCTTTAACAAACGATAATAGAGGGGAGTTGTGTATAACAACTCCCTGACCTTACTAAGGTTAGCGATATTATTCAGCATCGTTCTGTCAAACATTTAATTTCTTTGAAAAATACTAATTATACCTCTTAAGTTAATAACTTCTGCTTGATAGTGTATTTTGGTAAGTTGGAGTACAATTTTTTGATTGGATCGTCAATAAGAAAAAGCTAGAATCCTTAGAAGGACATAGATTTTCATAGGGTTAAGATATGACGATTGCGAAGGATAGTTCGACTGATGAAATCATTCATGGAAACGATCTCCGTGGAATGGATGATTTTTACATTAAGACAACGAGTTTTGAATGCCCATACGAGCCTTGTAAAATTAAAGCCACACCTTGTAGTTTTACTATGAAACATGTTAATCAATCATATTTTAGATATGGTGATAAACATAAGGATGGATGTGGTATTCATGACCCAAGATATAAAAACAATCATACTTCAAATGACGAAAGAAAACATAATTCGCCACCTGCTCCGGTTATATCACTTTTAAAAATTGATGTGAAGCCAAGAGGTGGTGTTAAAAATGCCAGAAGTAGTAAAAATGAAAATCACAAGGATGAAAAAAAAGCTAATGAACATCCTGTATCTTCATCAAGTATTAAGCCAGTCGTTGACTATTACATAAATAATAGCAATCATAATGAACAGCTATCAATCCCTCCATATGGCACGCGATCTTATAAAGATACGTTTCAACTTATTTTTTACAAAAACAACATACGTTATTACAAACCTGCAATTTATTATGGTGTAGTCCAGTCTAATATCCGTCTGCATGAAGATTCAGATAAACATTGTATTACTTTCCTCGCAAGGGATAAGAAGACCCAAAAGCCATTTACGCTTGAAATTGATGTTTCTGACTGGAATAAAAGTCAGAAGGATGTGTTTTGGAAAGAATATGAAAAGCAAAGGAAGGAAGCTGATAGGTATTATAAGGGACTTAAAGATAAAAGGAATGCTAAAAAATACCTGACGGTTTTCTTTTTTGGGATGCCGGATGAAAATGATAAGTTTCTATTTAAGACAAACCACTTTAAATTAGTATATGTGGCTTTCTTGGGTAAATTTGAAAGCTCATATAATGATAGTAATTATTACATTGAAAATGATTTGTCTGTATCATCATTGAATGAACAACCCATTTCATTATCTGATATAGACCATAAAAATCATGAATATAATATTGAAACTTCATTAGATTTTAGTTCTCCTTTGCCAGAGCCAGAGCCAGAGCCAGAGCCAGAGCCAGAGCCAGAGCCAGAGCCAGAGCCAGAGCCAGAGCCAGAGCCAGAGCCAGA